>Ga0206970_10242_pt1 | contig 13439 bp, 10 predicted proteins | sample Alteio_BWOrgHeat_88_FD_152964 | JGI IMG/M metagenome (GOLD analysis project Ga0206970, IMG submission 152964) | Enriched cells from forest soil in Barre Woods Harvard Forest LTER site, Petersham, Massachusetts, United States -... | ecosystem: Environmental > Terrestrial > Soil > Temperate forest >... | reverse complement strand
CACCGTGATCGGTTGTCAAAGAACAATTGGTTTTATTGGGAATACCCCACTTGGACACAGTACGCGGGCGAAGGCAAATGAATCGGTGATCTGGGGCACAGGTCGCTGTGCGATCGATCACAAGGAAGATGTGATTGCGGGTGCCGTCCGCTGAAGCGGACTCGGGGGTGGCGGGCTGCTTTCCCGCCGCTTCGCGACCCTGAAAAAGCGACTATTTCTTGTTTCCGTGGTAGTCGAAGTTGACCAGGCCGTCGCGGTAATCGAGGGTGAGGCGGAATTGGCTTAGGAGGGGGAAGCCGAGGATACCGGTGAGGGCGATGCCTTCGCCTTCGCTGAGCTTGTCCATGGAGAAAGCGAGCATGCGGAAGTTGTCCTGGACGAAGCGACCGAATTGGATATGAACATTGCTGGCGACATAAACATCGCGAACGTTTCCTGACAGGCCGCGAACGGAAAGATCCGGAGCGGGCTGGAGCTTGGCTTTGGCGATGTAGCTGGGGTCAACTTGGGTATCAAACGCTCCGGTATCGAGGAAGAAGAGGCCGGCGGGCTGCTGGTCCACGCTGGTAGAGACGAGGATGTGCGCGCCCATGTGAAGGACCCTGTCGTAGGTGTTCATCTCGGGAGCGATGTAACGGTCGGAGCCACCGTCTTCGTCGCGCAAATTGGCTGGGATCTCGGGCAGGGGCGCGAGGCTAAGCTCGGAGTTCTTGATGTCGAGGGTGATAAGGAAGTGCTCGAAGACATCGATGCCCATCAATCCGTCGGTGCCTTCGGCGAAGTTGCCGTCGAGCACGGTGACGGGGACGTTTTCGAATTCGATAGGGCCGATCTTCACATCGCGTGCCCAGCCAAGGTAGCCGTTCGATGGTTTCTCGTCGCCAATGCCCTTGGTGGAGATGTCGTAGACCTGCTTGAGTTCGGCTTTACCAGCGACATTTTTGCGCAGAACGATGCCGCTGGCGCCAGTGTCGAGGAGGAGCGAGACGGTTTTCTTGTCGTTGAAGCGGACGTGGATGGCAACGGCGCCTTCGCGCGGAGGAGTGGAGAAGCGTCCGTCGCCGAGATGAGCGGCGGTGACGATGTGATCGAGCTTGAGCTTCGCGGTTTCCGTGGTGCTGACGAGTTTCCACGCGGTCTTGTTGCCGAGGACGATGAGCCACGCGAGACGCGATTGCAGGATGTTGAGGCGCTCGGGATCAAGGTGGCCGGGATGGTCAACCAGATATTCGACGGCCTTGCGGCGTTCCGCACGCGGGAGGCGGCTCGCCCAGGATTCGTAAATCTCCGGATCTTTGGGATCAAGCTGGTGGGCTTTGAAAATGTCGCGGCGAGCGCTGCTGTAGTTCGAGGTGACCTGGGCGATTTGCGAGAGGCCGTACCAGGCGCGAGCACAGTTTTCATCGAGCTTCGAAGAGCGCCGGTAGGCGAGTTCGGCTTCTTCGACGCGGCCTTCGCGGAAGAGGACGTCGCCAGACGCGGCTTGGACGGGCGCAGAATCGGGGGCAGAGCGGAGAGCGGTGTTTGCGGCATCGCGGGCGGCGTGGAGGTTCTTTTCGCGGAGCAGAGTGCGGACGAGGCCGGCGTGGGCTTCGCCCGAAGCAGGGTTTGCGGTCAGCGATTGGCGGTAAAGGCCTTCGGCGGTGGGGTAGTCGTAGATGCGCCAGGCGTCGAGGGCCTGTTGTTCGAGGGACGGTGATTGGGCGAGGAGCGGGAGTCCGCAGAGAAACATGAGAAAAAGCGTCGCCCGGGGCATATGGGCGGGATGGTAGCAGAATTGGGGGTCCGGTTTAAGGGAGAGACTCTCTGCAGTCGTGGAATATGACGCGCCAATGGGATTGCCGCGTCGCTGCGCTCCTTGCAATGACAGCGGCGTGCGTAGGCAATAAAACAGCCCGCCTGGGGAGGGCGGGCTAACAACAGTAGGAAATGAAGTAATGGGGGATGAAAAGTTATAAGGCCGGTCGTGAGGCTTGCTGTTTACGAGAGACGCGTCTTTTCGGTTGATTGGGCTGGAACGGCATTTGTGAGACTTCGTTGCCGAGCACGCTGAGGACGATCATGCACATGTCAGTGCGCTGGCGGAGGAAGTCGAGGACCTTTTCGCGCTCCACGAAGATGAGCCGCGAGTCTTCGTCGAGTTTGGCGGTCAACTGGTAGATCCCGCGCAGGAAGGTGCCGGGCAAACCGAGCAGGCTTCCGGGTCCGGAGGTGCGGGCGAGAATGGTGTTGCCGTTTTCGGTGGTCATGGTGAGGGAGGCGTGCCCCTGGAGCACGATGTATACCCCTTTGGCCGGGTCCCCTTCGTGAAAGAGGACGGTACCGCGAACGGCGGTGATCTCGTGGCCGAGTGGCTTCAACTCGTCGACGAGTTCAGGTGGGGAGACAAAGGCTTGGTTGGGGATCTGAATCGGTTGCGTCACAAATAGCGGCCTCCGCGGCCATGATTAGTATCGCTACGGCCTGGCCCGCTCGCTGTGATTGCTGTCACAAGTTCGTGTGATGACCAACCTCACATAGCCGGGAAGTGTTGCTAGTTAAGAACTTCGGCGGGACGGGCACGCAGCGCGGCAACCGTCGGAACTTCAATGGAGATACAGGCGCCATTGGGATGGACGTTGGCGGCGTAGATTTCGCCTCCGTGCTGGCGCATGATCCCGTAACAAATGCTCAAGCCAAGACCCATCCCGCGACCGGGAGACTTGGTGGTGAAGAACGGATCGAAGATGCGATTGAGGTCAGCGAAGCCGGGACCACTGTCAGTGATGTTGACGAGGAGTTTGTCGCCAAGATTGCGGGCTTCGAGAGCGATTTCCTTGGTCGAACGCTCCTGGACGGCATCAATCGCGTTGGCGATGAGGTTCGAGAGGACGATTTTGAGCTGGCTCTGATCGATGGCGATGTTCGGAAGCGGGCTCGGGATTATGGTTGCGATCTTAATGCCGCGTCCGTTGAGGTCGTATTCGCGAAGGGTTAGCACGTCTTGAAGCACTGCATTGAAATCGGTGGTCGTGGTCTCGGAGCGGCTTTGGCGGGAGAAGCGCAGCAGGTTCTCGATGATGCGCTTCATGCGATTGGCTTCGCGGCGGACGATGGTGAGATCGCGAGCGACCTCGGGCTGAAGGTTGTAGTCACCCATGAGTTCGGTATAGCCGAGGACGGCGGTGAGGGGATTATTCAACTCGTGGGCCACGCCAGCGACGAGCTGGCCGATGCCGACAAGTTTCTCGCGCTGGATCATCTGGCGGTGCATCGAGGTGCGATCGATGGCAACGGCGAGGTCGGCAGCGAGGAGCTCGATCTTGGAAAGTTCTTCCCAACCGATGCGGTCGAGATCTTTCGGGTCGTCGAGGAAGAAACAGCCGACGGTGAGGCCGCGATGGGACTGTAGCGGAACAAGGAGTTCGTCGCCCTGGCGCCAGCGTGGATGCAGAGCGTGTTCGCGTTCGCTGGGAAGGAAGCGGCCGGCAGCGATCTTTTCGGCGGCAACTACGTACGAGTTTTTGCCGATCTTGGGTGCGGCCATGCAGAGGCGGGTGATCTCCTCAAGGCTCATCTTGGTAGCAATTTGCTGGACGTGGGTGAGGGCTTCGGGAGAGAGCCCGGAGTGTCCGGCGATATGGAGATGGTGGGTATCGTCGGCAAGCAGGACGACGACACGATGGAAGTTGCCCTCTTCAGTTATGACGCGGGCTATCTTTTCGCAGAAGGGCGGGACGTCCACTGCGCCGAGGAGTTGTGAAGTGATTTCAGCGAAGCGCTCGACCTGGCGATTGAGTGCATGTTCGCGGTCGCGGGCATCCTGCGCGGCGATGGATTCGTCCTCGAGGAGGATGAGAATCATGCCGAAGGCAACGATGAATTTGGGGACGTTCCACAGATCGGAGGCAGCCTCGCCGGCCGTTTCCAACACGGTTGGCAAATAGGCAGCGAGAGCCCACACCGAGGCCCAGGCAAAGAGTCCGCCTGAGGTGACGAGGACGCCGGGGGTCTTGCGCCAATAATGGCGGATAACGAAAACGGCCGCGAGCCCGTAACTGCCGGTCATCAGGCCGTAGTACGGGCCGTTTATGTTGCCGAGATAAATCTGGTAGACGGAGACGAATCCGAGTGCCGTGAGCGAGAACTCGACGAGGTTATCCACCCAATCGCGGTCGATACAGAAGTAGTGATAGACACCCACACCGCCGAGAGAGACCAGGGCGACACAGATAGCTTGCGGCAGTTTGTAGGTACTCTCAGTGACACATAGGACTGAGTAGATCGAGAGGGGGACCGCCAGGCCGAAAAAACAGAACCAGCGAACCCGTTCGGTCAGGCGAAGCGGTACCAGGGAAAAGGTGAAGGCGAGCCCAGCGAGTTGCAGGGTCGCTGCGTCGAATGAGCCGATGACACCGTCATAAGGCGTCGCCTTGACGGTAATGATGGGGACGACGAAGTGAAGGAAGATGAGGATCCAGGCCAGCAGCCAGAAGCGGACACGGGAGGTCCGGTTATGGCGGTAGATGCTGAAGAAGATCCCGACCAGGGTACCGAGAATCAGCGGCGACGGAAGATGGCGAAGAAGGTCCTGCATAGGGGACAGAGTACACATTTTCAAGGAAATAAGCGGATGCCGCAATTAGGAATGGCGGGAGATGTGTTACGAAGGACACTCCCCCGTTCGCCTTAGGGCACGAAACGTGACGTTCCGGGGTGCTGCAGCGTCTAAGATAGAAAGAATCATGCGTTCCCGACCGTGGATTTCCCGGATTGTCCCGATGATTGCCTTGCTGCTCTGCGTGAGTCCGCCGATGCGTGCCGACGATCGCGGAGAAGGCGAACTGAACCCCGACCCGCCGAAAGGCATCGCGGTCGACCAGATTATTCAGAAGTTCGCAGCGAAAGAAAAAGAGTTCAAGCAGGCACGCGAGAAATACACCTGGCACCAGACAATCGTGGTGCAGACGGTGGATGGCGACACCGTGGACGGCGAATACCGGCAGGAGTTCGATGTCCTGTTCGACGACAAGGCGAAGCGCATTGAGCACGTGACGTTCGCGCCGGCGAATACTCTGCAACGCATCCAGATGACGCCAGAGGATGAGGCGGATTTCCGGAAACTGATGCCGTTCGTGCTGACGTCCGACGAGATTCCGGAATACATCATTAAGTATGTGGGACAGCAGAAACAGGATGAGTTGAATACGTTTGTGTTCGACATCTCACCCAAACAGATTGAGAAAAACAAGAGGTACTTCGAAGGCCGCGTGTGGGTGGACGATCACGATCTGCAGATCGTGAAGACGTTTGGTAAAGCGGTGCCGGATATCAAGAAGAAGGGCAACGAGAACCTGTTTCCGAAGTTCACGACGTGGCGCGAGCAGGTGGATGGCGTCTACTGGTTCCCGACGTACACCAAAGCCGACGATGAGTTGCATTTCAGCAACGGCGATATTCACACCCGACAGATCGTGAAATATGCGCGTTATAAGCGGTTCGGATCGGCAGTGAAGATTACGTACGACGGACAGGAAGTTCAGAAGGGTCAGGAACAGGGCGGAGACAAGAGCCAGACGCCGCCTCCGTCCCAGCCTCCGAAAAAGTAGAGAAGCGAGACGAAAAAAGGACGGCTCGATGCCGTCCCTTTTGTTATGTACGCAATTACGCTGCTGGGGCCATGGAGCGCTGTGCGGCCTGTTGGATGAAGCGCTTCATCACGGTGGCCCACATCACACGCTTGCGCAGGGCGCTGTCCCGGATGTTGCGACCCGCTGCGAACATGGTGAGGAGCGACCTCATCTTGAAGACGCGCAAGAGTTGTTCATCGTCCTCACTGACTTCGTAGGCGTCGAGGAATGCGGCCTGGACTTCGCCAATCAGGTCGCGGTCGCAGAACGGGTATTTCTCAAGCGCCTCAACGCATGCCATGAAGTTCGCGACGTCGAGATAGGAATACGTTTTGTGCTCAAGCTTGGCATATTCCGCGATACCGATTCCCTGCTCGCTGACGAGAACGTTCAGCGGATTGAAATCGTTAAGTACCGCTGATGCCGGGAGCGTCTTCTTCGACTTGGCGAGGATTGCTTTCGTACCCGCGAGGATGAATTCGATCGATTCCTGATCAAGGCCCTCACCTTTGCAATCCGAGCAGAGCTTCTCAAGCTCTTTCTGGAGGTTCGCTCCGTCGAATGGCACCGGGGACTCCTGCGTGGCGGCGTGGAATCGCTTGAGCCAATCGCCGGCAAAACGCGCGGCGACGGTCAGCAGACCATGATCGGCGTAACCGGGCAAAAGGGCGGCCTTCATGATGATTGACTGGAGTGGTAGACCGTTCAGCTTTTCGGCGACCACGACGCCATTCTGTGAAAAATCACCGAGCGGACGAGGGACGCCGTCGAGGTTCTTCTTCAGCGCAATGTCGTACGCAAATTGGAGATTCTTCAATTCTGTGGTCGCGAGGTCGCGAGCTTTTCCGGAGGTCTTGCCGGCACGATACACTTTGGCGGCGGTGCGCTCGCTGCCGTCGGAGAAATCAATCACGATGTCGTAAATGTAGTGGTCGGGTTTGGGGGTATGCCCGACAACGCGCACGTTCCGTAAATTGGCATGGTGAGGGTAGTACCGGGCCGCGTTCTCACGCAAGTTGGCCACGACCTGGTCCATGATGCTTTCAGACATTCCAGCTCCCTGGGGACGTACTGCAGGTACTGCTTCTTAGCTTTGATGCCGAAAAATGGAGACACTCCGGCTACTAAGGTGAGAAGCAGTTCAGGTTCCAGAGGTTTACTGGTAAGTGGCTGATTCTGCGGTAGGTAAAAGTTTCATGGCGGAAGTTTAGGGAGGTGAGTAGGTAGGAAAGTACCTAGGGTGAGAACGATTCGTGGAGAGAGGGGTTGGCGGTGAGAAAGACGGTGAGACATCGTTTCACGATATCGGGGGGTGCGGGGAGCGATGTGATCGACGTCAGGGTGTGGGTGATTCCGAGGGTGCCGTCCCCTAACGGGGACTCGGATCGAAACTGCAAACGAATTTGTTCCTGGGCGCTCCGTTTCCCCACCACTCACGTGGTGGGCTATTGCAATACCGTCCCTTCGGGACTGGAGTAATTGGGATCGAAGCGGCAATCGCTTCCCTGGCAAATCGCATGGGGCGAAAAGAAAAGGCGACGATCGCGTCGCCGCCTGGATAGCCGAATTTGCACGCTAATAGAACAAGTACTTTCTCCATTTGTCGTCCGAGCGGCCCATCATGCGCATGATGTGGCGGCTGGTGTGGAGGTTGAAGGGGCGGGGCTCGCGCATCAGCGTCATACCGGCTTCGGCGGGGAGACGGTTGCCCTTGTCGTGATTGCACTGGTGGCAGCAGGCGACGAGGTTTTCCCAAGTGCTGAGGCCGCCACGCGAGCGCGGGAGGACGTGGTCGAGGGTGAGTTCGCTCGAGCCGAGGAGTACGCCACAATACTGGCAGGTATTGCGGTCGCGCAGGAGGATGTTTTTGCGCGACAGGGCGCGCGTCTGGTGCGGGATGCGGCGGTACTCCAGCAGGCGGATGACGCTCGGCACCCGCAGCGCGGACCGGGTGGAATGGAAGGTATGGCCGTTGGTCTCTTCGGCCATGGCTACGCCCTTGAGGACGAGAATAATCGCGCGGCGCGCGGCGCAGACGTTGATCGGCTCGTACGACGCGTTGAGCACCAGGACCGGCTGATGCAGCGGCGTACGCTCCGCCTTCGGGGGCGCGGCGTATTGCACGAGCGACTTCCCGACCTTGTGGTCACCGGAACGCGTGAGGCTGCGGCCCGGCATGTGTGGTCTTCCCCCCGTAATGTGCGCGTTGGTCGCCATAATCCCCTAAACAGAGACGGTCTCTTCCGTCTCACGGTTCGAGCGGGTTTTGGTTGCCGGGGCGACGCCGTCGAGCGTAACGGCGCGCGCCACGGTTGCTACGAGAACTTGTTCTGCACCAGCCCGCCGCAACACGCGGGCGCACTCATCAGCCGTAGCGCCGGTGGTGAGTACGTCGTCCACCAGAATCACCTTATGACCTTTGATGCGTGCCTTGTCGGGCACCTTAAACGCACCGTGCAGGTTCGTACGGCGCTGCTCGCGAGTGTACCCGGTCTGCGATTCGGTCGGGCGGGTGCGAACCAGGACTTTAGGAGCCAGTATCAGCGGGAGGTCTCGAAGCTCGCGCAAGGCGACCTTGGCGATGAGTTCGGCCTGATTAAAACCGCGAGTACGCCGGCGTTCGCGGTGCAACGGCACCGGAACAACCAGCCACTCTCCTGAAAATTCGGACAACAAGGTACGAATTATCCCGGCCAGCCGCTTGCCTAACGGACGTGCCGCTGGCGGGATTGCCTGATATTTCAAAAGATGAACCAGGCCACGCAGCGCGTCTTCGTACTCACCGAAGGCGGCAGCGTGGTCGAAATGTGGGCCGTCCTTCTCGCAATGGACGCAAATCTGGCCATCCTCGGCGTAGGGCACCATGCGATCACCGCACCAGGAACAAAGTGGTCCGGCAAGAGGCTGGATGGAATCCAGGCAATCGGTGCATACGGGAAGGGTGGAGATGTTGGCGAGAGGGGCGTTACAGAGACGACAGTCGGCGGGGAACAGCGCGGAGAAGAGGCTTTGGGCGACGAAACGGAGCGCAGCAGAGGATCGTCGCTGTCGCTCGCGTGCAAGATCGGTGCGGGTTAGGTCTCCACTACTGCTGAAGACTTCCTCCTGCCGATGCCTCCAGGGACTGTATCCCGGCTTCGGTTAGAGACAGTATAGGAGCTTCCCGGAAATGGTGCAATTGGCGGGATAAGGATTTACGCGGATTTCATGGGGAAGGGACCGAGTTTGAAAACAGAAAGGTGCTCCACTCCGCACGCGCATCGGTCTGCGCGTGCTGCGGTCGCCATGACAGATTGAAGATCGCCATGACAGCGCGATACTTGTGAGAGCTGTACTTGTATGATGTGCAAGCCGCGTGCTAACTTGCGTGGTTTCCTCCACCCCAGCAACCGCAACTGCGGCGGTCGCCGGGGACCCCGGATGCTCGGGGTAAATTCCTGCAGCTAGGACTTATCTATGCCAGATGCTCCAAAGCACCGGCCTTACGTGCCGGAAACGATGGAAATGAAGGAATTCACGGCGCGGGCCGTGATCATCGGGCTGTTCATGACCGTGATTCTCGGCGCGGCGAATGCCTATCTCGGCCTGCGCGCCGGCATGACCATTGCCGCGACCTATCCGGCGGCAGTGATCGGCATGGCCCTCCTTAAACTGATGAAGGGCTCGCTGCTGGAAGAAAACATTGCGCGTACGGTCGGATCGATCGGCGAGTCAGTGGCGGCGGGTGCGATCTTTACGATCCCGGCATTCGTGATTTCAGGGGCGTGGCCGGTCTTCGACTTCCAGCATGCGTATTGGCAGTCGTCAATACTGATGCTGGTTGGCGGCACGCTGGGCATTTTGTTCGTTACGCTGCTGCGGCGCGTGATGGTGGAAGATCCTGAGCTTCCCTTCCCGGAGTCGGTGGCGGCATCAGAAATTCATAAGGCCGGACAACAGGGTGCGAAAGCCGCGAAGATCCTGTTTGCGAACATGGGCTTCGGCGGGCTTATCTATCTGCTCGGGCAGTTCAACCTGTTTAACGCGAGCAAAGATTTCGTAATCAACATGGGCGAACTGGGCAAGAGCTTTGTGCGCCTCGGCCGAACGCTAGACGCACCCAAGCTCAGTGCCGGCGCCATGAGCACGCTCTCGGCACCTGCAATCAGCCCGGCTTATCTCGGTGTTGGATACATTATTGGACCAAAGCTTGCAGCGCTCAATTTCTCTGGCGGCGTGATTGCATGGGGCCTGCTGGTTCCACTCATCCTTTACCTTGGTGGCCCGCGGTTCGTTGCGGAATTTGCCCCGCCGGGAACGACAATTCCGGACGCCGGCTTCTGGCAAGGACAGGCTTCAGCCGTATGGGGGTTCGTGGTTCGTCCGATCGCGGTGGGCGGGATGCTGGTGGGCGCGTGCTACACGCTCTTCCGCATGCGCAAGAGCCTGGGCGTAGGTATGAAGCGCGCCATCAGCGATTTGAAAAAGAGCGGACAAGTATCGCAGGCGACCAACCGCACGGAACGCGACCTGAGTCCGAAAATCGTATTCGGCGGGCTCGCCCTAGTGCTCGTAGCGATGGTCTTCCTCTACAACTTCTTCGCGCAAAACATTGTGGGCGCCATCGTGGCGGCCGTGGTGATGATCATCCTCGGATTTTTCTTCGCGGCGGTCTCCGGCAATCTGGTGGGAACAATCGGGTCGTCGAATAATCCGATCTCGGGGCTGACGCTAGCGACATTGATTATCGCGGCGTTGTTGATGGTGAGCATTGGAGTGAAGGGACCGAGCGGCGTGGCGGCCGTACTCGGTGTAGCCGCAGTGGTTTGCGTTTCGTCGGCAGTAGCGGGCGAGATGCTGCAGGACTTGAAAGTCGGACACATTCTTGGTGGCACCCCGCGTTCGATGCAGTTGGGCGACTTCCTGGGCGTGATCGTCGCGAGCTTCTCGCTTTTCTTCGTGCTCATGCTGTTGCACGTGGGCAACATTCGCGCAGGTGGAATCGGGTTTGGTGACCGGCAACTGTCGGCTCCGCAAGCGGGATTGATGGCGATGCTCTCGCGAGGCATCGTGGGCGGCGAGATGGCGTGGCCGCTGATCGTGGTGGGCATTTTGATGGGCTTGGCACTCATTATGATGGGCGTTCGCAGCCCGATGCTATTCGCCGTCGGGATGTACTTGCCTCTGGAGACGACGTTCGCCATCTTTGTCGGTGGCGTGATCCGATGGCTGACCGACGTGGTGCGCGATCGCCAGAACTTCAACGATGCGCAGAAGGCGCGGGTGGAAAATGCGGGAGTGCTCACAGCTTCCGGATTCATTGCGGGCGAGGCGCTCATGGGAATTGTGATTGCCGTTTTCCGCTTCAAACAGTGGCCTGTGCCGGTGATCTTCCAATCTCCGGCAGTGATTTCCGGCTTCATCGTTCTTACAATTCTTGCGGTAGTAATGATTCTGGTGCCGATCAAAAACGCGGGCAGCCCGGACGAACCGGCGCCACCGACGGCGATTATGTAGTCCAAACGAGTTGTTTCCTTCCGGACGGGCCGCCTGCGGGCGGCCTTTCTGTTTCTGTAGAATCAAGTCCATTCATGGCGATAGCTGAGAACATTGCGGAGATTCGCAAGCGAATGGCTTTGGCGGCACAGAAGGCAGCGCGCAATCCGGATGAGATTGCGCTGATGGCGGTTTGCAAGACGAAGCCTGCGGAAGCGATTCGCGGAGCGTACAAAGCCGGGCAGCGTTTGTTCGGGGAGAATCGGGTGCAGGAGTTTGCGACGAAAGCGCCGGTGCTTGGCGATCTGGTAGATGCGAAGTTCCACATGATTGGACACCTGCAGTCCAATAAATCGAGGGCGGCTGCCGAATTGTTTTCGGCGGTGGATTCGGTGGATTCGCTGAAACTTGCCGAGAGGTTGAACGCGGCGGCGCAGGGACTCGGGAAGACGCTCGATATTCTGATCGAAATCAACGTCGGCGGCGAGGAAGCGAAGACTGGACTACCGCCCGAATCACCGGAAGTACTTCGGATCCTGGAACACGCGAAGGACTGGGCAAATCTGCGAGTGCGCGGGCTGATGACCGTCCCGCCATTTACCGAGGACCCCGAAGGAGCGCGGCCGTATTTTCGCAAGCTTCGCGAATTGCGTGATTCGTTGGCGGAGAAGGGATTCCCGCTCCAGCAGCTTTCGATGGGGATGTCGCACGATTTCGAAGTTGCGATTGAAGAAGGTTCGACCTGTGTGCGGGTGGGAACTGCGATTTTTGGGGAGAGACCAAAGCCGTGATCGAGATTCGCGAGACGTCGTCGGGGGTGAGCTTCGCGGTGCGATTGCAGCCGCGGGCGAAGAAGACGGCGATCATCGGCGAGTTGGACGGGGCGCTGAAACTATCCGTGACGGACCCACCGATTGATGGACGAGCGAACGACGCCCTGGTGCGATTCATTGCGGATCTTTTGAAGGTTGCGCGTTCGTCAGTTACCATAGCCGCCGGCGAATCCAACCGCAATAAGGTGATACGTGTTGAGGGAGTGACCGCCGAGCAGGTGCGTTTCCGGCTGAAGGTCTGGTAGGCGGAAGAGGTGGAATGTCGAACCCAATCTATGCCGCAGTCCTGGGCGTTATCGTTCTTGCGCTGCTGGCGGTCAGCCTCTCACAGCTTCGCAAGGTAAAGACAAAAGCGGATTATCTCGTCGCGGGACGTTCATTGCCGGCATTTGTGCTGGTAGCGACGTTGTTGTCGTCGTGGATCGGCGCGGGCAGCCTATTTGCGGGCGCGGAGAATGCATTTCGCAATGGCTTTGCTGGACTGTGGCAGTCGGCCGGCGGATGGGTAGGCCTCCTTGTCATCTATTTTGTCGCGCCACGGGCGCGCAAGTTCGCGCAATACACCATCCCTGACCTGCTGGAGACGCGTTACAACACCACGGCGCGCATTCTTTCGACGATCGCCATTCTCTTCGCCTATACCGCGATCGCCAGCTACCAGTTCCGCGCGGGCGGCAATATCCTTCACCTCATCTTTCCGGAGATCAATCACGAGGTCGGGACTTACATCATTGCGGTATTCGTGATCGTATTTACTGCGCTGGCGGGCATGGCATCGGTGGCGTACATGGATGTCGCCATCGGACTGCTGATCACGGTAACTGGATTCATCGCCGCGCCGGTGCTGCTGCACCGCGCTGGAGGATGGGCGGGGGTGCACCAGGTGCTGCCGGCAACACACTTCACCCTGCTCGGCGAATTCGGCTATGTAAACGGCGTGAGCCAGGGCACGACAGCCGGACTGCTGAAGGCCTTCGAATACTTCCTGCCAACGTGCCTGTTGATGCTTGGTAACCAGAGCATGTACCAGAAGTTCTTCTCCGCCAAGACCGAAAAAGATGCGAGCCGGGCGGTAGTGGGCTGGGTCATCGGCACCTTTATTCTCGAGAGCCTGATCGCTTCGATCGCAGTGTTCGGATCGGCGATTGTGTGGGTGCGCTTCCACCAGGGACAGATTGACCTGGAGCCGCACAACATCATTCCGTACTCGGCATTGAATTCTATGCCGACCCTCATTGGCGCGCTGCTGATGGGCGCGGTGTTTGCCAAGGTGATCTCGACGGCTAACAACTACCTATTCTCGCCGGCGACGAACTTGATCAACGATATCTATACGCGGTTCGTTAACAAGGAAGCGACGAACAAAAACATCCTGATCGTGTCGCGCGTGCTGGTGTTCGCCTTAGGCGCATGGGCTCTTGTGCAGGCGGTGCATTTGACATCGGTGCTGGAGAAGGCAATGTACGCCTACACGATTTATTCGGCAGCGATCACGCCGGTGGTGCTGGCGGCGTTCTTCTCG
>Ga0206970_10241_pt1 | contig 13486 bp, 8 predicted proteins | sample Alteio_BWOrgHeat_88_FD_152964 | JGI IMG/M metagenome (GOLD analysis project Ga0206970, IMG submission 152964) | Enriched cells from forest soil in Barre Woods Harvard Forest LTER site, Petersham, Massachusetts, United States -... | ecosystem: Environmental > Terrestrial > Soil > Temperate forest >... | reverse complement strand
GGCTAGCTCTGTGCGAGAGCGAAGGGGGCGTGTGTTGGCTCCTTTGTTACTACAACTACGGATGGTGGGTTTATTATCAATATTAGCTCGAACTCTAACGTTGGCACGGGTACAATAGATTCGCTCTGTAATATAAGTGGCAACAGAAGTGTTTTTATTAAGTACGATGCTACAGGCAATACGCAGGAATGGGTAAAATGTTATTCATTTCAAACCGGTGATACCGGCTTGGGGCCAATATTCCCATGCAGTGATGGTGGAAATGTGCTGGGGGGAGGGTTTGATTCCAATACAGGTTGGGGATTTTATATATGCAAGGAGGATGCAGGAGGAAATATAGTATGGAGCAAGGCATACAGTAAAGGCAATGGTTCTATATTGAGAACAGTTATACAAACGAGTGATGGCGGCTATATTATGGCCGGTGAGAGTAATTATACCGATAGTAATGTACTGGTACACTATGGCAGCTTTATGGACGCGGATATATGGGTATTGAAATTGGACAGTTTAGGTAATAAGATATGGAGTAAGGCAATAGGCGGCACGGCAGATGAGCGTGTTGCCTCTATAGTAGAAATACCAGGAGCAAAGAGCTATTATATTATTGGGGCAACTGCCTCAAACGATTATGATTGCACAGGTAACCATGGCCAGTATGATGCTTATGTAGCGAGGCTTGACAGCAATGGCAATATAATATGGCATAAAGACCTGGGAGGAACAGGTGGAGATGCGGCTACTTTTGCGGTTGCAGATGGCAAAGGGGGGGCCATATTAGCCGTGGATGCTTCTTCCACGGACGGGGATATTACACACCCGTTGACAAGTGAATTTTTTTGGGTGCTGGATATAGACAGCAGCGGGACTATAGTTTGGGACAATAGCTATGGTGGTGGTGGTGGCGATTGTTATCCCAATGCAATATGCAAGGCTACAGATGGTAGCATATGGATAGCCGGGGTAACGTCTAAACAATATGGACAAATCGACACGGCTTATGGCAGGGATGATGCATGGTTCGTACATGCAGACAGTGTAGGTAATTTTTTATCGGCAAGGGTAATGGGCAGCCATTTGTGGGACGAGGGCCAAATGATATATCCTTTACCTAATGGGGCTGTTATTGCAGGAGGCTTTTATGATACAGCCTGTGCTGATATTTCAAATAGCTGGTATGGCGAAGAGGATGCATTTCTTGTAACTTTTTCTCCATGGCCGGAGGACGTAAAAACCTCTCCCGGCCTCTCCAAAGGAGAGGTGACAGTATGGCCGAACCCGGCGAAGGAGGGTCTCACCCTATCCTTCTCCGAAGGAGAGGGAACTGCGCAAGTATTCCCGGCTGATGTAAAAATTTACAATATTGTGGGGCAGAAAATGTATAGTGGTATGATGCTGGAGAATAAGATGAATATTGACATAAGCGGTTTTTGCAGCGGGGTTTATTTTGTGGAAGTAAATGATGAGTATAATAATAAAAAAATGGTGAAAGTAATAAAAGAATAAACGTTCAAATTTTAAGAAAAATAAAGATCAAGGGAAAGAGAAAATCAAGTGCAAAAATTATTATAGTAACACTGTAAAATTTAATGCTATGAGGCCATTCCTACTCTTTTCGTTAGTTTTCATTTATAGTCTATCATGCTGTGCACAATATGATTCTGCAGTGCATTTCAGAATGCCTACTCTCTCGTTTCGTACCGCTGCCGATACTTTGATACAGCGGGCGGCAGCCGACCCTACAGATACAGGGGAAGGCAGTACGGCAAATGTATTGCTGCGCTGGGAAAAATTTATGGGCAGCCGTATCAGCAATGATGTGGGCCAGGGAAGCGATATGACAGCCCCGCTGGCAAAGGCCACTTCTTATTACATATCGCATATCAGCAACTACTGCAATTCAGGCAGCAGTTTTAATGGCAACTGGAAATGTTTAGGACCATTCAACGGTTATTATGATTCCGCTTTCGAACGGCAAGGACGGGTCGATGCAATATGGGTGAATCCGAAGGATACAAATACGATATTAGTCGGATCAGATGCCGGAGGCTTATGGAAGAGTAGTAACCATATGGCCTGAGCTGGCATAATATAACTGATGCTGCGGGCAATACGGGTGTAAGCACTGCGGGCATGTTGGGAGTATCTTGTATAGCAGTAAACCCAATAGACACAAATATTATTTACATCGCGCTTTCTATAGGTTCGCAATATCAAAAATCAAGCGGTTATGAACTTGGAATGGCTTATACTACCGATGGGGGCAATAGCTGGAATACGGATACGGCATTAGACAATGCCACAACTAATGGTTTGATAACTAATGTAACCAAGGTAGCCTATATGCCAGGCACACAAAAACTATTCGCACTTTGTGATGGTAATAAGGATAGTGTTTATGCCACAAAGATAATGTATAAGGCCGATGCTATTTCGTCGTGGACAGATATAACACCTGACAGTGTGAAGGGGAATTCAATTTTTGACTTGGATTTCAGCAATCAGAATAAAGGAAAGGCAGTAATAAGCGTGGGTGCAAAGAATGATAGCAGCAGCCTTTGGGTATATGATACTACTGCAGGTGGTACGTGGTCTTTTATAAAAATAGGTTTCCCCTATCCTTATTACCAGTATGACTATTATAGCGGGGCACAGCAAATATCCATATCCGGACAAGATACAGCCTATATGCGCCTAGCAATATCTGATACAACAACGAAACAAAACCTGACCTGGCTCTATAAAACATCCCTTACATCGTTTGACGCGATAGAACTGAGTGATTCTTTTCAGGCAGCCTCCAATCGTTTTATTGTGTCTAAGAGTAACTCAGAGGTCATTTATAGTGTAAGTTATTCTTCGGGTAATCACCACACATTCCAAATATCGATAGATGAAGGAAGAAATAATAGCTTTGTTGACTATGCACAAGACCGGCACCCCGATGGCAGGTGCCTTTATTTGTATAGTGATTCATCTGCAAGTTATGGGCTTTATGATGTGGTATATTATGGCAGCGATGGGGGAATTAATAAAAAAAGAAGCGGAAATATGTACCCAGATTGTATAAGCGGGGACAGCCTTGCTATAACAGAATTTTATGGAGTTGGCAATACGGAAGCGGACGATAATATAATGGCGGGCGGTGCACAGGATAATGGGGGCTTCGGTTTTATTAAGACAAATCCTGTGCCCTGGACTCTTTTTAAGACCAGTAATGATGGTTATAATGCAAAATTTATGGGGAATGGTGTGAAGGACGCTATTGGGGAATATAACAGCAAGGTAGGGCCATATCCCATATACCATGCCAATTTTTCGGGTAGCAGTATTACAATTTCTGGTTTGGCTACCCCACAAGACTTAGCATTATCTAATTTGGTAAGACCTATCTATTTTGATACAGGCAACACAGCATATATAGGTTATAGTTTTGTCTGGAAAAAGGATATGGACAGTAGCACCTGGAAACATTGTTTTACAGCAGACCCAATAAATCATGGAACGGATACTTTTAGACAAATGGTAGTAGATTTTTATATTGATCCGAAGAACAATAATAATGCTTATATAGCTTATTGGTATACTCCGGACAACGGGATAACTTTAGATTCTATAGGAAAACTATATTTCTCGAGTAATGCCGCAAACCCACCTTTTTTAGCGAGCTGGACAAACATCACCCCTTTCCAAGTGCAATATGATGGCATTAACAGCATAGCGGTTGACCCAAATAACAGCAACAGAATATGGGTGGCGCTGGGCAATATAAGTAGCGCTTATGTTACTGCCTCGCCCGACACCATGAAGAACCGCATTTTGTATTCGGATGATGCGGGCAATAACTGGCAGGATGTATCGAAGGGCCTGCCGATGCTGCCTGTGAATAAACTATTGTACCGGAAGGGAAGCGATGATGTGTTATTTGCAGGGACGGACGTAGGGGTATTTATATGGAATAAGGGGTTAAGCAGTTGGCAATGTTTTAATACAGGCCTGCCTATGTGCATAGTAAGTGACATGGAATTTAATTATTGTGCAGGAAAATTGCGTATAGCTACTTATGGGAGGGGTATGTGGGAATCGGATATGTTTAATGTGGCAACTATCCCCTTGCAAACAGACACCATCACCACCAATACCACATGGGACGGAGCAAACCGATATATTACAGGAGGCATATTGGTGGACTCGGGCGCAACACTGACGATACAGAACAGCGTGATACATATGCCCAAAAATGGGCTGATAAAGGTGATGCCGGGCGCTGGACTGATAATAAGCAATGATACGCTGACGAATGATTGCAGCCAATGTTTCTGGGGCGGCATAGAAGCCGTAGGCGACAGCAGCCTTACGCAGCACAACAGCGCCAACCAGGCATGGGTGCAGATAAAGAACGGCAGTGTGCTGCAACACGCCATAAACGCAGTGAGCAATTGGGATGGTAGTGATTTCGGCACTACAGGCGGCATCATACAGGCCAGCAATAGTTATTTTATCAATAACCGCCTGTCGGCAGATTTTGAACCCTACCAAAACGGGCCGGGCAATATGCAATGGCCGGACCTGAGCAATTTTATAAACTGCGTGTTTGAGATAGACAGTAATTATAAAGGCACAAGCACTAATAATCCTTTTTCTGCCATGGTGAGCGCAAACGGCGTGTATGGCCTGAGTTTCCAGGGATGTAAATTTAAAAACAATCATACAGGGGCTTTTAAGGGCTTAGGCTATGGCATCTATAGTTTTGATGCAGGCGTGGAAGTAGAGCCCCTCTGCCTTGACAGCAGCCCAACATTGGGTAGTTGCAGCAATTTACAGCGCAGTTGTTTTAAATGGTTTACTGAAGGTGTGCATATAGCGGGAAGCATGGGCCTTTACCCTGCCAGCGTGGTGGACCAGGCCAATTTTGACAGCTGCAGCCTGGGCATAAGAGTGGTGAACGTGAACACCGCATCGCTGACGCGCAATAATTTTTACGTGGGCGAGGGCAGGCCCGTGGCTGATTTTGACAGCAGCAGTTGCCACCAGAACATAGGCATACTGACAGAGAACAGCAACCAGTTCCGCATAGAGGGCAATAGTTTTTATGGCAAGAACTACCATAGCTGGGACAGCAGCGGCTATATAGCCGACTGGGCTAATTTCGGTGTGGTGGTGGAGAACAGTATGTACTATAGCAATATGGTATATAATAACAGTTTTTCGGGGCTTGATTTTGGATGCTATACAAGGGGAGTGAATTATGCAGTTCCTTACCCGCTACCTAATATAGGGCATGGCTTGTCTATATTATGCAATAGCTTTAGTAATGATACGGTGGATATTTATGTATCGAATGATGGGGTGCTGCAAAATATACCATCTATCAATAACCTGCAAGGGAGCATGGGCAGCCCTGCATCCAATTTGTTCCTTACAGGTGGCAGTATTTATAATGCCGGCCACAGCTTTGAGTATTACTATGATTCCACCAATATATCACAATCACTTCCGGCGAATACAACAGGCCCGGTAATGTATATGCCGGGTGGCCCTGCCAGCAGCTGCCCGCTAAGCTATGATGTGAACAATACATCGGTAGCAGGCAAGGCAAACCCCAGCAAACTCAGTTGCCTGAAGAACAGTTTTTATGCATACGATGATTCATTGAGCGCGAACCTGGGCCTGTATAATAGCCTGATGGACGCAGGTAATACAGATTCATTAGACTATGTTATCAACCACGCAAGCAGCGCAGCGGCATTATATACCAGCCTGATGATGGTATCGCCCTACCTGTCGGGGACATCGCTGAAAGTATTGTCGCAAAAAACATTGCTGAACCATACCCAGTATATGACGGTATTGAGTGCCAATCCCGAAGCCTTGAGGACAGGCGGCCTGATAGACAGTTTGCAGGCATCGGAGGAGAATACATTATCGGACGATGATGTAAGGACATTAAACACAGCAGCGCTAAACTCCACGGCCCGCAGCACACTGGAAGGGCATCTGTATTGCATGAGCAATGCCAGGGCAACAAATGCACAGGATGTGCTGAGGGCGCTGAAAGAAGACCATAACACGGGCACCTGCTACATAGTTACAGACACAAACAGCATATGGTATGGCGTGGACAGTAATAGCAGCTATGTTTACTTTGACAGTATAGGCGTGTGGCTGCAAAACATCAACACATTATGGTCGCAATATGACCTTGTGGGCTATTATAGTTTTCTTGACCCTTATCACAGAACAGGGCTGGCAGACAGCGCACTGGGCCATGCACCCGATCTTTACAGCGGGGATGATGCCGCAAGCGCAGCGGAATACGGGCATTACGAAACGGTGTGGGGCGTGCTGAAAGAACTGAGAGCAAGCGGACGGAACATAGAGCAATTGACTGACAGCGAGAAAACGGTGCTTAGCAGCATAGACGACACAGTAGGCGCTGACAAGGCCAGCATGATAGCCCATGCTGCAACGTCAACAGGACTATCACCACACCTGTCCTGCATGGCCCTGCCATTTGGATTTGCGCCGAAACACAATCCCAAACAAGGGACAGTGAATAGCGGGAATGCAGGAAATACAAGCAATCCGATAGCGCCAGTGAGCAGCCTGAGGACAAACTGCAGTTTATCGGTGTATCCGAACCCTGCCAGCAGTAATGTGAATTTCAGCTATCAAACACCTGAAAGCGAAGGCACAATTGTGCTATCCATAACAGATGCTGTAGGTGCGGAGATAAAACATATTTCGGTAACAAATAATGCCGGTATCATTAACTGGGACATACAAACAATAGCATCGGGGGTTTATATCTATACGCTGAGTGATGCGAATGGTATGATAGGGATGGGGAAGATAGTGGTGGTGAAGTGAACCTCACCCCTGCCCCTCTCCATAAATGGAGAGGGGGAGTGTTGCGTATGTGAAAATGTGGTGAATGTGGGAAATGTGAGAGATGATTGTGCTAAATCCGCTAAGGCGAGATGGGTAGAATTACCGAGCCATGCAGGGTGCCAAGGCCCGGAACATTGCCATGAAATGGAAAGCTGATAACCCAAAAAAAATCTTGTGTTTGGTTTAGATTGCTTCGTTCCTCGCAATGACGGGAGTGTGTTATTGTGGGTGAGTGAACTTAACCCGTGGGCCTTCCGAAAAAAGCAGATCAAGGATGCTCATATCGGGTAAAAAACCATTTCTTTCGCTGAACATTTGCACATATTGGGGGGAACTAGTGGCAGGGCTTTTTTGATACCCTGGCTTTATATTTCTGAGCTCGGTAAAGCTTTCATCATATTGCTCCTGGTATTCCTCTGCAAATGTTTCATTAAATGTGACGCGGAGATTTTCTTTGAGCCAATGAATGCCGGCCAGGTTGAAGTCGGTAAGGAAGGTATATTCCGTTTGGAATAATTGCTGAAGGCTGTGTTCGTAATGCTCGAAATAGGGTGAGCGCCTGTAAACAGAGACCAGAGTGCGCCAGTGCTGCACCTGCCAGCGGTCGCGGTTGAAGATCTTTATGTCGCGCATAACGGCCCTCTGGTTGCGGCCATTGATGAGGGGAATGCTGAGGGTGATGAGTCCGTTGGCGCCGGGGATATAATAGCGGTTGCGGTAGCTCATTTTCTCGAAATGCTCGGCCCGGTCGAAACAAACGGTGTCGCAGCCTGCCATGGCAGCCCAGCAGGATATAGGGGGAAAGGGAATAAAGGAAGTGATGGCCTGGGGCAAAATTGTTGAAAAGTTGAAAGGTTAAATGGTTAAAGGGTTAAAGAGTTAAATGGTTAAAAAGTTAATAGGGCAAAAATCGTTAAAAATGTTGATAGGATGGCAGGATGTAAAATATCAAAATGACGCGAGAAAATTTTAACGCAGAGGTCGCAAAGGAGCGCAAAGATTCGCAAAGCTTTTCATTATATGAGTCTGCGAGTATCTGCGGAACCTGATCATTCTCTGGGCGACTGGAATTCTGTGAGTGTCTGCGGGAAAATCTAAGTACCAACTGAAGGCATAAATTAAATTGCTGTAAATTTGCAGCTTTATGAGCAGGAACGGGAAAGTTTTGGTGGCAATGAGTGGTGGTATAGACAGTACCATAAGCGCCCTTATGCTGCATAAGCAGGGCTATGAAGTGGTGGGTATAACCATGAAAACATGGGATTACGCCACATCGGGCGGTGGCAAGAAGGAAACAGGCTGCTGCAACCTAGACTCGTTCAATGATGCGCGCCAGGCCGCCGTGGAGCATGGTTTTCCGCATTATATACTGGATATACGCGAAGAATTTGGGAATTTTGTAATAGATAATTTTGTTGAGGAATATATAGCGGGGCGCACACCTAACCCCTGTGTGCTGTGCAATACACATATAAAATGGGCTGCTTTGCTGAAAAGGGCCGATGCCCTGGGCTGTGACCACATAGCCACCGGGCATTATGTGAAGGTGCGCGAAGAGAATGAGCGCTTTGTGCTATCAAAAGCCAAAGACCTTAGTAAAGACCAGAGCTATGTGCTATGGGGCCTTGGGCAGGACTGCCTGAGCCGCAGCATATACCCCCTGGGCGACCTGCTGAAAACTGAAGTAAGGCAAATGGCCTATGATATGGGCTATAAAGAACTGGCCAAAAAGGCGGAGAGCTACGAAATATGCTTTGTGCCCGATAATGACTATCGCGGCTTCCTGAAAAGGCAGATACCCACATTGGAAGCGGAGGTGGAAGGCGGGGATTTTGTGCTGACCGATGGGAAAGTGGTGGGAAAGCACCGTGGTTACCCCTTCTATACCATAGGGCAGCGTAAGGGCCTGGATATAGCCCTGGGCAGGCCCATATTTGTAACGAAAATAATACCCGAGACCAATACGGTGGTATTGGGCGAGGCCGATGAACTACAGCAAAATGATATGCTGGTGAGCGGGCTTAATATGATAAAATATGCCCATATAGACCGAGAAATGCCCGCTGTTACCAAAATAAGATATAAAGACGCCGGCACAGAAAGTATGCTATACCCGGATGGGGACAGTGTAAAAGTGCATTTCGACCATGCCGTGAGCAGTATAGCGCCGGGGCAGTCGGCCGTGTTTTATGAAGGGGATGATGTGATAGCCGGTGGTGTGATAAGAAAAGGGTTTTGATGGCCCGTACTTTTGAATTTCAACAATTATAATTATCTTTCGTTTCTTTAATTATATTTACGTGAAATATCGCGATCTGAGTCTTATGAACAAAAAGCTTTTACCTGCAATATTATTGATAGCGCTGTGTTCAGTTGTTTTTTTCTCCTGCAAGAAATCCAACCCGGTACAGAATAATTACGACATGCTTTATTTCCCATTGCAAATGGGCCACTACGTTACCTATAATGTTGACTCGATCTATTATAACAGCGGTGTATGTACCAAGGTTGAGCATACATCACAGGCAAAATATATTGTTTCAGATACGTTCAGGGATAACGAAGACAGGCTTTCCTATATTATTGATGTTCAATACCGAGCTACAGTTAATGATAACTGGGTAAAGCAAAGCGTAGTATTGGTTACATCAACAGATACCGGCGTTACATATGGCCAAGGTGGTTTGTACACAACAAAACTTATCTATCCTTTAACAGCAGGCGCAAAATGGTATCCCAATACATTTATTCCTACCGGAGATTCCAGCTTGCAATATCTTAGCACCTGGACCTCTTCTTACCTCGCTGCAGGCTTTAAGCAACCTTATAATACAGGAACGATCTATTTCGATAATACCATTACTGTGCTTGAAGATGACGAAACTATCAACAATACTATCCCTGATTCAATAACATTTAATTACCGCAGTTATGCTAAAGAAATATATGCTCATGGCGTGGGTATGGTCTATCGTGAAAACACACGGCTGACCTATGACCCGAATGTATCTGAGTGTATTGGTGGTATTTCTGTTACTATGAGTGCGGTAGATCATAATTGATCTTACTATGCGTGCAAGATGGCTTTTGGCGTGTTTATCTATCTGTTTGTTCCTATCAACTGATGTAAAGGCACAGCAATGGGCGTTTGCAGTTTCTTTCAAAGATAAACAAGGCAGCACAGGCTCACTTAGCAATGTTTCGGCATTTCTTTCTTCAAAGTCCATAACTCGACGTTATTTACAAAACATTTCCGTTGACACTACAGACCTACCGGTATCAGCTCCATATATAGACAGCGTAGTTACACTTACCAATGGCTTACTGCATGAAACAAGCAAATGGCTGAACCTATGTGTAGTGCTGCTGACGGACTCCAGCCAAATTCTGAACCTGCAGAATAAGCCTTACATAACGGGTATCAAATACATTGCTCATTACAATAGCTTCCACCCAAAACCAAACCCGAAAAACAGTTTAGCAAGCATAAGTGCCGCCGCTAAAACTACCGGCTCGCAAGCCTATTACGGTGCCTCTTACCAGCAGATATCTTTGCTGCAGGGAGATTGCATACAAGACCTTGGCTTTAAAGGCCAGGGGAAACTAATAGCTGTGCTGGATGCAGGATTTGGAGGGGTTGATACCATCCGCAGTTTTGACAGTCTTCACCTGGCAGGCAGAATAGTTGACACGCATAATTTTACTTTAAACAGTAATTCGGTTTACGATTACGATACGCACGGCACTTCCGTATTATCAACTATGGCTGCGGATAGTCCCGGCTATTATGTGGGTACCGCTCCCTATGCAAACTATGCACTGTATATCACGGAAGACAATAACAGCGAACAACCTGTAGAACTGTATAATTTAGTTGCCGGTGCAGAACGCGCTGACAGCGCAGGTGCCGATGTTATTACCTGCTCGCTCGGCTACGATACTTTTGATCTGCCATTTGGCATTAACTATTATAATTTTAATACCGATTTTGACGGCAAGACAACTGTAGCATCCCAGGGAGTAAATTTCGCTACTAAGAAGGGTATTTTATTTGTTACATCTGCCGGGAATGATGCAAGCAATCCTGACTGGCCACATATACTTACACCCAGCGATGCAGACAGTGCTTTAACTATAGGTGCAGTCGACATTAACCAGAATATATACCCTGCAAGTGGCATTGGCCCCAATGCGGCAGGCCAGGTAAAACCCGATGTTTGTGCTGTGGGCTGGACAGCTTATATCCTTACATCTACAGGAACGATAAGCACAGATGATGGAACTTCTTTCTCTACTCCGCAAATGGCCGGCCTTGCAGCTTGCTTATGGGAGGCAGCCGGCGAGGTTGGCCCTTATGCTATCCGCAAGGCAATTGATTCAAGCGGGACTTTTCATAACAACCCGGGTACACAGAGAGGCTATGGTGTTCCAAACTTCTGCCAGGCGCTGCAACTATTGGATGTAAAAGATACCCCTAAGAACCCATTAGGAACCGATTGGATAAAAGTAGGCCCTAATCCTGTTGCCGATAATGCTATAGTGCTTCACTTGTATTTAACGTCTTACGAAGCTGTTAGTTTCCATTTGTATGATATTGCAGGCAAAGAAGTTCTCAGCAGCCAAATGAATTTATTTACAGGTTATAACTCTCCTGTGTATTTGCAGACCGGTAATTTGCCGTCCGGCATGTATATTCTCAAGGCATCCACTACCACTCAGCAACAGGTGATAAAGGTGGAGAAGCTGTAGTTTATCTTTTTCTGAGAATTGCAATGAACATGCTGTCTGCATGAATATTGATACCGTTTATCAACTTTAGTTCTTCAAGATATAAGCCTGTCTCTTTAAGGATATCTTTCACCACATCTTCATTCTCTTTTTTAAAAACGGAACAAGTGATATAAATGAGCCTGCCCTCTTTTTGCAATAATGATGCGGCATTCACAGCAATAGCTTTCTGTATTTGTGTTATAGCCTGCAGTGCTTCCGGTTTAAAAAAATACAATTGCTCAGGGGTACGTGCCCATGTGCCGGAGCCTGTACAGGGCACATCGCAAATGATGGCATTAAATTGTTTATTACCTAATTGTTTTTTCAATTGGGCCTTATCTGATACATCTATTTTAAAGGTTTCGGGTTGGCTGCGATGATAGAGTGTGAACCTATCTTTAAGATTGTGCAAAATACTCTCTCGGGTATCTGATGCTGTTAGATGGACGGCAGGCTCAAGGTCTTTCAACAACAAGGATTTACCACCCGCACCCGAGCAGCAATCGTACCAATGTTCATTTTTTTGCGGATGAAAATATTGCCCAGTTTTTTGAGATGAGGCATCCTGCACTACATAGGCATCCGCAGGCAATAGCTTGTCGATTGCCGCACCATTGGGTAGTACAAGGCAGCTATCTGTCAGAAATTCGAAGATTATTTTTTTTTCGTTGAGCAGGGCGGTAATTTCTTTCTTCTTTTTTCTTATGCGGATAAACAACTTTGGCTGCTCCAGCATGGATAGAACCCAGTCATCTTTCTGCAGATTATCGGAAAACGCGAGGCTGCCGGGAAATAATTTTTTTACATCGAAGAAAATATTATGCTCATGCAGCAGGTCCATCTTTTCCGCGATGCTTTTACCCGTGGCAGGATCCCATGCGCCGGGCAGAAAAGAAGTGATAAGCGGGTTGTTGCTGCATAAGAACAGGCAGGCATTCATTTTCTCATCAAAATCCAGTTCCTTGCTTTCTATGCCTTTTTCGCAACGATACCAGCAATAAGCCATTTCGCTGAGTATCTTCCTGTCGCGACTGCCGAGTTTGGGGTGCTGTTTGAAGTAGTTTTTAAGAAAATGAGTCAGGGGTACGTCGCCTTTATAGAGGTGAATGATAACAGCTATATGTTGGCGGATGTAGCGCATCTTTAGTCGTAAGTCTTTAGTCGTAAGTCGTAAGATCGCAATTGAATTGCCTCTCTATACTTCCAATAGGGCCTTTACAGGGTCTTGGCCCAAAAGTAACAATTCGGGGTGTTCCAATAATTCTTTAACCCTTACAAGGAAACTTACAGATTCGCGCCCATCTATAATACGGTGGTCATAGCTGACAGCTACATACATCATAGGACGCACCTCTATTTTGCCATCTATTACTACAGGGCGCTCTTGAATTTTGTGCATGCCCAATATGGCAGATTGGGGAATATTGATGATAGGGGTTGACATAAGCGAACCAAATACACCACCGTTAGTAATTGTAAATGTGCCGCCTGTCATTTCTTCTATGGTGAGTTTATTGTCGCGTGCTTTGATGGCGAGTTCCATTACTTTGGCTTCTATTTCAGCCATGCTCCTACTTTCTGCATTGCGTATCACAGGCACTACAAGGCCTTTGGGCGCCGATACTGCTATTGATATATCACAGAAGTCGTGGTAAACAATTTCTTCAGCATCTATACTGGCATTCACTGCCGGCCACTCGGATAGCGCAATGCAACATGCTTTTGTAAAGAAAGACATAAAGCCAAGGTTCACGCCGTGTGCTTCCTTAAATGTGTCTTTATATTTTTTGCGTATATCCATTATACGACTCATGTCCACCTCATT
>Ga0206970_10214_pt2 | contig 13571 bp, 11 predicted proteins | sample Alteio_BWOrgHeat_88_FD_152964 | JGI IMG/M metagenome (GOLD analysis project Ga0206970, IMG submission 152964) | Enriched cells from forest soil in Barre Woods Harvard Forest LTER site, Petersham, Massachusetts, United States -... | ecosystem: Environmental > Terrestrial > Soil > Temperate forest >... | reverse complement strand
GGCGGAGTGACGGTATCCGGCCCAGGAGCGGAGACCTTGAGCAATGCCAGCTCCTTTACGGGAACCACCAGCGTCAATGCCGGCGGCACACTTGTGGTGTCCGGCAGCCTGAGCGCCTCGCAGGTGAATGTGGCCGGCGGCACCCTGGCTGGCGCTGGCCTCATCGCCAGCAATGTCATTATCGGAACCGGTTCCGGGGCGGCCTCAAGTTCCGTGATTCAGCCGAGCGCGGGCGGCGGTTCGGTCGGGACGGTGCTGAGCACGGGCAGCAACCTTACGCTGAACAGCGACGCGGCTTACAAGTTCACGCTGAATTCCTCGAACAACAGCGGAATTACCGATGCACTGAATGTTGCCGGGACGCTGACGATCAACACCGGCTCCACGCTGACGGGGCTGGACTTCGGCGGCGGCACGGTGCCGCTCGGCACGCAATACCTCATCGCCTTCGCGGGCGGGGGATTCGGTGGGACTTTCTTCTCCAATGCACCGCAGAACAGCCTGATCCAGATCGGCTCGAACTACTTCACTGTGGATTACACGGCCTTCGGTGGCGACGGAATCGAACTGACGGCTGCCGTGCCGGAGCCGGCAACCTGGGCGATGATGCTTGGCGGGCTGGGAATGCTCGTCATGCTCCAGCGCCGCCGCCGTGGAATGGGAAGAGCATAACAGCGGGATGACGCGGGTGGGCGAGCCGGCTGGCTCTCTCACGAACCCGTCCGTTAGATTAGCGGCTCCGGCCATTACTCACGGGAACGCCGCATGTGCCATCCAAAGTGATTTTGGAATGGTAGCATCAACGAAAAACGAACCCGTCTCCCGGCCTTGAGAAGGCGTCACCCTCTGCTCACGAGCCGAGCCGGCGGGCTTCCATCTCAGGCCGAAAAAGAAACGATTCATGCCGCTTCCCTGGCAATTTAAGAAGCGGAGCCTACGGGGCTCGAACCCGCAACCTCTGCCGTGACAGGGCAGCGCTCTGACCAATTGAGCTAAGGCTCCTTCGCGATGAAGCGAGCCGCGAAAACTACGCCCCTCACTTTCCCTCCGCAATCTTTTTCCGCCGGGATTTTCGATTTTCGCCCCGCGGCCGCCCCAGCCCAGCCGATTGAATCCCGAGCCGTTTTGCATGGACGCGCGCCCCGCGGCGTCCATACCGTCAGCGGGGTCGATGGCTCCTTCCGAAAACGCACGCCCCGCGCGCTGGACTTCCCTTTCCGCATCCGCCGGGCTCTGGCTTGTCACGGCCCTTGCGCTCCTGCGCCTGCCCGCGGCGCCGCCGGTGGATCCGGGCCTCGATCCCTCCTGGCGTCTTTGCCTCGGCTACCTGCTCCAGCACGGCATGCAATTCGGCAGCCAGGTAGTCTTCACCTTCGGGCCGCTCGGTTTCGCGGTATTCGGCGTGTATCCTGGGAGCGGCTTCTGGCTTCAAATGGGCGCGGCCGCCGCGGTGGCGGGAATGCTGGCATGGATGCTCCTCGCGACTGTCCGGCCCATGCACTGGGGTTGGAAGGCCGCCGCCGTCCTCTCTTTCCTGTTGCTGATCGCGCCCCACTTGCAGGCGCTCCACTTCCTCTCCGCCGCACTCCTGGGGCTTCTGCTCCTGCGTGAGGAGAAAAAACCGGGGCTCAGAAACATCGCCGCCTGCTCCGCCGCGCTCGGCTTTCTCTCCGCGATGAAGTTTCCGAATCTCATGCTCGCCGCCGGGTGCGTGGGCGTGGCCGCGGGATACTATCTCTTTGTATCGAACTGGCGGCGCGCGGCCGCGATTGCCGGCGGGTTCGTCCTCGCGTTCCTGGCGTGGTGGACCGTGTGCGGGCAATCGCCGCTTGAGATTCCGAGCTATTGCATCAACTCCCTCCATGTCACCAGCGGCTACGGCGGCGCGATGGCCGTTTACACGAAGGCTCCCGACTGGATCGGCCCGCTCACGATGCTGATCCTCCTGACTTACGGCGTTTTTGAAACCGCAGCCGCCCGCTGGCAGGCGCGCAGCGTGGCGATGGCCTTCATCTTCCTCGGCACCACCTACCTCGCTTGGCGCCATGCCACCGTGCGCGCCGATATCTCCCATTCGCTCGGCCTCTATCTCTGGACCTCCGCCATCGTCGCCCTGAACCCCGCCTTCTTCCCGGCGCAGCCACGCTGGCGCCCGTTCAAGATCGCTTTCCTAGCAGCTCTCGCGGCCTGCGCCGTCGTGGGAATTTACCAGATCGAGTTCGACGTCATCGCGCGCTGCGCCCCCGTGTTCGCGGAAAAGATGCGCGAGAACGCCGCCGCCGTCGCGAATCTGCCCGCGTTCGAGTCCGATCTCAACGCCCGCTACTCCTCCGTGGCCAGGCAAAATGCCGCGCCGCGAATCGTGGACACGGTCAAGAACGATTCCGTGGATGTGCTCGGCTTCGAGCAAAGCATTGCGATTCTCAACCGGCTCAACTACAGGCCGCGCCCGATCTTCCAAAGCTACGTCGCCTACGCACCGAAGCTTGAGGAAATGAACGCCGCCTACCTGGCCGGGCCGCATGCGCCGGATTGGGTTCTCCAGCGTTACGAATCGATCAACCACCACTACCCCGGCTCCGAGGATGCGCTGGCACTGCGGACCTTGCTCGACCGTTACACCTACCAATTCCAGGACTCCGGCTATATCCTCTGGCGTCGCACCGGGGATCAGGCGCTCGTGGCCCTGCCGCCTCCGGCCAGACAGGGGGATTCCGCGATGAACCGCAAAATCCAGCTTGGCGATCTTGCAGGGAAGGATCTCTGGCTGGAGGTCGATTACTCATACAGCCTCCTCGGCTCGCTGCGGCAGCTTTTCTTCAAGCCCCCCATCGTCAGGCTCGAAATCGCAACCTCTGCCGATCCGGACTCGCGGCAAAAGTATCTTTTCCCCCGCCTCATGGCACAAAGCGGGATGCTGCTGAGCCCCTGCCTGGAAGGAGAATTCGATTTCCTCAAATACGCCACCGGCCAGGGCGGGCAGAAAGTGCTATCGTTCGAGATCAAGTGCGACCGCGCCGATTTGAAATATCTGAAACGCAGCTTTCATTACCGCCTCCGCGTCCTGCCCGCCCCATATAACCTCGCCGCCAACCGCGCAATGGCGGATCGCATTCGGCAATATCCCATGCTCGAAACCGCGCCCAGCCATGTCGAATCGGCATCGCCCTCCTGCTCCACTCGGCTGGATGGGCGCGATACGCTCCAAGTGACTGCGCCAAGCCGGATCGAGTATCCCGCCCCCGCGGGCGGCGGCCGGCTCTCGGGTGCGTATGGGTTAAAAATGGACGAGGAATTCTTCGCCGGCAGGGAGGAAAAGCCCGCCGCCGAGTTTCAAGCCGTGCTGCACGAGGGCGCGGCGGAGCGCGTCCTGCTCGACCGCGTGCTCCAGCCCGGCACGGTTTCCGGGGACCGCGGCCTACAGCAGTTGGATATCGCCCTGCCCCCGGCGGCACCGGGCGCGACCGTCGTCCTTACTACGATTCCCAAAACGCCGAACCTCTCCGGCGGCAGCCTCACCTGCTGGACTGCCCTCCGGGTCCAGCCTCATTAGCCAGCACTCGTGAGCCTCCTTCAGCAGATCAAGACGCATAAGAAACTGGTCCTTGCCGGCGTGCTGGCCGCGGGCCTCCTGCTTTTCTGTGCGATCCTCCTCGTGGAAGCGGTCGCAATCACACACGAAGGCGCGGAACGCCAGGCGCCCAGCATCGGCACGGTGCTCGCTGCGGTGAAACGGCAGATCGTTCAGCACATTCACCATATTCCGCACATTCCCCACCCCCATCACCGCTAGCGGGCGCCCGTTTTTTCAGGGAAAATGGCTGGACACTGCGGCCCGGCTGTGCTTTTTTCTCCCTTCCTACAAAGCGCGAAATTAAAAATTCGCCGTTGGTCCCTGGGCCTGCGATTCCCGTCGCAGCCGTACGCGCCAGGGGTAACCCGGTGAGAGATTGAAAGGAAGATACAGAAAATTCAGGTCCCTCGGGGCCGGTTCACCCGTCCCCCCACCGTCCGTGGAAATTCTGTCTCTTGATTAAAACCATGCCAGTTCGTTTAAGCCGTTTTGAAATGCCCAAGGCTCCCGTCCGCGACGAGAGCACGGCCACCGACACCTACGCCCGCTTCGCCGCGGAGCCCTTCGAGGCCGGCTACGGCCACACCGTAGGCAATTCCCTGCGCCGCGTGCTCCTCTCCTCCCTGGAAGGCGCCGCCATTACCTCCGTCCGCATCAATGGTGCGCAGCACGAATTCGCCACCCTGCCCAACGTCGTCGAGGACGCCACCGACATCGTGCTGAACCTCAAGAAGATCAAGTTCACCGCGCACGATCACGAGCCCCGCACACTCCAGATTTCCGTGAACAAGGAAGGCGCCGTCACCGCCGCCGATATCCAGGAGACCACCGGCTGCGAGGTTATCAACAAGGACCAGCACATCTGCACGCTCGATAAAAAGGGCAAGTTCGACGCCGAACTCGAGGTCCGCGTAGGCCGCGGCTTCGCAAGCGGCGATGAGAACAAGCACGCCGAGCAGTCGATCGGCGTCATCCCCATCGATTCCATCTTCTCGCCCGTGACCCGCGTGAAATACGCGGTCGAAAACACCCGCGTGGGCCAGCGCACCGATTACGACCGCCTGATCCTCGAGATTTGGACCGACGGGCGCATCACCCCGCAGGACGCCCTCCTGCAAAGCTCCGCCATCCTCAAGAAACACCTCGATCCCTTCGTGAACTACGACGAGAACGCGGTCGAGTTCGACGAGACGCCGCAGCAGGTCAGCCAGGAAAACCAGAAGCTCAAGAAGCTCCTGAACATGAGCGTGAACGAGATCGAGCTCAGCGTCCGCGCCGCGAATTGCCTCAACAACGCGAACATCACCACCGTCGGCCAGCTCGCGCAGAAGACGGAAGCCGAGATGCTCAAGTACCGCAACTTCGGCAAGAAATCGCTCAACGAAATCAAGGACAAGCTGCAACAGCTCGGCCTCAGCCTCGGCATGAAGTTCGAGGGCGGGCTCATCGAGGCCGCCGACGCAGCCGCTGCGGCAGCCGCTGCGGCAGCCGCCGCGGCCAGCACCGAAGGCGCAGCCTAAGCGAGTTGGGATTGGAGGATTTGAGAAGCCATGAGACATCAAAAGAATACCGTTAAGCTCGGCCGCTCGCAGTCGCATCGCGACGCGCTGCTGGCAAACCAGGTCGTCAGCCTGCTGGAGCACAACCGCATCACCACCACACTGGCCAAGGCGAAAGCCGTGCGCCCGCTGGCGGAGAAGATGGTCACGCTCGGCAAGAAAAACACCCTGCACGCGCGCCGCACCGCGCTCGCCTACCTGCGCCACAACGAGGGCGCCGTGCATCGCCTCTTTGCCGACGTCGCGCCCCGCGCCGCCTCGCGCAGCGGCGGTTACACCCGCATCATCAAGCTCGGCCAGCGCAAGAGCGACGCCGCTCCCATGGCGTTGATCGAGTGGGTCGATGCCCCGGTTGCCGTGGAGCCCGCTCCCGAGCCCGCGCCTGCCAAGGCCAAGAGCAAGAAAGCTGCCGAAACGACGGAAACGCCTGCTGCCGAGCCCGCGGAGAAAAAGCCGCGCGCAAAGAAGCCCAAGGCGGATCCCGCCGAATAAGCGGTTTCGCTTCCAGCTAACAATTGTCGAGACGGCGGCCAGCGATGGCCGCCGTTTTCGTTTTATAACACCACTTGTCTATTCGCATTTGCGCAAAAAGGAATCGACACCAGAACGGCAGGATTTATAAGAGCCGGGTTCCCAGAAACCCAACCCGCTCACTCCTATGAACTTACCCGTCAAACGCATCGCACTCATCGCCACCGCCCTTCTCTCATCCGCGCACGGCGTCCTCGCTCAATCGTCCGATGTGCAGGTCAGCACATCCGGCGGCGTCGGCGGAGCCATTGGCGGCCTCTTTGGCTTGCTCGTTGCCGTGATCGTCATCGCGGGGATGTGGAAGGTTTTTACCAAGGCGGGCCAGCCCGGCTGGGCGAGCATCGTCCCAATTTATAACGCCTACATCATCTGCAAGATCGCCGGCAAACCAGGCTGGTGAGTTCTTCTTCTCTGCATCCCCTTCGTCAATTTAATCGTCGGAATCATCGTCCTGGCCGCTTTTGCAAAAAGCTTTGGAAAAGGAACCGGCTTCGTCATCGGCATGCTCTTCCTGCCGTTTATCTTCTACCCAATTCTCGGCTTCGGCAGCGCCACTTACTCCGGCCCCGCCCGGTAAGCGGTATCCATCTTGTTTTGACGCCACGCATCGGCTCCGTGCCATAATGATGCGATGGCCTTTGAAGAAAACAGCGTCCTCTTCGGACACGATCCGGAGCCCGGAATCGTCGCCGCGGAATTCGATGGCGCGTGCGAAATCACGCTCTATCTCCGCCAGCGCGACGGGACGACCGTCCGGCGCGCGGAAACATTTCGTCCGTTCCTTTGGTCCGCCATCGAAGGCGGCGAGTTCGTTGAATCGACCGAACTCGCCGGCGGTCTTACCTTCCGCCGGTTGCTCTCATTCGAGAACTGGCCCGCATTCGCCTCCGCAAAGTCCGCACTGAAAGCCGCAGGCGTCCCAAATTTCAGCCTCGGCGACCCGGCGCAGCAATACCTCCTCGCCACCGGCAAGACCCTCTTCAAGGGCATGGAATGGCCCGATCTGCGCCGGATGCAGATCGCCGCCGATGCAAACTCCATCCATCTCGCCGATAGCTCCGGCTGGTCGGAATCGCTTGATCGCTCGGACCTGGAGAAGCTGAACGCGCTCATCCGCGAGCGCGACCCGGATGTCATCGAGGGCCACGATCTCTTCAAGAAAATCCTGCCCGGCCTCGCCGCGCACGCACGCAACGCGAAGATCAAACTCCTCTGGGGCCGCGACGATACCCCGCTCGCCAGCCGCGCTTCGCGCATCCAGGTCGCGGAGAAAACGATCAACTACCCAAAGTACGAAGTGCACGGTCGGCATTTCGTCGATACCTGGTTGCTCGCACAAATCTACGACGTCAGCGCGCGCACGCTGGAAAGCTACGATCTCGCCGACGTGGCCACGCACCTGCACATCCCCGAGGGGCCGCCCGCGCAGCAGACCGCCGCCCTCGCGGAGGCGCTCGGCTCCAGCTATTTCGTGCAGGCGAAAATCTTCCCGTACAACTACCAGGACGCCGTCGTGCGCGGCAACGCGACCAAAGTCGATGCGCTTTTCCTGCGCGAGTATTACCGCCGCCGCCATTCCATTCCCGATCTCCCCGAGCCGCGCCCGTTCGAGGGCGGCTACACGGATATCTTCGTCACCGGCGTCGCCCGCAACGTCTGGCATTGCGACGTCGCGTCGCTTTACCCGAGCGTGATGCTGCAATTCGACTGCTTCCCCGTGAACGACCGCCTGCAAATCTTCCGCGGCGTGCTCACCGATCTCCGCAAGTTCCGCCTTGAGGCGAAGCAGGAAATGCGCGCCGCCGCCGCCCCCGCGAAGCGCGCCAGCCTCCAGGCGCTGCAATCCACGTTCAAGATTTTGATCAACGCCATGTACGGCTACCTCGGCTTCTCCCAGGCCCGCTTTGCCGATTACGACGCCGCCGCGCGCGTCACGGAAATCGGCCGCGATCTGCTCAAGAAAATGGTCGCGCGCCTCCAGGAACTCGGCTCGCAAGTCATCGAGATCGATACCGACGGCATTTACTTCGTGCCGCCGGAATCCGGCACCGTCGCGGAATTACAAACCGGCATGACCGAAATCCTGCCGCCTGGGATCGAGGTCGAATTCGACGCGCAATACGAGGCGATGTTTTCCTACAAGGCCAAGAACTACGCGCTGCTCGACGCCGAGGGCGCGCTCACCCTGCGCGGCGGCGCGCTGAAATCGCGCGGCCTGGAGAAATTCCAGCGCGTATTCATGGAAGAAATCATCCGCCTGCTCATGCTCGGGAAAGCCGGAGAGATCGAGCCGCTGCGCGCCGAATTCGAGCGCAAAATCCGCAACCGCGAGTGGGACATCGACTGGCTGGCAAAGACCGAGACGCTCCAGGACTCGCTCGCGCAATACGCGCGCAAGATCGAAGGCTCCGCCCGCAACCGCGCCGCCGCATACGAGCTCGCCACGAAGAGCAGCCGCAATTACGAGCCCGGCGACCAAGTCTCCTACTACATCACCGGGACGAAAAAGACCGTCGCCGCATACGAGAACTCCCGCCTCGCCTCCGAATGGGACGCCGCGAACCGCGACGAGAACATCGAATACTACGCCGCGAAGCTTCAGGAGCTGATGAAGAAATTCGCGCCCTTCATCGACGCCGCCGCGCCCCCCACCCAAGGCGATTTTCTGTTTTGATTATTCGATGAACGCCCCGACCGGCAGGCCGAAATAAAACCGCTCCGAGAAATTGCTACATCTCCGCGCCGGGCGCATCCGCGGGCTCTGCCGCCGGCAACTTCGGCGTCCAATCCCCTTCTCCCAAGAAGGACGCGGCCACGTCCGAAAGGCTGATTCCCAAATACTTCAACGCGGAAGCCTCACCGCCGTCCGCCGGACTCGCATCGCGCACAAACTCCTGGAATTCTGGAAACTCCTTCCAGACATTCTGCACCAGCACGCGTGCCGTCAGGTAACTCTCCCGAGTCTCCTCCGAGTTCATGAACGAGTCGCCGCGCCAGAATCCCTGGATGTTTTCGGCATTCCAATGCACCTGCGTTTCCTTCAGGCGTTCAATGTCCGTCTGGCTAATCCGTGACCCAAGGACTTCGCTTTCCATAGCCACGGCCAATCCCTCGTTCAACCAGCGCGGCAGATGCAGTTTTCGCAGTCCAAAATGAGTCAACTCATGCACAACCGTCTCGTCCGGCCTCTGGTATCGCTGCCCCGGCGGGATTGCCACATGTGGATAACCGCGCGGCAGAAAAATACCCCCGTTTTGCACATGCTCGCGCCCCTCTGAGTAAAAATGAGAGATGTAGCGGTAGTAAACATCCAGATCGTCAAAGAAAAATACCACTGGCTTCCAAACCGTCATATCGCACACCAGTTTCCCGAGCCGATACTGAATTTGCTTCACCGCCGCGTCGCAAATCCCCAGCAAACCTCGCGCGGCGAACCCGCTCTTCGCGGTGACGATCAAGGTTCGCTTGGATTGGTAAAGCGAGTACGTCTCCCGCCCAAGCGCGTATTGGATAATTCCCGCCCATTGCTGGACCGCTTCCTGCCATGCGGCCGCGCGTTCCTTTTCGTCCGGATAATCCCGCCGGATCGCGTCTCCAATGATTTTCCAGTCCGGCTGGGGAAAACCCTCGTCAGTCTGCCACGCTCCCTCGATTCTGCTGATCTCGATCTTTGCCACTTTGCCCACCATCCAAAACGGGCTGCTCGATTTCCAGCCGATTTCTTCCAACACAACAGCTTTGCGTGCGGCGCACGCTCCCTATAAAAAGACAGGAACCCATGACCCCCGGCTTCCTCGAAAAACTCATCGAGCGCATCGGCCGCATTCGCCCGGAGGAGATGCAGGCCTACCTGCTGCGCCTCGCCCGCGAAAAGGGATTCCTCGAGACCATCTTCAACGCCATCCACGAGGGCGTCATCGTCACCGACCCGCAGGGGAACATCTCCTTCGTCAACGAGGCCGCGTGCACCCTCTTCGGCCTTTCGCGGGACGAATGCATCGGCAAACTCCTCTCCGACCGCATCAGCGGGCTCGATTGGAATTCGCTCGCGCACTCGGAAACCGTCATCTCGCGCGACATGGAGGTCTTCTATCCGCGCAATCGGTTCCTGAATTTCTACGTCACCCCCATCGTGCTCCAGCCGCGTGACGAGGAGCCCGCCGCCAAATCCCGCCGCAAGCCGCGCAACGGCCCGGAGCCGGACGGCGGCCTCGTCGGCTTCGCCATCATCCTGCGCGATATCACCGAGACCCGGCGCACCACGGAGCAGGCCATCGAGTCGGAGCGCCTGAACGCGCTCACCCTTCTCTCCGCCGGCGTCGCCCACGAAATCGGCAACCCGCTGAACTCGCTCCACATCCACCTCCAGCTGCTGGAGCGCAAGCTGCGCCGCGTGCCGGAGGAAATGCGCGCCGATCTCCAGAATTCCATTCGCGTCGCGCGCGAGGAAGTGGGCCGGCTCGATTCCATCAATTCCTCCGCGCCATCCGCCCCGCGCCGCTTGAGACGACGCTGGAGAATCTCAATGAGCTCGTGCAGGAATCGCTCGCCTTTCTCGCGCCGGAACTTCAAAACCGCGACATCCTCATCGAAACCGAATACCGCGACGACCTGCCTCCCCTCCGCGTGGACCGCCAGCAGATCAAGCAGGTCTTTTACAACGTCATCAAGAACGCCGCCCAGGCCATGAAGGCCGGCGGCCTTTTCCACATCCGCACCGACCGCGACGACGAGCATGTCTCCGTCACCTTCATTGACACCGGCGGCGGCATCCCCGCGGAAAACATGAGCAAGGTTTTCGATCCCTATTTCACCACCAAGGAAACCGGCTCCGGCCTCGGCCTGCTCATTGTGCGCCGCATCGTCCGCGAGCACGGCGGCGAGATCGATATCGTCAACCGCGAGGGCCGCGGCGTCGCCCTCACCGTCCGCCTCCCCATCCGCGAGCGCCACCTGCGCATGCTCCCGGAAGGCGCCCCGCCCATCGAGGCCACCGCATAAAATGAAGGAAACCATTCTCATCGTCGACGACGAACGCCACACGCGCGAGGGCCTGCGCACCGCACTGGAGGATCGTTTCGATGTCTATGTCGCCGCCGATATGGCCGGCGCGATCGGCGTCCTGGAAAACGACGTCATCGATCTCATGGTCACCGATCTCCGCCTCGGCGGCGACGACGGCATGGCGCTCATCGACCGCGCGCTGAAGCTGCCGCACGCGCCCATCTGCATCATGATGACGGCCTACGGCTCCGTGGATACCGCCGTGGAGGCGATGAAGCACGGTGCGTACGATTTCGTCACCAAGCCGATCAACATCGACCGCCTGGAAATCCTCATCGGCCGCGCCCTGCGCGACCGCGCCACGCAAAAGGAAAACCGCGAGCTCAAGCAGCAGGTGGATCGCCAGTTCGGCCTGGAGAGCCTCATCGGCCACTCCGCGCCCATGCAGGAAGTGTTCGATACCGTGAAGCAGATCGCGCCGACGCGCGCCACCGTCTTGATCGAGGGCGAGAGCGGCACCGGCAAGGAACTCGTCGCGCGCGCGATCCATAACCTGAGCAACCGCAACAAGGCGAAATTCATCGCCGTGCACTGCGCCGCGCTCAACCCACAGTTGCTCGAGAGCGAACTGTTCGGCCACGAGAAAGGCTCGTTCACCGGCGCCACCGAGCGCCGCGCCGGGCGGTTCGAGCAGGCCAACGGCGGCACACTGTTCCTCGACGAGATCGGCGAGATCGACGCGAACACACAGGTGAAAATCCTCCGCGCGCTCGATCCCGGCGTCTTCGAGCGCGTCGGCGGCAACCAGACGATCAAGACCGACGTTCGCCTCATTGCCGCCACCAACCAGAGCCTGGAGAAAATGGTGCAGGAGGGAAAATTCCGCGACGATCTCTTCTACCGCCTGAACGTCGTGAACATCACGATGCCCCCGCTCCGAGACCGCCGCGAGGACATCCCGCTCCTCGTCAATTCCTTCCTCAAGGGCTTCTCAAAGGAAAACGCCAAGCCCGTCCGCGAATTCACCGCCGACGCCATGCAGGCCCTCCTCGCATTCCCCTGGCCCGGCAACGTCCGCGAACTGCGCACCGCCGTCGAGCACGGCGTCGTCATGGCCACCGGTCCGAAAATCGTGCTGCGCGATCTCCCCGCCACCGTCCGCGGGGCAAACGGCAACGGCGCAAAAAGCCTCTTCCCCACAGCATCCCCTCAGCCCTTCAACCTGGAGCAAACCGAGCAGCGCCTCATCGACCGCGCCCTCTCGGAAACCAAGGGCAACATCACCGAGGCCGCGAAGAAACTCGGCATTAGCCGCCGCACCCTTCACCGAAAGCTAAAATCTGCGCGGGAGAATACGCCGCCCGAATAAGCGTCATACCTTCAACGCCTCTCGAATCGTCTGCGCGATGAATTCCGCCTCCTCGTTCCGTTTTATGAGGTTAAGCAGTATCTGCTCGTGGTTGGAGCTATCGACATACATTACCCTATAAAAGCTGGCGCCGCGACTTTTCCTCTGCTCACGCACCATCACGTTTCTAATGTCGGAATTTTTGACTACCTTGTTTCCTGGGCACAGCAGCGGCCCTCTATTTACCCGGACGCTTTCTGCCGATACTATAACATCAGTCTTGTTGCATATAGATGCGGCCGCTAAATAATTACCACAAAGAAGCCCCATCGCATTTATGACCATCACTGGTGGAAACCGTAGTAATGTGTGGTCGCTCTTTGAAATTAGGTTCGAGTAGGCTAAGGCCGTCATCGCGTCGATTAAAAGGATCCAGAACCCGAAGAAAATATTTTTCCTGTTGTAGCAGGCCTTGCGAATGATCGCGCCGTCTCTTGTCGGAATTAATTCGAGGCCTTCGGGGATGCTGGACTGGATCATGGCTCGCTTATAGCAGACGAATTTGGATTGAAATAGGTTGTCAAAACAATCCGCGAATCAAACCCCCAGCAGCGTCTTCGCATGCGCCAGCGCGGAATCGGTCTTCCCGCCGAGCATCCGCGCGATTTCCTCCACGCGCGCCTTCCCATTCACCTCGGTCAATTCCGAAACAGTCCGCTCCCCCGCGTATTGTTTGCTCACGACAAATTGCGCCGCCGCCGCCGCCGCGACTTGCGGCAGGTGCGTGATGCAAAGCACCTGATGCTCCGCGCCGAGACTCCGCATCTTCGCACCCACAGCGTGCGCAATCTCCCCGCCCACGTTCGCGTCGATCTCGTCAAACACCAGCAGCGGAATGCGATCCTGCGCCGCCAGCGAGCTCTTCACCGCCAGCATCACGCGCGAGATTTCGCCGCTGGAGGCGATCAGCTTCAGCGGTTTCGCCGGTTCGCCCGGATTCGGCGCGAAAAGAAACTCCGCCGTTTCGCACCCGGCGGGCGCGGGCTCCTTCGTCGCATGCAGCGAGATCGAGAACTCCGATTTCTTGAACCCCAAATCGCGCAACTGCCTTTGAATATCCGCCGCCAGCTTCGGCGCGGCCGCCGCGCGCAGCTTCGTCAACTTCGCGCCGGCCTCGGAAAGCTTCTCCCGCGCGCCGGCGATCTCCCGTTCCAGCCGCTCCAGTTCCTCGCCGCGCGATTCGATCTTCCGCAGCCGCTCCGCCGCGGCCTCGCCGAACCGGATCGCCTCCTCCATCGTGCCGCCGTATTTCCGCTTCAGCGTCTCGAAGAGCGATACCCGCTCCTCCAGACGCGCCGCCTGCTCGGGATCGATCTCCAGATGCTCCGCGTAACTTTGCAGCGTACGCGCCACCTCCTCCAACTCCACAATTGCATTCGCGTGCGTCTGCGCCAGCGCCGCCATCGCGGGGTCCAGCTTCTCCAGCTCGCGCAAATGCCGCTGCGTCTCAGCCAGGCGTGGCAGCGCCGCCTCGTCCGCCTCAGCGAGACGCTGC
>Ga0206970_10240_pt1 | contig 13593 bp, 5 predicted proteins | sample Alteio_BWOrgHeat_88_FD_152964 | JGI IMG/M metagenome (GOLD analysis project Ga0206970, IMG submission 152964) | Enriched cells from forest soil in Barre Woods Harvard Forest LTER site, Petersham, Massachusetts, United States -... | ecosystem: Environmental > Terrestrial > Soil > Temperate forest >... | reverse complement strand
GCGGATGATTTCGCGCACTTGCGAAAACCAAGATTTCTCCAGCGCCGAAAGATGGACATCACCCTTGAAGGCGGTTGGTTGAATGTTGAGGTGTAACTGTTCATTGAGGTAGGCAATGAAGGCGTGGATGAAATGGAATGGCCTCTGGTTACTCTGGTGAATCAGGGGATAATGGCAGTCGATAACCTTGACATCGCGATCTGTTTCTCCGAGCGAAGTCAGATAAGGGTTGTGTTCCCAAAGTTGAGGACACGAAGTTCGGACGTCCGTCGCAAATTGCCTCGGGTAGCACTGGTGAAGGTCCCGGACAGCAGCGGTTAGCATCACTATGTCTCCCGGCGAAAGAAAGTTACGCAATATTAACTGCTGCGCCATGCAAATTCGCTTTCAGATGACACGGTGGTTGAATACGCCTGAATACTGGTGTTCAAAATACTCAAAGCTCATTCTATCGGCTGCTCGTTGCCGTTCAATTAAGATGTCGGAGAATGCGGCGTAGAGCACGCAGTCCAACGCATTGTTTCCGCCGATTAGCACTTTGATCCGCCCACGGTGGGTGACGGAAAAGTTGCGACGGTTCGCATGCGCCTCGTGCACAGGTCTTTTATCGTCGGAGAGATTCAACGAACAAAACAAGTCCGCTGAAGGAACATTTAGCACAACTTCGACCGATCCAAGACTGCACATGCAATGTGTTTTATCAAGGGCGAAATGTCGTAAAATCGCGGCCAGGATCCCTGGACCGAATCGCATGCTCAATGAACTCGCAGCGAATTCGCGGAATCGAACTGGGAGTCACTCCAGTCCAACTCGTGTTGGCGTCCGTTTGAACTCCTCGCAAAACCTTTGCCTTGGGATCAAGCCAGCGATCACATATCCTCGAGGGTATTTGAAGATCGCTGTGGATCATGAAGACGGGCGATTCTGCGGTGAATGAACAAGGCCATCTAGCTCAGCTTATGAGGTTACATTCTTGCGATGCAATGACTTGCGTCGATCACGTGGATTGTTTTTCTGTCCGTTCGACAATTACCGGCGTAACAGGCCGAGCACCGCTGGCAAAGGTCCCGAGGCCAGTTACCACGAGAGAAACAGTTTTCGTTTCAGGTTCGAAAGCCAACCCTCAAACTATGGATACCGACGCCCCGCACAAAGCCAATTCTGAACAGTCGCTTCTGCTCAGTGTCTCAAACCTAGCGCAGCACCACCGCCGAGCTATGGTGCGGAGATTATCTGTCTGGAATTTCAACATTTCGTAATCCAATTCGACTGGAAAGAGTCGGGCTATTCCCTTTTTCGCCGACTTGCCGTGAAGTGGCAGGGCGGCATGCTTGACGGTTTTCCAGATCCGGCCGGATTCAATTCTCCCAGGCTTTTGCTGATAACATCTGTGATGTGCCAAAAGCCGCTTGACAACGCTATTGACTATTGTACTCAATAGCGCGTCGAAAAAAATCCCAGTCCTGCACGTCCCGCCTGTCGAATTGTTCGAACCTCAACGCTCTAAAGCACTTGCCTAAATTCTCGCTCCGGTTTTATTTCGCGTTCGATTGGATCGAAAACGCTGCCGCCGGAGAAAGATTGTGAACTTAAGGAAGCAATTATGATCTATCCGATGGACATATCCGCGACACCGAACCACCAAATGGCAGAGAGAACAGGTTTCGGAGGTCCGCCAAGTGGCAGAGCGTCTGGTAAATGCGGAGACGGCGGAGGCAACCCTAGCGGCGGCAGCAAAGACAGTCCTGCCGGGGAAGCTTCTGCTCCTGGTGGGGTTGAGACGGAGTTGAACGCGCAAGAAGGCAGCTCAGGTTCGAGTGGGTCGGGGCAGATGGAAGTTCAAGGCGTCGACAACGGACCCGGCTCGTCAAGTTCGGGCGCAGGCGGGGACGAGTTAGCGGCCCCGAGCTCAGCGGAAGGCGGCGGATTCTCAATTCTGATCGGAGGGGCAGGAAGTTCAGGTTCCAGCGGGTGCGGCCCCTTAGTCACTCCAATGGGCAGTCCGGCGCACATATCGCGAAGCATTCGCTACTCGAACGGAGAGTTGAAGTTGGTCCAATACGATTTAACTGCGGAAGCTTATGGCCAGCCTTGGGGGCATACTCGCAGTTACAGCAACCGGGTCAGCAATTCGAGCAACGTCGGAATCGCGGGGGCAAGCTGGTTTGTAAAGGAACTGCCGCAGTTGGCAAAGGTTGTGCAAGGGAGCATCACGTATATCGTCGTATTAGGTGTGGTCAGCGAAGCCGTGTGGTTCAGTTATGACAGCGGAACGGGTTTGTACACGGGCTTGTATTTCGTCGGTGACACCCAGAGCTTGACGGCGGCCGGGACTAATCAATTGGTGTACACGGACGCGCAAGGACAGAAACTAACCTTCTACGATTTTTCATCCTTATCGCCTACGGCGCGACAAGGCATGTTCATCGGCCTGACCAGTCCCTATGGCCAATGGACGCCCGCGACGTACAACGGCTCCGACCAAATAGTCTCGTTCCAGCAGAATCCAGTCGCCTCATCGAGCAGTTCGTCTTCATCGGCGGGTCCTGCGGGTCCTCCGACATTGACTCATCAGTATTCATATTTAACCAGCGGGAACAATGCAGGCCGGATACAATTGGTGACCCAAATACTTGGATCCGCCAACATAAAACAAACGCAAGGCGTGTACTATGACACCGGGCAGAGCTATGGCAGCCTCGGCGACTTGCAATCGGTGACTCAACAACAGTATGACGGAGCAAATTGGAACACACTCGGGACAACCTACTACCGTTATTACCAATCGGGAGACACCAACGGGTTTGTCCACGCATTGAAGTACCTCGTTAGCCCGGCGAGGTATGAGGCGATGCTCAACGCGGGAATCACCCCCGAGACTGCGTCCGATTCCGTGCTAGCGGCTTATGCCGACCTGTATTTCGAGTATGACACCAGCCAGCGAGTAACCTTGATGCGGCAGTCGGGAATTTATACGTGGACTTTCGCTTACTATCCCAATCCAAGCTCTCCTGCGAATGGCTACAACACTTGGAGCAATCGAACTACTGAAACACAGCCTGATGGAACTCAAAATATCGTATACACGAATTACGCCGGACAAGTGATGCTGAAGATATTTCAATCAGGGAGCTCGCAATGGTTCGCGTATTTCAAGTACGATGGAGCGGGGCGGACAATTCTGGCGGCGCAGTCTTCGGCCGTGGCAAGCTACACGGAGTCATCATCGGGGCTGGTGACGCTTCAACCGAGCAGCGGATTGGTAACGGTCTATGATTTTTACAGTGCCACGACCGCCACGACGACAACCGCTGGCGGCGTTGCGGGGTATTTGCAAGATGAAAAGGTGCAACAAGGAGCAAACACAGCCAGTCAAGTTGTAATCCGTGCATGGAGTTACATCGCTTCGCAAACGGTCGGAGGGGTCAAGATCTATCCAGTGGCCACGGAGACCGAGTATCAGAGCTCGTCAGGAGGAGGTGCAATTCCTTTAACAACCAATTATACCTATTTGTGGTATTCGGGCACGTTACAGACTCAGTTGCAAACTACTACCTTGCCGATTGTTCCGGTTTCGCAGAACGGCGATGGATTGACGCATACGCTGCAAGAGTACTCGGACGTGTATGGGCGTGTCACTTGGACCCAGGATGATTTGGAGTATCTCACACTCACGGTTTACGACGGGCCTACCGGGGCAGTGGTGCAAACAATTCAAGACGTGAATACCAGCGCTGTCACCGGAGCGCCCTATGGCTGGTTGACACCCACTGGCGGCGGCCTGAACCTCACAACCACGTACACGATCGACAATCAGGGCCGCGTGACCCAGACACTGGGGCCTGCTCATGCGGTAAGCTTGGGTGGGGCGAGTGTGACAATTCAGACCGCGACCTGGACGGTGTACCAGGACGTATTGGGCCAGATCTGGACTGGGTCCGGCTATCTCGACCAGGGGACAGGGCAATACACCCTTGTGAACCCGGTGCAAATCTCGGTCTCGGATGGCATCGGGCGCGTAACCGACCAGATAACCGCAGTGAGGAGCTCTACAAGCGGCGCGTTGTCTGCGAGCGACAGTTTCCCGCAATGCAGTTGGGTTCGCTGGACGCACAACAACTACGGATTGGCGGAAAACCCCGGCAGCCAACAGGTGTACTTTTCGATCCCGAGCTCGGGAAATGGGGCAGTTGGGATAAACTACAACGAAACCGACTATCTCTACGATTCGATGAAGCGGCAGGTCCGCGTACAAACACCGGGCGGGACCATCACTTGGTCGGTACTTTCGCCTCAGGGAAATTTGCTTCAGACTTGGATCGGCACCAACGACACTGGGGCAAGCATTGGGAATCCCAGCGGGGCTTCCAGCAGCAGTTCAAGCAGCTCGGGTAGTTCGGGCAGCGGATCGCCCAATAATATGGTGCAGGTTGCAGGTTACGTCTACGACAACGGCGCGACAGGCGGCGACAGGCTGCTGACTAGCTTCACCAAGTACGTCGACGGCAGCACGAGCCGGGTTGCCGTCTACGGATACGACTTTCGCGACCGGCGTACGAGCGTGACGGGCCCTCTGACATACTGCCAAACCCAGATTTACGACAACCAAGATCGAGTGATCGAAGTGGACGCTTGGAACACTTTCCAACCAAGTGGATCGAGCAGTAGCTCAAGCAGTTCTGGGAGCCCGAGCGGATTGGGTAACTTAATCGGGAAAAGGCAAACGTTTTATGACAATCGCGGCCGGGTTTATCAATCGATTGTTTTCTCCGTGGATCCGAACACTGGAATTGTGGGCGCCGGCCTGGTCAGCAACACCTTCTATAACGTTTCGGGTCAACTTTTCGCAGGGCGCAATGTCGTCAGTGGGCCCGCAGGTAGTAACGCTTTCACCAAAACTTTCTCCGATGGGGCGGGACGTCAAATTGCGCAGTATACAGGTTACTTCGATACCGCCGACAACGGCGACATTATCCTCGCACAGACGGAGAATAGTTATGACGACGCAAGCAACACGATTCAAGTTTTGACGCGGGCGCGATTTCATAACGCCCCAACGAATGGATCGGGGGCCATTGGTTTGCTCACAAGCCCGAGTGGATCCAATCCGCAGGCGCGAGTGACTTATGTCGTCAGCTACCCTGACCCTATAGGCCGAAAAGTTGCCACCGCGAATTACGGTACCAACGGCGGAGCCACGTTTAGCCGTCCAACAGTTATCCCCGCTTCATCCTCGACTATCCTTGTAACACTCGCCGATTTCAACAACCGCGGCGAGAATGACTCGGTGACAGATCCGGCCGGGACAGTAACCCAGCTCACTTACGATGATGAGGGCCGGCTGGTCAAAAAGATCGATGACTTCGCCGCCTCTGGTCACCTAAACCGCGAAACGGACTACACCTACAACCCGGACGGGAAAATTGCCACCACCACGACGATAAACGGCACAACGGGCAACCAAGTTACGACATACACCTACGGAACGACGGTTGGCGGAGCGAATTCCTCGACCGTCGCAAGCAACGAGTATTTGGCATCAGTGACCTACCCTGATTCGGTGGGAGGTTCCGATCAGGTGACCTTCGCTTACAACCGGCAGGGAGAAATGGTGTACCAAACTGATCAAATGGGGACGGTGCGCCAAATTCTGTACGACCTATTGGGCCGCCCTGTCCACGATTGCGTCAACTCTCTGGGCTCAGGTGTGGATGGAGCAGTGCGACGGATCAGTACTACCTATGAAGTGCGCGGTATGGTTCAAAACGTAACGAGCTTCAACAATGCGACACCAGGCTCGGGAAGCGCGGTAAATGATGTTCAGAACGTCTACGACGGGCTGTCGAATTTGGTTCAGCAGTACCAGTCGCACTCGGGGGCGGTTAACATAGGATCGAGCCTTTCGACACAGTACGGGTATGTCAATCCGGCGAATTCTAACCCGATGTTGAGTCTCGCCGCCCCGTCGAGCACGCGCAACAACTACACAGGTTGGGTTGGCTGCCAAATCCAGACTGGAGCCAATGCCCTGGTAGTGACGGACCTGGGGAGGTGGGTCGTTGCTGGAAACAGCGCCAGCCACACCGTGAAGTTAGTGCTGGCATCGACCGGCGCTGACGTTGCCGGCGGTAGTGTTACAATCAATACTTCCGGCGCAACTTCGGGGCAGTACGCGTATGCCGCGCTGGCGTCGGCCGTCATGCTCCAGCCCAACACGCTCTATTACCTTTTGAGCCAGGAAGTGAGCGGAAGCGATGCATGGTATGATAACACGAGCTATTTGTCGGCCGCCCCGGGGATTACGATCCCCGGATCTGTCTATGGAACGGGCAGTCCCTACACGACGAATGGCATCGCAAACAACGGCTACGGGCCTCTAGGGCTAAAGGCGGTGGTGAGCGCGCCCCAGTTGGCGGTGTCCACACTGGGCAGCCTCCGCAGCGACTACACGGGCTGGGTGGGCACCCTGATCAGAGTCGGCAACAGTCCGATACTCGTCACCGATCTGGGCCGTTGGGTGGTGAGCGGCAACAGTCATACTCATGCAGTCAAGCTGGTTTTGTGGAGCCCGAACGATGCTTCCGGGACGGATGTGTCTGGCGGCAACGTAACGGTCAACACCTCCGGAGCGACAGCAGGGCAGTTTGTGTACGCCACGCTCTCCGCGCCCATTCTCCTTCAGCCCAACACCTACTACTGCATCCTCAGCTCGGAGACTGCGGGGGCGGATCAATGGTACGATTACTCCGGCACATCCTACGCGGCAGTGACGGGATTTTCCGTGGTTTGCTCAGCCTATGGGCCCACGGGCGGCCCGTATTTTGGCTTTGGGACGAACACGAGCTACGTTCCTGTGGGGTTCAAAGCGGCTCCCGCCGTGGCTAACACCAACCGTCCTACTGGAGTCATTTATCCCAACGGGCGCATTTTGAACCTGGCGTACGGAGCCAGCGGTGGGCAGAATGACCAGTTGAGCCGGATTGCTTCCCTTATCGACGATGACGCTTTAACACATTTGGCCGACTACACCTATGTGGGAAGCGGCGCGATTGCGCAGGTGAACTCCGTTCAACCAAGAACCGCGCTCACTTACATCAAGCAGGGAAGCGATTCGATTGGGCCAGGCGGCGACCAATACACCGGCTGGGACCAGTTCTCCCGAGTAATCGATCAGCGATGGGTTTTGATCTCCAGCTCCAGTTCAAGCTCCAGCAGCTCCAGTAGCGGAAGCGGACCCAGTGTCACCGATCTAGAGCGGGTCCAATACGGATTTGATCAGGCCAGCAACCGGCTCTACCGTGCTAACATGGTCGCAGAGGCCGCCAGCGCCAATCAGGACGAGTATTACACCTATGACACACTCTACCAGTTATTGACCTCTCAGCGAGGCACATTGAAGTCCGATCGCTCCGGCATCAATGGGACGCCCGCCCGAGAGGAGGACTTCACGCTCGATCCCACCGGGAACTGGAATACCTACATTCAGAAAGTGAATGGTTCCACAACTTTGAATCAGGGACGTACTCACAACAAGGCCAACGAAATGACAGCCATCAATGGTTCCGGGACTTACATCGGAAAGAATGCCGCCGGCAATATCACCACCGCGCCACAGTCCGCGAATTGGCTGGCCGGCCTGTCATTGATTTATGACGCCTGGAACCGGCTGGTTTCGGTCACTAATGCGGCAAGCGGAAGCAGCAGCAGTTCGAGCAGCGGCAGTGCAGGCTTTATAGCCACCTACGCTTACGACGGGTTGAATCGGCGGGTCATCAAGACCACGCCGAACTCTCCCACAAATATCGTTCGGGATTATTATTACAGTATCCAATGGCAGATTCTCGAGGAACGAGTCGGGGGAGGAAGCACCGCCGATCGCCAATTCGTGTGGGGCCTTCGGTACGTGGACGATCTGGTCTTGAGAGACACCGGTTCGACCCGTTACTACGCCTTGCACGACTACTTCAACTGCACCGCCATCGCCGATGCAACCGGTACCGTTCAGGAACGTTACGCCTACAACGCTTTCGGTCTCGTCCGCTTCCTGAACCCAACTACCTGGGCCACGAACAGCAGCTCAGCCTACACTTGGGAAACCCTTTACGCGGACGATCGCTACGATGGCGAGACTGGTTTCTTCCAGGTCCGTAATCGGTACCTGCATCCTAGCCTCGGGAGATGGTTGTCGAGGGATCCCGTCGGATACTCCGGAGGTATCAATCTGTATGCCTATGTCAACAACATGCCGATCAATGCTGTAGATATACTGGGCTTGAAAAGCGCCTGCCCCGATTGCGCAACTGATAAATGCTGTAAGGTCGAAACAGGCCCACGTTATGTCCAAAGCGGACAGATAATGTCATTCACCACGGTGGCCGACGGAACGCTTATAGAAACAGTCCCGCCCTTAAACCAACTGGCGCAATTCATGAATTCTTCCGCCACCGGCGCCTGTGCCGGTTGTTGTGAAGTTAGACAATGCATTCAATGGCAAAGTTCTGCGACTATAGCTGGGTGGGCTCAATTCGCGACGATCAATTACATGCCAATGACATGGTACGAAGATCGCGGAATTGACGTGATAACCGGACATGAATTAAGGTATGGTCATCGGGCAGATAGTTTTACATCAACCCAGGACATTGGGCATTATTATAATCAAGCGTCGCCGGGAACGAAAGATAATAAATGCGGCGACTCGTGGGTCGGTTTCGATACACCATTCCGCCCGGCTTTGACGGCCATTAACGGTTGGTGGAAATTTAAATTGTTAGTAATTGATACTTGCAAGGAAGAGTATATAAGCTCGAACGATCTTAATTATATCGACGCGTGTCATGACAAAAACAGCGCGCAGTTTGTCGTCGCTGAAAGCGATGTCCTTCAGATTAATTGGGTGAGGGGATTTTAGAGCCCCAAAATCAATGCTAAGAACATGACACATCAATTTAGAGTTAAATGGTACATTCAGAGAATGTCCAAGAAGGTTTGGGCAATTCTGATGCTCTCAGTCTGTTTACTATTGGCGTCATGTTGCGTTTCTGGTGCGAAGCAAGTTCCGGCCAACGCTTTTCCACAAACCCTCAGCATGATCCTTAACCGCGATGAATTTCCCCCAAAACTGACTCTCACGGTATCAAATCGAACCGACCAGACAATACAAATATGGGCAGATCTTTGCCCGATGGGGTATCTCGAGTTTACATTCATCGTTTCGGATATCAATAATATTACTTCTACAGAAGAGATCAGGCGTAAAATAGGAACGCTTCCTTATGGTTTTGCAATAGCGGTGCCGATCCCGATCGCTGGGCACAAGACCTACCGTAAAACATTTAACCTTTTTGATGGCACATGGAGCATTCCGAGGGACATCGACCTGGCGAAACCCGGGTCTGTAATTTATGCTCAATTACATATCGGGCCGGATGATTTCGACCATCCTCCTCTGAAGGATTTGTTTCAAGGGTATGCCGTTAGTTCTGGAAAATAATCAAGCACTTGCAAAAATACCTATCGTGACTGGAATGCTGCGAATAATCGGAAAACATTATCCGTACCGGCAAGTAGATGAAAGAAACTTCGAAATGTTTCCCCGAACGGGCCCGGCGCGGGGATTTTGAGCGCTATCTTCGAGGGCGCGGCGTGGATATTGGTGCGGCAAACGACCCTTTGTGTGTCCTCGATGGCCGGGTGCTCGCCTGGGACCTTTCAAACGGCGACGGAATGACTCTAGGTGGACTTCTCGATGGTGAATTCGATTTCGTGTATTCATCTCATTGCTTGGAGCATATTAGCGACGTTGAGTACGCCTTGATTAATTGGACTCGTATACTACGTCCAGGAGGGATCCTCTACATCGTCGTTCCTGATTTCGATCTTTATGAGAAGCGTCATTGGCCTTCGCGATTTAACAAAGATCACACCGCGACATTCTCGTTAAGCGTGACTCGTTCCGATGTGGGCAGCCGTTGCAGTCATTTCAATGTATATAGTGATATCATTCCATTCCTGCGTCGTTATGGTGTTGAGATTCTCGAAACTCGTTTGGAAGATTATCATTACGATTACGGCTTTCCCCCTGATTGTGATCAAACACTTGGCATCGCTTCAGCGCAAGTTTGCTTTATCGGACGTAAGATGAAGCGCAAGGGGACGGCGGTGTTTTTACGGAATTGCTTGGGCAGTGGAGATCATGCAAACCTGTTGCCAGCTTTTCGTTACCTCAACAATCTGGGTTACGACATGTTAGGCTATCGCATTAATTCTCTCTACGATAACGTCGCCATTGCCGAGCCGCACGCGAGGGCCGACCGAATTGAGATCGGTGTCGATTTTAAGCATCAAATCAACATACCGGCAACGCAGCTGATTGTAGACATTCGCCAGCGCATCGGCGTGGATATGAATGGAATTGTCTTTCCTGGCATTTGTTTCAACCAATCTGAGTGCGAGCTGATTGCCGAATCTCGCAAGCGGACATACGCGAATATTTTTCCAGCAACATCCATCCGGCAAAAAACGATCGCCCCAACAGCGGTTCGGGCTATAAGTGAACATCTCGAACGCGTTGGATTGAAGGTGATGAGTGCGAGGGTGCCTGGGAAGGATGACTACCCATGGGAAGATTTGTTTAAGCATTTTCATCCTTATCGGGAGAGATCATTCGATCGAAGGTGGCTTCTTGATATTGCCGGGGCTTCCATAAACGTGTGCTGTGATGGGGGTTCGTTAAATGCGTCGCTCGCAGCGGGAGCACCGACCTTGGGGCTGATGACTATCGCTGATTCTTCTCTGATGACATTTTACCCGAAATGGCAATGGCGCGCGGTCCAGAGCACATTCCCATGCTCCCCTTGCTTTCGTCCAGCTAATTACGATGTCGGTGTTGTCGTAGGTTGCGAACATTTCGACAACTATTGCGGTCAGCATTTCTCGCTCGACGAAATCCGCCAATGCATCGACGAATTGGTGCAGTCTTCTGCCCGAACACTCTCCCGCTCGTTGGCGGAGGCTAACCGGTAGCTTGGTTTATGCCATCTGTTTGCAAAGCCCGGGCGCAAGTCGACTTTCTAGTACTCCTGATCCGCGCTCATCGGCGGAACAGTTTTCCTGTGGCGGCCCGAATTATCCAGAGAACGATGTCGAATCGAGAAAGTGCCGTGGAACTTGACCGAATTAGCAATGTGATTGTTCTGAAACAGCTCGAACTGGGGTCGTGCGACCGAATTGGGCGTCAATCAATGACAAGCTGCGGTGGGTTGTAGGCGATGAGGAGATCGCCAAGTTCCTCGGGACGGACCCAACCAATTCGCATATTGTCTCGCAGGGGCCATCAGATGGCTTCATCGGATATCGGCAAACTCGAAGGGCTTGCCGCATCGTTATGCGGCACACAATAATAGTGACAGGGATGCGTTTATTCGTGTCTACTTACTTCCAACGAACTCCCAGATCTCAGCGACTGCTGCCGCCGTGCCTGAAAGCGAACGGGTGTCGCCGCCTCGCAGACCCTCATTCGCGCGGGCGTTTGTGCCGTTTTGGGTAACCCTAGTTCTCGGCGCGATCATCCTGGCTGCCGACTACGACCGGCGAAATGCGCCTCTCACCAAGCTGTTCCTCCGGGTCACGGTGGACGGGAGCGAGTCGGAGGAAGGCTTCGGCGTCGAACTGAATGGCAAAAGGATCAACCTTGAAAACCCGGTGCATCTCGGTTCGGCAGCTATCCGGATCTTCACGACGGAAGGAGAGTCAATCACGTCGAATCGATTCATTTGGTATGGCCCTCACGATCTCGGAACGATTGATCTCCGGCTTGGTCATGGCGATCTCAAGGTGTCCGTTTTACCGATTCCAGACATGATCGAAATGCATGGGCGGCACCGAGATGCAACTAACGTCAGTGGTGAGTTTCGGGGTTTACCCGCAGGCAAATACAACGCGGTTTTAGTCTATGGGGATTTGCGCGAGCAAGGCTCCACGAGGGTTCCTGTAGGCCAAACAAACCAAACCGCATGGACGGCCAATATCGGCTCGCTAGAATTGGCCTCTGACCCCGCCGATGCTGAATTCGAGATAACCTCGAAGCAAACTGGGGAGAGCGCAACCGGCAAGCTGCCTCATACCTTACGTCGTCTAAGAGGCGGGGAATACCGGGTCGTCATGCGCAGACAAGGCTACGAAATGGAGCGAACCGTAGCCATTCAGCCCAATGAAACAAATCGATTGTCGCTGAGGTTCGCTTATGGGACAGCGGAGATTTCAACCGAACCTCCGGGAGCCGATGTATGGATAAACGGAATGAAGGTCGGAGTAAGCCCCATGAGGCTCCCTCAAGTCGTTCCTTCAAAATACGAGATTGAAGTGCAAAAGGAGGGGTATGATTCGCAGAGGACTGAACTCGTGGTGGAAGGTGACAAAGTGGCGTCGACAAAGATGTCCTTGATGAACACGGTCTATCGACAATCCATGGAGGCCGTAAAGATCGATCTCAGCCAACACCACTACGGCTCGGCTTTGAGAAATCTCGAGCAAGCCCTCCGCGCCCAGCCGAACGAAGAAGCGAGCCGCGAGTTATTACCATCCTTAAAAGAATCCGCGGCCAACGAGCTTAGCGACGGGCGCTACCAGCAACTTGTCGCCGACGCTCGGTCGGCTGCAAGCAACAATGACTACGACCGGGCGTTGGGTCTTTTATCCGAAGCCAAAGGAATCCGTCCGGATCAAACCGACCTGGACCCTTTCGAGAGCGAGGTGAGGAAGGCGCGAGATCAAAGAAACGCTCAACTCGCCGAACAACGCCGTCAGGAGCAACTCGCGGCGGGCAGAAGGCGCGCACATGCGGGCTGGAATCAATCGCTCGCGAATGAACCGGGAGCTGCGTTGTTCCCAGAGGAAGTAATGCATTCAACCAAGTCTATCTCCGAAATCCGGGCTGCGTGCGACCGAATCGGGGCCGCTCATAAGGACAGCAAGCCACATCCGCAGAATCCCACGGACTCCCAACAGTTGTCCTTACGGATTGGATCTCTGGTGCCTTTGCTTGGGATAGGTGAATACGTCCGACTCCATGCCTATCAAGTCACGCCGGATGAATCCGAAATCCGGATGAAATATTTCGCTTACGGCTTGGGCCTGGGCGCGGTCGATGGCAAACCCCAGCCCATTCAGGATCCGGATCTCTATAAACGGATAGCCGCCGCTATGCGGAAACTGCTGGGTCAGGAACTCGGCGGAGATTTGAAATAATCACTTCCTCCAGCATGAAGCCCGAAATACCCGAAAACTACGTCGAAGCGCCCGATGTCTTGAATTGGCTGCCGATTCCGCCCACAGCGATCCGGTTCTGGAAAGAAACGGGAGACACGGCGGCTTGGCTCCGATACCTTTGGCAGGGACCAGCTCCCAAGGTCGAACGGGACGTCTGCAATGTGTACGAGTTGCAGCGGTTTTCCGCGATGACGATTTACCAAAGCATCATCGACGCGGTATCCAAACAGAGAATTCCCGGAACGAAATTTGGCCCGCAAATTCTGCATGAAATCGGTGTTTTCTCAGCTTACCGCTCCTATCTCAAGATCGAGAGGGAGTTCA
>Ga0206970_10239_pt1 | contig 13611 bp, 8 predicted proteins | sample Alteio_BWOrgHeat_88_FD_152964 | JGI IMG/M metagenome (GOLD analysis project Ga0206970, IMG submission 152964) | Enriched cells from forest soil in Barre Woods Harvard Forest LTER site, Petersham, Massachusetts, United States -... | ecosystem: Environmental > Terrestrial > Soil > Temperate forest >... | reverse complement strand
CCAGGATTATGCGGAATCTCTCCGTAGCGTGGTGAATGACATTGATCAGACGCCGGACACAGGGACAGCGATCATGGGCCGCACAACTGTTTCTGGAGCCGTCACCGTGCCTGCCACGCGTTTTCCGAATGGCACCATTGTCCAGTTTCGACCCAACGTCACCACGGGCTACAAAACCAACGCCATCGACGCGGACCTGAGTTTGCCGGTGACCATGGGCAAGCTTGACCCATCGTCGGCCGTGACGGTTCTGGAGGTTGGAGATTATGCCACCTTCGCCTGCTCAAGAGTCATCGCCGTGGACGCAATCGTCGAAAACCAAACCGGGGAGGATGCCTCGGTTGCCCTGACCACTCAGTTCGGAGGGTATTCGATCAAGAACGTGGCCATTCCAGGCGCGGCCGTGCCACAACAGGTTATACCCTTGCTGTCTTACGCTGAGATTCAGGCTATTCCAAACAGCGTCTCGTTCTTTCCTGACTGGCAGAATCCAGCCGCGTCTCTCGGGTTGCGGGTCGCCTGCGCGACCGGGCAGGTCCGCTTGGCAGGCTTGGTCTTTTACACTTTTAAAGGGGCTGATATTCCGTTCGAGACCATGAGCTTCCAGGGCGGGTGGGCTAAAGAGTCGAGCGCCCTTGATTCACCCAGTTGGGAGTATTCCGATAACGGTTCAGACAAAGTGGAGATTCCCTTCTCAGGGAACGGCATCGAGGTCTGGCTGCACGCCGGCATTGCGGCGGGTCAGGTTCAGGTCTCGCTGGATGGAACAACGATCCGCAACGCTTTCGACCTGTTTCAGCCCACCGGCGGCGCCTCGCTTCTTTACAGTCTTAAGGTTTTTCCCGGCAATCTGTCGTTGGACCCCGGACAGCCTCTGACCGGTCAATACGGCGCCCACAGCCTCGCGATTCAGTTGGTCGGCACCAACGCCAACGTGGTCTCACCCGCGCCCCAAAGTCACCGCTTGGCCGTTTACGGCGCCCAAGCGCTAGACGCCCGCTAAGCCAAACTCTGTTCCAAGCGTATTCAGCGAATGAGCGTGCAAACAATGCCATTGTCCGAGGGGTTGGCGGCAGCGTGTTCGGACCCAGAATCCACTGGGTGTCCCCCAGTGGGGGACACCTCATTTTGGTTTTTAGGAATTGTGACAACTTGCTCTTCGGCAACGGGTTGAGCGGCTGATTTCAGGCTCAACTCGGAGCGGAGGTTTTGCAAAAACAGCCTTCCTCGGAGCCCGCACAGCCCCACCCAAGTTGCTCCCGCCGCGCGAGTCGGTGGCATTTCTCAGGACCAGACCAAAATGTCTCCCAATGGGAGACATCTAGAAAATCACCGCATCGGGTGCCAGATTGAGCACGTTCGAATCGCAGGCCAAGGGTCTGTCCAGATTCGCTCGGCCCAATTCACGAGGTCTCCCAACGGGAGACATGGGAGCTCTTTCGAGCAGGGGCCTCGGAGTTCTGAGGCAACTTCTTCAGCCGCAGTCCTCGACGCTCGTTTGCCATCATCCGTGCTCGGCCAGCTCGTCTCGCCGGAGACGGGTCCGGCCCGGACCCGGCTGAATGGTCCAATGCATGAGTACAATCATTGCACTCTTGCATTGAACTGGCTCTAGGTAGGTCAGAAGCAAATCGGGCGGGGATGCCGAACTAGGCAAAAAGCTCCACCGAGAGTGTATGCCATACACTCTCGCCGTGTACCGACCGGTTTACGCGACAAGATGCAGTTCGCGGGGCTTTTGTTGAGGTCATGGAACCTTCCTTCGCCGCTGCAAATCGCCCAATGCGGCGTTTGGCGCTCCGCGGAACGCAAGCTATCCTCCGCGACGCCCCGTAGCGCCCCGGCGCAAGTCGTTGGCGCGTCGCGGGCTGCGGAAATGGCATAAAAAGAGCTAGTTTCCGTCACCGATCCTGCATTGCGGGATGTGATGTCATGCTCTGGGTCCGTCGAATACGGCCGCGTCCGGGGCTGCCTTGGCCGGCCGGAGTTATATCCTGCCGCCGCGAAGAGGCTGCGCATTTACCTGCCGATTTGAATCCACCGCGCGCGTGCAAAAATCATGACTCAAGCAGTTTGCGCTTTTCTTTGGAACCGAAGGCAATCTCGGCGCTCTCATAGTTGCAACAAACCCCCAGGCCCGCCCGTGCGGCGCCGGAACTTATAACATGTCGCGAGTCCGTGCCGGCGTTCGCGATTTCGCGGATTACGCCGCCGCTCTTCGCACCAGACCGGTTGATATTGAAATCACGATACAATTATGAATGCTCCATTCACCCCCCCCCATCCCGCGGTTGCGCTCGCTCTCGCTGGCGCTGATTGCCGCCATCTTGGCTTGGATCTCGACGCCCGTCCGGGCAGCGACTACCAACGTTGTCTACCAAGACTTCTCGTTCACTCCCCAGACGGTCACCATCAACGTGGGCGACACCGTGGTTTGGACGAACGGCGGCGGAACCCATACCGTGACCGGCGATGGCGCGGACGCATTTTGCGGACCCAACGCCATCCCGGTCAGTTGTTCCACCACCTTCACGAACGCGGGCGTTTTTCCTTATCACTGCAATTTCCACCAGTCTTTGGGCATGGTGGGCACGGTCAATGTGGTGCAGCCGTCCAATGGACCGCCTTCGGTGACGATTATAAGCCCGACGAATAATACAGTCTTATCCGCTCCCGGCGGCATTTCCATTACGGCGACTAATGAAACGGGAGCCTCGCTTGCCCAAGTGGAGTTCTTCGACAATGGGCAGTCCATTGGGAAAGTGACGGCGAGCCCTTTCACTCTGTCGCTCGGGCTCAGCGCCGGCACGCATTTCTTCACCGCCGTCGGGACCGATAGCAGCGGCGCCACCAGCACTTCTGCTGGAGTCACGGTGGTCGTGAATTTCCCCATCCCGGATCCGATTCCGCAAAAGATTCCGGAGAGCGGGACCACCATTGAATTGAGCACGGTCGTCGAGGGATGGGTTTCGCCCATCGGGCTGGCGGCGCCAGACGATGGAAGCGGGAGGCTGTTCGTTTACGATCAAATTGGTTTGATCTACATCGTGCGGAGTGGAACGAATCTGAACGATCCATTGCTGGATGTTCAAAGCCGCCTGGTTCCCTTGAACCCGGGTTATGACGAGCGAGGCCTTCTGGGCGTGGCGCCTCATCCCCAATTCAGCGCACACCCGTTCGTGTATACGTATACCTCCGAGCCCAATGGCCCCGCGGCGGACTTTCCGATCGTCCTTCCCGCGGGCGAGACCAACAATTGCCAGTCCGTGATCGCGGAATGGAAGATCGATCCAGCCAATCCCAATCGGCTGGACCCCGCAAGCCGGCGCGAAATCCTCCGCCTGGACAAACCTGAATTCAACCATAACGGCGGCACCTTGCGCTTCGGGCCCGACGGTTTCCTCTATTTCAGCGTGGGGGATGGCGGCGCGGGCGACGACCAAGGCCCGGGTCATTCCGACGGCGGCAACGGGCAGGACAAAAGCAAGATCCTGGGGAAGATGCTGCGGATCGATGTCGATGCCCGCACCTCGGCCAACGGCCAATATGGAATTCCTTTGGACAATCCGTTCGTGGGGCAGGCGGGAGTCGTGCAGGAGATTTACGCCTATGGGCTCAGAAATCCTTACTCCTATAGTTTCGATTCGCAGACGGGCGACTTGTACCTGGGCGATGTCGGGCAAAACCAAATCGAAGAGGTGGACATCATCACCAAAGGCGGCAATTTCGGCTGGTCGGTCAAGGAAGGCAGCTTTTTCTTCGATGCCAATGGGACTAACGACGGCTTTGTCACGCTGACGCCAGTCCGTCAAGTGCCCCCGGGCTTGATCGACCCCATTGCCGAGTACGATCATGACGAAGGCAAAGCTGTTATTGGCGGCGGCGTATATCGCGGCTCCGCCATAGCAGAGCTGATGGGAACGTATGTTTTTGGAGACTTGGAAGGACCTGAGGGTGATGGCGGGCGCCTTTTCTTATTGAACGGATCCCAGCCGGCCACGCTTCGCATCGGGCTTGAGGACCGCGCTCTTGGACTATTCTTGAAGGGCTTTGGGCGAGGTGCCGACGGAGAACTCTACGCTCTTGGTTCGACCCAGCTCGGACCGTCCGGAAACGGCGGCAAACTCCTGAAAATCGTGCCTGCGCCAACGGGGCTGCAAAACAGCTTCGTCCAGCATAATTTGGTGGCGGATCTGGCCGGTCAAGCGGACCTGGTTGACACGAACCTAGTCAATCCTTGGGGCATCGCCACCAGTCCAACCAGCCCGTTTTGGGTTTCGGACAATCACTCGGGAGTCTCAACACTCTACAACACGACGAACGCCATCCTGCCTCTAGTAGTCACGATTCCCCCGCCTTCAGGAGGAAACGGGCCCGCGGCGCCCACCGGTGTGATCTTCAACGGGGGAACTAATTTCATGCTGCCCGCGGGCGCGCCTGCCAAGTTCATTTTTGCCACGGAAGACGGCACCATCTCGGGATGGTCAGCCGGGACCAACGCAATCCTCACGGTGGATCATTCGGCTTCGGGCGCGGTGTATAAAGGACTGGCCTTGGCGTCCGCGGGCGGGAGCAATTATCTGTATGCCGCGAATTTCAACAGCGGCGCCATGGAGGTGTTCGACGCGGGCTTCCATCAAGTCAATTGGCCGGGCGCCTTTGTGGATACCAATCTCCCGCCAGGCTATGCGCCTTTCAACGTTACGCTATTTGGCGATGCGCTCTACGTGACCTATGCCAAGCAGGATGACGCCAAACACGACGACGATCACGGACTCAGCCGGGGATTTGTCGATATCTACAACACGAGCGGCAGCTTGGTCACCCGACTGATTTCCGGCGGAGCGTTGGATTCCCCGTGGGGTCTTGCTGTGGCCCCGGCGGGGTTCGGGCCGCTCGGCGGCGCGCTTCTGGTTGGAAACTTTGGCAACGGCGCTATCAATGCCTTCAACGCCACCAATGGAGCGTTTCTCGCGGCTCTGAACGATCCGCAGGGCAAGCCCATCCGAATCGAAGGCTTGTGGGGGCTCAGATTCGGCAATGGCGCCAATGGAGGCGACGCCAATGTTCTCTATTTTACCGCCGGTCCATCCGGCGAGGAACACGGCCTGTTTGGCAGCCTCAGCGTTTCTGCTGCCAGCGGGTTGAGATTTGCTTCCATAAGCGCGGGCCTAACGAATGTCATGTTAAGCTGGACGGGGGGACTCCCTCCTTATTTCCTTCAGATGAAGATGAATCTGTTGGACACGAATTGGACCGATGTCCTCACGACCTCCAACCAAACCGCGACCTTGGATATCGCAGGCAACACGGGCTTTTTCCGCGTGTCGTTTCAACCGCCCGCTGGGGGCGCAGTTGTCCGGCCGCCGCCGGAGGGTCGAAAATAGATAGCGCAGGCTGGCACGCCAGTAATGTTCGGCGCGTAGCGATTTCATCCGTCTTGCTACGCGCCGATTTCAATGCCAGCGAAAGCGTCTTCGAAGGCGAAACAGAGAAATGCTTTTGGGCCTTTGGACGCTATGCGGCGCTTGCCCGGAATGGAAGCCGGATCAAGGACCCTTCTCAAAGCCGGTCTAACAACCGGAGCAATCCATCAAGGATGGTGATCGGATGAGGCGGACAGCCGGGGATGAACAGATCCACCTTTAAAACGGAGTCCGCCCCATCGCACACTTGCGGATGGCCGATGAACGGGCCGCCGGCAATGGCGCATGCGCCCACGGCAATGACAATCTTCGGAGACGACACGGCGGCGTAGGCCTTCTGGAGGGCTAGCCTCATGTTCTGAGAAACCGGACCGGTGATGAGCAAGCCGTCGGCGTGGCGTGGCGAAGCGACGAATTGGATTCCGAACCTTCCGAGATCCCAGCCGATAGTGCCGAGCACGTTCGTATCGGCCTCGCAAGCGTTGCAGCCTCCGGCGCTCACCTGGCGCAAACGCAGAGAGCGGCCAAATAATTTGCGGAGTTTTTCATCGAGCGCTTCCGCTAGGCGGACTTGTTCTTCGCCAGGTTTGCCGAGGATTAGATCCGCGCGATGGCGGACCGCCATGCGGTGATCGCCAGTCTGGACGATGGCGCGAGCGGGGCAGGCCTCGACGCAGGCGGCGCAAAACAGGCATTTACCTAAGTCGAGCGCGACCGGACTTCCGGGCGCGCGCGCGATGGCTTGGGTGGGGCAGACTGGGACACAGGCGCTGCAACCTTCCATGCATTTGGCAGCCTCGACGCGCAGCGAGCCACCGTGACGGTCCGGCAAGGCCGGCGCTGGCCCGTCCGGATAAGACATGGTTTCGCATCCGTGCTTCAGACGATGGGCGAGCGCGTCGATGGCAAACTTAGGGTTCATTTCCAGATCACAGATCGAAGCCGCAATAGGAGAGGTTAAAGCTCTTGTTGCACAACGGAAAATCCGAGATTGCCTGGCCCCGAAGAGCCAGCGCGACCCCGGTCCAATTGTGGAACGAAGGGTCCGTGATTTTATAGCGACGGAAGCGGCCTTCGGAATCGGTCAGCGCGGCATGACACACCTCGCCCCGCCAGCCTTCAACCAAGGTGACAGCAAAGGTGTCTGGCGCCAGCGGCCCAAGTTCGCTGCGAATCTCGCCTTCGGGCGGGGCGGCAATTTGGTCCTTCAAGAACTCCACGGATCGTTCCACTTCCAGCCAGCGCACGCGGGCGCGAGCGTATACATCCCCGCCGGGCCAGACCGCCACAGGCGATTGGGCGAATCGGTGCCAGCCGGCCGGGTGATCGTACCGCACGTCGCGCACGAGGCCACAGGCGCGAGCCGCGAGGCCGACCAAACCGATTTCCGCGGCTTGCTTGGCAAAGACGATGCCGGTGTGCTCGAATCGGGCTCGGACCGAGGCCGCGCCCCATAACCAACTGGCCGCTTGTTCTACCTCGGCCTGGGCCGATAAAAGTCGTTCGAGCATTTGCGTTGCGCGCGCCGGCTCCAAATCGTGGCGGCACCCGCCCGGCCTGATTAAGCCCCGTCCAAAGCGATTGCCGGTTAGCGAGGCCGTGAGATTAAGGAAGTCTCCTCGAATCTTGCCGCAAGCCGAGGCCGTCGGCAGGAATGCCACGTCGTTGGCTAGAGCGCCCAAGTCGCCGGTGTGGCTGGCCAGGCGTTCGAGCTCGAGGGCGATGGAGCGCAACCACTGCGCTTTCAAAGGCGCTTCGGAGCCGGCGATGGCTTCTAGGTTCGAGGCGTACGCGGTAGCGTGGGCGATCGTTGCATCTCCGGCCACCGTTTCTATCTGGCTCATGGTTGCGCCATGCGGGCCGCCATGCAGTGCTTCCTCCGCACCCCGGTGTTGATAGCCCAGCGCGATTTCCAAATGCAGCACCTCCTCGCCCGCGCATTGGAAGCGAAAGTGGCCGGGCTCGATGATCCCGGCGTGGATCGGACCGACGGCGACCTCGTGGACTTCGCGGCCTTCGACGCGAAAAAACTCGCCGGTTGAAGGCGCGTGATTCGATCCATACCGCACCGGTTTCAGCCAGGGATGGCCTTCCGGTATTAGTTTGTGCTGCTCCCACACCTCGCGCTCGAATAAATGGGCCTGCGCGTGTCTCGGCGTGAGCGAGGGATAGCCTCCGATAAACGGCGTGCTCTTGCCGACAGCCAGCGTGTTATCGGCGTCGAAAGCGATCACGGCCGTCAAACGCGTTCCGCCGCCGTCTTCTGGCACGCCAAACCACGAACAGAGTCGCGCGCCGCGATCCAGTTCTGCCGCAGTGGACGAGACGAACTCTTTCGCGGGCCATTCAGGCACCTCCGACCAGGGGAGGCTGGTCGCGTTGGCGAGCAAGGCGAATGGAGTCGATCCGCTCATGGCGCTGGATAGATTTGAGCGACCGCGTCAGTCCAAGCATCACGCAGGACGGCCGGGGTAAACAGGCCCAGCCATATCGATAGACCCAGCAAAATCAGAGGCGGGAGGATAATGCCGGCGGTCTCGGGGAAGGTCTTTCCCGAGGCTTTAGACACGGTGCGCGGCCTGCCGTCCACGATTGCGAAGACCAACCGGCTTAGTCCCAGGAACGCCAGCAGCAGGCAGCCGAGCAGCAAGCCGGCCGAGCGGACATGCCCCGATTCGAACGACGCGCGCACGATCTTCAATTCGCTGAAGAACGGTCCGAAGGGCGGACACGCGGTCACGGCGAACATCCCGGTGACGAAGAGGGCCGCGGAGCGAGGCGTGAGCGCGGACATGCCCCGGACCTCGTCCGCCGAAGCCGAGCCCGCCGCTCGGCGGATATTGCCCGCGCTCAAGAACAGGGAGCCTTTGGTTATACTATTAGTCCAGACATGGAACAGGGCGCCCCACGCGCCGGCCCGTCCGAGCGACGCGCCAAAAGCGAGGATGCCCATATGCTCGATGCTCGAATAGGCCAGCATCCGCTTAAAGTTGCGCGCGCCGAGAAGGAAGAGGGCAGCGACGAGCATCGAGAATAGTCCGATCGCCAGCAGCGTGCGGTCGGCGATGGCGCCTTGTCCTGCGGCGCCGATGACCGCGCGGACTCGCAGGATCGCGGTGAACCCCACCGTGGTGACGCCTCCAGCGAGGATAGCCCCTACGATGCCCGGGGCTTCGCCATACGCGTCCGGCTTCCAGGTATGCATCGGGGCCAGGCCCATCTTGGTTCCGTAGCCGACGAGCAAAAGCACCCAAGCCGTCAAGACCCAGGGACGCGATAGGCTGGCGCCCTGCGCGGTGAGAGCGGTAAAGGTGAGGTCGCCCCCGCCTCCGCCGTAGATCGAGGCGTAGCCAAGGCAAAACGAACCCAACAAAGAGAGTGCAATTCCCGTGCCTCCCACAATGAGATATTTCCAGGTAGCTTCAAATGCCCTCGGCGTGCCGTTGAAGTGCAGCAACGGCACCGCGGCGAGTGTGACCGCTTCGGTTGCGATCCATAACAAGCCAAGATGGCGAGCTTGCTGGCCCAGGCTAAGCAATGCCAGGATGCCCAGGAGGGTGGCGACAAACACCCGATTAGATCGCTCTTTCCTAATCTCCAAATAGCGCACGGCATAGGCTGCGCACGCTAGAAACAGAAGGGATACGGACGGCAATACCGCTCGCGCCAGCGGATCGAATCCGAGCCACTCGGAAAACGGGACCGGCGGCGGATGCGCGAGGAGCCAAAAACAGATGACCGCGTGGGTGAGGCCGATGCCGGGCAAGAACCAGGGGCGCGTGCGATCGTTCGGCCAGACCGCCGCCAAAGCCGCTCCCGCGGCCGGAATCGCGATGAGCAGAACCTCGTTCATTCTTTCAGCGCCGTCAGCTTGCGGGTGTCGAGAGAATCGAAGGCGCGTTGGATGCGGTCCACGATGATGCCACTTACAAAGACGCCCACGGTGATGTCTAGAAGGATGCCTGCCTCGACCAGGAGCGGGGTCGCGCGGACCAGGAGCATTCCGAATAGAAAAATGCCGTTTTCCAGGATGAGGTAACCGCAAACTTGCGAAATAGCTTTCGCGCGCCCTATTAAAAGTATGAAACCGGTAATGATGGACGCCAGGGCGCCTGGAATCAAAAGCGAGCCGGAATGTTCCGGTAAAAGCGGCAATCCCCGCGCCAAAACCAGGGCGGCAATCGTGCCGCCCGCTCCCAGCAGCAGCGACGAGACGAATCCTATAAAGGGTTCTATCTCATGCTCAATCTTCGCGGCGCGCATCGCGCGACGAAGGAGTCGGGGCATCACAAACCCTTTTACGACCACGGTGCTTAACGCCACCAGCGCCACGCGCCATTCCGGATGAAGCTCCAAGAGCACCGGCATGACTCCAAGCGCCGCGCCTTGCAGCGACATGGCGCGAATGAGGGCCGGCAACCGGTTGGTTCCGAGCGCGAAAAGGTTCAAGCCCATTGCCAAACCGATCAACAAATTCAACGTTTCCCTCATGCGACAGTTCCTTTCCATGCCACTAACAAAGCGAACAGGCACATGAGAAACGCGGTGGTGAGCAGGAGAGGCACGCGCCGAAAAGCCAAGCGAGCCATGAGCGATTCGACCAATCCAACACCGATCGTCACGGCTAGAACGCCCGCCGCCAAGCCGCCGGCCGCCATCCATGGAGCCAGGCGGCCTAATGGCAGAACCGCCTGGGCAAGAAAGAGGGAGAAAAGGAGGAGCTTCATCGAGGCGCCGTGCAACACGACGGCGAGCAATGGGCCGCTATGATCCAGGACCATGACTTCATGGATCATCGTCAGTTCCAGATGCGTGTTCGGGTCGTCGAAAGGCACGCGGCAGTTCTCCGCAAGGAGCACGGCGAACAACCCTGCCACCAATAATACGGCGCATGCGCCCGAAGAGGATGACAACATGGACACCAGCGAGATGCTCCCTGTTTGGACGCTTAGCGATAGAGCGGCGGCAAAGATCGCCGCTTCGGAGATAACTGCATAACTAACTTCGCGCGCGGCTCCCATGCCTTCGAACGCGGACCCGGTTTCCAACGCCCCCCAGGCCGTGGCAAAGCGCGCCAGCGCCAGAAAATAGATGAACAAGATCGCATCTCCGCGAAAACTCAATCCCGCGCCGGCTGGCCCCAAAGGCATCAAAATAGCCGCTCCCGCGACGGCTATCCACGCCGCCGCGGGCCCGGCAATAAAGCCAGGAGAGGCGAGCGTGCTCAGCACGATCTCCTTTTGCCACAAGCGCGCCAGATCGTAATAGAGTTGCAGGATGGGCGGCCCGCGCCGTCCCGCCACCCAGGCTTTCACTTTGTTGATGATGCCAGGCAGAAGCGGCGCGAGCAGAAGCCAAACGCCGAGCCGGAGAACGATGTTCAGGACGCTGATCATGACGCGGCCCCGAACAGGACAAGGAATCCCAGCGCGGCAAGGCCCGCGACGAAATAAAGAACGTAAGCCTGCAGCCGTCCGTGCTGGAGTCGCCTAACGACCAGGGACAGCCGCATAGCTGCCCTAGCCGCAGGGTTAATGATGTGCTCCAGGACCGTTTCAGGGAGGCGCTCCACGAACCGGGCTTTTTGGGGCAGCGGCCCTCGGGGACGCAGCAATATACGATCCGGCCGGAGCAGCCAAACGAGCCAGCCCGAGACAATCCTCGAGAATGATCCGCTGGTGTATTGCATGCGCGGGCTCGGCGACGCGTAGCCGCAATCCCAGGTCAGCTCGCGGCGCAGGCCGTTGGCACGGGCTTTTTTAAATAAGAATGCCGCCGCCGCGACCATGGCGATGGCAAAACTCGCCTGAAGGATTCCGAGCTTGGCCAGCGGCGCTGGCGCGGCCACGCCAGCCCAGGCGGGGTACCAGGCGCCGAGGACACGCGAGATCATCGGCCAGAACAAAGCAGGGGCGAGCCCGATAAGAACGCATGCGCCCGCGAGGCAAAGCATCGGCCAGCGCATCCATGGACCACACTCGCGAGCGCCAGCTGTGGCTTTCGTGCGCGGAGCGCCCAGAAAAACCATCGCGCCGGCCTTCACGAAACTGGCGAGCGTGAGCGCCCCCGCCACCGCGAGGATAATCGCGCCGGGCATGGCGATCCAGGCCGTGGGGCTCCTGGAAATCGCGGCATCGAACAATCCGAGGTACACCAGCCATTCGCCAACGAACCCGTTTAGAGGCGGCAGGCCAGCGACGGCTGCCGATCCCAGCGCGAACAGCCCCGCGGTCCAAGGCATGGCGCGCCAGAGCCCGCCGAGCCGGCTCATCTCACGAACCCCCGTGGCATGCACCACGGAACCGGCGCTAAAGAATAACAAGGATTTGAACAGGCCGTGGTTCCAAACATGCAGCATCGCTCCGGCCAGGGCGAGCTGGCCCCAAGCCGCGTTGCCTTGGGTGGCCGCGAGGCAGGCCCCGCCCAGTCCCATTAAGATGATTCCTATGTTTTCTATGGAGGAATACGCCAGCAAGCGTTTGAGATCGGTTTGTTCGAAGGCGAAAGAAATGCCAAACAACGCGCTGATCGCGCCGAGTCCCGCCACGACCCAGCCGGCGCTCGCAGGCAAGGGGAGCCAGCCGCTAAATCGCACCAGGCCGTAGATGCCCATTTTGAGCGCCACCCCTGAAAAAAGGGCCGAGACATGACTAGGGGCATTCGCGTGGGCGGAGGGCAGCCAGACGTGCAAGGGGAAAAAACCTGCTTTCACTCCAAAACCAAGCAGCACCAGCCAGAAGAGAGGCGAAAGCTCCGCGCGTTCGCGCATCGGCCCCAATTCCCAGCTTCCGGTGCGGGCCGCGAGCGAGGAAAAGAATGCGAATAGACAAATCGTGCCAGTGTGCGAAGCGGCGAGATATAACCAGCCTGCCGTGCGCGCTTCGCGACGGCCGCGGTCCAGGGTGATGAGAAAATAGCCGCTCACCGCGAACAATTCCCACGCGAGCAGGAAGTGCAGCCCGTTCGACGACACCAGAACCAGCCCCATTCCTAATAACATCGCACTCCACCAGCAGCGGCCCCTCGCCGCCGAGCCGGGGTAATGATGATCGGACCAATACTCCCGCCCGTAGATGGCTCCGGCCGCCCCTCCCGCGCAAACCAGCGCGAGGAACAGCGCGCTCACGCCATCGAGTCGCAGATGGAGAGGCTCTCCTCCCACCGCGAATTCGCTCCTCCATTCCCATTCCGGCTGGCCGGTAAGGACAAGGACGGCGACGCACAGTCCGGACGCCGCGGCCGCGGCCGTCAAACCGAGCCATAATTTAGAATATCGAGGGCCGGCGATCGCCCCCAACCCCAGGCTTGCCGCAGCCGCCAGCAAGAGCCAGCCCGGGCTCATCGTCCCGCCTCCGGGCTGGCTGGAAGCGGCGCGGGGGCATTGGCCGCCGCAAGCGCCTGGAAGATTTCCTCATCCTTCGCGCCTTTGAGGACCAAGTCGCGCAAAGGTCCGCGGCTCAGGCTTCGCCCAAGCCGGCCCAGCAGGTCCAAATGAGCGCGCGGCGACGGCGCTATAAAAAAGAACAGCCGTGTTACCGGAACGCCATCGGGCGCCGGCTCGGCCGCCGGCAGTCCGCCCCGGACGAAGATGAGAGCCAGGACCCCGGAGTCGCGGCCCAACGCGATGCGCGTTTTCGGGTGGGGCAGGGCGAAGCCGCCGCCCACCGGCGTCCAAGTCATCCCGCCCTCGGCGCGCAGGCGTTGCGCCAGGAGCTGGCGGACGGGCGGAGTCATGCCAGGCAGGGCGCCGACTATCCGCTCTAACAAGGAGGGGACTTGGCTTGGATCGATGTCGCGCCAGATCCCGCCTGAGCGCAACAAGCGTTCGATCGAGGACCCTGCCGTTAAGGCTGGACCTGCCGGAGCTAAGAACCCTGCCTGCGCGGCAAGGCCCCTCTCCGCGGCCCATTCCACCACCAACGCCCGGTCGAACAGCAGGCGATTCCGGTCCGCCACGTGAGGCATTCCCTCGTCGCGAATCCAGTCTTCCACAACCCTTTCCGAAACCCCAAACGACTCGGCGATCTGGATCAGATTCAGGTACATGGCTAGAGAGCCGGCTTGGCGGGCCGGATCGCGCCCGCGATTCGATTACCAATCTCGAAGGAAGGATTTCATCGCTAAATAGACAGAGTCGCTGGCTTTTTGCTTGCTCTCTTTTTGGGGGCGGCCTTGACGAGGACGG
>Ga0206970_10237_pt1 | contig 13636 bp, 12 predicted proteins | sample Alteio_BWOrgHeat_88_FD_152964 | JGI IMG/M metagenome (GOLD analysis project Ga0206970, IMG submission 152964) | Enriched cells from forest soil in Barre Woods Harvard Forest LTER site, Petersham, Massachusetts, United States -... | ecosystem: Environmental > Terrestrial > Soil > Temperate forest >... | reverse complement strand
ACAAAATATCATTGTCTCTTTACAGGGATGTAAATGGAATTGCATTAGATGATTCGGAAATAATAAATATTTATGACAATGGTGCAACCAACATGTTTCTTAATACTGTTGTTCTTTATAAAGATGTTGCTTTAAGCACATCATTAATACCACTCTTTCCTTATGGTGTAGAAATAGCAGTTTACACAGGTATTATTACTTTCCCCTCCCAAAGTAATTTGTGGCAAGTAGTATGGTCAAATTGCTGCAGGAATGCGGCTATTGTAAACGCCACAAACCCGGGGTCTGACGGAATGGTATTGCATACCGACATTGATAACTGGATTACTTCATATCCTCTTATCAGTTCTCCTTATTGTCAGGCTTTGCCGGTAGCCTATTTCCCCATTAATACACCTATAACATATAACCCGCTTCCCTATGATCCTGATGGAGATTCTTTAAGTTGGGCTTTGACAACTTCATTAGAAAATTATGCTGCTGCAACACCAATGGTATTTAATGCTATCACAGGGTTTACAAGCCCATCATCGGCGCCATCCGGGCCTTTTAGTATGAATCCAGTTACAGGAGAAATAACATGGACGCCGAATGCATTGGGTAATTACATCCAGGCATTTACAATAAACAAATACAAATTTGGGCAGATTATTGGAACAGTCATTCGCGACATGCAGTATGTGATTGTTGCAGATACTGTGGTCGATTCTATTTCTCTTGTCCCGGTTTCGCCATATAATACCAATGCTTCTCCTTTGTATCAATATGTATATTACACACCGGGCCAGCAACTCAATTTCCAAATCAATGGTGTCTGTGGAAATCCAAGTAAAACATTAGACCTGAATAGTTTCGGATCAATTTATTCTATGACGCCGGCTGCAACATTCAGTCATACTGGAACTAACTCTACTATTTCAGGTACTTTAAATTGGACTCCGCCTTCAGGTTTTTCTAAGGATGTAACTATTGTTTTCAGGCTTACTGGTGGCATGTTTAGTAAGGATTTTACACTTTTGTTACGTAAAAATCCAAACCCTAATAATGTTACCAACGTAAATGAAAGCCCGGATCTTGTAACAGTTTCTCCAAACCCTATGCATAACAATATCAATATTTCTTTGAACCTAAGCGAAGACATTAATGGCGATCTTGGCTTGTATTCAATAATAGGGCAGAGGGTAGCAACATTATATTCGGGAGCACTGTCAAAAGGCGCTCATAACTTTTCAAAAGAACTAAATGTTGCACAAGGATTATATTATCTGATTGTAAAAAACAATGGTAAGATAATTAATACCCAACAGGTGGTTGCGGAGTAGAGTCTATTTTGAGCTTAAAGAGATTCATTTAAAGTCTCCTTTTTTTGCTTATTTCAGCAAATATGTACCTCTCAAAACATTATACCGACAGGCTCTTAATACGCCCCCTCGAAGAAAGGGATATAGATGACTGGAAGATTTTTCTTGCCGATAAAGAATTTCATAAATTTTTCGCTTTCGACCCTTCACTTTCCTTGCATGACCTGGCCAAACAATGGATAGACAGGCAGATGAAGAGGTACAAAGAAAACACGTACGGGCTTCTTGCATTGACAGATAAAGAAACGGGCGCCTTTATAGGACAAGCAGGCCTTATTATGCAGGATGTGGAAGATACTAAAATGCTGGAAATTGGCTATCACCTGTTGCCACAATACAGGCGCAAAGGGCTTGCATCCGAAGCCGCCATTTATTTTAAGGAATTTGCTTTTGCAAATAAACTCAGTGATACCATCGTATCAATGATCCATGTTGACAATGTACGTTCGCAGCAGGTGGCAGAAAGAAACGGCATGCGTCGCGGCCGCTTTGTAGAATTTCGTAATCTGCCCATTTATATTTACGAGGTCAATGTAAAGGGTTAAAAAGTTAATTTGGCAAAAGGGCAATTGGGTAATTAAGAAACTATATACCTTTTTAACCTTTTAACTCTTTAACCTTTTAACGGTTAATATGGTAAATTGGTAATTGTCAACAAGTATTCAACCCAACCTTTTTAACTCTTTAACTTTTTAACCTATCAACAATTCAACCAATCAACTTAATCAACTCTTCTTTTACAAGCCCCCACTCATCGTCTATAATGCTAAACATCGCGGTGTTGCGAAAATTGCCGTCCGATTTGATCCGCTCTTTTCTTTGTATCCCCTCTAACTTTGCACCGATTTTCTGTATGGCGGCACGGCTGCGCAGATTGTTCTCGTCTGTCACCAGTTGAACCCGCACAGTTTTTAAAGTTTCGAAACAATACGTAAGCAGCAATAACTTGCATTCGGTATTGTAGCCAGTGCCCCAATACGCAGGGGCATACCAGGTCCAACCTATCTCCAGCTTTCTATGTTGCGGAAATATATTGTGCAGGCTTGTTGAACCGATTATTTTGTTTTGCAGTTTATCTATAATAGTGAATGTATATTTCTCGCCCGTCGCCCGTTTCAGGATATTGCTTTTTAATTCTGTCAGCATGGTTTCAGGCACCGAGCAATCAATAGATACATGTTTCCATATCTCCTTTTGTTTCGCTAACGCTATCAGTTCATCAAAATGAGAACTATCTAAGGGAACTAATTTTACCCTCTTGCCTTCCACTACTGTGGGGTGTTGGATCCAATTCATAAAAAAAACGGCTGTTTATTAAACAGCCGCTAAGTTATATTAACAAGGATACAATAAAATGTTATTATTGCCTCAGCACTTTTATTGTATTAAAACTGTGTGTGTTGTTATCTATCAGTGCCACCATATAGATGCCGGGACAAAGCCAATTACCAATATTAAAAGTAGCATTGCTGCCTGATGGTTTAAATGAATTGGAATAAACTTTCTGGCCTGCCATATTTAAAACAGATATGGAATAAGAATGGTTTTGCTCAAAATTGCTGTTCATAACAAGATCATTACCATAAAAGCAGGCATTAAAATCAGGTTTCTCCTTGTTTACATTCACCACGCTTACCAGCGGCGATTGCGATAGCATATAATATGCTTTCATGGAGTTGCCGGAAGTAAAAGTGTCATAGACAATTTTGCAGAGTGGCACACTATGGGTGTCATCATACCAGGCATAAGTATTTTCGCTCGCAAGGTGTGGTCCTCCAGCATCATGAATGGTGTCAATTTCTGTTATATGCACCCTCAATACATTATTATAAGTAGCATTGGGCAGTGTTAAACTGCCATAGCCATCAGCATCTACAGTATAATAACCGTTATAAGGTACGCTAAGCGAACTGCTGGTATAAGTGAGGTTAAAGGTGTCGGTATAAGAATCCAAATAATTGAAAGGCTGTTTGGCAACTAATAAACCGCTTACCGGGCTGCTGTAACTTGTATAGGTAGTTGTAGTGTAAGAAATAAAAAGGCGATTAGTATTTCCCGTCGACTGGTTAATATAATAATTGCCGGAATAATTACTTCCGCTTGTAAAGCTGTCTATACGGGTGGCTGAAGGTGCGTTTGTTCCGTAATTGGCAACACTGCTCTCATAAAAAGTATCGCTGGCTGTTCCTAAATGGGTTAAGGAACCCATACTCCAGTTAACGCCCGCGCCGGAAGAACCAGCCGAAATACCCGTAGTGCTGCATTGCAGAAATTTAGCAAGCATTCCTATCGGATTGTTTTCCATATTGTATATTGTCGGCTGTGCCCACATTTGGCATGGTACAAGTACCATAAATAAGAAGTAAAGGTGTTTTTTCATACAGAGTGGATTTAATGTAAATATATTTATTTTTTGCGGGATTTGGAATATGGCTTTTGTTTTTGACCTTTGGTTGAGAATGAGCCAAAAAAACATATTATATTATTTCTTTTCACCCTTGCGAATTCTCCTATATCCCTTTTCCCTGCTTTATGGTGCAGCAGTATGGTTGCGCAACAGGCTGTATGACACCGGTTTTTCATCTTCTGTCGAGTTTAGTGTGCCCGTCATCAGTGTTGGTAATTTATCGGTGGGTGGCACAGGCAAAACTCCGCATGTTGAGTACCTGGTCACTTTATTGCAATACAGGTATAAGCTTGCAACTATGAGCCGGGGCTATAAACGCCATACACAGGGTTTTTTAATTGCAGATGCCAATTCAAATGCTTTGCGCATTGGCGATGAACCCATGCAATACCACATGAAATATCCCGAATTGACTGTTAGTGTGGCAGAAGAAAGGCTGACCGGCATACCCGCATTATTGCAACGCAAACCCGATATAGATGTGATATTGCTGGACGATGCCTACCAGCATCGCAGTGTAAAGGCCGGCTTGAATATCCTGATAACAGATTTTTCAAAACCTTTTTACGAAGACCATATTCTTCCTTTAGGCAGGTTAAGAGAAGGGCCTTCCGCCTATAAGCGTGCCGATCTTATTATTGTGTCTAAATGCCCCGCGGGCATGAGCCTTGAGAAAGCTAAGGAAATAGAACAGAAAATAAAGCCTTTGCAAAACCAGCAGGTGTTTTTTACCGGCATACAGTACGATAAGCCTTATGAACTGATGAACCGGGAAGAACGCACCATCACTAATGCAAATATTGTATTGGTTTGCTGCATAGCCAATCCGGCGCCTTTAGTAAACCAACTGGAGCAAACAGCTAAATCAGTGCATGTGCTTTCTTATCCCGACCATCACTATTTTTTAAGTAAAGACCTGGAAGAGATACAGGCAGCTTATGATAACTGGAAAGTAGATGATAAAATAATCGTAACGACCGAGAAAGATGCAACCCGTCTTTATTTACATAAGGACAAGCTAAAGGATTGGACAATTCCTATTGTAGTGTTACCGATAAAGGTTGCTGTGTTATTTAATAAAGAGAATGAATTTAACCAACTTGTGCTTTCGTATGTTGAGAGGGTTATTATTGAAAATAATACAGAGGATAATGTAGAAACTAATGTTGAATAGTAAAACCTGCTTTGCGATTGAAAAATATCTCTCATTTAGGGCTTTCGTATAATGTTTAAAACCCCGAAGGGGTAAAATGATTATAGATCTCAAACAAAGTTATTAAAAACGAACCCTGAAAGGGTGGAATTATTGTATAATTTGATAAACCAAACCCTGCAATCTTCCAAAAATGTATCTTTATAAGGTTAAACACCAATTATGCCGAGAGGAAAAAATAAAAAGAAAGATAACAAAGAGAATAGTGCACATAAAATGTCCTACAAGGGCAAAATAGAGATAACCCGCAACGGCATGGGTTTTGTGATAGTGGAGGGGCTTGAAAAAGACATTCTTGTAAAGCGTGAAAATGTAAATAATGCCCTTAATGGTGATGAGGTAAAGGTAGAGGTAAATAAATATGCTAAGCCTGGCAGCCGGCTTGATGGTATTGTTACAGAAGTTACAAGACGCAAGCAATCCGAATTCAGCGGCAAGCTTGAGGTGCTTACGCATTTTGCTTTCCTGATACCTGATAGCGATAAAATGCCGGTGGATATATATATACCACTGCATTTATTAAATGGTGGCAAGAACGGCGACCACGCCATGGCGCGAATTGTAGAGTGGACCGGCAAAACCAAAAATCCTGTTGGTGAAGTGATAAGTGTATTGACCCACGAGTCCATGAATGAAATTGCCATGCAGGGCATATTGGTAGAAAATGGCTTCCCGCTTACCTTCCCGGATGATGTGTTGGAGGACGCCGCCCGTTATGCTGAAGGGGTGACCAAAGCAGAAATTAAGAAACGTAAGGATATGCGCGATGTCCTTACCATGACCATAGACCCCGTGGATGCCAAAGATTTTGATGATGCTATCTCTTTCAAAGTTTTAAAAGGGGGCAATTATGAAATAGGTGTACACATTGCGGATGTAAGCCATTATATAGAGGCAGATTCTGCGCTGGATAAAGAAGCATACCAAAGGGCAACAAGTGTTTATTTGCCCGATAGGGTATTGCCTATGTTGCCGGAGCGCCTCTCTAACGAGTTGTGTTCTTTACGTCCGCATGAGGAGAAATACACTTTCTCAGCCATCTTCCAGATCAATAAACAAGGAAAAGTAAAAGAGTATTGGCTGGGCAAAACTGTGATTTTATCAGACCGGCGCTTTGCTTACGAAGATGTGCAGGAAATAATAGAAGGTGCCGATGGCGATCATGCTAAAGAGATACAGGTTTTGCATGAAATAGCGCAGAACCTGCGCGCAGAGCGTTTTAAAAAAGGGGCCATCAATTTCTCGTCCCAGGAAGTTAGGTTCCAGTTGGATGATATGGGCATGCCTATAGGCATTATAGTAAAAGAGAGCAAAGCCGCCCACCAGTTAATCGAGGAGTTCATGCTTCTTGCCAACCGTACAGTGGCAGAATATGTTTCCGGTATTGTTTTTAAAGATAAGCCAGTGCCCTTCCCATACCGTGTGCATGATGTGCCGGATGAAGATAAGCTAAAGGTATTTTCTATGTTTGCTGCAAGGTTCGGGCATAAACTGAATCTGAATACACCTGAACATATATCACACTCGTTCAACGAAATGCTGGAAATAGTAAGGGGCAAACCCGAGCAGCATGTGTTGGAGCAGTTGGGCATACGCACCATGTCAAAGGCCGTTTATACCACCGATAATATCGGGCATTATGGTTTGGGTTTCGAAAATTATTGTCATTTCACGAGTCCGATTCGTCGTTATCCCGATGTGCTGGTACATAGGATACTGGAGCAATGTCTCGACAATGATATTAGACCCATCAAGCATTTGGAACAGCAATGCCGCCATTGCTCCGACCAGGAACGCCGTGCTATGGAAGCCGAAAGGACTGCCAATAAATACAAACAGGTGGAATATATGCAGCAGTTTGTGGGCGAAGATTTCGATGCTGTAATAAGTGGTGTGGCAAGTTTTGGTTTCTGGGCAGAGACAGTAGCGCATAAGTGCGAGGGCATGGTATCTGTCAGCGACCTGGCGGAATTTGACGATTTTGAATTGAGGGAAGGAGAATATGCCTTGGTTGGGCGTGGCACCGGTTTGCGCTTTGCAATGGGCGACAAGATAAGAGTGAGGGTAGTGGCCGCCAATCTCGAAAAAAGGCAGATAGACTATGCCATCATGGAAGTCCCCAAACGGAAATTTCCAATTCAAAATCCAAAATCAGAATCCCGAAGCTTCGGGACAAATTCCAAATCCCCATCATTGCGAGGCACGAAGCAACCGAATTCCAAACCAAAGAAACCAAATTCCAGAAAAAAGTAAACATGCACTCCTTTAAAGAACTCGTAGAAGAATTTGAGAGGCACTTAATGGCCCATCCCTTTCCCTCTGCGCCCGATACACTCTATGAACCTTGCCGCTACATTATAGACCTGGGAGGGAAGCGTATCCGCCCCGTATTGTGCCTGATGTCGAATGAGCTGATAGGAGAATTGAACACAGATGCCTGGCATGGTGCGGCAGCAATAGAATTATTTCATAATTATACCCTCATACATGATGACATAATGGACAACGCCCCCCTGCGCCGGGGCAAGCCTACTATACATGCCCGCTATGGTATGACAGCAGGCATTTTGAGCGGCGATGTAATGAGCATATACGCCTACGAGCAATTGGCACAGATAAAGCAAGCATTAGCGCCCATTCTGAGTTTGTTCAATAAAACAGCCATACAGGTATGTGAAGGCCAGCAGCTTGATATGGATTTTGAGTTAAGAAATGATGTGAGTATAGATGAGTATATACACATGATAACGCTAAAAACTTCTGTGCTCCTGGCCTGCAGCCTTAAGATGGGTGCCCTGTTAGGTGGTTCCACCGGGGGCAATGCCGACAAACTATATGAGTTTGGCAAAAACCTTGGCATTGCTTTCCAGTTGCAGGACGACTACCTGGATGCTTTTGGCGAAACCGACAGGCTGGGCAAGCAAAAGGGTGGCGATATAAAAGCAAACAAGAAAACCTATCTCTTATTAAGGGCGCTGGAGAATGCAAACGACAGCCACAAAAAAGAAATAGCCTACTGGCTGCAAAATGATGCTGAAGAAAAAGTACATGCCATGTTATCTATTTTTACAGAGTCCGGGGCTGATGTTTTATGCCGCGAAGCTGTAGAACATTATTCTAACAAGGCCTTTGATTGTTTGGAAGATGTAGCCATATTGGGCAAACGAAAAGCCGCCTTGCACGAACTGGCAAGTTATCTTTTGCAAAGAGATAAGTAAAAATTAGGTCAACCTTCGCCACTATCGGAGCGTCATCTCGAATGCAATGAGAGATCCCCTGAGAAATAGTGATTGGCTAAATCAGGTAAGCCAAGTATTTGACTTACCTCTCAAGTCGTTTTCAACCAATTAACTCACCATATTGAACATTCTCCATAATATGGTTTATTTTTCCCTTAAGGCATAAAATGTATGCATATTTAGTTAATATTATGCTAAATCCGCTACTATGGCAGCTTTAGTGTTTTAGCCATTGCCTGTCCTTTCGTTATCAAAAGCGTTCCGATACCTTCCGATACAATTTAAAGGTACTTGAAAGGTAATACTTGGAAAACGTAACTATAATACTTCTAACGTTGGGTAATTGTTGGGAAACTGCGTTGCTCCTTGATATTGCTTTGTACTTGTGCTCTAACAACATAAAATCATAGATAATGGAACAGAATAATAAGGAGTAGATAGATATTGATTTCTGGGGAGCAAAGCTGAAATGCAGCAATAATCCCTCATACAAAGCGATAGCTCTAATTGTTTTAGTGATGGTCTTTGTTGTTGTCCTGGCGCTTCTATTCCCTAAGCTTCTAATAGGGATAGCAACAGTAAGGGGATGCATCTCGAAAATAAAATGGTTTTCGGGTTGATTTTCATCGCTGTTGGTGGGGCAGACAGAGTGGGTTGGCAACCGCAACAAGGGTATGTCTAGCGCGTTGGTATCACTTTTACACAAAGCCACACGACATATTGATAACTGCGAAAAAAAATATTAATCATTATATTTACAAATGACACAAATACTTGGTTATAAACGTCAGCTTGTTGCCTACATTGATTTACTGGGCTTTAGTGAGGCAACGAGCAGTCAGGAGGATAAAACAACCATTTTAAGTTTGCTTAAATCTCTCGCAAGTGCACGAAGTGATTTTAATATTCATGTTGTTGAACAAACTTCAAACTTAATTACTACTAATACTACTCCATGTGTAAGTACATTTTCAGACAATATGATTATTTCTTATGAATTAGAGAAAGAAGACGTAGCCGAAATAAATTTTCATATGTCATCATTGAAACGAAGGCTTTTTATGGTAGCATTAATTTCACTACCTATGGGATTTATGATAAGAGGAGGAATAACAATAGGGTTGTTATATCATTCACAATCAGAAAGTGTAGTATTTGGCGAAGCACTTGTTGAAGCGCATAAACTAGAATCTGCTATTGCAATATATCCTAGAATAGTTTTATCAAAAGCTGTATCGAATTTAATTCCAGATTATTTGGACGAACAAAAACAACCTATTGATCTGTTGGGATTTAAAGTAAAAGATTTTGATGGAATGTATTACTTGAATTATTTTAAATACGAAATTTTGGAACATTTTTACCCTGAAAACCCTCCAGCTAGTTGGAAAGAAGATCTGTCCTTATGGATTAATAATGTCCAAACGATAATTCAAAAAAACATTGATAAATATTCACAAACAGAAAGCTTGGCTATACTTGCAAAATGGGAGTGGTTCTCTCTTTATTTTAAATCGGTAATTTCTAGTAAAAACAAGGATGCGCGACCCGGATTTCAATCTATTCAAGAAGTCATGGGCATTATTGAATAAGCAAAGTTCCATTCGCCGGGAGTCACCTTTTCAGGACTAGCTCGAACCCATATCGCAGCGATAAAGTCCATCTCTGCCTATTTTGTCAAGATACCCACAATTTGCTCTCTTTGGCATAGAAATTGTGCTATTTCTACCATATAAATGATGCTTAGTTCTTTACGATTTTTGTATATAAACAAAGATGTATTTCCTAAAATAAATTTACAGGAGAAAAATGGTAAATATTAATGTCAAATACCTTTCCGTAAAGGGTTTCATCAATTTCACACGGGGGAAAACAATGGGAAAATACGGGAAAGTATGGGAAATTATGAGCAATAATCTGCATTGCGGTATTCTTAATATGCAGCAAACTTATTACGCAAGTCAAAGGAATGAAAATCTGCGTTTTTTTGCTGAAAAATATTTGTCCAGTTCAGTCGCAAAAAAAGACACAAATCGGACATTTTGATAAGTTTAATAAAATTTGATAATCAATAACTTACATTCAAAACACTATATTCCAATGTCCGGTTTTTTAAAAAAATGTCCCGCTCCCTACATTTTATCCCAAACACCCCACAATAGGATAAAGAAAGGATAAAAAATGGATAAAGATGGGATAAGGAAGGGATAAAGAAAATTAACCCAACAACTACCTTGCGTCTCTGCGTCTTTACGGTAAAAAATTAGAAACAAACAGGAAATTCCTTACTTTAGATTCAATATTTTAAATGAAATAATTATTAATCACCCAATGCTCCCTTAGGGAGATAGTGGGTATAAACAAATCCTCCCTTCAGGGAGATAGAGGGTAGATCATGAATTACTGGCTTGTAAAATCAGAACCTTCCACTTATAGTTGGGAGCAGTTTTTAAAAGATAAAAAAGTAACCTGGGATGGCGTACGTAACTATGCGGCACGTAATAATCTTAGGTCCATGAAAAAAGGCGACCAGGTTTTCTTTTACCACAGCAATGAGGGCCTTGCCATTGTAGGTATAGCAGAAGTAATAAAAGAACATTACCAGGACCCAACAACCGACGATACCAATTGGCTTGTTGTGGACCTCAAACCTGTAAAAACCTTATCGAGGCCTGTAACCCTGGCTGAACTAAAAGCCGATCCCACCATGGCCGACCTTCAATTGGTAAGGCTTGGGCGTTTATCAGTAAGTGCAGTTACCGCTGCTGAGTATAAGAAGATCATGAAACTGGCTGGAGAATAAAAGACCTCTCCCGACCTCTCCAAAGGAGAGGAGGTGTTGCGGCACGTGTTTTTTATAAAACCATGCTTAGTGTATAAAAAAAATAGCTTCCTATGTAAGGGAGCTATCTCAATAATATCCGGTATCAGTAATCGAGCATCCAGTTATATCGTCATTATTTCTTTTTCCTTGTCTTTGCAGTGCTGGTCTATCAAGGCAATATGTTTATCCGTAGTAACCTGTATTTTGGCTTCGCCATCTTTTGCAACATCTTCGCTCAGCCCGTCTTTCACCTGTTTTTTTACCTGCTCAATACTGTCTCTGCGAATATTGCGGATAGCAATTTTGGCATGTTCGCCTTCGGCATTTACTCTTTTCACCAGTTCGCGGCGGCGTTCTTCTGTAAGTGGTGGTAAGAACAACCTGATATATTGCCCGTCATTGGATGGGGTAATACCGATATTGGCAGCTAAAATGGCCTTTTCTATAGGCCCCAGCATACCTTTTTCCCAAGGCTGTATGGACAAGGTCCTGGCATCAGTTACCGTAACATTGGCAACCTGGTTCAGCGGGGTAGGGTTGCCATAATAATCCACATTTATGCCATCCACTATTTGCGGACTTGCTTTGCCCGCACGTACCTTTGTAAGTTCTGATTCAAGATGCGCAATGGCCTTTTTCATCTGGTTGGCCACATCATCAACTATATTGCCTAATGCCTCGCTCATAATTATTTTGACTTATTAAGGCTGCAAAAGTAAAAAAATGTTCCTTAACATGGTGTAAAAGGTAATTATCTATATGTACATTGATATTTGCAATACTTTAAAGCTTCTTATTTGGAAACGGACAGCGCCTATCTTAACTTTGCATTTCAGAATCAATGACATAAGCTTTTTTGACTTTTGACTTTTAAATTTTGAATTAATTATGGAAGCCATTCTCAGCACACCGGTAAAATTAAGCCTCAATGCAATAAATGAGGTGAAGCGCTTAATGAGCGACCCTGCTTTCGACGCCGGGCAATCATTGCGTGTTGGGGTAAAGGGTGGTGGTTGCTCCGGTATGACTTATGTTTTGGGTTTCGATAAAAAAGAGGCCGATGACGAGTTTTACGAAATAGAGGGCATTCCTGTATTAATGAAAAAAGCCCACGAAATATATTTATTTGGCATGGAAGTGGATTTCAGCGACGGTCTCAACGCCCGCGGCTTCGTCTTCAAGAATCCAAATGCCAGCAGCACCTGTGGCTGCGGCACCTCATTTGCTGTGTAATCGCAATTGGACATCTAAAAGGCAGTAAAATAGATTTTCCCGCAGACATTCGCAGAATTCCTGTCATCCCATGGCATGAATAAGATTCGCAGACACTCGCAGACCTGTGCGATGATTAGTGTAGGTAAACAGGTGAGTGCGCAAATCAGATGCCTAAACAGTAAAACGCTTCATTTCAACTATTCGCAATGTCCCGTTTAGGGACATAATATTGGTAGAAAATGGCATAGCATTAGGCCCGTCCCGGATGGGACGGTATATTTATTGGCAATTTGTTTATTCCAAAATATAAGTGATTTACAGATAATTATTATCTTGTTCTACATTTTTGAGTTCTCTAAAATTCATATTAGCCTTGGCTATGCTGTCCATAGCATTGCATTTGTCTGCACAAACGGGCAATAACAGCGATTCTTTGCAAAAGCACAAGCCCATCAATTTGTTCGACCAGGAGGGCCGCCGCACGGGCCTTTGGCTAATAGCCCACGAGGAAAAAATGAGCGAAGAAGCTTATTTCGAGTTCGGAAGTTATGATGCAGGGCATAAAACAGGTTTATGGTACAAAGTGGACCAGGTAGAAAGCCTTTTAGCAATTGAAAATTACAGGAACGATGTTTTGCACGGCGAAGCCAAATATTTTGACCATGGCCTGCTTATATGCATCGGCCATTACCGTGGGCTCAACTCCGCTAATGCAAATGACACCATTATGGTTAAAGACCCCGTTTCCGACACTTTTGTACAGCGCATTATTCCAACCGATCGTGGCAGTCTGAAACACGGGGTTTGGAAATATTATGACGAGGAGACCGGCAAGCTTGTGAAAGAAGAAGAATACCAGGTGGACGAACTTATTTATCACAAAGAATTCCACCCTGTTAAAAAAGCTACAGAAAAAGAAGTTGCCAGCTATAAACGGCAAAAATACAGGCCACCCGCAGGCAAAGAATACAGCTATTTAATAAAATAATTGTCCTTTTCAAAATGCCGGAAAACAACGAAAACCACTATGTAATAAGCGGCGGCGAAGCCGGTAAGAACAGGCTCAATCTTCTTTCGGCTGTTATGCAGCCTTATACAAGTACACTTTTACAAAACCTGGGTTTGAAAGAGGCTTCTGCTTTTCTCGATAATGGCTGTGGTGGCGGCAATGTGGCTATCATGGCAGCGAAAATGTTGGCACCTGGCGGTAGTGTTGTCGCTACAGATATTGACGAAAAAATATTAGAACTGGCTAAAAAAGATGCTGAAATCGCAGGCCTGGATAATATAAGCTTTCTTAAGCAAGAGGCCCATGAACTTAATTATGACAAGCACTTCGATATAGCTTATGCCCGCTTCCTGCTTTCTCACCTCAGC
>Ga0206970_10205_pt1:0-10000 | contig 13690 bp, 15 predicted proteins | sample Alteio_BWOrgHeat_88_FD_152964 | JGI IMG/M metagenome (GOLD analysis project Ga0206970, IMG submission 152964) | Enriched cells from forest soil in Barre Woods Harvard Forest LTER site, Petersham, Massachusetts, United States -... | ecosystem: Environmental > Terrestrial > Soil > Temperate... | reverse complement strand
TATTTGTGTTCTTTATCTGCCAGTGAAGTCAATAGATGACGTTCTGAAGAGCTGCTGCTCGAAGAACCAGAGGAACAGCTACTTGACGATGAAGATGATGATAAATAATAAGGGGGACATTTCGGGAAAGCTTGCTGGTCTTTAGATGCGTAGTATCGATCTAATCTTTCCTCAATATATTTTTCGGTAAGATCAAGCAATTGCCGATTGATTTTTGGTGTTATAGGTATCCCATTGCTGCATTTTTGTTGATATGAAGATAACAAGAATCCTGGGTCACATGCTGGTACTTTGCAATATTGGGAATGAATTTCCGTAATTGCCTTATGTGAAGCCTCTCTGGGGCCACCGCCTCCTCCTACTTCAGGATCTGCGGGAAAGGGACTTTGAAAGTACTTTGTCCCACTAGTGAATATGTTTAACATTATTGAAATATCAATCATTGCCCAAAGCTGACTACATTTTTTTACGGTGCATTGTGTTTTGAAACAAAGATCATAATATATCGTGTTGTTGCCTGAGTAATATGTAGGATCTGTTACTGATTGCTTTCGGCATAAACTTTTGAGGTAATTTGTAAACGCTTTATTCCCTTGTAGCTTTCGAATAAGGTTGTAATGTATAGATACCAGTACATCATCGCTTGAAGGTGCAAGAGGTAAGAATGGTGGTGCTAGCTGTCGCATAGTGTTGAGCATGTATTGTAACATTTGTGATGATGGTTTTTCAGAAATATAGACGCAGGGACATTTTGCTGTACCAATAAATTGTAGCAGTGATAATTGATGCATGCTGGAGACGGTGACAACTTGTAGAAAGTCCATATAGTAATAGTCGATCTTGTCATATTTGTCTGTTAAGAGAAGTGACATGTTTTTTTTAATTTCTTGTTCCATATCTGCATATTTGTCTTCATCTTGTTCAACGATGTCTCCTGTTGGCGATATATCGATACCGCATTTTTCAGTGTCAGAAAAGTTAATGGGTTTGTACGGTAATACTGGTTGATTTTTAAAATACTTTTCTTGAACCCGCGGTAGTCTGCTTTTGGCGCTTGATGAAGATGATGAACTGCTGCTCGATGCTGATGTTGCGATTTCGCTCATGGTAGATGGGGTCGACGATGATGTTGCAGGAAATATGGCGATAGGCACCAATGTGCATATTTCCAAGAACAGATAGGTAATGAGCTTTGGTGACATTTGGTAATTCGTGAATTCATCTATCATGTCTGTTGCTATATTGTGCTTCAATTGAAGATGTTACCTTCTAAAATAAATCAGGTCAATGGAGTTCATGAAAAATTTTTAATCTTCGATGTATTCCGAGGCATCATCAGTTTACATATCACGAGCATGGCGCGTGACCTCATCATCGCCCAGCATGTTGAGGTAGATGTTTTGGAAATGGGGTTCAATGTGAAACGATAGTAGCTTGTCGGTCGTAAATAAGTACGGCTTCCTGAGTATGGTTATCATGTCAGCTGATTCGTCATCGATATAATGTATAAGCGCGCTATTGAGTGCATATCCCAATTTTTCTGACTGAGAAAGTCTGTGAATTGCTTTTTCATAAATGGGTGACAGTAGTTGCCAAAGAGATGGCAGGGTATACATAGGATTAAGCATGCGCAAGCGTGAGATATCCTGGCCTATGGTGGTTAACATACGCAATCCAATTTCGGTGAATTTTGCGCAAGACTGATACGCTTTGCCATTATTTTTTTTGCCATATGGACAGGTAAGCTGATAGTGTTGCAGATAAAGGTTGGATTGTGGCAAAGTTGCGATATGGTAGAATAATTCGAGTCTTTCTTCCATGAGTTGGTACGAGGTTGGCTTGGATGTGAGTCCTTCTTCGGCATTTACCGCGGAGTACTCCTCAAGATAGTACTGTATGCGTTTAAGACTTGATATTACAGTCGGATTTTCAGACGCGACACTAAGGTCTTTTGCGCATCTGTGCAGGGTATTGTAGAGTTTATAATAATCAAAAGTTTGACGATGTTGATCAAAGGAATAGTGTATTTTTTTGTGAAACTCAAGCCAGATTCTTTTTGAGTAATCTTTTGCTGTGCGACACCAACATTTTAATGAGCCAAGGTATGCTATGCCGTGAGTATTATTGAAGTGTTGGAGCACAGCCGTGTATATAAATCCTTTGGTAATGCGACTTATTTTTGAAAGATCAAGCGTGTCTGTCGTTGTGGTCGTTAGCATATGATTATCATATTTATTTTCCACGTCGCGTTGTATTGAAGATATCTTGTGCGGTACGGGGCTACTGCTACTGCTACTTGCATGACATGAGATTGAAGGCAAAAGATGTAATTGGTTGAGTATATTTGGCATATCGATTAAATGATTGAATTTTAACTTTATGGGATATGGTTGTTGGATAGTATCATCAGACAATGCATACTGGAGCCATGCTTTTTGTTATTTCTCATGCAATTGATTCCAATATTTTTTTGAAAAACATAGAAGCCTTGTATCAGGTGATTTATCGAAGTATTCATAATAAAAATCATAGCAATCATGAGGGGTTGACGTCATGATTGAAGATTTACTGGCATATGATATTTTAGTGGTGCATTTATGTGTTGTTTCTGAACAGTAAGTTTGCAATGTTATGAGGAGCATGATGATATAATGCGTTGCAATATGCGGCATAGGTATTGAATCTTTCAAGAAAAGTTACGATGTGATGTAACTATTGATGGATCAAGCAAGTATATCATGATATGATCGTGAAAACATTAATACTTTAAGTTTGGATTTTGTGCAATGCGCCTATCACATCTTTTTATCGTGCTCTTCGCAGTAATATTATTAACAAGTTGTGCATCATTTGTTATGACCTATGTATCGCTCGCAGTTCCTATAGGTCCGTGGATCGATCCGACGTTGGCACTTTTTGTTTTGATGTGGTTGCAAATGTATTCATGGTTGTCGTGGCCAACATTTGACCTTGAACGATGGTTATTAATAGTTCTTTCGGCCGCGGGCATCGGTGGTATTGTTGGAACAGCTGCGGCGTGGTCATTTCCAACATTATATTTTTTAAATGCTGATCAAGCCCAACATTGGTTGTATTTACCGATGATATGTATCGTTGGTATGGGGAGTATGATTTTGGTAGCGGGTGGATTCGGGCTTGTGATTGCACGGTTATTTGGTACGAAGTTAGTTGAAAACCGCTCAATGACGTTTCCTGTTGCGCAGTTAGTTGTTCAAACCGTTGAAGTTAAAGATGATGTGGTAAAAGGAGCCAGTTTAGTGGCAGGTATGGTGACATCAGGTATATTTCATACGGCACAAGAATGGGGGTCACTGATTCCGCGAATATGGCATGTAACACGTGAGATGTGGATCGGCATGTGGCGTATACCGGCATTAAATATTTCGTTGGTTGTTGCACCAATGGTATGGGCGATTGGATTTACCACAGGACATGTGATTGCGGTACCATTTGCGGTGGGTATCCTTTTGAAAAGTATGATATTTGAGCCATGCTATCGAATATGGTTTACTACCTGTTTATCGGAACAGTCATTTATGCTTGCATGTTGTACCGGCCTGGTGATTTTTGGTGCGTTACAAGGTTTTTGGCAACTTCTTAATAAGCTTGTACGAGCACGACTTGATGGATTACGTGATCGTTGGCAAGCTGCGTTGCAGTGGTCTTCGCAGTTGCTGCAGATTGATGTTGTATTAGTGCTTGCAGCGACTTTTATCATTATGTACCTTGGAAAATTTTCGTGTGCTGGTTGGCTATATTTGGTATTGACAACAGCAGTATCATGTTTTCAATTGATGTTATTAATGGGGCGTACTGGTCTTGCACCATTTCCTCGATTTGCAACATTTGTGATGGTGCCTGGATTGGTACTATTCGGTTATTCTCCTTTTCAATGTATGCTCGTAACAGCGTTTGTAGAGATAGCGGGTGGCGTTGCTGCAATTGCGGCATCGGGATACAAAATTAATATACTTCGTGACCTTCGCGCAGAACGACCAATTTATGGAGTTCAATGGATGGCATTGGTGATATCAGCGATATGTGTAGCAACCTTGTTATATACGCTTGCTGCGGGGATTGGGTTAGGATCGGAGCTTTTAACGGCACAGCGCTGTCAAGCACGAGCGCTGTTGATTCAAGCGCATGATATGAATCTTTGGGTAATCGTACTTGGTATGTGCGGAGGATTGCTGCTTCAACTGCTGAATATAAATGGAACACTGGTGCTTGGTGGCCTCCTCATGCCACTTGATTGGTCACTGCTCTTAATCGGTGGAGGATTGCTTGCTTCCTGTACGCGACGCCGTGAAGATTACTATCCGCTCTGGTCAGGAATCTTCATGGTTAGTTCGCTCTGGATTGGCGTGCGTGCGGTTATGCAAGTTATGGTTTGTCGGTAGAGATGAAGGGCGAGCTTTTCTTTTTATCCATTATTATTTTAATAATTTCTGGGTTGCTTTGAGTTACTTTTTGTGTTGGATATCGCTTATAATTGCTGGATGACCTCATTGAGTAAGGATAAAATGTGTTAATTTCTGATTCCTGCGGATTTACTAATTTTTTAGAAGTTGTTTCACTTGCAGTAATATACGCTGGTATATAAATAAAAGCGAATATAATGAAATAGTGGCGATTCATGGGTTCTAAACTCCTATTTTTTGGGATTGTGATTTTTTTGTTGACGCCAGTTGATTATCCAGGCTGTTGTGTTAATGTCAGGTGAAATGCCATAATAAGCCTCATGAGGATAGTATCGTGATGTCGCTGGATGTAGCGCTGGCACAGGTTGAAGACCTGTGGTTGGTATCGTGCAGTCCTTTGGAGCAACTGGTCTACGGGGTTCCATGTTTTTTGTGACATGGCCTGATCGTGTGTAATACGATGCCAGGATACATGTCATTGACATGAGTTTTATAATAAAATGCATGTGTGATAATTTCCATATGAGCAACAACGGCAACTGTATAACAGATGTACTAATACATAATAACATATTGATTATTGAATTACAGTATCTTGTATGAAAAATGTACTACGGTGTTACGCGTCAGGGGTTGGTGTTGTTGATGGTCGCTGATGAGAATCTGATGAAGAGCTGGTGAGCGATGCGCTGCTTGTAGAAGATCGTGATGATGAAGATTGGTGCGAAAGTTGTGCAATAGTTCCAGCAGATTTGTAGTGGCGAAGTAGATTTATTATCTTTTCTAAACAAGATCTTTGTTCTAATTGCGTAGGAGGCAGAGAGTTATATTTTTCAAGGGCTGCTTTTAGTATATCGGGAGTAGCGTTGATATTTGTTCCCGCCAATAACAGTGTTTCTACAACGGGAACAGAATGACTTTGGACGCCTAAATACATGGCCTCGAGGCGTTGTCGATTGTTAGTATCACGGTGTGCAATTTTGGTAAAGAGATCCCATTCTCGAGAACCTTGAGCGGCTTTGATTGCTAAACAGGTGAGATAAGTGAGTGCCGAATAAGCCTTCGTTGTTGTAGAGAGGATTTTAGGATCGCTGGCAAGCAAAAATTCAAGCGTCTTTAATACGATGTTTTTTTCTGCAAGGTTGTTTTCAGGAATGCTGTGGTAAAGTGCTGCATTGTCCCAAAATCTTTCTACGGACTCTAGGTTCCTCATTGTTTGGTGACGCTGCTTGTGTTCGCCTGTATGTTGTGATGTTGATGCGCCATGCAGAAGGCTGTCAGTGTATGGTAATATTGTCAAAAATAAGATATAACACTTCATAATCTCCTCGTATAATTACAGAATATACACTGGTAATTATATTTCAGTTTAGCGCTTTGGGTGTTAATAAGGTCAATATAAAGCAATTTTTTCTGTCGCACTCGATCACAAACTACTGAAAAAACTTTCAAGAGACGCGGTGCAGTGTTATGTGATTTTTGCTGATGATGATTCTTCGCCGGGTGTTATAGTGCTCGATAACGACGATGCACTGATTGAACTTGACGAGCTTGAGCAGGATGAAGATGATGAGCTCGATTGCGAGATGCTTGAAGATGATGATTCAGTGCCCAAGCTTGGATACAGCGATGGTGCAGATGGTTTTGGAAGTTGAGTTATTGATTTGGATGGGTTGTCCACGCTTTCCTTTACGAGATTACATCCAAAACAAGTGCCATCGGTAACATGTGATTGTTCAATAAGTTTTGCAACGCCAGTAAGGTTTGCACGAGCATCGAGTAATAAATGAGTGATTCCTAATAAACGATTTTGTCCGAATGCAATGCCATCGATGAGATAATTACTCTGTACGCCTAATATTTTTTCTACCAAATTGTGATCATAATATTTTTTTGTGTATCGACCGCGAAATGTTGCGCAGCTTTCCATAAGAGCAGCCATAGGTTTTGGTGACTGAGTAACGTCTGTACCTACAGTAAGTATCTGTTGTACAAGCGGAAATGAAGTATGTTCAATGCCAAGATCGATAACCTCAAGTCGACGATCATTATCAGTGTCAAGAAGTGCGACTGTTTGAAAAAAATTATACTCAGGACTTTTTTCAAGTTGGTTTAAAGCGATGACCGCAGCCATGAGCAATGGTGAACAAGAGGGGATCTTCGATGGATGCCATTCAAAAAATCCCGTACGTATATATGTTTGGAATAATGAGCGTGTAGCTAAGATCCGAGGATCAGATTTAAGCATAAATAGCAGTGTTTCGAGGACTGTTTCGGTAGGGTTGTTGTAGGTTGCCTGGTCACTATAAATTTTTGTATTAGCCCAAAACGGCTTGCTATTAAGTGTGCCTTGTTCAAATTGGTTTTGTAGTTTGCGATCACATTCCGGGTGAAGATCCATGGGTAGAAGTTCTTGCTGACGTATGTGATGTGCAATGAGTGGGCAACTAACACAGTATGCATCAGATTGAAAATGTGCATTATAGTTTGTCATTGTTTTTAGTTGTGCGAAGCTTACGCCTGATCTGAGTAATAAACTAGTCATTTGCAGTAGTTCTGTTGGCTTTCCTATTCTTGTGTGACACCTATTAACAATCCTTGGTAAGAGGCCTTGTGCATTGCTAACATTTGTTCCCACTGCTAGCATTTCCTGTACAATTGAAACGGCAGTTCTGTCTATACCCAATTCAATAACAGACAGTCGACGATCGTTGTCGGTGTCAAGACGTGCAATGTTGGCAAAAGTTTGCCATTCGTGACTTCCGCGATCGTAATGGGTTTTGGATGCCAGGCATGCAAGATAATAAAGTGGCGTACAGGGTTTTTCAGTTGATATACAGGGGTGTTTAGTTGATATACAGGGGTGTTTAGTTGATATACAGGGGTGTTTAGTTTGCAGAACATGAGGATTTTGTGTAAGTACGAGGTCAATAGTATTTAGTACAGTCCTTTTGTGCTGGTAATAGTCTCGCATCCTATCGAAGCGCGCGTCCGTATTGTAGAGGTTTATATTTTCCCAAAATACCGTCGTAGCATGATCATATTTTTTATCACGCTCACCGAGCATTGTTGATGCGCTATGTAGTGTTGTGCTGATATGCAACGATGTGATAAAAAATAACATATATTGTTTCATAAGTTCTCCATTTTTACTGAAACATTTTTTCAATACAACATCTTAGCAGCATTTTAGGATGATTCAACTTGTTGATGATTGTTCTTCGCCGGGTGTTATCATAGGGCTTGATGATAACGATACACTGATTGAGCTTGACGAGCTTGAGCAGGATGAAGATGATGATGAGCTCGATTGCGAGGCGCTTGAAGAAGATGATGATTTAGTGCCCAAGCTTGGATACAGCGATGGTGATGGTGCAGATGGCTGTGGAGATTGAGTTGTTGACTCTAAAACACTGAGAATGCTATCGGTAATGAGATAGTCCATCGCCTTTGAGCGGGGAAGTTTTTCCGTTACCGTTAACTCAGGGGAGAGGCCAGCTCGAGCATTAAGTAACAACTGACATATTCCCAATAAATGGTATTGTTCTAATTCTATTTTGGAGTTGTTATATCTTTGTACAAATTGAGTCATAATAACGGACGAGCGAGTTATATTTGCTCCAGTTTTTAGCATTACTTGTACAATGGGGAATGAAGCCGTGTGGATGCCCATAAGGACCACTTCAAGGCGCTGTTGGTTGTCGAATGGGAGCTGTGCAACATTAGTAAAAAAGGTGCGTTCTTGGCTTATAAGAGGTTTTCCCAATGCAATGATGGCAGCGATTTCCAATGGAGAATATAGTTTTGTAGGTAATGTTGATTTAGCGTATGTATTAAATCCGTTTGGTATAGATTTACACATTGATAAGAGGTGATGGTTGCGATCAAGCAGGATTGCTAAGGTGTCCAGTGTGAGATTTGTAGGTTTTTTGCGTTTGGCTTGATCATGATATTGGTTGATATGCCTCCACAACAGATCCGCTGCTTTATTATCGGGCTCTCTATCTTTATCTGATGATAAACTTTTTGGCGGGAGTGGCACATTGCTACAAATTAAATGGCAGCACCAACAATTTTCACTTTGCAAGTGATGTTGATTATAGGTTCGTCCGTGTGTGCTCTGAAAGGGTGCATTTGCTCTCAGTAATGATCCTGTTAGTGCTAGGAGTTGAGCTTTTTGATATACAGTAGTAGATGATGATGAAGATGTACACCTGGTAACAATCTGCTCCAATAAATCTGGTGATTTAGTGATATCTGTTCCGAGAAATAGCATTTCGCTGACGATTTGAGCGTCATAATGTTGTATAGCTATTTTTATGACATTAAGTCGTCGATCGTTATCGCTATCAAAAGGCACAAGGTTTCTCAAGGTGATCCGTTGTTCAGAATGTCTTGATTGACCTATGGCTAGTCTTGTAAAAAAAGAGAGGGGTGAATCACTTTTATTGATAGAACAATGTATTGAGGGATTGTTTTTGAATAGAAACTTAAGATTGTTCCATGTGATGCGTATAGGTTGTGAATGTAATGATGGATTGCTGCTAGTTAGTTGTTGATATAGCTTTGTGTTGTCCCAAAATAGCTTTGCAGCTTCGAAGTCGATATATCCTTTTTGGTAGCCTATTTTGAGCTCTTCATTCGATGATAAGCTACAGAGTGAAATATTTGTATACAAGAGTATGGATAAAAATAGTAGGGAGTTTTTCATGGGACTATCCTGTTTTACAAAATATCGAGTTGATTGTTAATGTTGCCATTTTTCAATCCCATATCTTAGCAACATTTTAGGGTAACTCAAGACAATTATTTTATTGCATAGATGAAGGCGACTGCCAAAAGCGTTATGGTTTTTTATCGGGTCGCTGCACGAGGAAGCTTTCAATAAATGGCATAATCTCTCCGTCGAGTACTGCTTCCGGTTGTGATGATTCGGTGTCGGTGCGATGATCTTTTACCATTTTGTAAGGATGTAAAACATACGATCGTATTTGCGATCCCCACTCTATTTTTTTGCGTTCAATTGCTGCCTCTTTTTCTTTAGCACGTTCAATCTCAAGTTGTTGCAGTTTCGACATGAGCATTTTCATTGCGGTTTCTTTATTTTGTCGTTGCGAGCGCTCGTTTTGGCATTGAACAACGGTACCTGTTGGTAAGTGAGTGATGCGAACGGCCGATTCTGTTTTATTGACGTGTTGTCCGCCTGCGCCGCCTGCACGATAGGTATCGATGCGTAAGTCTTGATCGTTAATGGTAACATCAGTCTTAGAGTATTCGGGCATGATTAATACCGCTGCAAATGATGTGTGTCGCCGCTTATTAGCATCATATGGTGATATGCGGACAAGTCGATGTACACCGTGCTCACCCTTGAGGAGACCATAGGCCCATTTGCCTCTCATGAAAAGTGTTGCAGATTTGATGCCAGCTGCTTCGCCGGCTTGATAATCGATGAGATCTGCCGTTAACGATTCGCGTTCAGCAAAACGGAGATACATCCGCAGCAACATCTCTGCCCAATCTTGCGATTCGGTACCACCGGCACCAGCGTTGATACT
>Ga0206970_10236_pt1 | contig 13699 bp, 7 predicted proteins | sample Alteio_BWOrgHeat_88_FD_152964 | JGI IMG/M metagenome (GOLD analysis project Ga0206970, IMG submission 152964) | Enriched cells from forest soil in Barre Woods Harvard Forest LTER site, Petersham, Massachusetts, United States -... | ecosystem: Environmental > Terrestrial > Soil > Temperate forest >... | reverse complement strand
CAATTCGAACTGTTATGGAGCGTGTTATGAAAACGTCATTTATCGTCCTGTTTGCGTTTTTAATCGCCGGCTGTGGAAGCCTGCAACCGAAGGCATCGCTGACGGCTGAACAGGCCCGGACGGTGGCCATGCAACTGGCCAATGTTAAGGCCAATGCCTTATACCATTGCCAGCCATTCCAAGACGGCCAGCCGGTCCGGTTCGTGCAGGGGCACTGGATGTGGACTGAAAATCGAGGCCTCGGCCAAGGGGACATTGAAGCCATGGTCGAACTGGCGGCGGACGGTTCGACGAACAGCGTGAAGGTGGAGTTTTTAGACAACCGCAACCTGTTGATGTTTGGAAGAAGGATGCCTTAGTTTTGAATGTAATGGCGTGAATGGCTATGGCGTGTTTTCAAATTGCGGTCGGAGCGCGGGTCTGTGACCCGCAGCAACTCCGCCAGCCAGAGGATGTGTGAAAAAACGGAGGCGACTTGAATTTTGGACGCTGCTGCGGCTCACAGAGCCGCGCTCCGAAAAAGCAAATGGATTTTGCTGGTTGTGCGTGATCCGGCGAGCCTCGATAAATTCCGGGTTGAGTTTTGAGCGTTGAAAGTCATCATGGCGCAAAGCCGATATGATTACATTCAATCTTCGCGGAATCCTTGGTACCTGCCTGTTGGCCGTCTTCCTTTCACAGTTGTCAGGGTGTTCCATTTTTAAAGATAAACAACAAGCTGCGGTCACGTACACCAACCCGGTTTATGCGGCGAACGTGCCGGATCCGTCGGTCAAAAAATTCGGAGAATATTATTACTGCTTTGCCACCACGGGCGGCGACCGGTTGCCGGATGGGCGCATCTTTACGGTGTTGCGGTCGCGTAACCTTGCGCAATGGGAACCGCTTGGGGGTGCGCTCGTGCCGCCGTCCAGCGATACCAATTATCAATATTGGGCGCCGGAAATCGCGGAGAACCACGGGAAATATTATTTGTATTATGCGATGGGCGGGGTTGAGCCGGAACATTTTGTCCTGCGCGTGGGAATCAGCAATAAACCGCAAGGGCCATTTACCGACAGCGGCTTGATTTTGACGGATTGTGAGAGCAACCGTTTTACGATTGATCCGTATCCCTTCTGCGATGATGACGGGCAGTGGTATCTTTTTTACGCGGTGGATTTCCCGTATGAATCGCCGGGGCTGCACGCGGGTACGGGCATTGTGGCGGACCGGCTGATAGACATGACGCGGCTGGCGGGCGAGCGGCAGGTGATTGTGCGCGCGGCGCACGACTGGACGCTCTTTGAAGCCCACCGGCGCATGGACATTTTTAACCAGACCTTTAACTGGCACACCATCGAAGGGCCGTGCGTGACCAAGCACGACGGGAAATACTATTGCTTTTACAGCGGCGCGAACTGGCAGACGCCGCGCTACGGCGTGGATTACGTGGTAGCGGACAAGCCGCTGGGCCCGTACAGCGGTGCGGGCGATCATGCGCGAGTGTTGCATGGCGTGCCGGGTCAGGTGATTGGGCCGGGCGGAAATGCGATTACGACGGGGCCGGATGGGAAGACACAATACATCATTTACCATGCGTGGAACAAGCCGATGACGGAGCGGCAGTTGTGCATTGACCCGCTGGACTGGACGGCGGATGGCCCGCGCGCGACGGCGACGATCACACCGCAGGTGATGCGGTGAGGAATCAGTATTCGTTTGGGCACACTTTGATACTGTACTTGGGTTTGAAAACCATAGGGCACAGAATTCATCAGGACGCTGGGAGCGTTTCTCCCTCTCCGCGTTTTGCGGAGTCGGCGGAGCAAAATGGGGAGAGGGCCGGGGTGAGGTGCTTCGTTTTACCTCCAAAAACTTTTTGTGTTCTTTATGTTCTTTGCGGTTAAAATTTCGCCGTGAAGCCGCTTACCTCGCATACCTGCAAGCTGACGGACGCCCAGGCGTCGGCGCTGAATGCCGCGCTGCTGGCGCGGGATTGGAAACCGCGCACGGTGCCGTACGCGCGGTTCGCTTTTGAATCGGACAAGTGCAACATCGTTTTTTACGAGAGCGGCAAACTGGTGGTGCAGGGCAGGGGCACGCAGGAATTTATTGAGTTCGTGCTGGAGCCGGAAATTTTGAAGGAGGTCAAGCTGGGCTACGAGACGGTGTTGAATCCGGATTTGCTGCTGCCGCGCTTTGGCGTGGATGAAAGCGGCAAGGGCGATTTTTTCGGGCCGCTGAGCATCGCGGGCGTTTATGTGAATGAGAGTGTGATCAATTCATGGAAGGACAAGGGCATCCGCGATTCCAAAAATATTTCCAGTGACAAAAAAATCCACGAGCTGGCCGAGATGATCCGCAAGACGCCCGGCTGCGTGGTGGACACGGTGGTAATTGGCAACGAGGCGTACAACCGGCTTTATTCGAAGATGAAAAGCGTAAACACCCTGCTGGCGTGGGGCCACGCGCGGGTGATTGAGAACCTTATGGGTAAGCGTTACCAGATGAACCCGCCGCCGGTGCGCGCCATCAGCGACCAGTTTGCGGCGAGCAAGACGGTGATTGAAAAGGCGCTGATGACGGCCGGGCGCGAGATTCAACTGGTGCAGCGGCACAAGGCGGAAGAGGACATCGCGGTGGCGGCGGCGTCCATTTTGGCGCGCGATGAGTTTGTGAAGGGCATCGCGAAGCTGGAGCAGCAGTTCCAGATGAAATTTCCCAAGGGCGCGAGCGCGGCGGTGGACGCGGCGGCGAAGCAGTTTGTGGAAACGCGCGGCGCAGGCGAATTGGCGAAGGTTTCCAAACTGCATTTTCGCACGGCGCTGCGGGCGCAGGGTTTGCCGGAGCCGCCGAAGACGGAATGGAAAAAGCGGTGAGCGCCAGTTGTTCGTTTACGGCGACGTGGCGCGGTAGAAACGGCTGCGGTAATTCGTAGCGGTGCGGTCCGTGAACAGAAGCGAGACACTCGTGGCGGTGAAGTTGGTGAGGTTCACCCATGGAACCGGATTTCCCGTGAGATTGGTGGTGGCCTGGATGTGATAACTGAAGTTGGTGACGAAGGTGAGGCTGAAAACAAATCCGTTGGTGCGCCAGGCAAACGGCCCGGTGAGCTGCACGGACGGCGCAGGCGCGTTGGTGGCGAGCAGGTCGGCGCTGAACTCGCTGGTGTCGCCGCCCGCTGAGGTGGCCGTGGTGGCGAGATATTGTCCGGCATAGTTGGCGGCGGTGTTGGTGAACGCGAATGAGGCGTTGCCGGAGCCGTCGGTGGTGACGCTGACCGCGCCGAGATAAAATTTGCCCTGACCGTGGCCGCTGGGGTCGGCGGTTGGGCTGGCATAGACATCAATGAAATAGGTTTTGCCGGCGAGGCTGTTGAAATTTCCCCGGACAACAGTGCTGTTATCGAAGCCAAAGGCATTTGTGATGACGGGATAGTTTTGGAAGTCGTTCGGCCCGGCCTCGAAACCACTGTGATTAGCCGTGACGCCGTCGCCATTCAAGTCAATGCCCAGCGCGGTGTTGCTGAAGATGGAATTACCGCGAATGGAGTTGTTCGTGGTGGTGGTGGTGTACAGAAGCACGCCAGGCCCCGTGACGCTGAAGGCGATGACGTTGCCCGCGCCGGCGGTGACGCCGCCGATGAAATTTCCGACCGCGCCCGATTGCACCACCACGTTTGCGCCGCCGTAGAAACCGTTGCCGAGGGCGTTGGTGCCGGTAATGTCTGTGCCGACGAAATTGCCCTCCACGTAATTGCCGTCGGTGCCGGGGTCGCTGATGAAGACGCCATAAGTGCCGTTGGCGGAGATGATATTTCGCGCGGCGGCGGTTGTGCCACCGATGACATTATTGGTGGCGGCGTCAAAGATGGCGGCGCCGGCAAATCCATTGGGGACGGATTTTTTACCGCTGATGTCGGTGCCGATGAAATTGCCCTCCACAAAATTTCCGGTGGTGCCGGGGGTGTCTATGAAGCATCCGTAGCTGGCATTGCCCGAGATGACGTTGGCCATGCCTGGGCCGGTCCCGCCGAGAATTGTGCCGGTGGTGCCGAAGTAAATGCCCACGCCGGAGTCGTTGCCTAGGGCGTTCGTGCCGGTCAAGTCGGTGCCGATGAAATTTCCCTCGATCAAATTGGTGGCTGCGCTGATGACGGCGATGCCGTAGCTCAGATTGCCGGCAATAATATTGCGCGCGCTGGCATTGGTCCCGCCGATGAGATTGTTATTGGCGCCGGACAAGACTCCAATCCCGAAGCCGCCGTAGAAGGCATTTTTGCCATTCCCGATGATCTGCGTTCCGGTGTAATCGGTGCCGGCGTAATTTCCCTCCACCACGTTGTTGCTGGTGCCGGGGTCCGAGATAAAGACGCCATACTGGCCGTTGCCGGAAAACAAATTGCGCGCGCCGGCATTGGTGCCGCCGACCAGCGTGGCGGTGGTGCCGTTGATGAGATAAATTCCGTTGGTATTGCCGAGCGGCGCAGTGCCGGCGGCGTTCACGCCCACATAATTTCCCTGCACGATATTGTTGCTGCAACCGGGCCCGGTAAGATAGATGCCCACCGTGGCGTTGCCGGAAATAACGTTGCGCGCCGCGGCATTTGTGCCGCCGATGGTGACGCCGTGCGCGTAGTCGGTCACGATCACGCCGGCGATGCAATTGGACACCATGTTGTTGCCGGTGGCGTCGGTGCCGAGGTAATTGCCCTGGACGACCGTGCCGGTGTTGTTGGTGCCGTCTATGTAAATTCCATACTCGCCGTTGCCGGAAATGACGTTGCCCGCGCCGGCATTCGTGCCGCCGACGACCGTGTTGTGCTGGTCAAAATAAATTCCCACGCCGCTTTTATGATTGCCCACGCCGGCGCTCCCGGCGGCGTTCAGGCCGATGTAATTGCCGAGAATGACGTTGGCATCGCTGTTCGTGTCGTTGATGAGCACGCCGTAATATTGGTTGCCGCTGATGATGTTTCGCTGCGCGGCGTTGGTGCCGCCGATGAAATTGTTGTGCGCGCCAAATTCAAAGACCGCGCCGGAGGTGTCCGACGCGGCGTTGGTGCCGTCGGGCTTGAGGCCGAGGTAGCAGCCCTGGACCTGGTTGCTGACGGCGTCCGAGCAGAACAACTGGATGCCGGAGTAGGAGAAATTGTCAATGGCGAGCGCCTTCACCACGCAATTGGTGCCATAGAGATGCAGGCCGCTGACGCCGCCAGCCTCGGGCGAGACCTGCGAGCCGTCCAGCGCGATGATGGGTCTGCTGGAGTAACCGCTCTCGGTGGTGCCATCGAGGGTCGTGCCCGCGCTGACGAGCGGCGGCAGTTCGCCGATAAGATAGATGGTGTAAACGCCGTTGCTGAAATTGGGGTCGGTGTTGGGGATGTTGAAGTGGATGGTCGTGCCGGGATGATCATTGGCGTAGTAGATGGCCGCGCGCAAGCTGCCGGCGCCGCCGTCCGCGGTGTTGGTGACGATGCTGGTCAAGGGGACGACGGGCGGGCCGTAGAGGTTGGACACGGTGGCGCGGTCTTCAATGCTCAGGGCGAGGTTGCCGATTTTGTGATAATACTTTTCATACTGGGGCAGGGGATCGAGCGCGTCGCCGAGGCCGTTGGTGAAGTCGTCGGGCGCGTAATGCATGACGGACTGGAGGTCGTAGGAGCTAAAGGCCGTGGAATTGGAATCAATCGTAAAGGCCGTGATGCCTTCGCCGTTGGTGCCGCCGAAGACGTTGGCTAAATTCACGGTGATGTAGTTGTTGCGGTCGGTGCGCTGGTGCTCGTGTTGCAGGCCGAACATATGGCCGCCCTCGTGGCAGATGAGTCCGCGGGACAGGCCGTGGAGCATCATGAAGGCGTTGGTGGTCGGCGAACCGATCAGGTAGTAGCCGGTGCCGGAGCCGTCGTTGGTGAATTGCAGCAGGACGTAGGTGACCTGGCTGGTGCGGGGAATGAATTTCACGTTGGCGGCGAGTTGCCATTCGTTCAGGCCGGCGAGGATGGCATTGCTCTCGGTGGCGGTGACGGGGTAGTTGGTGTCGAACTTATATGGCACGACGCCGCCGGGCCAAGGTGGAGTGGCGGGCGAGACGCCCTGAAAATAATTGCCGGCGGATGCTGCCCAAGGGATAAGGGCCAGCGCGGCGAGGCACCATCGCAACGAGGAAAAAATTGAGGAATGAGACAGGCGCAGTAATGTCCGGGTACACATAGTTTGCATGCGATAAAACGGGCTAAGGGCTTCCTTTACGGGTCTGTGGAGTATCTTACGCTTTTTTTTGGGGTTTGTCACGTGTCGAACGCCGAGTGTTCCTAGGGTGCACTTTTGACACTTTTAACGCGCAAAAAATTAATTCCCCTGATCTTTTAAACTTGGGCTGAAGCAAAAAATCATCAGGCTCATCATCGAAGCCAGCTAAAGGACGTGGGATTTCTGCCGGGTGAATCGAAGTTCATCTGACGCAAAACCTCAAAAAATTGCCGCAATTGCTCAATAGACGACCTCTGCTTTGCCTCTATAATGCGCCAAAACCATTGAAATCGAGGTACGCAAAAGTATAAATATTCTGCCCACCATGATAACACCACGAGCGAAACAGACGGTCCGCACTGCACCATGCCCATAACTGGCTGACAAAACTTGGCTCAAACTTTTCTCCTGCGTGATGTCAGTGGTGCTGGATCACGAGGCAGCCCTGAAATACAATCGCAGAATCCATGACATCAATCCGGTCCGTTAAAGTTAAACTTGCCAGAGATTTGAGGCTGCTTTTGTTGCTGCCTGTCTTCGTGGCTTTGCCACTTCTGGCTGTTGCAGAAGGATCGGATGACAGTTTGGACAAACAATTTCAAAGCCCGCCTCCTCCGGCACAACCTTGGGTATTCTGGATGTGGCTGCACACGGATACAACGCCTGCGGCCATAACCCGCGACCTTGAGCAGATGAAGGCCAAGGGCATTGCGGGTTTCCTTCTGTACGACGCCGGGGCGGGCCATGCCAGCAGGGAATACCAGTATAAAACGATTCTGGTCGGCAAGGAATTTCAGTATGTTCGCGCCGACGATTGCACCAATGCTTACGACACGCCAATTCCCGCCAAGCCGCTGGCCACCTGGTCGCCGCGCTGGCGTGAACTCATCCGCTACGTTGCCAAGGAATCCGCACGCCTGGACCTCAAGTTTTGCCTGACGATGGGGTTGTCCGCGGTCTCGGGACCCATCACCGAGGAATACGGGAACCAGAAATTGATCTGGACAGAAAAAGCGGTGAGCGGGCCCGCGACTTTCGATGGAATTCTGCCGGAAACACCGTCCGTCAACGCGCCCGAAGGCGCCAATCAGCCTCCCACTCCGCATTACCGCCGTGATGTAGCAGTCGTGGCAATTCCAGATACCACCGATTTTCCTGCCAGCCAGGTCATTGACCTGACCTCGAAAATGGATGCCTCCGGACATCTGCATTGGGATGTGCCTGAAGGGAAGTGGAAAATCCTGCGTTATTTCCAGGTCCCCACAGGCACTCGCAATAGTTGGGGATATTTCACCGATGGCCTGAGCGCCGAAGCGCTTGATAAAACGTGGGAAGTTACGATGGCTCCACTCCTTAAGGAAATGTCGCCCGAGGAACGCAAGGGAATCATCGGTGTTGAGGAAGACAGTTGGGAAGGAGGGGCAACTGCGTGGACCAAGAATTTTCTGGAAGAATTCAAACAACGCCGCGGTTATGATTTGACCCCCTGCTTGCCGGTGCTCGCCGGGGTCAAAATGGCCGACGAGGCAACCCGCCAGCGCATCCATCGAGATTATGACCTGACCATCAGCGATCTAATGGCAGAAAACAATTACGGCCATCTGCAAAAACTGTGCCAGGAGAATGGCCTGATGTTTTATTCCGAAGCCGCAGGGCCGCATCTCGTTCAGTCCGACCTGCTGAAGAATATCAGCCGGGTGGATGTGGCGATGGCTGAGTTTTGGTACCCAAGCGCCCATCGCCGAACGCCGGAGGATCGTTTTTTTGCCCGCGTTGCCGCCAACGCCACACATATCTATGGGCTGTCGCCGATCAATATGGACGAGGCCTTTACCTCCATGGGGCCAGAGTGGGAAGAAACGCCTTTCACCATGAAACCGGTGGCCGACCAGGCATTCTGCGACGGCATCAACCGCATCTGCTTTCACAATTTCAGCCATTCGCCGTCGCTGACGGCCAAACCTGGTTATGTTTATCTTCCGGGCACACACTACGAACCGGGGATAACTTGGTGGGAGCAGACACCCGCGTTCAATACCTACCTTGCCCGTTGCTCGTTTTTGTTGCAGCAAGGCAAATTTGTTGCGGACGCCATTTTCTACCACGGAGACAACATTGGCAAAGGAGAGCCGATGAAAATAATTCCGCCAACGCTGGGTGAAGGCTACGACCACGACAACTGCAACTCGGAAGTGTTGCTCAAACGGATGGGCGTTCGTGACGGACACATTGTCCTCCCTGATGGGATGAGCTACTGCGTCATGGTTTTGCCGGATCAACAGCCGATGCCGCTTGAGGATCTCAAAAAAGTGGCAGCCTTGGTTGAGGCCGGAGCAACCGTCGTGGGTCCGCCGCCAACCGGCATTTCCGGAATGTCAGCAGGCTCTGACGGGGAGAAGGTGTTTGATGCACTAACCGCGCGACTTTGGGGCGGCATGGATGGCACGAACGTCACCAGTAAGAAACTGGGCGCCGGCCGCTTGGTTTGGGGGCAAACGGCACGCCAGGTTTTGGAAGGCGCAGATGCCCCGCCCGATTTTGAAGCCAAAGGCGTCAGCAACGACGGCACGATTGACTGGATTCACCGGCAGGCGGGCGATGCCGAGATTTATTATGTGGCCAGCCGTTGGGAACACCCGGAAAAAATTGATTGCGCTTTTCGTGTTGCCGGCAAACAACCGGAATTGTGGAATCCCGTGACCGGCGAAATCCGTGACGCCACGGCCTTTCATCAGGAAGCCGGCCGCTGCGTTGTTCCGTTGGACTTTGATCCTTGTGGCTCGGTCTTTGTCATCTTTAGGAAACCGATTCCGGCAACACTTTCGGGAAAAGCGCCATCCAACTATCCGGCGACCCGTTTGCTCACCGCGCTTTCCGGCGCCTGGACCGTGAATTTTGATCCAAAGTGGGGCGGGCCGGAAAAGGTGGTGTTCGACACGCTTACCGACTGGACGAACCGGCCTGAAGCGGGAATCAAATTTTATTCGGGCACCGCAGTTTACCACAAGAAGTTTGATCTGATGTTGCCGTCGAGAGGAGGCGCGCGCATTCTGCTGGATCTGGGAGAAGTGCATGAAGTCGCCTCTGTACGGCTCAATGGACATAATCTAGGCGTCGTTTGGACCAAACCGGCGCGCGTGGATATCACCGAGGCGGTGAAAGACTCGGATAACGATCTGGAGGTGACGGTCGTCAACCTTTGGCCGAACCGGTTGATCGGCGACGAATCCTTGCCGAAGGAATCGCGCTTCACCGAAACGAACATGCATAAGTTCGGCCCGGCTTCCCCGCTTCTGCCGTCCGGGTTGATCGGGCCGGTCAGATTATTTGCGGAAGAAATGAATTTTTCGAAAGCACAATGAATTGCACACATTTACCCAATCATAAAATGAATTCGCATCAAGCTCTAAAAGTTCCGACCCTCGCCCTTCTTTTGGCCGTGTCTCTTGTTTCCGCGCAAGCGGCGGATTTGATTGACACAAATGGCGCCGGCGGACCTGAAGCCTCGAACGTGCCATCGCCAACGGGTCCGGAGATTTGGAAGGACCCGTCGCAAGCGGTGGATGCCCGCGTGCATGATCTGGTGAACCGGTTGTCGCTGGAGGAGAAGGCATCGCAGATTCTGGCCAATCCGCCGGCGATTCCACGGCTCGGCATTCCGGCCTACAGTCATCGCAACGAATGCCTGCACGGAGTGGGCGACGCCGGCTTTGCCACGGTCTTTCCGCAAGCCATCGGCATGGCGGCCACGTGGGACACGCCATTGATTCACGAAGAAGCGGATGTCACCGCCACCGAAGGCCGCGCCAAGCACAACGATTATGTTGCCAAACATGACGGCAATACCGGCGAGCACTTTGGACTCAACTTCTATTCGCCCAATATCAACATCTTTCGCGATCCGCGCTGGGGCAGGGGGCAGGAAACTTATGGCGAAGACCCGTTTCTTACCGCGCAATTTGGCGTCGCCTTCATTCGCGGACTGCAAGGCGATGATCCCAAATATATCAAGGCGCTGGCCTGCGCCAAACATTACGCCGTCCACAGCGGTCCTGAATCCGAGCGCCACCGTTTCGACGCCACCCCGTCCGAACGCGACCTGTACGAAACTTATCTGCCGGCGTTCGAAGCCGCCGTCCGGGAGGGGCACGTCGCTTCGGCGATGGGCGCCTACAGCTCCTTGTACGGCCTGCCGTGTTGCGCCGATCCTTTTCTGCTGACCGATCTGCTCCGCAAACAATGGGGCTTCGATGGGGTGGTATTTTCCGACGGCGGGGCGATTGGCGACATCTGGGCGGTACACAAATATGTAGCCACGCCGGAGGAAGCCGCCGCCGCCGCCGTCAAGGCCGGTTGCGATGTCTCTTCAGGCGGGATGGCGCGGCTCGCGCGGGCGGCAGCGACCCGACCCGGCCATGCCAACGACGGAATCAAAGGTGGATCGGCCTTCTCTGTTCTGCCCGACGCAGTTACAAAGGGGCTTATTTCGGAAAAAGAAATTGACACCGCCGTGGGCCGTGAGTTGACGGCGCGGTTCCGGCTGGGAATGTTTGATCCGCCGGCGATGGTGCCGTGGTCAAACATCGGCATTGACCAAAATGACACGCCAGAACATCAAGCACTCGCATTGAAGGTGGCCGAAGAATCCATCGTGCTGTTGAAAAACAACGGCCTGTTGCCGCTCAACCGCACCAAAATCAAACGTATTGCGGTCGTTGGTCCAAACGCGGATTCGGTTGACGTGCTGCAGGGCAGTTACAACGGAACTGCCTCGCATCCAGTAACTATTTTAGCGGGCATCAAGCAAGTTGCGGGAACTGGCATTGAGGTCATCTACGAAGCCGGCTGTCCGTTGGCGTTGAAAAATAACGGATCAAATCAACCGCCCCCTGATATGACGGCCCGGGCGGTCGCAGCGGCGAAATCCGCGGACCTGGTTATTTTCGTGGGCGGCATCAGCCCGCAACTGGAGGCGGAAGAAAAGAGGAATGTGGATGCGGTCGGATTTAGCGGCGGCGACCGGACGCGAATTGAACTGCCGATGGTGCAGGAAGATTTAATCAAGGCATTGTACGCGACCGGCAAACCAGTGGTCCTGGTGAATTGCAGCGGCAGCGCGATGGCGGTGCCATGGGAGGCGGGGAATCTGCCGGCGATTGTGCAGGCATGGTATTCGGGCGAGGAAGGCGGACGCGCCGTGGCTGAAGTTTTGTTCGGCGATGTGAATCCGGCCGCGCGGCTGCCGATCACATTCTATCGTTCGAGCGCTGACCTGCCGTCGTTTGAAGATTATTCCATGAGCAACCGCACGTACCGTTATTTCAGCGGCAAGCCGTTGTTCGCCTTTGGCCATGGCTTGAGCTACACCAAGTTTAGTTACGGCAACGCCACGCTCAACGCCAAGTCTTTTGAGAGCGACGACACCTTGAAACTTTCGTTTACGGTGAAGAACACCGGCGCGCGCGATGGTGATGAGGTGGCGCAGGTTTATTTCCGGCACTTGAATTCAAGCGTGCCCCAGCCGAAACAAGCGTTGTGCGGCTTTGCGCGTCTGCATATGGCCAAGGGCGAAAATGCGTCTGCCACGGTGGACATTCCGGCAAAGCAGTTTCGTTATTGGGACACGGTGAAAAAGCAATACGTCGTCGAGCCGGGGAAATATGAACTGCTGGTCGGCGCGTCGTCGGATGATATCCGGGCGCGGGTGCCGTTTGTTATTGAAAGCGAGTAGGGCCGGCGAATCGCTCTTGCAGTTCAAACTTAATTCATCAAATGCAAAACCTTTTGTCTATTGTTTGGTGCATCCGGCAGGGCTTGAACCTGCAACCCTTTGATCCGAAGTTGTATTTTAGATAATATCGGCGGGTATCCTCCCGAATCAAAAACTGCATTGGAACCATTGATTCTGTTGGTCAAAGTACGGTTTCAAGCTCGGCGTCAGAAACTTGCCGGAACAAGGCGGGTGCAGCACAAATCGCAGCACAATTTCCGATATGAGCCCGCAAAACAAAAAGTTGCCAACTCATTGCCGGAAGCACTAACGCAGTCTCGGATGCCGGGTCATGTTCCCCTTGATGTTCCCATTCAGCAGGCGCATTCTCGGGGTTTGCATTCACTCGCAGACATGGCTGGACGTCAGGCAGCGATCGGCCGTGCGGTCACACCGCTCCCGGGAAGCAAGCCACGCGATCACTTCAAGCCGATCAATATTCCAGGCAACTGCGATGGTTTGACCCTGCTGGAGTCACTGGGACGCATGGTTGGGAACGTCTCGGCGGCCGAATGGCAGGCGGAATTCGCCCGTGGCCGGATCGTGAACTGGGAACAACGACCGGTGGCAACCACGCAAATCGTCCGGGCCGGGCAACGCTACCGGCATCTTTTCCCGAGCATGACCGAGCCGGAGGTGAATGCCGCCGTGGAAATATTGCACGAAGACGAGGCGTTGATCGTTGTGAACAAACCCGCCCCGCTGCCGATGCACGCCGGCGGAAGATTTTATCACAACACGCTCCAACATATTTTGAACGTCGCCTATCACCCTGAACAACCGCGTCCGGCGCACCGGCTGGACGCCAATGCGACCGGCGTGGTGCTGGTTTCGCGCACGCGGATCTTTGCGGGAAAGCTGCAATCACAATTCGCGCAGCGGCGGGTGGAAAAAACATATCTTGTCCGGGTGCCGGGCCTGATTACGGAGGACGGTTTTCGGTGCGACGCGCCCATCAGTGCCAGTGCCGGCGAACGGTGTTCGCGTACTGTGGATCTTGAAAACGGGTTGGAAGCTCGCACCGAATTTCGGCTGCTCCGGCGCTTCGCCGATGGCACGAACTTGCTGGCGGCACGGCCGCTAACCGGACGCACGAATCAAATTCGCGTGCATCTCTGGTATCTGGGGTTTCCGATATGTGGCGATCCGATTTACCTGCCTGGCAGGCAGTTCGGTCGCACACAGACACTGGCACTCAGCGATCCCCCACTGTGCCTCCATTCGGCACGGGCAAGTTTTCTTCATCCCGTGAGCTTGGAGCCGGTGGAATTCAACGCCCCATTGCCCGGCTGGGCAAAATAGTTTTTGAAGCCTGGGTTTCGCGGCAAGGTCACCCTCAATTGGCGATTTGCTCGCGGGTTTTGCGGCGCAAAAAATTGGCGGCAGATCGCCGGGAACTTCTCCCACGATTCAGCTTGCCTTCGCGACCCACCCGCCCAAGATACAAATTACATCGGGAATTTGTCGCTCAGTTGCGGCGACAATACCACTCGCCCCCATAAAAGAGGGCAACGGTGGTCAACGGCGACATTTGAGTGAATGTGCGCCGGATGTGGAGGGCGAAAGCCTCCAAAATAATATCTCTTGCGGCAGACTAAGAGCGTTGACGCTTCTTTTCTGCCGGCTTCCCGGTGCGCTAGAAAACGCGCCATGAAAAATGCAAACAACACAAGCCGGCGCGGGAACCATCGCGCCG
>Ga0206970_10235_pt1 | contig 13712 bp, 7 predicted proteins | sample Alteio_BWOrgHeat_88_FD_152964 | JGI IMG/M metagenome (GOLD analysis project Ga0206970, IMG submission 152964) | Enriched cells from forest soil in Barre Woods Harvard Forest LTER site, Petersham, Massachusetts, United States -... | ecosystem: Environmental > Terrestrial > Soil > Temperate forest >... | reverse complement strand
GCGCACTTTGAGACCACGCCTGCCAACGCCTGCGGTTTCCGCATCACGCATTCCGCGGAGAAAGATTCTAGGCGAGGCAAGAAACATGGGTAACGAAGATCAAAATGAAAGCGCCACCCACGGCGAAAGCCGCATGGAGCTGGCGCTCCGAGCCTCGGAAATGAGCTATCGCCGGCTGTTCGAAGCGGCTCAGGATGGCATCCTGATTCTCGACGCCGACACCGGACGCATCAACGATGCGAATCCGTTCCTCGTCGAATTGTTGGGTTTTTCACGCGAGGAAATGACCGGCAAAACTGTCGGCGAGCTGAGTCCATTCAAAGACATCGAGTCCAATCAAGCGATGTTGCAGCGATTGCAGAAGGACGGATACGTCAGGTACGAGGACCTTCCTCTGGAAACCAGGGATGGCCGCCATATCGCCGTGGAGTTTGTCAGCAACGTTTACCAAGCCGGGGACAAAAAAGTAATACAATGCAATATCCGCGACATCACCGCGCGCAAGGAGGCTGAAATAGCCTCGAATTGGCTGGCGTCCATCGTCGAATCCTCGCACGATGCCATTATCGGAGAAGATCTTAATACCATCGTGACCAGTTGGAACAAAGCCGCGGAAAGGATTTTTGGCTACAAGGCTAGCGAGATGGTGGGAACAACGATCATGAGGCTAGTCCCCGCCAGCCTTCAGGACGAGGAATATAATATTCTGAACCGGCTTAAACGCGGCGAAAGCGTGGAGCACTTCGAGACCGCAAGGCATACCAAGCATGGAGGGCTGATCGATGTCTCGCTCACAGCCTCATCGATCAAGGATGCCACCGGAAGGATCATCGGCGTTTCCAAAGTGGCGCGTGACATCAGCGAACGCAAGGCAACAGAAGATAAAATCCGGTTGTTAAACGCCGGACTCGAACAACGTGTCGTCGAACGCACCGCGCAAATGCAGGTTGCCAATGAGGAACTGGGCGCCTTCAGCTACTCGGTTTCCCACGATTTGCGGGCGCCGGTGCGCCATATCATCGGGTTCGTGGAATTGCTCCAGAAAGAGGCCGCGGCGTCGCTATCCCAGAAAGCACTCCACTATCTGGGAGTTATTTCCAATTCCGCCAAACGGATGGGAGATTTAATCGATGACTTGCTGGCCTTCTCGCGAATCGGGCGGGCGGAACTGCAAAAGGCAACGGTCAATGTTGACGAGCTGGTCCGGGAAACGCTGTGCGATTTTCAGGCCGAAACAGCCGCGCGGCCGATAGCCTGGCAAATCCATCCTCTGCCGCCCGTCTGGGCGGACCGGTCGCTGCTGAGCATTGTGCTCGTAAATCTGATTTCGAACGCCGTGAAGTTCACCGGCGCTCGCGCCGAGGCCAAGATCGAAATTGGCAGCGCCCGGGGCGGCGATGGTGAAACGGTGATTTTTGTTCGCGATAACGGAGCAGGTTTCGATCCTCGTTATGCTCACAAACTGTTCGGCGTATTCCAACGCCTCCATAGCCGGGAGGAGTTCGACGGCACTGGCATCGGCTTGGCGAACGTCCAATGCATCGTTCGCCGCCACGGCGGGCGAGCCTGGGCGGAAGGCGCGGTGAACAGCGGCGCGACTTTTTATTTTTCGATCCCGCCGCAAAACCCGGCCGTCGATGCCCAATAATATAATATCTATGAAAAGCATCCTGCTGGCCGAGGACGATCCCCAGGACGCGGAGCTGGCGCTGGCCGCGCTGGAAGGCCACCATCTGGCCGGCAAGGTCGCGGTGGTGGGCGATGGCGAGAAGGCCCTGGATTATCTGTACCGCAGGGGAGAATTCTCGACCCTCGGCCCCGACAATCCCATCCTCGTGCTGCTCGATCTCAAAATGCCGAAGATCGGCGGACTGGAGGTATTGAAGACCATGAAGTCCGATCCCGAATTAAGGACCATACCGGTGGTCATGCTTTCCTCCTCGATGGAGACGCCGGATTTGGCCGAGTGTTACAAACAAGGGGTCAACGCCTACGTGGTGAAGCCCGTGGATTTTTCCGACTTCATGTACGCGGTCAAACACCTTGGCATTTTTTGGGCGATGGTCAACAAGCCCCCGCCCAGCGCGGGGAGACATTCCACCGAGACGAAAGGCGCCTTGAACCTATGAGCGAGAAGGACGCGCAGGAAAGTCTTAAGGAGAGAAAGCAGATCAAATCAAAACTTTCACCCGCATTCTGCACTTGGAGGACGATCCACTGGATGCCGTGCTGGTTCAATCCGCGCTCGAAGCGGGCGGCATTCTGTGCACGACCAGTCGCGTGGATTCCCGTGATGCCTTTGTGGCGGCGCTGGAGCTCGGCGGCATCGACCTAGTCCTTTCTGATTTCTCCCTGCCTGCTTTTGACGGGCTGTCCGCCATCGAAATCGTGCGCGCCAGATGGCCCGACCTGCCGGTGATCCTCGTGTCCGGAACCCTGGGCGAAGAACTCGCCATCGATTCGCTCAGGAGCGGAGCCACGGATTATGTCCTGAAGGGCCGTCTTGCCCGGCTAGTACCGGCCGTGCGCCGGGCCATGGAAGAGGTTGAGGAGCGGGCGGGAAATCGACGGACTGAAAAAGCCCTGCTGGAAAGCGAGCAACGATTGCGGATCATCTTTACTGAATCCCCCTTGGGGATCGCGCTCGTCGGAGGGGATGGCCGTCCAGTCCTTACCAATCTGGCCTTGCAGAAAATGCTCGGCTACACCGGCGAGGAGTTGAGCCGGATGCCCTTCGCCGATTTTACAGCCGCGAACGATTGCGTGGCGGATTCGAGGCTTCACCAGCAGCCGGTTCAAGGCTTGCGCGCCAATTACCAAATTGAAAAGCGGTACCTCCGCAAGGACGGCGAAGCGTTTTGGGCGCGGCTCTCGGTGAGCGCGGGGCTTGAAGCGGAGGAGCATGCGGACTTTGCCATCGGAATGTTCGAGGATATCACGGAGCGCCGTCATCTGGAAGCGCAGTTCATCGAAGCCCAGAAACTGGAGGTGATCGGCCAGCTCGCCGCGGGCGTGGCCCATGATTTTAATAACCTCCTCGCGGTCATCATGGGCTGCAGCGATTTCATCGCTTTGAACCTGGCCAGCGACAGCCCGATGCAAAAAGATGCCGAGGAAATCCGCCACGCCTCGGAGCGCGCCGCTAGATTGACTCAACAATTGCTCGTCTTTAGTTGCAAGCAAACGGTGCATCCCGTGGTACTCAACCTTAACACCGTGGTCCAGGAGATGGACAAGATGCTTAGGCGGCTCGTTGACGAAAACATCGAGATTACCGTTATCCCCGGGAAATCCCTAGGACACATTATGGCGGACTCCGGCTATATCGGCCAAGTCCTTATGAACTTGGTCGTCAATGCCCGCGATGCCATGCCCTATGGCGGCCGGCTCGCCATCGCCACGGCCGATGTCACGCTCGACGATAACGACGCCCTTGCGCGCCCGGGCGCAACGCCCGGCGACTATGTGATGCTGAGGGTCGCGGACACGGGAACCGGGATGACAAACGAAGTCAAGGCGCGGTTGTTCGAGGCATTTTTCACGACGAAGCCATCGGGCAAGGGCACCGGATTGGGCCTGGCAACCTGCCAGACCATCGTTCAACAGTCCGGCGGGCACATCCTCGTGGAAAGCGAAATCGGCAAAGGCACAACCTTCCGAATTTTTTTCCCGCGAGTCGAACGGCCGTTGGATGCCGCGGCCAAGCCAGCTCAGACCGGGCCGCTGCCGCGCGGGACGGAAACCGTGCTTCTCGTGGAGGATGAACCCTCGGTAAGACATTTGGCCGCGCGGGTGTTGCAAGGCCAGGGTTATGAGGTGCTGTCCGCCACGAACGGCAGGGATGGGTTGCAGGTGGCGCGAGGACACTCGGGTTCGCCGATTCGTTTGGTTGTCACGGATGTCATCATGCCGTTGATGGATGGGAGAGTGATGGCCGAATGGCTGAAAACAGCTTATCCCGATCTCAAAGTTCTCTTCACCTCCGGCTACCCGGACGATGCCATCGCCCACCACGGAGTGCTGGAGGAGGGAGTCGAATTCCTCCCTAAACCTTATACGCCCGCCACCCTCGCCCGCATAGTGCGCGAGATGCTGGATCGTTGAATTGAAGTACAAAATGAAATCCCCGCTCCGAATTCTGCACCTGGAGGACGATCTGAACGGCGCCGCTTTCGTTCAATCCGCCCTGGAAGCCGAAGGCATCGTTTGCGCAATCACCTGCGTGCAAAGCCGCGACAATTTTGTGGCATCGCTCGAACGAGGCGGCTTTGACTTGATCCTTTCGGATTTCTCGCTGCCCGCGTTCGACGGGTTATCGGCCATCGAAATCGTGCGCACCCGATGGCCAGCCATACCTATGATCCTCGTCTCCGGGACGCTGGGCGAGGAACTGGCCATCGATTCGCTCAAGAGCGGGGCCACGGATTATGTGCTGAAGGAACGGCTTGCCCGGCTTGCCCCGGCGGTGCGCCGAGCCATGAAGGATGTCGAAGATCGCGCCGTGAATCGGCGCACGGAAACGGTGTTGGCGGAAACCGAGCAACGATTGCAGATCATCTTCACTGAATCGCCCCTGGGAATTGCCCTCGTTGGGGTGGATGGCCGCCCAGTCCTGACGAACACGGCCTTGCAGAAGATGCTCGGTTACACTGGCGAGGAATTGAACCGGATGCCCTTTGCCAATTTCACGCATTCGGAAGATTGCGCCGAGGATAAGGAGCTCTACCGGCAATTGGTTCAAGGCACGCGCACCAGTTATCAATTGGAAAAGCGGTACATCCGCAAGGACGGCCAAACCCTTTGGGCGCGTCTCTCGGTCAATGTGGCGCGCGAGGCGGAGGACCGCGCCAGCTTCGCCATTGGAATGGTCGAGGACATCACCGAGCGCCGGCAACTCCAAGCGCAGTTCATCGAAGCGCAAAAAATGGAAGTCATCGGACGGCTGGCCGGCGGCGTGGCCCATGACTTTAATAACATCCTCGCGGTCATCATGGGTTACAGCGATCTCATCGCGGCCGGCCTCCGCTCGGACGATCCGCTCCGAAAGTACACCGAGGAACTCCGGCACGCGTCGGAGCGCGCCGCCGGGTTGACCCAGCAACTGCTCGTCTTCAGCCGCAAACAAACAGTGCAACCCGTGGTGCTCGATCTTAACGCCGTGGTCGAAGAATTGGACAAAATGCTGAGGCGGCTCGTCGACGAACACATCGAAATGACGATCGCTCTCGGCGCCCAAATCGGCCGCATCAAGGCCGACTCTGGCTATATCGGGCAAGTGCTCATGAATCTGGTCGTCAACGCACGGGATGCCATGCCCAATGGCGGCAGGCTCGGCATCGCGACCGTCAATGTCACCTTGCACGAAAAAGACGCTGGCAAACCCGCGGACGCAAAGCCCGGCGACTACGTGATGCTGAAGGTCACCGACACGGGGACCGGCATGACGGACGAAGTCAAAGCTCATTTGTTTGAAGCGTTTTTCACGACCAAACCCTTGGGAAAGGGCGCCGGATTAGGCCTGGCCACCTGCCAAACCATCATGCAACAATCTGGCGGTTATATCGCTGTTGAAAGCGAAATCGATCAAGGCACGACCTTTGCGCTTTTCTTTCCTAGAGTCGCGCAGCCGCTGGATGTGCCGGCCAGACGAACCCAGCCCGGGCCGTTGCCGCGCGGGACGGAAACCTTGCTGGTCGTGGAGGATGAGCCCGCGGTGAAGCAACTGGCATGCGGTGTGTTGAAAGCCCAGGGTTATGAAGTGCTGTCGGCTTCGAACGGCCGGGACGCTTTGCAGGTGGCGAGCGAGCGCAAAGGATCTCCGATTCGTTTAGTGGTCACCGACGTCATCATGCCGCTGATGGGCGGCAAAGTAATGGCAGAGTGGCTGAAAACAACTTATCCCTGTCTCAAAATTCTCTTCACCTCCGGCTACCCGGACGAAGCCATCGCCCACCAGGGAGTGCTGGAGACGGGAGTCGAGTTCCTCCCAAAACCTTATACGCCCGCCACCCTCGCCCGCAAAGTGCGCGAGATGCTGGATCGTTGAATCGAAAACGGAATGAAATCCCCGCTGCCGGTGGATGGCGTGAACGAACTGCGCCAAACCGTGGCCGAGCTCAAATCCGCTCATCAGGATCTGAACTGGAAAACCGCGTTCCTAGAGGCCCAGGCCAACTCATCCATCGATGGGATCTTGGTGGTGGACGAGCATGGAAAAAAAATTCTTCAAAATCAAAGAGTTGCCGCCTTGTTGAAAATTCCCCGCCACATCGAGGAGGATCCAGACGACGAGAAACAGCTTCGGTGGGTCACCGAACGAACCAAGAACCCCGGTGAATTCATTGACAAAGTGCTTTACCTCAATTCTCATCGCAATGAGATAAGCCGCGATGAGATGGAGCTCAAGGATGGGACGGTCCTGGATCGATACTCATCTCCGGTGATCAGCAAAGAGGGAGAATATTACGGCAGAATCTGGACGTTCCGCGACATCACCGAACGCAAGCGAGCCGAGGAAGCGCTTCGCTTGCTTGGCTCCGCCGTGGAACAGTCCAAGGAATCCATCTTAATCACCGACGCTCAACTCAACCTGCCGGGACCGTCGATTGTTTTCGTCAACCCTGCCTTCACGAGAATGACCGGTTACTCAGCGGAGGAGGTTATCGGGAAAACACCGCGGATTTTGCAAGGGCCGCTCACGGACAAAACCGTATTGAAACGGCTCCGGCAAAATCTCGAGAGCGGCGAAACCTTCGCGGGTGAAAGTATAAATTATCGCCGGGATGGGGAGGCATTCCACCTGGAATGGCAAATTGCGCCCATTCGAAATGCCAGCGGAACCATCACGCACTTCGTGGCCATCCAACGCGACATCACCGAGCGCAAACGGCTCGAAGCCGAGCTGTTTCAATCTCAGAAATTGGAAACCGTGGGCAAACTCGCTGGCGGCATTGCGCATGAGTTCAACACCATCCTTACGGCCATTATCGGCCACGGCGAATTACTGCTCAACGAGCTCCCCGCCGGGAGTCCGCTGGCCAGGAACGCGACGGAAATCGGCAATGCCGCCAGTCGTGCTGCCGCGCTCACCCGGCAACTCCTGGCGTACGGCCGCAAACAGTTTCTCCAACCGGAAGCTCTCGATCTCAATAAAGTCCTCGCGGGCATGCAGGGCATGTTTCAACTGCTAATGGGCAGTGAGGTGCGGACGTTTTTCGTCCCGACTCCCGGCCTGCAAGCGGTTATCGCGGATGCCGGGCAAATCGAACAAGTAATTATGAACCTGGCCATCAACGCTCGCGAAGCCATGCCCCGCGGCGGCACGATCACGTGGGAAACCGCGAACGTCTCATTCAAGCCCGAGAACCGGGGGCGCCACCCGGAACTGGAACCAGGCGACTACGTGATGCTGGCCATCTCGGACACCGGCAAGGGAATGAGCGCGGAAGTGAAATCCCGCGCCTTTGACCCGTTTTTTTCCACCAAAAAAGCCGGCGAGGGAACCGGGCTGGGCTTGTCGACGTGTTACGGCATCGTCAAGCAAAGCGGCGGTCATATCGGCGTAGATAGCGAACCGGGCCGCGGCGCCACGTTCAAAATATATCTGCCGCAAGCCGAATCCCCGCCGAACACGGCCCTCCAGCGCCCGGACTTGCCCGATTTGCCGCGCGGGACGGAAACCATTCTGCTGGTCGAGGACGATTCCGCCTTGCGCGAGATGGCGGCCATATTATTAAAGCGGCTCGGTTACACCGTCTTGGCGGCGGCCGGCGGCGTCGAAGCCTTGAGCTTGGCACAGGAACGCGGCCCCGGCCATATCGACTTGTTGTTCACCGACCTCGTCATGCCGCGCATGAGCGGCAAGGAATTGGCTGATCGCTTGCGGGCCTTGCATCCGCACGCCCGGATGCTCTTCGCCTCTGCCTACGCCGGGAATGCCATCGCCGATCAAGGCGAGTGGAACAAGAGCGCGGCGCGGCTGCAAAAACCATTCACGCCTTCCGCGCTCGCTTTTAAATTGCGCGAAGTGCTGGATGAACCTGGCCCTGCGAAACCGAAATCTCCGCCCGGCGTGTAGCAGATAGATTAATCGCCTTCTCGGCGCCCGCTGGCGCCTTGACACTCTGGCTCCGTGTCACTGGCCTCGGCTGTCAGCACAACATCGCCGTCTCCGTTAATTCCAGCGGCGCGCGGATTTCCTTGAACAACACCCATTGCCTGTTCGACGCGCCGGCCCCTGGATCATGGAACACGGGACCATGATGGCGCGAATGAAGCAGGACGGCGTCGCTCAAGACATCATTGAGACGATGCGAACCCTCGGGGAATATTTGTGGCCCGCTGCGGACTGGTCTCAGTTCTGACCAACCGCGATTCAAGCCTTCACACGCCAATCGCCAAACCAAATTTCGAGCGAACCCAGGCTTCCCCGACATAGCAAGGCAGCCGGTTTGCTTTGGAAGAAAATAGGATGAGGGATCGATCCATTCGTGGGTCGGTCCCTTATGGTTTTCTGGCTTGAATCGGGCCTCCTCCACAACTTGGCTGCGCTGGGCATGGAGCCATTCACCCCTCGGGTTCTTCCCGCTCCATGTAGGAATCATCCTACAAACAGATCAGACTTCGGCTGATTACGCGGACCCTGCCCATCCGCTTTACTTGCATCCGCGTCGAGACAAAACAGCAACGGCGCGAGCGGCGGCGAGAGTGTCCTCCTATCCCGGACGCGAACGCAGCCTCCCATAAACACGGTTATGAACTTACCTCCTCGCAAAACAGCGCTCTGGCTCCTCGCCACGTTTGTGGCAGCAAGCCTGAGCCAGGCTTCCCCTTGGGTTCCCCCATCGCCCACTCAAACCTTCCCCGTGATGGAAGTAGTCGGAGCCCCTGGCACGACCGCCAGCGTCAGCTTCACGGCGCCGGCTGGCTCCTCCAATCTCTGGGTTCGCATCGCGGGCCTCGGTTACGAAAACAAGGCATCCGTTTCGGTTAATTCCAGTGGCTCGTGGATTTCCCTGAACAACACCAATTGCGTGTTCGACGCGCCAGCCAGCTCGCTGAATGGGATGGGCGGGCCGCTGAACACGCTGAGTTTCAGCGTCCCGGGTCTGAGAATAAATCCCGGCCGGGTCACGCTCACCTTCCGGTTCAATGTGAGCGACTATGTTTCCATCGGCTATCGTGTGCTGGCGGTCAATGTCCTCAACGCCGCCGGAACCAAGCTGCTTTCTGACACCAAGCCGGTTCTGACCCTCGCCGGTTCGTCGAAGTATCTGGCCAGCGATATCGCGGCGGGCGCGGTGCTTTGGACGAACGCGCCGCTCACCTTGGGGTGGACCGGAGCCCCGATCCAGGCCAAGTGCTCCGATTGCCACGCCACGGACGGCTCGGATTTGAAGTTCTTCGGCTTCTCGGATGTCGTGATTATCGCCCGCTCTCAATTCCACGGCCTGACCAGCGCTCAGGGCAAGCAGATCGCGGCCTTCATTCGGAACGGCTCCGAACAGGCCCTTGGCACCCCCTGGGATCCCCCGTATCAGCCTGGGCCGGGACAAGCGGAACGGCCTTATGCCGAATGGGCGGCCGGCGCTGGATTGAAATGGGTCGCGCCCGCGGACTCGAACACCTGGGACTACGCCTTCTCTAATGGCATTGTTCAATTCACCTTTACCAATACTCTTAATATGCGCGACATCCCGGTCGCGACGCCCTTGCCGGTCTGGAACGAATGGCTGCCCCGCATGAGTCCGCTGGAATCCTTCGGTACGAACTTCCAACCCATGGTGGATCAGTTCAACCAAATGGCGGCCCAGACCAACGCCGCCACCATCTCGACCATGATGCGCGATTGGCAGGCCAGTTTCTCAGACTGGGTCGTCAACAACAGCTCCGGACGAACCAGCACCAATCTCAGTGCGCAAACCGCTTATTGGTCCTCGGTGCGCTGGATGACCATCAGGACCTGGGAACTTATGCACACCCACCGCTTGGAAGGACAAGCTCAGGCCATGTTCTCCTTCCCGGTCGATCCGCATAGCTGGCCCAACAATCTGGTGTTCCTCAGCTCGCCTCACTTCACGCTGCCCGAGCAAGGCCACATCCTCGGCGACGGCACGCCGCTGAGCTGGTCGTATCGCAGCCACCAGTGGTATTGGACCATGCTGGTGCTCAGCGACAGCAATCACCGGCGCGAAGGCGCTAGCCCGATCGACTGGCCTTATTTGCTGGCATTTTCGACGGTTCCCGCCACCTACGGAGTCGATTCCTCCGCCCAATCCGTTCTCGCCCTCGAAAAATCGGCGGAAAGCGGAACCGGCGATCCTTATACCTGGGACAACGCCTTTTTCGGCTGGGCCATCACCCGCACCGAGTTCCTCGACACTTACGGCCAGACCATGTGGAAGAACTATGACCCCTCGTACCGGGACACGATCATCAGGGCCTTCATGCAAGCGTACACCGGGCAAATCTATAGCCTCGGGCGGGATTATTTTATCAACGTCGACCTGGAGGTTCAAGACGGCGAAACCGACAACACGCCGGGTCCTCCTGGAGGCGGCCCGTGGATCAAGGAACACGGGACCATGATGGCCCGGATGAAGCAGGACGGCGTCGCTCAAGACATCATTGAGACGATGCGAACCCTCGGGGAATATTTATGGCCCTCGGCGGACTGGTCCCAATTCTGACCGGCGGCGATCGAGGGTTTCAAACTCCCCTCAATATCTCAATTTTCGAGCAAACGCAGGTTTGCTTGGGAGGCATGCAGGATGAGGGATCGGCGCGATGGCGGGCCGGTCCCTCATAGTTTTACGAAGTGGGATTGATCCTGCCGGGTCAAATTCACTGACTGGCCGCCACCGCAGATTGAAGCGGATTAGGGCATGGTGACCGGTGGCGCCAGGAGTTGCGCCGATTCCCAAAAGTTTGAGTTCCAAGCTCCATCCAAAGCAAGCGGCTTGCCCCTGGGCGAAGGTCCCCGTTGCCGGATTTGCTAACCGTACCGGTTTGGTTTCCGAGCTCGCCTCGGTTGAAACCAGGCGACGCCCCAATCATTTCAACCGGTTTACCCCAGCCTGCTGGATGCCTCGAACGAGGGTCGCCCCGCCAGGAACCGAAACTGGTCCGGAAAAACGCCGGACGGAGGCGCCAGATTTCAACGATGGAGTAAAAGAGGCAACGAGCATCCAGCAGGTCCCAAGTTCTCGGAGGCCCTTTGCTGCAACCCATTATCTCACTGCATCTTCCCTGGCCCGGATCGAGCACGAACAGCGGAATCGAGCCCGCATCGCTCAGTTTTGTTTCGAGCTAAATTGTGACTCATTAGTCACTAACCGCCCGAAGCTTCGCCTCTAAAACCCTCGGAAGCCATTGCGGCCCAGCGCGTTGGCGTTGGGAGAGCGCCGTCCGCTTCCGCTCGGCCTCGTTTACAGTCGTGCCCAATGTGGGATCGATGGTTGTTCTTTCACGGCGGCGATTCAGGGCAGCCAGGCAGAGTGCAACACCATCGCTCGGTGAATAGCAGGGTTTTTAATAGAAAGACTTGCCAGCGGTTTTCGAACGAGCCAGTCTGCCCGCACCGCACGTGATTGACACTTAGAGGAGGCGACGCGCATGGGAGCAGGCATTCATCTAGAACCGGGACCTAGACAGTTGAATCAGGCATCGGAACAGCTTGAGTCAGCCAATAGGTCCCTGGAAGCCGAGATTGAGGTGCGGCGCGAGGCGGAGCGGCAACTCAGAGCCTCGCTCAAGGAACTGGGCGAATTGAAGACCGCGCTCGATGAGCATGCCATCGTGGCGATTACCGATCCGCAGGGCAAAATCACTTTCGTCAATGACAAGTTCTGCGCGATCTCGAAGTACACGCGCGAAGAATTGTTGGGCCGGGATCATCGCATCATCAATTCAGGCTTTCACTCCAAGGATTTCATCCGAGATTTGTGGACCACCATTGGGGGAGGCAAAGTCTGGAAGGGCGAAATCAAAAACCAAGCCAAGGACGGTTCGTTTTATTGGGTGGACACCACGATTGTTCCGTTTCTCGACGAACTGGGCAAACCTCGCCAATACGTGGCCATTCGCGCCGACATCACGGAACGAAAGGCCGCGGAAATGGCGGCAATCCGGCTGGCGGCGATCGTGGAATCCTCGGCCGACGCCATCATTGGCAAGGATCTTGGCAGCATCATCACCAGTTGGAATAAGGGCGCCGAACGGATTTTTGGCTACACGGCAGCCGAAATGGTCGGATCCTCGATCATGCGGTTGATTCCCGCCGACCGGAAGGACGAGGAAAATCACATCCTGAGTAGCATCAAGCGCGGCGAAAGCGTGGAGCATTTTGAGACTTCGCGGCTAACCAAGGACGGAGCGCTGATCGATGTCTCGGTGACAGCCTCGCCGATCAGAGATGCGACAGGCCGCATCGTTGGTGTATCTAAATTCGCGCGCGACATCACCGAACAAAACCGAGTGAAAGAGGCTCAGCGGGCAAGCGAGGCGCGCTACCGCACGCTTTTCGAGCACGCTCCCGACGGCATCCTCATAGCGGATCCGAAGAGTTACTACCTCGACGCCAACGCGAGCATTTGCCGAATGTTAGGTTATGCCCGCCGCGAACTGATCGGGTTGCATGCCTCGGACATCGTCCTGCAATCCGAAATCCCCCACATAGACCCGGCGCTGAATGCCATCCAAGCCAATTCCGCATATTACCGGGAGTGGCAGTTCCGGCGCAAGGATGGTACGGTATTTCCCGCGGAAGTAATCGCGACTCTGATGCCCGACGGCAATTTTTTGGGAATGATCCGCGACATCACCGAACGCAACCGGATTGAACAGGAACTGCGCCTTACCCACGAAAAATTGCGCCAGTTGCTCACGCATAGTCCGGTGGTGATTTATACGCTCAGGATTGACGGGCCCCGCGTCACACCCGTGGTGGTCAGCGACAACATCGAACGGCTGCTGGGATTCACCGTGGAAGAATCCAGCCATTACGAATGGTGGGTTGGCAACCTGCATCCCGACGACCGCGACCGCGTAATGGCTGTAGCGGGCCAAGCCAGCGCGCGAAATAGCTATTGCATCGAATATCGCATTCGCCGCAAGGATGGAACTTATCGCTGGGTGGAAGACAATAACCGGCTAGTGCCGGATGCTTCACAGCAGCAAATCGCGGTCGGCGTTTGGACCGACATTACGGAACGCAAAAAAGCGGAGGAGAGCGTTCAGGCAAGCGAGGCGCGTTTCCGGGAATTGGCCGAAAACATTCACGAGGTCTTTTGGATCACCGACGCGGCCAAGCAGCAGATGCTTTACGTCAGCCCGGCCTATGAAACAATTTGGGGCCGTTCCTGCGAAAGCCTTTATGCCGCTCCTGACACCTGGATGGCAGCGATCCACCCTGAGGACCTCCAACGGGTCTTGCAAGCTGCCGCGGAGAAACAGGAATCCGGCGAATACAATGAGGAGTACCGCATCGTTCGTCCGGACAACTCGGTGCGATGGATTCACGACCGCGCATTTCCCATCCGCAACGCGGCTGGGGAATTCTACCATATTGTAGGCACCCCGGAGCCCTGCCTCGACTGGTCCTGAGGCCTTCTGGTTCTCGTTCTTAGCCAGCCGCGGGAGGTAAATGCGAAAGGTCGTCCCGTGGCCGGCTTCACTGTAAACATTTACCCAGCCCTGGTGTTGTTGCACGATGC
>Ga0206970_10234_pt1 | contig 13715 bp, 11 predicted proteins | sample Alteio_BWOrgHeat_88_FD_152964 | JGI IMG/M metagenome (GOLD analysis project Ga0206970, IMG submission 152964) | Enriched cells from forest soil in Barre Woods Harvard Forest LTER site, Petersham, Massachusetts, United States -... | ecosystem: Environmental > Terrestrial > Soil > Temperate forest >... | reverse complement strand
CTCGATGGTACGGCCACGCACGGTTACTTCCTGGAAGAAGGAGTGGCTTCGGTTGTCGTGCTGCTCGGAAATGGCGACAGCGTGGAAGTGGGTGTGATTGGGCGTGAGGGTGTGGTGGGGATGCCGATCCTGCTGGGCACCGAATCCTCTCCTGGGCGGACCTTCATGCAACTTGCAGGCTCAGGGTATCGAATCAGCGCCGCGAAGCTGAAACAAGCGTACGAAGACGGGGGAAGCTTCCGGCAGCGCGTGCAGCGTTACATGCAGGGGTTCATGGTGCAAACGGCGCAGACTGCCGCGTGCAACCGTCTGCACGGGATTGAAGAGCGGCTGTCGCGCTGGCTGCTTACGTGCCACGACCGTTTGGATTCGGACCAATTGCGGCTTACGCAGGATTTCCTGGCGACCATGCTGGGAGCGCCGCGCACGACAGTGACGCTGGCGGCGGGACTGCTGCAGCGGGCGGGCATGATCGAATACTCACGTGGCGTGGTGAAGATCACAGACCGAGCCGCGCTGGAGAGTTCCACGTGTGAGTGCTATCGAACGGTCAGCGATGAGTTTCGGCGCCTGAAGCTGTAGAGAGTTCGCCCGTGAATCAGGGCGAATTTGCAGCTACGTCCGGTACCGAACAGACGGGCAATCCGCAAAGGGAGAAGATTTTGGCAATCCTCCGATCGCTCGTTGCGGCCAGGTTTTTCTCAGGTATAAAATTGGCCGCAAGTGATCAATCTGCCCCTAGTGGTGCATTGACAGATTCCGGGAGGAAATCTGAGTTCGCCCGCGGGTTACGAGGCCATGGACACAAATCGCTCGCTCGCAACAAATGGCTTGGAGCCATCCGTCAAATCTGATCACAGTGCGACAGATCAACGATCGCACCTGCTGACTTCCTGGAAGGAAATCGCGATCTTTCTCGGGAAAGGGGTTCGGACTGCGCAGCGATGGGAACGCGAACTGCAACTTCCTGTGCGACGTCCCGGGAACGGCAAGCATATTGTGTGGGCGGTCACGTCCGAATTGGAAGATTGGATTTCGCAACCGCGGCCCTCGGTGGTGTCGTGCACAAGCTGCGATTGCAAAGAGCTGCTTGATCGCGCGAATGCCGAAATAGAAATTTTGCAAAAAGAGAACGAGAATTTGCGCAGGCGGGTGGAGGCCATGTCGTCCGAGCCGGAATCTACGGCGCGCGCGGAGTTGGTGTCTTTCGCAAAGCGCCGAGCGGCTGCCGGCTAGAAGACTTACCCCATACCGAGATCGTCGGAGCTTTCCAGCGGGGTCCCGCAGACGCGGCAGATGAGGGCAGAGCAATCGCCGCAAGTCAGAGGGTCGTGAATCTCTTTAGCGCAGTGGGCGCAGTAGAAGAGGGCCGGCGTGGGTTCATGCGGGTTGGGTGCGTCAGACATTGTGTATCTCTCAAAATATCCTGCGTTGCGGCGGCAGGGGCTAAAGCCCACGTCTATTTATGACTAGCCTGTTCGGCACGACTGAAGTCGTGCCCTTTCACGAGACACGCTTCAGAAAGCACTAGCGGGCGCGGGCGAGGACGACGGTGATGTCGTCCGGCTGTTCGGTGCCACCGATCCAATCGATGACGGCGGTGATGACGGCCTCGGCGATGCGAGGCAGCGGCAGCAACGAATTCTCTCGAACAATCTGCGCGAGGCGTTCTTCGCCGAACTCGCCGAATTCATTTTCCGGTTCAGTGACACCGTCGGAGTAAGCGACGATGATGTCGCCGGAGCACAGTTCGACGTGCTCATTCTCGTAGCTCACCCCACCGAACAATCCAACGACCATTCCGCCATCACCAAGCTTGCGGTAGGAGCCATCGGCACAGACGAGGAACGGAGGCAGGTGTCCTGCATTCGAGTAGGTCAGGCGCTTGCGATGGCCATCGTAGAAACCGAGGAACATGGTTGCATACTTGGCCGCGGGGGTGGAGCGGAAGAGCTGTTCGTTGAGTAGGGCGAGCAGGGTCGCGGGCGGAAGATGTTCGCCGGAAGGCTGGAAAGTGAGCTGGGTTCCCATGCCGGCGCCGACCTTGGCTTCGGTGAGCGCCTCTTCAATGGTGTAGGCGCGTACGAAGGCGTGGACGGTGGCCATGAGGAGCGCGGCGGAAATTCCTTTGCCGCTGATGTCGCCGACGGCGAGGCCGATCTGGTTGTGGCCGAGCTGGAGGAAATCGTAGTAGTCGCCGCTGACGGTGCGCGCGGGACGACAGATGCCGTGCATCTCGAGCGATTCGGAATAGCTCATTTCTGCGGGGAAGAGGAGGGCCTGGACTTCCTGCGCAATGAGGAGTTCGCCCTCGAGTTTCTGTTTTTCTTTCTGCTCGACGATCAGCGCCTCGATGGAGGTCGTCATAGAGTTGAAGGCGCCTTCGAGGGCGGCGAGCTGGTCCTTGGAGCGCACCGGGATGCGGTGATGGAAGTCGCCGCTATTAATGTGTTCGGTCGCTTTGTAGAGCTCGGCGACGCTGCGGGTGATGGTGCGAGTGAGTCGTAAGCCGATGAAGAGGGCGATGAGTTCGATGACGAGCAGGATGACGCCGATCACGGTGAGCGCGGTGATAAAGATGGAGGCGTTCTTCCCGATGGCTTCGAACAAGCGGCTGTAGAGCTGAGAGAGACGCGTCTGGACGGTGATGAAGCCGGCGCGGCTCTTGCCATCGGCCCAGTCCGTCATGCTGAGGAAGGTTCCCCAAGAGAGTTTCAAGTCGTACCAGGCTGCAGGGGTAGGGACGTCGCCGGCCTCGACGAGCGCGGTGCCGCTGCCGCCGGGTTCCTCGACGAAGGAGAAGTTGGTCTGTTCCTTGCCGTCCTGAATGTTAATGGTGCTTCCGCGCTGCGCGGGCTTGCCAGTTTGTCCGACAGGCACCGGCCCGACGCTGAGAAAGCCGAGGTTCTGAGCTACGTTGCCAAGCATTTCCCGGTTCAGCGGGATGCTGCTGACGAGCGTCAGTTCTTCGGTGCCGACGTTTTGCCGGGAAACGCTGCGCAGGAAGATCTGGTTGTTCGCAAGCGTTATCGCAGCGAAGCCATACTTCGCGTGGTCGGGAACGGTGATCGGCTGGTCCGTGGGGCTGCCCTGGAGCAGGTATCCTTTGCCGCGATACCAGAGCGTGACCTGGCGCTTAGGGAACTCGCGGGTCGCGATCTCCCCGTCAACGATGTTCTTCCAGTCCTGTTCGAGCCGGCCGGTGCGCACCAGCGTTTTGGCGCCGCCCATCAAGGTATGGTTGGCAGCGGTGAGCCGGCGAAGTTCCATGGTGAGATCTTTGCTTGCGAGATCGGCGGCAAACTGTCCGACGAAGAGCCAGCCGGCGAGAAAGAGCATCATGCCGATGAGAACAACTGGGAAGACGCCGATGAATACGTAGGTCACGAGCAGCCGGTTGCGCAGGCGCCACATCCACTTGTGGCGGATCCAGCGCAGGAGCCAGATGGCGCCGAGGATGCAGACGAGGTAGGTGAGGAAGGTAAGCCAGCCGCCAGCGAAGTCGGACTGAGGCTTGAAGAACTTGATTCCGCGGCGGATGAGCCAGATGAGGAGATCTGCCAGACCGAGGTAGACGGTCCAGCGGGCGAGCTTCGATTGCGGATACCAGCCCTTCAGTATCAGCCGGTCTTGGAGGTCGCGAAGTGGTGAACTCTTCATGGTCCTTAGGGTTGCGGCGAGCACCTTGCGGGTGAACGGATTATATCGTCCTGCTGGAGGGCGGAATGCGGGAAAGAAGGCGTGCATCCCAAGCAATACGGGTAGCAGGGACTGAAGCCCCGAATGTTGGGGAAGCCTTATCGACACGACTAAAGTCGTGCCCTTTCACCAGTCCCGCTAAATTTCCGGGTAGAAATCGAAGAAGGCCTCCAGGCTCTGCCGGAGTTGCTTCTCGATATCTTCTCTGGAGCCTTCGAGGATGTGCATGGTTACGCGTGCCTGGTTGCCGTTCTTGAGTTGGATAGGGGCATCGCCGACTTCGGAGATTTCATCCGAGGGTAAAAGGCGCATTCCATAAACGAGCGTTAAGTTCGCCATTCATCCATTTTAGCTGTGGAAAGCCGATCGGAATGCAGGGTTACAGCGGCTTCGCAAAACGGATAGAATTCAGAGTAGTGAGCAGACCTTTTTTCCTAACCGCGCTGCTGTTGACTTCCGCTTTCGTGCTCGGACAAGGGCCTTCCGAGGCGCCGACGCCTGCGCCAGATGCGTCGCAGCAGCAGATCCCGACCACGCCCGGCCAACCGAAGGTGCAGGTCAATTACCTAAACGTCTGTAATCCTTCGGATCAAGAAACGAAGGAGATCCAGTCGGCGTTGTCGCGGTTGCCGAAGCAGCCGAAGTTTGCGCGCGACTTCGAGATCTCGCGGGGACGTTCGACGATGGCGCAGCAGGCGAACATTACGCAGGCAATGCCCGCGCCGTCGGAAGACAAGGACAGCCCGGTTTCGGACTGGGTGAGGATCCGGCAGGAGTTTGGCGCGTTGTCAGCGTTTGCGAATGCGCAGTATTCCTTTACTACGGATGAGCAGGGTGCGCTGGAGAACCTGGTATTCCGGTTCCGCGATCCGAAGGAACTGGTACAGGTGGCGCTTTCCGATGTGGTGACTTCTACGAAGTCGCCCAAAGAAATCCTGGCGACGGACACGCCGGTGGACCGCATACGTCTCGAGCGTTTTGGGAAATCGTCGGTGGTGTTGGCGCGTTGTCCGCAGGGCGACCAGACGAAGTACAACTACCTGTTCGATACCGCGACCTCGATCCTTTCCACCTACCGCACCGCGATGAATGTGCGAACGGTGGTGCCGACCGACATGTCGCACCTGAGCGGTCCGGTTCCGGTGAAGAAACCCGCGGCCAAGGCGACGACGGAGAAGAAGGCGGCACCGGCGCCAGAGAAGAAATAGGGCGGTTGAATCGAAAGCCGTATCTCAGGAATCAAACGAAAGCTTATGAGTGAGAACGTACGCAACACGGTGATCCTCGGCTCCGGGTGTTCAGGGCTGACGGCCGCCATTTATGCAGCCCGCGCCAACCTGAAGCCGTTGCTGATCCAGGGGCACGAGCCCGGTGGGCAGCTGTCCATGACCACGCTGGTGGAGAACTTTCCCGGCTGGCCCGAGGGCATCCAGGGGCCCGAACTGATTGAGAACATGCACAAGCAGGCGGAGCGGTTTGGCACGGAGTTCCATACCGGCCACCTGCATAGCGCCGATCTCTCGAAGCGGCCGTTTGAGCTGCACATGGGGAAAGAAACGATCCTGACCAAGACGCTGATTATCGCGTCGGGTGCATCGGCGCGCTGGCTGAATTTGAAGAGCGAGCAGGAGTTGATCGGGCACGGGGTTTCATCGTGCGCGACCTGCGATGGCTTCTTCTTCTCGGGCAAAGAGATTTCGGTGATTGGCGGCGGTGACTCCGCGATGGAGGAGGCGCTCTTCCTGACGCGCTTTGCGACCAAGGTGCACCTGATCCATCGGCGCGACCAGTTCCGTGCGTCGAAGATCATGCTCGACCGCGCACGCAATCACGACAAGATATCGATGATTACCGATACGGTTGTCGAAGATGTGCACGATCCGGCACAGAAGGAAGTGACGGGACTGACGCTACGCAACCTGAAGACGAACAAGGTGTGGGACCTGCCGGTTTCGGCGATGTTCCTCGGGATCGGGCACCATCCGAATGCGACGGCATTTGGCGATCAGCTGGATAAAGACTCCGATGGTTATCTCGTGACGAAAGATTATGTGTTCACGAAGGTGCCAGGGGTGTTCGCTTGCGGTGACGTTGCGGACCGGCGGTATCGGCAGGCGATAACGGCGTCGGGTACGGGATGCATGGCGGCGATCGAGGTAGAGCGGTTTTTGGAGGAGCACGGGGTTTAGAGGGTTTCGATCCCACGAAGGCCGCTGTTGCGCGGCCTTTTTGATTTGCGGCGGCTGGTAAAATAAAGAGTTTGCGTAGCGGCCCGGGAACGATCTGTGGGATGACCCAGACGTTTGTGACGTGCGTCATGTCGGACGGCGACGTAGAAGTGATACAAAGAACAGTCGTACTTCATAATTGTATGGATTCATACCTGCCTTCCTGCCTGCGTTTCCTCACGAGGACATCATGTTAAGAGCCGTTTTTATCGGGCTATCCGAGAACAAATCCCTGCGCCATTTTGCCGAGAGTTCGGCGATCGGCCGCCGAATGTCGTCGCGCTTTGCGGCGGGACTGGAAGTGAAAGATGCGGTTGAAGCGGCGAAGCGCCTGAACGCGATCGGCGCGACCGTGAGCATTGATAATCTCGGGGAGAACGTTACCAATGCCGAGGAGGCGCGGGAGAGCGCGAGGCTTTATCACGACCTTCTTGATGAACTGGCGAAGGGCGGGCTGAAAGCGAACATCAGTTTGAAGCTCACGCATATGGGGCTCGATGTGGATCCGCAGCTCTGCCACGAGTTGGTCTCCGAACTGGTGGACCACACGGTGCGGATCAATAATTTCGTGCGCATTGATATGGAGGGGTCGCCGTACACGCAGAAGACGCTGGATTTCGTGCATGAACTGCATCGCATTCCAGGGCACGCCGGACACGTGGGTGCGGTGATCCAGTCGTATATGCGGCGCGCCGAGGCGGACGTTGAGAAGCTGCTTTCGGAGCGCATCCGGATTCGCCTCTGCAAGGGTGCGTACAAGGAGCCGGCCGACATCGCATTCCAGCAGAAGTCGGAAGTGGATGCGAACTACGTCAAGCTGGCGAAGATCCTGATCAAGAGCGGCGTGTACCACGGCATCGCGACGCACGACGAAACGATCATCAACGAGCTCAAGCAGTTTGCGAAGGCGGAGAACATCCCGGCCTCGGCGTTCGAGTTCCAGATGCTTTACGGGGTGCGGCGAGGGTTGCAGGAGCAGCTGATTAAGGAAGGCTGGGGTCTGCGGGTGTACGTGCCGTTTGGGACGGAGTGGTATCCGTACTTCATGAGGCGACTGGCGGAACGTCCGGCGAACGCGTTGTTTATCGCGAAGAACATGTTCCGGAATTAAGTGGGTGCAGGGGCTAAAGCCCCGAATCGTTCATGACGAAGTGTCGCGGCGCTGAAGCGCCGCTTTATCCCGCAGGGGCTAAAGCCCCGGGATTCTTTTGGACCGATGTGGCACGACTGAAGTCGTGCCCTTTCACGAGTCTCGGCGGTGCCCCTTTGCGGTGCCCCTTTCAAGAGTCTCAGCCATGTCCGTTTGGTAAATTTTCGGCGTGTCCTACAGCAAGTTTCGTGGATACCGATTTCTGCAAACTCTGCTAACCTTGCGCCATGCAGGTGGTGGGGTCAAGAGCGGTTACGGAGGCGTTTTTCGCCCTCGTCCGCGCAGAAATCGAGGACGAGGGCATTGACCTGCTGCACGCAGCGCTGACCATCGCACGCACGCAGTATCCTGACCTCGACATTCGCAATTACGTCACACGGGTGGAGGCACTCGCTTCCAAGGTACGTAGCCAGCTCTCGCCGGAAGCCTCCGCGATCGAGACGATCAACACGCTAAACCACGTGATGTTCCGCGAGATGGGTTTCCGCGGCAATCGCGAAGACTATTACGATCCCCGCAATTCATTTCTGAATGATGTCATCGAACGGCGGCTGGGAATTCCGATAACCTTGTCGCTCCTGTATATGGAAGTCGCGCGCCGCGTGGGATTGCCGCTGGTCGGCGTAGGCATGCCTGGACATTTCCTGCTGAAGGCGTACGACGTCGAGGGCCGTCAGATCCTGATCGATCCGTTTAACAACGGTTCGATGCTGAACGCCGCGGAGTGCGAACAGCGGATGAAAGAGGTTTACGCCGGGGAAGTACGCTACAAGCCGGAGTATCTGCTACCGGTGAGCCGACGGCAGATTCTCACGCGCATGCTGAATAACCTGCGCCACATTTATATGACGGTGCGGCAGTTCCGGAAGACGCTGGCGATTGTGGATTTGGTCTTGGCGATTTATCCGCGGTCGCCGGAGGACGTGAAACAGCGCGCGATGTTGCGGTTCAGCATCGGGCAGCTTGCGGGATCGTTGAGCGACCTGGAGCAGTATTGGAAGATGAATCCGGAAGGGTCGGACGTGGATGAAGTGAAGCAGATGGCGATGAGCATTCGCAAGACGATGGCGACGTGGAATTAGTGTGCCGCCCCTGAAGGGGCTCGAGGTTTTCGCGCGCTGATACCCAGCCCTGGCGGGCTGGGCTACCAACTGACGCCACTGCGTGGCTTAAAGAAAAAACCTATGGTTGATGCGGCAGGCTGCTGTTGATGTCCGTCATGTTCTTGATGACGTTGCGTTCCTGCTCGCTGTACTTGCCCTGGAACTCAGGGCTGTTCATCACCTGCTGGCGGGCCGAGGGCGGCATTGCACGCAGACGCTTGTAAGCACTGTTGACCTGCTGCTGACGGTCTGCCGGCATGGTCTTCAACTGGCCGTAGGTAGTGCGCGCCTGCTGTTTCTGCGGCTCCGACAGGTGGTCCCAGGCATCCATGCGGTTGATGATCTTCTGCTGCTGTTGCGGCGTCTTGCTGTTGAACTGATTCAACTGCGTTTTGTAGCGCTGCTGTTGTTGCGGGTTCAGACGCTTGAAGCTCGGATCGTTCTCGAGCGCATGCTGGCGCTGCTGTTCCGGCATCGTGTTGTAGCGGCGCAACCAGTCTCCGGAGTGCGGCTGAGTGTCCTTGTGCACATCGCGCGGGGTGCCGATCGTCGGCGGATGGGGAACAGACGACTGTACGTTGCCGACCATCGGCTTGCTGTTTTGGTTTTGCGGCTGGCCTTGCGGCGGACGCGGAACCTGGTGCTGCGCAGATTGCGCGTGCTGCGTCTCTTGTGGCGGCCGCGGCACTCCGTGCGGCTCCGAGTACGAGCGCGGAGTGGGCGTCGGGTAGGTCGGCGGATGTGAGGACTGGTGCTGCGGCTGATAGGCCGGTTGGTGCGTTGGCGGCGCTTGGTGCGGAGGCGGCGCCGAGTGTTGCGGAGGCGGAGCGGTATGCTGCGGCGCATTCTGGTGTTGCTGGCCCGCCCCGAGGGCGGGTGCAACTCCGAGAGCCAGCAGCAACGTTGCGATTTGTTTTGCGCTCCGCATGTTTGCCCCTGGGGCTAAAGCCCCTCTCTTCTTCTGAAATCGTTCATTCCGGCGGCTAAAGCGACCGGCTACCTCAAAGCCTATTACTCGGCGGTGCCGGCGCTTTGGTCGTCGTTGGTTGGATCGTCGTCCAAGGCAGCGAAGTTGTTGATTACTTCCTGATCTTTGTCGAGCGTCTGGAGATCGTGAATTGCAGGATCGGATGCAACGATCGGGTTCTTCTCGGGCGGCTTCTGCTTATTAAGCTGCATTCCTCCGTAGACGCCCGCGCCGACTACGAGGGCGACTGCGGCGGTAGCGGCCAGGACCGGCTTGCGGAACCATTCGAAGATCGAGACCTTCTTCTCCGCGGCCTTGGTCTTCTCCTCACGGAGCAGGGCCTTCAGACGCGTATCGAAGAACGGCGACGGTTCCGGCGCCTGCCATTCGTCCATCAGCGCCATCGTCTGCTTCATCTCTGCCAGCTCAGCCGAACACGCGGGGCAGCCCGCGAGATGCTGTTGCACCTCGGGCGCCAGCGGTGCTTCCGCTGTCATCAGCTCGAACATTTGCTCTCGAATCTCTTCGCACTTCATAACGACCACCTTCAACACCCTATAAATACTGTTTTAAGCTCTCGCGCAAACTCTCGTAAGCGCGGAAGAGCAATGATTTGGTCGCCGACTCGCTCAGCTTCAAGACCCCGGCGATCTCTTTGTAATCCATATTCTGATACTTATGCATCAGGACTGCCATGCGTTGCCGCTCGGGCAGTGCTTCTACGACATTGCGGATAGCTTTCATCCGTTCGTTGCGGAGGATTTCCTGCTCCACCGTCGGACGGCTGTCGGCCACATCCATAGTGCTGCCGCTCTCTTCATCCGGCTCGTCGAGACTGACCTGGGCTTCGGCGCGCTCGTGCTTGGTATCGCGCGCGTTGTTGACGGCCAGGTTGGTCGCGATGCGATAAAGCCAGGTAGTGAACTTGGCGCTGGCTTCGTAGCCTTCGCGAGAACGGTATACGCGCAGGAAAACTTCCTGCGCAAGCTCTTCAGCAGTGGCCTGGTTATGCGTGGTGCGATACATGAAACTGATGATCGGCCGGCGAAACTTCTCAACCAGGTAATCGAAGGCAGCATCGTCGCCCTGCGCAACACGAAGCATGACTTCTGCGTCGCTCAGTTGCTCAAGGACCACGGGCTCTAATGCCATTCGTTCACGCTCAGCCGAAAGTTTCCTGTCGCGTCCGCTGGCGGTTTCACCCGCGGCGGAGCCGAGACCCGGTAGCCCACGACTTATGGCCAAAGTGCTCACATCCAGATGAACCCGACATGAACGCGAAAGTTTCGCCTTCAAAACGGATTATCCCGGCGTAAACCTTTGTGCCTTAGGCATGTACCCGGTTTCGGAAGCTCCGAAAAGGGGAACTGCCCAGGCAGGGGTCTCCCCCGCCATTATGCACTGCCGCAGGGAGTTCCGGCGACGGGGCAAGTCGGCGGAGAGAGCCGGGGGAACATGTTTGGTAATCGAAAGCCGTGTAAACGATTGTCAGCAAAGGAGCTTACACGTAGGTGTGGAGTTGATCAGGGCGTTGACGCTAAGGTGGAGGGTGAGAGTACCGCTAATAGCTACAAAATAATTGACTTACCTAAGTAATGTAGTAAGCTTCTACTCACTTTTTTCCCCAGGCTGAAGTGCCGAACGGAACTACTTTCCCCCAGTGCCGTCAGGCGCAGTTCCGTGCCTATTTTCCCCAGGGTTATTGCGTCGTTGTCCTGATTTGGTCGGTTCCCTAAGTGTTGCTGGTTACAGGTTTTTCGTACAGGTGGGTTCATGCCAATGCTTCGTTGTCTTCTCTGTAGTGCGCTGCTTGCGGGAATGGCAGCTGCCCAGTCGTCGTCCCAACCCTCGCAGTCAGCAGCAGACAGCGGGCAGTCCTCGTCGAACGCGCCGGCGAATCCTTTGCAGGCAGAACAGAACCCGGTAGGGGCTGCGCCCCGAGTTGCGGAGACGGCAACGAGTGCGCCGAAGAGCACGTTTGACGTGTCGACGAGCTCGTCTGGTGGCCAGGACCAGATGATGGGCGAGCTCCGGATGATGATCCGGAACACGGAACTTGGCGGCGATACGACCCAGAGCTTCCTCAGCCCGGGCGCCAATACGCTTGGCGAGGTCAACTTCTACGAGGACAAGAAGTTCCTGACGACGCAACGGATCCAGATCCTGGCGATGGTACGTGGCACCAACGACTACAGCATTGATCCGGAAACGACCAGCCTGCAGAAGGCTTACGTCCGGATTTATGGGGCGCGCGACGAGTACATCGTTGGCGACGCATTGATGAACTTCTCGCGGATGTCGCTGCAACAGAACATTAAGGGTGTTGCGACGGCGTGGAAGCTGGGCGACAACTGGAAGCTGTCGCTGATCAACGGTATTTACATCGACCGCTACGGTTCGCTGTATAAGGACATTCCTTCGCGTCCATACATGTCGTGGGTAGATGGCGCGCGGCTTGAATACAAGATCAACAAGAATTCGATCATCGGGGCGAACTTTGTCAGCAGCGAAGACAAGACGGATTCGCTTCCGGACCAGCCGGTGGGCTTTGCGCCGTGGCCGGCGAGCAACCGTGTTGGAACCGTAGATGGCCGCTTCAATATCAAGGGCCTGCGGATTGATTCTGAAATTGCGTACTCGTGGACCGACTTCGACAAGCGGCAATCGAGTAATTGCGAGATCTCCTGCGACAGTCGCGAGCCTCAGCCGGAGTTGGGGACGCAGGGCGACTGGTCAGGGCGCATCGAGGGGATTTATCGCTACCAGAAATTTACGTTCCGCGGGGCTTACGCGCGGTACGAGCCGAACTTTGCGTCGATCCAGGCGCGGCAGATTCCCGATTTGCAGGACATGGTTGCGCGCGTTACGTACGACGTAAACGACTACATCACGCTTGACGGCACGGTGCGACGCGCGAACGACGACTTGAAAGAGCAATTGCCGTACGAGACGCGGTTGCTCGGGCCGGAAGCGCGGGTGTCGTTCCATAACCTGCCGTTCTATACGCGCGGGATCTTCGATGTCGGGTACCGCTATCGCGACACGCATTCGAGCGATGGGTCGGTGAACCGCACACTGAGCGCGCCGTTTGCCGAGTTCACCATGCCGTATCACTCGACGTATTTCAGCATTGGCTACGAGCGGCGCGGCGTGACCGACTACGTGCAACTGGGCGACACCGGTTACACCAACCGAGTGTATGTGGCCTTCCGCGGAATATACGACCTTGGCGGCTGGCATGTGAACCCGATTGTGCGTTTCGAACTGGAGCGCCAATCGCACGAACCGCAATGGCCGCTGAACCCGATCCTGGCTTATGACACCAACCGGCTGAACACGATTGGATTGTTTGTGGAGGCGCCGAAGTGGTTCATCGCCGAACTGGGATATCGCAGTTCGGATGCGACGCTTTACGGGCCGAACGGATTTAACCGTCCGAGCTACAAGGCGGCGCTGACGTACAAGGTGCGCAACGACCAGAACATCCTGCTGATCTTCGGGTTCGAGCGCAACACCAACGACTTCGCTGCTCTACTGCCGTATGACGAACGCGTGTACGGCGTGACGCTCGACTACAAGTTCGGACGAAAGGCGCAGCGGTAGAGCAGAAGGTCATGCTGCAACGGGTTGCCAAAGTCGCGAAGGGAGCCGCCGGTGAGGCAGTGCGTCTCGTCACGCTCATCCCCTCCTGGGAGGTAGATGCGGCGATTGCGGTAGGGGTGACGGCGGTGGCGCTGGCACTGTACTGGTTGGTGCTGTATTTCCCGCAAAAAGCGGGAATCTCATTTGTCCAGAACATTGAATTGCGTTCTTTGGATGCCAGGTTCGAGTTGCGCGGGCCGCGTCGGGTTGATGCGGACATCGTCATTGTCGGAATCGATGAGAAAACCCTTCGGGTTACTGGCTATCCGATTCCACGCAAGGCGTATGCCGACATCGTAGACAAGTTACACGCCGGCGGGGCGCGAGTGATTGCGTTCGACTTGGCCTTTCCGACACCGGAGAACAATTCTGCAGTGGTAGCAATGAAAAAGCTTGCCGAGGATGCAGGGGTGAAGGGATCGACTCCATACCTGGCGGCAATTGATAAGGCAATCCACCGGTCCGACAACGATGAATTGTTCGGCCAAGCGATTGAAAGGGCGGGAAACGTTTTTCTCGCACATGTCTTCCTCGATAGCAAAGCCAAGGCGCAAACCGTCGGCGACGAGGAAGCCGAAAAATACTACGACCTGCTTTGGGACCATCCGTTTCCCAACAAGTTCCCGTACCCGCGCACGCAGGCTTTCAAAATGGACAAACCCTTTGAGGAAGCCGGAGGAATGGTCGCATTCGGGGTGGAGCCGAACATAAAAGAACTGGCGACACGGGCGAAGTCGATCGGTTTCATTGACACGGTTTTTGACGTGGACGGAACGATCCGACGGGCTCCGCTGCTGGTCTATTACAACGATCTTGATTTTTACGCGCCTATAGAAGTCGAGATCCTGCGTTATCTCGAAGGTATTTCCAACGACAACGCCAATGCATTTATCTCTAAGCAGGGTGTACACGAAATTCAACTGGGT
>Ga0206970_10233_pt1 | contig 13883 bp, 13 predicted proteins | sample Alteio_BWOrgHeat_88_FD_152964 | JGI IMG/M metagenome (GOLD analysis project Ga0206970, IMG submission 152964) | Enriched cells from forest soil in Barre Woods Harvard Forest LTER site, Petersham, Massachusetts, United States -... | ecosystem: Environmental > Terrestrial > Soil > Temperate forest >... | reverse complement strand
TTCCTGCGCCCACTGCTGCAGACGCTGCTCACGCACTCGGAAGACCTCGGCGCGAGCATGACGCAATTTGGTGGCATATTCATCAGTCCGGGCAGCCGCGGCGGCAATCGCCTTGTTGGCTTCTTCCACGGCGCCCGTGGTGCGCGCTCGTCGTTCCGCCAGCGTCCGGCTAAGCGGCCCCTGGACCAAAAACTGGTAAGCCATCACCAGCATGATGAATAGAATCAACGTCGGGACAGAATTCAACAGAAGATCGCCGACTTGTTGGATAACTTCTTGCATGACTGTATGAATCGCTTGTTCTGGGGTCGTGCGCAATTCTGCGCAGGAACACTCTTTTGTAACAGGGGCAAAACCCCATGTCAACGAAGCAGCCGGCTGGTGGTTTCAGTTCTGGAGTGACATCCGCTCGTGCTCGGAATTGTCGAAAGATTTGTGTTGCAAATAGCGGAAACAGGCTTAACCTAAGGATACACCTCGACCCGGTTCAGGGTCCAGCGGGCTGTAGGTCTTGGGAAGCACTTCCACTCCCACCGCCTGCAGCCCACCTCATTTTTGGGCCTGATTTTTAGGCACTGTGACCATTCCAAAACCCGCAGGGAATCTACGATGCGGCCAGTCCTTCCATCCCGATTCAGACGAGTTAAGCCTCAATTCCTGATCGCCCTCTCTGCGTGCCTGATCTTCATCGGCGCCTCTCTGCTCGCACAGCATCAGAAAACCAATGTCTGGGAAGGCAACATTGGCACTCAGGTTACCTCAATGCGAAACGGCGACTTCCCCACTTCCGGAATGCCGACCGATCAGGAAATTACCGCACGCCGACAGGCGTTCGCGGCTCTTATCGCTGAGTACCACAAGAAGAATCTGGCCGACACTGGAAAACTGGTCGCCCTCACACAGGAACTAAATTCCGGCCTTATCCAGCCTGACCGCGCCTCTCCTACACCCGCCGATATGCAGAAAGCAAAAGAGATAGAGAAACTGGCCAAGCGATTGAAAGATAGACTTATGCTCCAATAGTGGACACGCCCTCAAGCCCCTCATCGCGATTCGAGATTCTGTCGAATCCGCCCCACTAGCGAGGCAGGCCCCCTAACAGCCAGATGGACGCTGTCGTCCTCAAACGCACGGCTGTGAATCACCATCCCCGCCTCGATCGCAGCCAGCAGCGAGCCCTCAGACTGCGGCACGACAAACTCCGCATCCACCAGCGGATCGGCCACGAGCGCCTCATCGATCGCCCGCAGAAGCCGGTCCATCCCTTCGCCGGTTTGTGCTGAGACCGCTACAATCCCGCGCGCTTCGAGTCCCGCACGCTCTTCCACCGTCAGCAGATCGACCTTGTTGAGGACCTCGATCCGGGGCTTATTCAACACTTCCAACTCGCTTAGCACCTTCTCCACCTGCGCCTTCTGCTCGTCGCCGTAGGCCGAAGAGGCGTCTCGGACATGCAGCAGCACCTCCGCCCGTTCCACCTCCTCCAACGTCGCTCGAAAGCTGGTGACCAGTGTATGTGGCAGGTTGCGGATAAACCCTACCGTATCCGACAGCAGAATACGCCGCCGGCTTGGCAGCTCCAGCGCCCGCAGCTTCGGGTCCAGCGTGGCGAACATCCGCGATGAAGCCAGCACGCCAGCTCCGGTCAGCCGGTTAAAAAGCGTGCTTTTACCCGCGTTGGTATATCCCACCATAGCCACCGTAGGCACCGGTACAGCCTCACGCCGCTGCCGCTGCTGCCGCCGAATCCGCTTCACCGAGTCCAGTTCGCCGCGCAAATGCACCAGCCGCCGCTGAATCCGGCGCCTGTCTGTCTCGAGTTGCGTCTCGCCGGGTCCGCGCGTGCCAATGCCGCCCCCTAGCTGCGACATTGCCTTACCCCGCCCGGTCAGCCGGGGAAGCATATATTCCAGCTGCGCCAGCTCTACCTGCAGATGGCCCTCACGGGTCCTCGCATGACGGGCAAAAATGTCCAGAATCAGCTGCGTCCGGTCCAGCACCGCGCACGGTAGGCGGCCTTCAAGATTTCTCAATTGTGTTGGAGTCAGATCATGGTCAAAGATGACCAGGTCGGCGTTGCTCGAGGCCGCCATTCCAGCTATCTCATCCACTTTGCCTGAGCCGACGAGCGTGGCTGCCTCTGCCTTGCCGCGCCGCTGCAGCGTCTGAGCCACCACCAGCGCTCCGGCAGACTCCACTAGTTCGCGAAACTCCACCAGAGACGCGTCCGCGCTTAGCTCAGTAGACGCCTGTTCCGCGAGACTTCCTGAGTTGTTACTTGTTATGAGATTCCGGGTATCGCTTTCCGCGATATCGCCTGTCGCCGCAGCAAGGGATGCCGCTCGCGCGCCTTCGGCCCCGGGACGCCGGACTGCTGTCCGGGTGGAGATATCCACACCCACCAGCACAGCTCGTTCCTGCCTGCCGCGCTGGGTTGGGTCAAAGACGCTCGCGGGATCGAAACCTGAATTGGTTTCGTCCCGTCGCGCGTCTTCGCTGGCTTGGTTCCTGCTACGAATGGCTTGCCTACGAACCGGTTGCGGCGGGCGTCAATGGAGGAGCCACGGGCCCCGGAGTCCCAGCCGGTTGAGTACTCGAAGTCGGCACGGATGGCCTGAAATCCGGCGCATGCATGACGCTCCGATTGCTCACAACCGTAGATATCGCGTGCTTGAAGATCAACTGTTCCTGGCTGTTGTTCTCCAGTAGTACCGAATACTTGTCGAACGATCGTATTTTGCCAGTAAGCTTTACGCCGCTGACCAGATAGATCGTAATGGGGGTCTTGTCTTTCCTAACGGTGTTCAGGAATGTGTCCTGAATATTTTGTGCCGGCTTGTTGTCCATATGCCGATCTCCTGCTCTCTCTGTTTGAAATTGAGTTCATTCTTACTGGACCCGTCCGGCAGAAATAGCCTTTCAGCGTTGAATCTAAATCCAGCCCGGAAAAACTGGATTCGCGCTGATTGCTTACTACTTACCAGCCTCGTGGACTGTTTCTCGTTATGGCTGGCACTTCTTACTTCGAAATCAGTCGCTTTGAAACGCATCCCACGTCGCCAAAGCTTCCGCAGTGTAACACTCCCACTATAGGCGTTGAAGCATCCATTGAACAATGCCCGACTTAGCGCAGTTTATTTCTCGCGCTTAGTCTTCCGCCTAAATCACCCAGATATGCAATGCGCAATGATATAGACGCAATTGCTAAACTATCCGGATGGCAAACTCCAACCGATCCGTAACCGGCTCACCGAATACCGTATTACCAGTGCCGATGTTGGACCTTGCCCGTCAGTTTGTCCCTATCCGCGAAGAGATTCTCGCAGCTCTAGCTGAAGCCCTCGATCAACGGCAGTTCATACTCGGGCAGCCCGTGGCCACTTTCGAACGCCAAGCCGCACATCAACTAGGCGTCGCCGAAGCTATTGGCTGTGCCTCAGGTACAGACGCCTTATGGCTGGCCCTCGCCGCTGCCGGCATCGGACCCGATAAAGAAGCTGCCGTAGTGACCACTCCATTCAGCTTCTTCGCTTCCACAAGCTCAATAGTGCGCGTCGGGGCCAAACCGTTACTGTCCGATATTGACCCTGTAACCTTCAATCTCGACCCTTCTGGCGTAAAAAAAATGCTCGAGTCGCCGCAACCTGTTCCGATTCGCGCACTCCTGCCCGTTCACCTCTACGGACAGTGCGTTCCATGGCCCGAATTCGCCCAACTTGGCCAGGAGTTCGGCGTCACGCTCATAGAAGACGCCGCCCAGGCCTGGGGAGCGCAATGGAACGGCGTCTCCGCCGGATCGCTCGGCGACATCGCCGCGTTCAGCTTCTACCCCACCAAGAACCTCAACGCCGCAGGCGACGCCGGACTTGTCACCACCAACAATCCCGAGTTCGCCGAACGCGTCCGCATGCTGCGCCAGCACGGCATGCGCACCCGCTACTACCATGACGAAGTCGGCTGGAACGCCCGCATGGATGGCTTCCAGGGCGCCGTGCTTCAGGTCAACCTGCGCTACGTCACCGAACGCAATCTGCAACGGCGCCAGGCCGCGGAACGCTATCACCGGCTCTTCCAAGCCGTCGGTCTTGTAGAATCAGGCACTTACCCAATGAACGGCGTTGTGATTCCCACAGAAATCGCTGGCAGCCATCACATCTGGCATCAATACGTCATTCGCTCCGCAAGACGCGACGCCCTGCGCGATCACCTAACCGCGCAGCAGATCGGCAGCGAGATTTATTACCCGGTCCCGCTGCATCTGCAGAAAGCGCTGGCCTACCTGGGCTATGGCGAAGGCAGTTTCCCTGAAGCTGAGCGCGCATCGCGTGAGGTGCTCGCCTTGCCTATCTTCCCGGAGATCCGCCCCGATGAGCAGCAACGGGTCGTCGACGCGATTGCACAATTCCTCAGCTGACAATTATCCAAGGCCTTGGCCTATTTCTTAGCCTTCTTGGCACCGGACTTCTGCTTACCCGGCTCATCGCCCTCGTGGACGAGGATGATCGGCGCCATATCCGGGCCGGTGCGTCGCACAAGGTTGCCTTCCATCCGGAACGACACCATCCGCGGTATCGCAGGACGGGTCACCCCGGTCTGCGCGTCCACGCGTATATCCGGATTGTCCGAGATTACAAAACTGAAAACCGGCATCGATTGGCCATTGACCGTCTCCTGAGAAATCTTCACCGGCATGTACCCTCGGATACCGTGCAAACGGTAGGCAGTCTCATAGCGGTGATGATTGAGACTCCAGGTAAAGACCCGCAGCTGATCGAAGTCGTAAGGCAAGCCGCTGTGCGGCGGCGTGAGGAAAGTGACGTATTCCGTGTGCTCAACCGGTCCAGCGGGCTCGGGCACATCTTCTTGCGAATCTGCCGTCTTCTCGGGCTTTCCGTCCGTCTTCTTTGTCCGCTTTCGCTCTACGGCGCTATCCATGACCTTGGCAATCGGATAGGCACCGACCATCCTCTGCCCCTCGGCATAACCGCCAACTTCTTCGGGAACGTCCACATCGAGTTGCCGCGCCAACAGCCAGCCGCACCGGCCCGACTGGTCTCGTACCAGCCACCAGTCCTCCAGCACAACGGGCGCAGGAACAGATTGGCCGTCCGTCGCAGGCGACTTCACCACAGGCGTGCCCGGCGGAGCCGGTTTCGCTACGGTTCCCCGTTGCAGAAATTGCACCTTGGTATTGCCCGCGAGAACAATAAAATGCGCCGTCTCGCGCCCGGGCAACAGATGCAGGTAGAGGTCATCGCGCAGCTCCCCTGTAGCTACAGCCGGGGCGCTCGCGTGACTCTTGTTCAGGTCCTGGAACTGCGCGTAGAGCTTGTCATCGATGATCGCGTGATCTTCCAGCCACCCGATCTCGCCCTTGGGCGTGCGAACCTTCGTAAATCGCTTCCCCCGCTCGACCACTTCCAGCGCCTCTCCGTTGGTGACCATCCCCACCCGGTTCGAGACCGCCGCTACGCGATCGCGTAGATAGACCTGACGGGCCGAGACGTAGACGAACTGATGCTCCTCATGCCGAAAGCGAGAGCAACCCACAAGCAGGATTGCCGGCAGAAGAAGCCATGTGAACTTGACGATGCTGTGCGAAGCGAGGACCACTCCGCGCGACTGGCGAGGATGCGGTGATAGGAAAGACCTGTGTACGAGAAACCGCAATCTAGTTAGAGAATAGCATCGGGCAAAGGCGGTCTCACTGTCCCTGACCCACTGTCCGGACCACGGCGATGACGGGCTTCAATGCGTGAGCGCGAGACCGGTCGCCAGTGACGTGCTTGATGTCGAGGTCGAGGTTGTAGACGACACATTCAGTAGACCCGGAGTAGTGGCGTCAAAGCTGTAGACCCACAGATTCGGATTGCCCCCATTGCCTACAGCGAATATGTGAGTCTTGGAGCTGTCTTCAGCGATCGTAAAGACTGCCTTTGCAGACGGAGTGGGCGTACCTAACGGAGACAGCGACTGGCTGGCAGCTGTAAATGTGTATGCCGAGATCGTGGCATCTGCGCTGTTAGTTACGTACACATACGCGCCAGTCGGATCGGCGAATACCGCCGATGGGCCGATGCCCGTCGGATAGTCGCCCAGGTCGGTGCTGAGGTCGCTGATCTTGATCAGCCTCACATTCCCCGCCTTCGGAGTCGTGTTCAGGTCTGCCTCAGTCACATATAAATAAGCCGACGTTGGATCGATCGCGACTGCGGTGTCAGAAGTATTCGCCGTCTTCAGCGGAATGCTCACTGACGTGCCCCACGGTGTCTTTGAGGTTGCAGTCGGAGTGAATCCGAAGACCTGCGTGCCGCCAGAACCAAGCGCAACTGCGACATTGTTATTAGCCGCGGCAATCGCCAGCCTTGGCGAAACGGTGTTGAAGGTAGAAGACACGGTAAATGGCGCCGAGCCGACTGCCAGGCCGGTTGTAGGATCGATCTGCAGCGCATCAATTTCCGTTGAATTGGTATAAGCCATGATCAGCCACGAGCTCGTCGGGTCCACCACCATGCTCGACACGCTGAGGCCTGCCTGATTCAAAAAAATCACGGTATTGTCGTTACCTTCTGTCAAAGTCCCGTCTGAGTTAATCGTGTAAAGAAAGACGCCGGTCGATGTGCCCACATAGAGAAACGCATTATTCGGAGCAACCACCAGCTCGGTTGGCGCCAGGGTAAGACTGATGGGGCTGCCGTTCAATTGCGCCATAACTCCATTCGTCAGTGAGTATTCCGTCAGCGTGCCCCCGGCATTGGTCACGTAGGCAAAGGTCGACGTACCGCCGGGGCCGGGGTTGTTGTTCACCGGGGTAAAGAACTCTCCGCAGCCGGTCAGCATCATCGTTGCGCTTATCGTCAGCGCCGTCGCCAGCCGGCGTAAATCAAAGCTCCTGCCCTGGATCATTAGTGCCCCTCTATACACGGTGAGTTAAAGGCTGCTGCGGAACGAGCAGCATATCTCTAGGTTAGCGCGTCGCGCGACGCAAAACTGCCAGCTTCCCCGGAAAACGCTCCCTGGAAAGTTCAGACGCACCCGGGATGCGGTTCGCTCATGACATGCGATATAGAATCTTCGAATGCGCATACGTACCTTAGCACTTATAGTCTCGCTGGCATGGGCCAGTTCGTCTTTGATCCTGGCCAAACCGAACGCAAGCGCGAAGATTTGCGCCGAGTGTGTGCGCGCCGACATGAGCTTTCTGGCTAGTGACGAGCTGCACGGTCGCGGCTCCGGCACTCGTGACGAGCATCTTGCTGCCGTCTACGCTGCCTCGCTCTTCCAGTCCTTTGGCCTGGAGCCAGCAGGTGATGGCGGTTACATCCAGCGAGCGCCCCTGCCCAATCCCTTTCCCGAGCAGCTGAGCAAGTACCTCAAGGCCAAGGGCTTCGATCAAAACCAGCGCACAGACACCTGGAATGCCCTCGCGATGCTGAAGGGCTCCGATCCCACAGCCTCCAAAGAAGTCGTTCTGCTGACCGCCCACCTCGATCACCTCGGCCTGGGCAATCCGGCAAAGGACGATACCAGCAACGACATCATCTACAACGGTGCGGACGACGATGCCAGCGGCACCACCGCAGTCCTGGAACTGGCCCGCGCCCTGAGCCAAGGCCCCCGGCCAAAGCGATCCATTCTGTTCGTCCTCTTTGGATCAGAAGAGTTGGGCGGCTACGGGAACCAGTACTTCCTCGAGCACCCGCCTGTTCCTCTGACACAGATCGTCGCCAATCTTGAATTTGAGATGATCGGGCGTCCCGATCCGCTTCTCCCCAATCGAACGCTCTGGCTCACCGGCTACGAACGCTCCAACCTTGGCGCGACGCTGGCACAGCACGGCGCCGCTATCTCTGCCGACCCTCATCCCGACCAGCACTTCTTCCAGCGCTCAGACAATTACGCCCTCGCGCAAAAGGGAATCGTAGCCCAGACCGTCTCCAGCTTCGGCCTCCACAAGGACTACCACCAACCCAGCGATGACCTGTCAAAGATCGACTTCGGCTTCCTGACCCAGTCAATCGCCTCGATGACTGACCCAGTGCGCTGGCTCGCCAATACAAACTGGCGCCCCGCGTGGAATGCAGACGGCAAACCGTAGCCACAGCTCCCGCGGTTAAACCATGGCGATCTGCCCGGCCTTGTAACTTCGTCCGCCGCAATGTACTCTTGCTGCCATCCAGCGAGGTAGTCCGTGCCGGGGTCGGTGAGCAAGTTACGCCTGAGCATTTTCGACGGTACCCGTCAGCCCTTTGCCGCACGCGCCAAATTCCTCGTCCGCATCGTCGACGGCAATCAGAAGCAACTCCACACTGATTTCCATTCCGAAAACACCATCGATTTCGATCTGCCCTTCCACGACAACTTCGGGGATAACCACTCCGTTCTCGTATCCTGCGACGGCTGCCAGCAGGCCGGTTACCAGCCCGTCAAGCTCTCCAGCTCTCACCTCACCACGCTGGACATCATGCTCATCCCCAACGATCCCGGCTTCAGCTTCGTTAACGCCCGCTGGCCAGCCGCAAGCGCGGCATTTCCATTTTTGGCGGCCAACACGCCGGGGCCCGCAGCTCAGGCGCGCTACGAAACGCTGCTCGAAAACAACGAAAAAGCCCTCGCGGCTTTTCTGAACATCTGCGAAGCAATAAGCAAGATTCAGCTCGCCCAGGGCACACCGCTCGACTACATCAAGCAGGTTCGCTGGGATGCGCCATTTGCCCCCGCGCAGGATCGCTTCTTCGCCTGGAGCGACCCTGCCCTTATCGACCAGGTCAAAGCCGCTGCCGCTCAAAAGCGCTTCGCCGTCGAAGATGGGCCAGGCCTATTCCATCCCGGCGCCACCGCCAGTTGGAAGCAGGTTCAATTCGGTGAAGCCAATGTGCAGCTAACCTTCCATGAAGGCGAAACCACCGTCATCGACGGCGCAAAATGCGTCATGGTCGAGCCCGACATCGACTACTTCCGCGATCTCGGCGCCCACGCAATCTTCGAAGTAGCCACCAACAGCCTGACGCACTCCCTCACTAACCCGGTAGAGGTTTACGTGCTTCGGTGGATCGCCGGACGAACGGCCGGTATTCCAGAATTCGCGCCTCTGTACACCGTCGTCTAGATCGCATCGCGATCGGCACACTCACATCAGGAGTTCATCGCCTGCCACACGGCGACCGCGCCGGTGAGATCTTCGATCGCCATGCCGAGAGACTTGAAAACCCGTCTCCCCGGTGGCGGCAGCGCCGCGGAACCCGCCAGGATCTCGCCAATCTCCGCATAAACCTTCGCTCCCGAAAGCAACACGTCCCCCGACTCATTCTCCGCCCCCTGCCGCGACTCCGCGATGAGCCAGCCCCGCATCACTTCATCATCTAATTCGCGAAGCTGAGGCCCAACCGCCCCCACCCCTATCACCAGGGATTCAGGTTTCAGCCATCGTCCCTCAAGCACTGGCTCAGTCGCTGAAGTCACAGTCACAACAACATCACAAGCCGCAGCTTCTTCAATCGCCACAGCCTCCGCGTTCATCTCCACAGCAAGCGCCGCGGCACGGCCGCGATCGCGGCTCCAGATCCGTACGCCGCCCGGCTCGCCAAAGGCCGGCAGAACCATCCGCAGCGCCTCAATATGAGCCCGAGCCTGCACCCCGCTGCCCAGAATCCCCAACGTCTTTGCCCCCGCAGGAGCAAGCGCCTGAGCCGCCACAGCAGAGACCGCAGCAGTGCGCATCTCCGTAATCAGCCGCCCATCCATCACCGCCAGCGGGCGACCAGTCGCGCGATCCAGCAACTCGATCATCGCCAGATGGGTAGCCAGCGCTTCCGGCCCCGTAAGTGTTGCATTGCCAGGGTAGAAAGTAACCGTCTTGACCGCCATGAACGGCCCTGCCACAGCCGGCATCACTGCAAACCAGCCAGCGGGCTTGCCGTCCTCATCATGAACGCGCAGTACCGACCGAAGCGGCTGCACCATCCGGCCCGCAGAGTAGTCGATTAGCGCCCGTCGAATCGCCGGAATAAGCACTTCGTAGCTGAGCAGGCCGTGAATTCGGCTTTCAGGAATGTACATGAACCTCTGTTCCCGCCATGTGTTTGTGGTCCCGTCTGCGATCTATGGACCGCAGCAGAAAAACAACACCGGTGGCAGCCAGCATCGTAAGCGAAAGCATCGCGAAGCCAAGCCGGTAATTGCCCGTCACGTCGCGCAGCCGCCCCATCAGCGGAGGATAGAGCAAGCCCCCAAGAATGCCCACCATATTGATCGTAGCCAGCCCGGCAGCCGCCCCCTTACCTTTGAGGAAGGTACTCGGCAGCGCCAATAGTGGCCCCTGGATCGCGTTGTGCGCAAAATACATCACCGCCAGCAGCGCCACCGCGAGATAAGGGCTAAGCGTAAACGCAACCGCCAGCAGAGCCGCAGCTTCAAGCAGGCTCGGAACAATCATGTGCCGGTAACTGCGCCCGCTGCGATCCGATAACCACGCATTAACGATCATCCCCACAGCGCCCAGCAGGCCCATCCCCGAGATAATATAGCCCACCACAGAAACACGCAGTCCGGTAAGACTGCGCACCATATCCGGCAGTACAAAAGTGCTCGCATAGTTCACGCCGAGCATCAACAGATTGGTAAGCCCAAACAGCCAAACGCGTACCTCTCTGAGCGCCGAGCCAACTCCGGCAGCATGGCCTCGCGGAGCAGCGGCGTCTTCCGCGGCAAGCGTCCCGGCTATCCAATTGCGTTCAGACTGAGAGAGCCAGCGCGCATCCGCAGGCCGATCTGGCAGCAGTCTCCAGAAAACAACGCTGAGAACGATCGGGGGCATGCCCTCCACAAGAAACAGCCACTGCCAGCCGCGCAATCCAAAGCTGCCATCGAGCCGGAAAAGCGCCCCGGCAATCGCCCCCATAAAGACAGCGCTCAGTGGCAGAGCGACATAGAAGCGGCTGATGATCCGTGCCCGCATCCTCGCAGGAAACCACAGCGTCAGGTAGTACAGCACGCCGGGAAAAAAACCCGCCTCCGCCATGCCCAGCAGAAACCGCATGCCATAAAACTGAACCGGCGTCCGCACAAACAGCATGCCCATCGCCAGCAAACCCCAGGTGAACATGATGCGCGCAAGCCACCGCCGCGCTCCAAAGCGATACAACAGCAGATTCGAAGGAATCTCGCACGCAGCATAACTCAGGAAGAAAATGCCCGCGCCGGCACCGAAGATCGTATTGCTGAAGTGCAAATCCGCATTCATCTGCAACTGCGCAAAGCCAATATTCACGCGGTCCATATACGCCGCGCCGTAACCAAGAGCGATCAGCGGAATCAGACGCCAGCCAGCTTTGCGCATCGCCGCATGGCCAACCGCGGCGCTGGCTATATCGTCATTGCTCGCAGACTTTGCAGCGTCGCTTGCGGACAAATAGGATTCTCCCTACACCTGCTGAGATATCGTTTCGAATGCACAGGACGGTGTAGCTGAGTGGAGCCTACCACAGCGATAGTTTTTCGAGAGACAGCAATTGCGCGACGTGCTCTGGTGAAATCGAGGATGAAGCCGTAGCGGCTGGAGTTAATTAGGCCGGCTATCCTGCGTCGAGCGGCGTCGAAAGCGATCGTCAATAGGCTGGCGCCCTTTGAATCCGGCTTCCATCGTGTGCCAGTGTTCGATGGTTGTCTCACCCGACTTCCAGCACAGCAAAACAACTTCATCTTCTACGCGGCACGGAAAATCCAGCAGGCCCGTATCGAGATCCTTCACCTGAACACCGATGTCGTCAATCTCTTTCAGGATCTCGCGAGCGTGCTGCACATGCTGTTCAAGAGCAGCACGCTGACCCGCCACCTTTGCGACGTCCACATTCATGCCACCCGCCACATGAATGCGGCGACCCAAAGCTGACAGCTCCGACTCGATCGCTTCAGCAGCCAGCTTGCTGTCAGTAGCGCGCTTCAAGAGCGACTCCACCAGCGGCAACAGAGATTGTGCTTCATCCAGAGTAAAAGTCTTCATGCCTGTCTATAGTTTAACGCGATATGAACACCACAGTATTCAGCACGTATTTACCCGGCGCACCCATGCCTCTGCTTCTGCTTCGGCAGCTTCAATTTCTGCTTCAGTCATTGAAGATGCATCCTTGCCGGAAGCCTTGCCGCTCAAGCGGCGGACTTGCTCGAGAGTCGATTCGGCATCAAATAAATCATCTACAGACGAATTTTGCTCTTGAACCATTCCAAGCTCAAATTTCCAGCATGCGATCCAAAGCCACACGCGCCCAATGCTTGACGCTTCGCTTCACGCGGATCTGATTGACCACCCGGCCTTCGACCAGGTTCTCAAGCGCCCACGCCAGATGTTGCGGACTGATGCGGTACATCGTAGTGCACAGGCAACCAGCATCGTCGAGCGTAATGATCTTCTTCCCCTTCGCCGCGAATCGCTTCGCCAGCCGGTTCACCAGGTGGATCTCCGTCCCAATCGCAAACGTTGACCCCTCCGGCGCATCCTCCACAATCTGGATCAGCCTCTCAGTCGAGCCCAGCGCGTCCGCCTTCTGGCAAACATCCCAGCGGCATTCCGGATGCACGATCACCTGAATCCCCGGATACTTCGCCCGCGCCGCATCTACGTGGCTTGGCAGAAAACGCTGATGCACAGAGCAGTGGCCCTTCCAGAGAACAATCCTGCTGGCCTCAAGAGCTGCTTTCGTCTGACCACCCTGCAACGCCCATGGATCCCAAACGGGCATCTCCTCCATTGGAATCCCCATGGCGAACCCAGTATTGCGCCCCAGGTGCTGATCGGGAAGAAAGAAGATCCGCTTGCCCCGCTCGAATGCCCACTCAAAAGCCGCCCGCGCATTGGACGAGGTGCACACCAATCCGCCACGTTCGCCGCAGAATGCTTTGATCGCCGCCGTCGAATTCATATACGTCAGCGGAATCAGCCCTTCCGTCAGCCCGATCTTCTCCAGCGCTTCCCACGCCGCTTCCACCTGCGAGATTTCCGCCATGTCCGCCATAGAGCAGCCGGCGTTCAGATCAGGCAAAATTACCTGCTGGATCGTGTTCCCGTCCGCATCTTGGCGTCCAAGCAGATCGGCGCTCTCGGCCATGAAATGCACGCCGCAGAAGACGATATACTTCGCCTCGGTCTGCGCGGCGATCTTGGAAAGCTTGTAGCTGTCGCCGGTAAAGTCCGCAAAGCGGATCACTTCATCGCGCTGGTAGTGATGCCCAAGCAGCAGCACATCTGAGCCCAGTTTGGCTCGTGCAGCAGCAATGCGAGCGTCCATCGTGTGATCGGGCAGCGCGAGATAGTTCTCGAGACTGCAGCTTTCTTCCGTGGCCACATCGGCCGCGGAGACTTCCTCAAGGAGAGAAATCACCGTATTCCGCCTTCAGCCCAGCGCCATGAACTAAATAAACGGCGCGGACGGGGATGTTGAAAGCAATTACCGGCTGCAGTGGATTCGCTACGGGAAACCCGTCCAACCCACGGGGATGTTGCCGCCTTATGCTAAAGATGCTGAAGCAGACCAAAACGGTGCTGAAAACAAACTGCTAACCGTCAGGACAGCCCAGCGTCTGTGTCTTATTGTAACGTGATCGCAACGAAATTTTAAGACGCGGGAGGCACAGTGGACGACAATCGCGAATTGCTTGCCCGGGCGTACAGCCTATTCAACGTGCGGGACATCGAAGACGTCCTCCGTCTCATGGACCCCGACGTCGACTGGCCCAACGGAATGGAAGGGGGTCGCGTCCACGGCCATGATGAGGTGCGCGACTACTGGAAACGCCAGTGGGCCATCTACGATCCCCACGTGCAGCCCATCGGTTTCCGCGACGGCGAAGATGGGGAGACAGTCGTCATCGTCCATCAGGTAGTACGG
>Ga0206970_10232_pt1 | contig 13975 bp, 14 predicted proteins | sample Alteio_BWOrgHeat_88_FD_152964 | JGI IMG/M metagenome (GOLD analysis project Ga0206970, IMG submission 152964) | Enriched cells from forest soil in Barre Woods Harvard Forest LTER site, Petersham, Massachusetts, United States -... | ecosystem: Environmental > Terrestrial > Soil > Temperate forest >... | reverse complement strand
CATGGCTGCGATTCTGGGACTGGTGGCGGTGGCGATGGCGGGCTCCCTGAATGGGGACGAAAACGATGGCGCGGACTTGCCGCATGTGCGCTGCGACGGGCGCCGGCTGATGTTTGGCTGGCACGGGGGATCGCCGCACAAGATCGACGTGTCCAACCTGATCCGCGCATCGATGCTGGAGACGGCACATGTGCTGGCGGCGGAGCGTTCGGGGGATGTGAATTATTTCGTGGTGAGCGTGAGCGGCCCGTCGCAAGTGGAGGGGGTTTCGTCGGCAACGACATCGGCGGGGACGGAGTCGAACCTGCTCTGGCTGAAGCTGCGGGCGTGGAAGGTCCTGGATTCGCAGTCGATGCTTTATGAGTCGTTTTACGACGGATTGCAGCCGATCGGCGATTATCACTTGAAGGGCGGCGTGCTGACGCTGCGCTACACGAATACGCGGGAGAGCACGAGTTATGTGCTGCGCTACGATTCCTCCAAGCCGGAGGCGAAGATCAGCGTGGCGCGGGCGAGCGAGGTGGAGTAGGGGCCGGATTCAGGAGACGGCTTTGCCGCCGGTGGGGCGGCCTTCGTCGGCCTCGATGTAATCGAACGAAGTCTGGACGTCGTCGCGATCGGCGAACCCACTCTCCTGCTTGCGGCGGATCAAGGTCTCGGTGCCGTCGTCGTTCCAGCCGCGCTTGCGGAGGAATTCGTTCCAGATTTCGATCTCCTCGTCGCGCGGGTGGCGGCCGCGCACGAAGATCCAGCGCAGGATTTCGTCGTCCGTGCCGCCTTGATTCACGCGCTCGACGATGGAGATGTAATCCATTTCGAGGAAGGTGACGACGCGGGCGTCGAATCCCTTGCCGAGGTTGGGGTGGTATTCCTCCGGCAGTTGGGCGGAGGCCCGGAGCCGGATTTTATCGAGCATGCGGGCGACGTAATAAATTCCGCAGGTTTTGACGTAGGGGCTGCGCAGGCCGGGGGTTTCCATGTGCCGAGTAGAAAGCCGCGGGGTTTCGGTAGGCAAGCGCGGATGCTTAAAAATCGGCGCTCATTAACGATGGGACGGCTTGCCGGGCGGGGCGGATCGAATAACGTAATAACAGTAACCCATGCGACCCGACCGGTTTACCCAGAAGATGCAGGAGGCGCTGCAGAGCGCGCAGGATTTGGCCTCGGAGACGGGGCACCAGGAGATCGCGAACGAGCATTTCCTGCTGGCGTTGCTGGCGCAGGCGGACGGGCTGGCGAGGCCGCTGCTGGAGAAGCTGGGGATGAGCGCGGGGGCGTTGACCGGGCAGTTGAACGCGGAACTGGAGAAGCGCCCGCGGGTGAGCGGCAGCGGGGCGGCGGGGCAGCTTTACCTGGGCTCGGAATTGCGCGCGGTGCTGGACGGCGCGGAGAAGCAGATGAAGGCGCTGAAGGACGAGTATGTGAGCGCGGAGCATTACCTGCTGGCGCTGACGGAGAGCAGCTCGCCCGCAGGCCGGCTGCTGAAGGCGGGGCACATCACGCACGCGAAGATGCTGGGCGCGCTCCAGCAGGTGCGGGGCTCGCAGCGGGTGACGGACCAGAACCCTGAGGGGAAATACCAGACGCTGGAGAAGTATGGGCGCGACCTCACGGAGGCGGCGCGGCGGGGAAAGATCGACCCGGTGATCGGGCGCGACAACGAGATTCGGCGGGTGATGCAGGTGCTCTCGCGGCGGACGAAGAACAACCCGGTGCTGATCGGCGACCCCGGCGTGGGCAAGACGGCGATTGTGGAGGGGCTGGCGCGGCGGATCGTGAGCGGCGACGTGCCGGAATCGCTGAAGAACAAGCGTGTGGTGGCGATGGATATCGGCTCGATGCTGGCGGGGGCGAAGTTCCGGGGCGAATTCGAGGACCGGCTGAAGGCGTTTTTAAAAGAGGTCGCCGACTCGAACGGCGAGGTCATTTTGTTCATCGACGAGTTGCACACCATCGTGGGCGCGGGCGCGGCGGAGGGGGCGGTGGATGCCTCGAACATGCTGAAGCCGCAGCTTGCGCGCGGGGAGTTGCGGACGATCGGCGCGACGACGCTGGACGAGTATCGCAAGTACATCGAGAAAGACGCGGCGCTGGAGCGGCGGTTCCAGCCGGTGACGGTGGGGGAGCCGAGCGTGGAGGATACGATCGCTATCCTGCGCGGGCTGAAGGAGCGGTATGAGGTGCATCACGGCGTGCGCATCCAGGATGCGGCGCTGGTGGCGGCGGCGACGCTCTCGCAGCGTTACATTTCCGACCGGTTCCTGCCGGACAAGGCGGTGGATCTGATGGACGAGGCGGCGTCGCGGCTGAAGATCGAGCTGGACTCGATGCCGACGGAGATCGACCAGCTCGAGCGCGAGATCATGCAGCGGGAGATGGAGCGGCAGGCGTTGAAGAAAGAGAAGGATCCCGCGAGCCTGGACCGGCTTACGAAGCTGGAAAAGGAACTGGCGGACTTGCGCGAGAATAGCGCGCGGATGAAGACGCAATGGCAGAGCGAGAAAGGGGAGATCGACAAGAGCAGCAAGCTGCAGGAGCAATTGGACGCGCTGCGCACGGAGCTGGAGCAGGCGCAGCGGCGGGGCGACCTGGGGCGGGCGAGCGAATTGCAATATGGCAGGCTGCCGCAGGTGCAAAAGGAGATCGACGAGCACAATGCGAAGCTGAGCGGCATCCAGGAGGGCGGGCGGCAGATGTTGAAAGAGGAAGTGACCGAGGAGGACATCGCCGAGGTGGTGGCGAGCTGGACCGGCATCCCGGTATCGCGCCTGCAGGAAGGGGAGCGGGAGAAGCTGGTGAAGATGGAGGAGCGCCTGGGAGCGCGCGTGGTGGGGCAGAAGGAGGCGATCTCGGCGGTCTCGAACGCGGTGCGGCGTGCGCGGAGCGGGTTGCAGGACCCGAACCGGCCGATCGGATCGTTTATTTTCCTGGGGCCGACGGGCGTGGGCAAGACGGAGCTGGCGCGGGCGCTGGCGGAGTTCCTTTTCGACGACGAGAACAACCTGATTCGCATCGACATGAGCGAGTACATGGAGAAGCACACCGTGGCGCGGCTCATCGGCGCGCCGCCGGGATACGTGGGCTACGAGGAGGGCGGGCAGCTTTCCGAGGCGGTGCGGCGGAAGCCGTATAGCGTGGTGCTCTTCGACGAGATCGAGAAGGCGCACCATGACGTGTTTAACGTGCTCTTGCAGGTGCTGGACGATGGGCGGATCACGGACGGCCAGGGGCGGACGGTCGATTTTAAGAACGCGGTCATCATCATGACCTCGAACCTGGGGAGCCAGTTCATCATGGACGAAGGGCTCACGAAGGCGCAGCGGGACGAGCGTGTGCAGGAGGCGCTGCGCGGGCATTTCCGGCCGGAGTTCCTGAACCGGGTGGATGAGGTTATTGTGTTCGACCGGCTCTCCGACGCGGAGATCCAGCGGATCGTGGGATTGCAGCTCGACCGGCTGGCGCGGCGGCTGGGGGCGCAGAATATCGGGCTGGAGGTGAGCGACGAGGCGCGGGCGTTCGTGGCGAAGCAGGGGTATGACCCGGCTTATGGGGCGAGGCCGCTGAAGCGGGCGATCCAGCGGGAAATCCTGGACCCGCTCTCGCTGGAAATCCTGGAAGGGAAATTTCGCGAGGGGGATGCGATCGAGGCCGTAATTCGAGACGGCAGAATTTTGTTTAACAAACGATAACAGGATATGGAGCAATTACTTACTGTCGCCAGTTTCAACGAATTCGCCCCCGCCGAGATGCTGAAGGACCGGCTTATCGCCGCGGGATTAAACGCCGATATCCTGGATGACTCGGGCGCGCAGGCGGCGCTTTTTTCCGGGAAGGAACCGAGGGCGCACATGAAGGTGCGGGTCAGGAAGCATGAGGCGGAGAAGGCGCTGGAATTGCTGGCGGAGTGGGAGAAGGAGGGGCTGCTGCGGGAGGCGGTGCATTGCCCGCAGTGCGGCTCGTCGCGGGTCGAGTTCCCGCAGTTCTCGCGGGACACGAGCGCGAGCATGTTCTTCGGCGCGCTGGCGGCGGTGAAGCTGATCCCGCGGGAGTTTTACTGCGAGAATTGCCAGTTTACCTGGCCGGACAAGGTGGAGGCGGAGATCGAGCGGGACGCGCTGAACTGGCCGAAGTAGGGGCATTCACCCACGGGCCGCGCCGTGCTATCCAAGCAGCACCTTGAATCCCGCCTGCTCGAAATGCCGATCCCCCGTCAGCCCCTCCGAAAGCCCTTCGTCCGCCATTGCCACAAAGGAAATGCAGTCCGTTAGCGACCACTCCTTGTCGTGCCGGCTGCGATATAGTTCCATGCCCCGGACAAAAAGCTCATCGCTCCTGCCTTGCACGATAAACCCCGGTGAGGTGAGGACAAATTCAATGAATGCTCCTGCCTGTCCGCGCCAGGCTGGAGCGCACAATGCATCCGCCACCTCCGCGAGCACCCAGCGGGTTGTGACGATGACAGCCCTGGAGTCCCGCGAAACCTCGACCGCGCGGCGGTGGCAGGCATCGCGTTCATTTAGCAGTGCGATAAAGAAAAAACTGTCTGCAAACAGTCGCTTCACCGGCTGCTCCGCTTTGGCGTGCCGTGCGCGTAGTGGTCATGCTCAACCGCGAGATCCTCTGGGCCGTCTTTTATACACCCGATGAAATCCTTCATCCGCTCGTAGAGGGGTGTCTCGTCCTCTGGCGAAGTGCTTCCGCCCGGCAGGACAACTTCCACTTCCGTCCCATTGGGAACATGCACGCCCGGCGGGAGCTTGATGATGTCATTCTCGACAGTCGCGGTAATGCTCATAGCGGAAAGGTGCCACGATCCCGCACCACTGCCAAGCCCGTGCTCCGGCAGCGCGGAAAAGGATCGCAGGACGAATGAAGTCTACCTCTTCGACTCGCGGGGCGTGCGGCTGCGCATTTGCAGGAGGACGGGGAGGCCGGTGTATGGGGATTCCGCGCGCAGGCGGCCCTCGAGGTATTTTCTATAGGCCGGGCTGAGCATATTCTCGGCGTTGACGAAGAGGAGGAAGCGGGGGACGGGGATGGCGTCGCTGGGGGCCTCGAGTTGCGTGGCGTAGAGCACTTTGAAGCGCTTGCCGCTGTTGATGGGCGGCGGGTTTGCGCTGAGGACGGACTGGATGAGGCGGTTGAGCACGCCGGTGGTGATGCGGGCCTTGGAGTCGCGGCGGACGCCCTCGATGGCGCGGAAGAGGCGGGCGAGGTTGTCGCCGGTCTTTGCGGAGAGGAGGAAGAGGGGGGCGTAATCGAGGAAGAAAAGCTCGGCGTGAATGTTCTGCATGAACTCGGCGAGGAATTCCTTTCGGTCGCCCTCGACTTCGATGAGGTCCCATTTGTTCACGGCGATGACGCAGGGCTTTTTCGCCTCCTGGATGAGCCCGGCGATTTTTTTGTCCTGCGCGGTGGTGCCGATGGTGGCGTCGATGACGAGCACGCAGAGATCCGCACGGCGGATGCTGCGTTCGGCGCGCATGACGCTGAAGACTTCGATGGAGTTATCCACTTTGCCGCGGGGGCGGATGCCGGCGGTATCGATGAGGATGTATTCCTGGCCGCCGCGCTCGTAGGGGATATCGACAGCGTCGCGGGTAGTGCCGGAGATGGGGCTGACGAGGGTGCGGCTGTCCTCAAGGATGGCGTTGATGAGCGAGGATTTGCCGACGTTTGGGCGGCCGACGATGGCGAGATGGATGGGCTTTTTCGCGGTCGCGGCGGCGGGGTCGGCCGGGGGGAGCAGGGATTCCGTGAGGGCGACGAGTTCGCCGATGTTCCGCCCGTGCTCGGCGCTGACGGCGATGGATTGCTCGAAGCCGAGGCGGGAGAATTCGGAATCGCGGTGGCGATGTTTGTCATCGTCCACTTTGTTGGCGACGAGGATGACGGGCTTGGCCGCGCGGCGGAGGCGGCGTGCGAGTTCGGAATCGATGGGGTTGAGCCCGTCCTGGCTATCGACGACGAAGAGGATGACGGCGGCGGCGTTGAGGGCGATATCGACTTCTGCGCGGACCTGCTGGGTGAAGTTGGTATCGACGTCGCCACCGATGCCGCCGGTATCGATGACGGTGAAGGGATGCTCGCCGAGGCGGCATTCGGTGACGATGCGGTCGCGGGTGACGCCGGGCTGGTCGTGGACGATGGAAATCTTGCGTCCCGCCAGGCGGTTAAAGAGCGCGGATTTGCCGACATTCGGGCGACCGACGATGGCAACGGCGCGGGAGACTGGGATAGGCGAGGACATGGAAAGAGGGACAGCTTTAGCCAGCCGGGGCGAGATGTCACGTTTTACGCCTTGGCGGTCGTGGCGGCAGGCGGCTGGAACTGGGGTTGGAAATCCCTGGGCTGCACGATAAGTTCACCCGCGCCGATTCGATTCCGACCGATCCCCATGCTGAAAAATCTACACCGCCTTCGTGGAATGGCAGCGCTCATCGTCGTGGTGAGCCACTTGGGGAAATGGCATGCGGGAGCCCAGGGGCGCCTGGAGGATCGTTTGGTTGCGTCCGGTGTCTATTCGGTGTGCATATTTTTTGTAATCAGCGGGTTTATCATAGCACGCAGCCATCGCGGGGAGTTTGGCTCCCTTGCGGCATTGAAGGGCTATGGGGTAAAGCGTCTGTTGCGCATTTATCCTCCTTATTGGGTGTATTCGATTCTATTTTTGTGCCTGGGGGCTTTCCGGTTCGAATGCTTCGACACCAGTAATATCGTGCAAAGAACTCCGCGGGAATTGGTCTCGGCGATCCTGTTGATACCGATTGTTCCGGCGCCGGCAGGGTTTCTTGCGGTTTCGTGGTCGCTTTATTACGAGATCCTTTTCTACTTCGTCTTTGCCGCGTTCTTTGTGAGCCGCAAATTTGGGTTCTGGATCGCCATTGCATTTATGGCGATCAGCCTCGGGAATCACGATCAGCGGTTGATTCATACCTTTTGCTTCAATCGTGTGAATGTATTGTTTCTTGCAGGGATGGCCATGGGAATGGTTCCAGATAAGGGTGTTTTCAATCGTATTCCTGGGCTGTGGCTCATAATCGCAGGGGGTGTTCTTTTTCTGCTTTCGGTAACATTTACAGTGAATCCGAATTCGATTGCGGTTTATTTGAGCGCCATTCTTCTCGTTGCCGGGGCGGTGGGCAGCGATTACGAAAAAGCAGGGGCTGGCGGTAATCCAAAGACCGGCAAACAGGGCGTCGCAATGTGGTTGGGGACGATAAGCTATTCGGTTTATTTGTGTCACGTCCCGGTTCAGGCATTCCTTTTTCGTTTCGTTGGATCGCCGTATTCTCACGCTTGGGTTGCGCTGGCGTACATTATCGCACCGTTGCTTGTGGCGTCGCTTGGCTACGTGGCGATTGAGAAGCCTTGTCAAAAGTTGGCGAGAAGGCTGTCCTCCAGGAAACTCAGGCCGGCGGAAGCGGCGGTCGCATTATGAACCGAATCGCATCCGTGGCCCACGTTTGCATCAAGACCGCCGACCTGGAGGCGACGGAGAGGTTTTACTGCGGGGCGCTGGGGATGGAGAAGAGGTTTGCGTTTATGAGGAAGGGGGAGGCGATCGGCTTTTACTTAAAGACGGCAAATGACACGTTTATCGAGGTTTTCAAGGCGGACGGGGTGGAGAAGCTGGGCGGGCAGGTGCTGAATCATTTTTGCCTGCAAACGGAGGATATCCGGGGATTGCGGCAATCGCTGGCGGAGAAGGGATTTTTTCCGGGCGAGGTGAGGATGGGCGCGGATGGGACATGGCCGTTCTGGATGGATGATCCGAACGGGCTGGCGGTGGAGTTTCAGGAATACACGGACCGAAGCGCGCAGTTTGCCGGCGGCGAGGTCGAGGTGGATTGGTAAGTCAAAAAGCAGGGAATAAATATATGTATCAATCGAGTGCGGACGGCCGCTAATTTACAGTATGTAATCCGGTATATAGCCAATTTCTCGCGGGCGCTTTTTTCGAGAACGCGGGGATATTGTTCTATCTCGGCTTTGTACGGAGATGGGAACGGGGTTTGAAGTGAACGCCGGTATCGGAAAGTTGCCTGAGGAGGTTTTGGCGGGAGAGCTGGAGGTGGGCGCGCATCTGGCTGCCGGCTTCGGCGGGGTTGCGGGCCTCGAGGGCGGCGAAGATGCGGCGGTGGGCCTGGAGGACGCGGGCGGCGCGCGCGGGATCGGTGTGGGTGCGGAGGGCGAATTTGCGACCGAGCGCGGGGAGGAGGGCGTGGGCGACTTCGTGGAAAAGGGAATGGCCGGAGGCTTTGACGACGGCGAGGTGGAAGGCGATATCGGCGGTGGCGAAGCGGGGGAGGTTTTCGCGATTTTTTTCCATGGTTTGGAGGTGCCGGCGGATCTCGTCGAGCGGAGCGCGGCCCTGGGCGAGGAGGCGGGCGCAGTGGGACTCGACGAGGATGCGGAGGTCCATGAGCTCGACGAATTGCGCTCCGTCGCGGCGGAGGGCGGCGTACCAGGCGAGGGATTTGCGGATGGTGCCCTGGCGGGGTTCGGCGACGTAGGTGCCGCTGCCGCGGCGGCTCTGGAGCATGCCGCGGGCCTTGAGGGCCTGGAGGGCCTCGCGGACGACGGTGCGGCTGACGCCGGATTCGGCGCCGAGTTCCTTTTCCGAGGGGAGGCAATCGCCCGGGCGCAGGAGGCCGCGGCGGATGCGGCTCTCCAGTGCGCGGACGACGGGCTGTGCGGCGTGTTTGGCGGAGGAGGCGGGACGCGCGGGCATTTTGTGAAACAGGCTTGACCCGAGCTGAGCGCACGGGCAAAGTTGTCATACAACTTCGCTCTAATAATGCAACTCAGGGACAAGGTTATTTTCGTTACTGGCGGCTCGACTGGCATTGGGCTCGATTGCGCCAAGGCTTATGCGGCGGAGGGGGCGAGCACGGTGCTGGTGGCGCGCAACGGGGCGGAGGCGGCGGCGCAGGCTGAGGCGCTGGGGCCGGGGCATCTGGGGTTTGGGTGCGATGTATCGAAGGATGCGGAGGTGCGGGATGCGATGGCCCGGACGATGGAGCGGTATGGACGGATCGACGCGATTCACAATAACGCGGGCATCGCCACGCCGAGCAAGGCGCTGCACGAGACGACGGACGCGGAGTGGGATGCGTTGTTCGATATCAATCTCCGCAGCGTGCTGCATACGGTGCGGCATGGGTTTGAGGCGCTGAAGGCGAGCCGCGGGTGCATTCTCAATACGTCGAGCATGGTGGGCGTGATGGGGCAGGAGATTCATGCGGCTTACACGGCGACGAAGGGCGGGATGAACACGCTGACGAAATCGATGGCGCTCGATTACGCGCGGCACGGCATCCGCGTGAACGCGGTGTGCCCGGCGGGCACCTGGACGCCGATGTTGCGGCGCTGGGCGGCGGAGCAGCCGGACCCGGCCGGCATCGAACGGTATCTGGATGAGATTCACCCTCTCGGCTATTGCCCGGAGGGGGATGTGATCGCGGATGCGTGTGTTTTCCTGATCTCCGAGAAGGCGCGGTTTGTGACGGGCCACATCATGCATGTGAGCGGCGGCGCGGAACTGGGTTACCGCCGGATCAACTGATTTTACTCCAATGATTACCTCCATCTCCACGCGCGATGCGCGCTACCCAATCGGCTCCGGGCATGGCAGCGATGCCATTCACAAGGATCCGGTTTATTCGTATGCGGTGACGCTGTTGCAGGACGATGGCGGGCAGGCGGGCTCGGGGCTTGCGTTTACGCTGGGGGATGGGAACCAGATGGTGTGCGAGGCGGCGCGATTTTACGCGGAGACGCTGGTGGGGCGGGACATCGAGGAGATTATGGCGGGGTTCGGAGCGTTGCAGCGGGCGATGGCGGATGAGCAGCGGTTTCGCTGGCTTGGGCCGCACAAGGGGGGTGGTGCATCTGGCGCTGGCATCGGTGACGAATGCGTGCTGGGATTTGTGGGCGAAGAAGCGCGGGGTGCCGCTCTGGAAGCTATTGCTGGACCTGACGCCGGAGCAGATCGTGGCGACGCTGGATCTTTCGTATCTGGAGGATGAACTCACGGCGGAGGATGCGGTGGCGATGCTGCGCGCGGAGCAGGGCTCGCGCGGCGAACGCGAGGGGGTGCTGCGCGAGGGGTATCCGGGCTACGACACGAGTGTGGGCTGGTTTAACTACGGCGACGAGCAGGTGCGGGAGAATTGTCGGCGGGCGATGGACGCGGGTTTTACGGCGATGAAGCTGAAGGTGGGATCGAGCGACCCGGAGCGGGATTTGCGCCGGGCGCGGATCGTGCGCGAGGTGGCGGGGCCGGCGGCGAGGGTGATGGTGGACGCGAATCAGCAGTGGACGCTGCCGCGGGCGCTGGATATTTGCGCGCGGCTGGCGGAGATCGATCCGTTCTGGATCGAGGAGCCGACGCATCCCGACGATGTGCTGGGGCACAGGACGCTGGCGGATGCGATCGCGCCGGTGAAGTTGGCGCTGGGGGAACACGTTCCGAACCGGATTGTTTTTAAGAATTACCTCCAGACGCGATGCGCGGGTTTCATCCAGGTGGACGCGGTGCGGGTGGCGGGGGTGAGCGAGTTTCTGGCGGTGAGTTTGATGTGCCGGAAGTTTGGGATTCCGGTGGCGCCGCATGTGGGGGACATGGGGCAGATTCATCAGCACCTTGTGCTATTCAATCACATCGCGATGGGGCATGAGCGGCTGTTTCTGGAGCATATCCCGCATTTGCGGGAGAAGTTTGTGAATCCGGTGCGGGTGGAGGGGGGCGTTTACCGGACGCCGCAGGAGGCAGGGGCCTCGTGCGATTTGAAGAAGGACTAAAGGCGGTAGAGGCGCTGCGCGTTTTGGGAGAAGAAGCGGTTGCGGGTGCTTTCCGGGGCGTCGCCGGTGAGGAGGAGGGCGGCCTCGAGCCAGCGGCGGAGGTTTCCGCCGAGGTTGCAGACGGGCCAATCGGTGCCGAAGAGGACGCGGTCCCAGCCGAAGCATTCGATGACGTGATCGACGAAGGGGCGGAGATCGGCGGGGGTCCATTTTTCGCCGTCGCCGTAGGCGGCGATGCCGGAGATTTTGCAGGCGGCGTTGGGGAGCTGGGAGAGGCGGCGGATGTCGTCGCGCCAGGGATCGAGAGCCTGGTTTTTGATGTCGGGGACGCCGCAGTGATCGAGGACGAAGGTGACATCGGGGCACTTCTCGACCAGTGCCGTGGCGATGGGGAGCTGGCGCGCGAGGACGCAGAGATCGAAGGTGAGGGAGTGCGCGGCCAGGAGGCGGACGTTCTCGGCGAAGAGCGGGCTTTGGGAAACCTCGTCGGGGACGATGTGGAGGACACGTCGAATTCCGCGCAGCTTCGGGAGTTTCAGGAGTTCGGCGAGGTTCTGGGAAAAATCGGCGCGCTCGGGCCGCGCGCCGGCGACGATGCCGGCAATGAGCGGATTTTCATCGGCGAGGTTCTGGATATGCCGGGCTTCGTCGAGGGTGTGGGGTTCGTCCACGTCGCATTCGACGAAGAGGGTCTTGACGATGCCCGCGCCCTCGGCGGCGGCGAGGTAATCGGCAAGCGCGAAGGTGCGGTTTAGTGCGGGGATGCCGGCGCACCAGGAATAGGGGAAGCGGCCCAGATCCCAGAGGTGCTGGTGGGTATCGACGATGTTCATTGGGGGGAGGGTTTTGTTTACGGCTTTTTGCGGACGAGGAGGAGATGCTCGCACGCGAGCACGGTTTCGCCGTGCTGGTTGAAGACTTCCAGGAATTCGCTGACGACGCCGTGGCCCGGTTTCTTGTGCTCGCGCTTTTCCTTGATGCTAACGCGGACGCGGATGGTATCGCCGATGAAGACGGGTTTGATGAAGCGGAGGCGGTCGTAGCCGTAGGAGAAGGCCTCGGGGTTGATGACGGAGGCTGTCATGCCGACGGCGACGCTGAAGATGAGGGTGCCGTGGGCGATGCGCTGCTTGAAGTCCTGGGTCTTGCACCACTCGGCATCCATGTGGTGGGGGAAGAAATCGCCGGTCTGGCCGGCGTGGATGACGATATCGGCCTCGGTGACGGTGCGGCCGAGGGTCTCGCGCGCGGCGCCGATTTCGTAGTCCTCGAGGAATTTGGATTCAATCATGGAGCGGTTGCGGCGATGGATTCGCGGTAGAGGCGGTTCAAGGCGCGGGCGGCATCGGCGGGCTTGGTTTTGCCGGCGACGCAATCGTGCGCGACGGGGGTGCCTGTGTCCTGGAAGGCCATGTAGCCGGGGAGTTTCGGGCGGAGCAGGGCTTCGTCGAGGGTTTGGAGAGTGTCGCGGAAGAAGTTTGAGGAGGCGGCGTTGACGGCGTCGTCGAGCCACGCGGCGCGATGTCCGGGCTGGCCGCCGGCCTGGAAGTAAACGCCCATCTGCGTTTCCGGCGAAGCGGTGAACTGGGCGAAATCCATGCAGGCGCGGGGGTGGCTCGTCTTTGAGGAAATGGCGAGACCGGCGCCGCCGAGGGTGGAGCGGAGGCGGGCGCCGTTGAATGTGACGAGGCCGCCGGCCTTGAGGAGATGCGGGGCGTAGCGGGGCCGGGAGTAATTGGAATATCCGTAGGCGAAGGGGCAGTAGGCGGCGCGGGGCTCGCTGGATTGCGAGGTCCACTCGAGGACGCGGATGGGGTTCATGCCGAGGCACGCGGGATCGCACAGCTCGACAAGGCGGCGCAGCTCGGCGAGGGCCTGGGCGAGCACTTCGTCCGGCGCGATTTCCCCGCCGGAGAAGGGCTGGTGGCCGAGCGCGGCGACGAACATGTAGCTGTTCATGAGGACATCGATGGGAAACGCGGAGACGGTGACGAAGCCGGCGCGGGCGAGATCGAGGACTTCGTCCCACGTGCCGGGAAGCGTAAGCTTGTGGCGCTCGATGAGATCGGGACGCCATGTGGCGATGGGCGTGGCGGCATCGGTGGCGAGGGTCCATTGTTTGCCCTCGAAGCGGTAGCTGGTGTGCGAGCCGCCGACGGAGTTTGCGGCCTGGTCCGCGATGAAATCCGCCGGGAGCCAATCCTCGAAGGGGAGAAGGAGGCGCTCTTTCGCGGCGAGCGCGGTGTGCGGATGATCCATGACGATGAGATCGAATTCCGCGGCGAGGCGGGAGAGCGGCGCATCGGCAAAAGCCTGGAGCGAGCGTTTCTCCCAGCGGATGCTGACTTCCGGGTGTAATTCCTCAAACCGCTGGGCGGCGGCTTCGACGGAGGTGAGGCCGCGGGTGTGGTTCCAGGCGATGCCGCGTAGTTGGATCATACGAATGAATTCAGGAGATGCGCCGCGAGGAAGCGGCGAGGGGCGATTGAATTCCGCGGCGCGGCCTAGGCGCAAGAATACTTTTGCCGTTTTTACCGATTCGGCATCGAGGGGGGAGCGAAACAGTTCCGGGGAATTTATTCCGCGGTCGCGAGGGTCGCGAGCGAGGCGAGGCCGCGATATTCCTTGCGAGTCTTGGTGACGGTTTTCTTCACCATGCCGCGCTGGACGAGGTTCTGGAGCTTCTCGTAGGCGCGGAGACGGAGCATTTCCTCGCCGCCGCCGGCGGACTTCCGGGCGCGGAGATTTGCGTGGACGGCGTCGAAGAGGGGCTTGAATTCGAACGACATATTGGCGGAGAGAACAGCCGCGAGTTCTTCCGTGACGACATCGGGACCGCGACGTGAAAAGTTACCGCCGAAAGGTTTGGACATTGACTACATTATCATCGATTTGGAGAATAGACAGGTATCTTTTCACATGAACGCCTGTGCTGCTGACTGGCGCCCAGGGGTTCTGCCAGATGGAATCGCATGAAAAAGAAGCCCGGTATCCGGTGGCTGAAACAGCCCCAGAAGCATGATTATCCCGCGGCGCTCTCGTATTTGAGCCTAATTTTCGCGGGTGAGGCGGCGGGCGGGTATGTGAAGAGGCTGAAGCGGGCGAAGTGCGTCGAGTTCAAGGCGAAGGATATTTTCAGGGCGTCGGGGCTGTCGCTGCTTGGCGTGAG
>Ga0206970_10229_pt1 | contig 14090 bp, 7 predicted proteins | sample Alteio_BWOrgHeat_88_FD_152964 | JGI IMG/M metagenome (GOLD analysis project Ga0206970, IMG submission 152964) | Enriched cells from forest soil in Barre Woods Harvard Forest LTER site, Petersham, Massachusetts, United States -... | ecosystem: Environmental > Terrestrial > Soil > Temperate forest >... | reverse complement strand
GTTTGAGGACATCAATTCGTTCGAGCGCTATCTGACGCGGAACGGCGTGATGATCCGGAAGTTTTTTTTACACATCTCGAAAGAGGAGCAGAGGCGGAGATTTCTGGCACGACTGGATGATTCAAAGAAGAACTGGAAATTTTCGATGGCCGACATCAAGGAGCGCGGATTCTGGAAGGACTACAAAGAGGCGTACGAGGAAACGGTGCAGCGGACAGCGACCGAGCATGCTCCGTGGTATGTGGTGCCTGCGGATAACAAGTGGTTCGCGAGGTTGATTGTGGCGTCGGGAATTGTGGAGGCGTTGTCGGAGTTGGATTTGAAGTTTCCGGATGTGGACAGGAAGAAGAAGAAGGAGTTGGAGGGGATAAGGGAGGCGTTGGAGGAGGAGAAGAAGTAGAGGTAGGTTGCGGTCGTCGTTTTGGTATGGGTGACGATGAATCTAAACCCGCACCCTCTAACATCTGAGGGTGCGGCACCCAAATGCCGTGTTTATTTTGGGGGGTAGGTGTAGCGGAGGGTGGAGGGCATTTGGTCGCTGCGGGAGCGGGTGTTGTAGTCGAGTTGGTATTGTTGATGAGGCGCGTCTGATGGATAGGACTGGTCAGGCGGATACGGATACGAGATTGGGCCGTGGTGGGGCAGAGGCTCGACGGTGAAGGCGTGGGCGGCGTAGAAGTCGAGATCCTTCTCGAAGCCGTCGGCGTAGAAGAAGTAGTCGCGGGTCCAGCCTGCGGGTAGAGGCGGGAGCTTGGCGGGGTCGAAGTCGAGAGACATGCCTTCGCCGGAGCTGAAGACGACGAAGCGATCGTCGGATTTTTTCAGCAAATCGAAAACGTCGCCGTAGCGGGTGTAGTTCCCTGCTGCACGCGCGTAGGGACCGGTCATGCTGCGCTGCGACCAGGAATATTTCGTGTCGCTGGCGGGCGTGAGGCGGATTTCGCGCGGGTAGCCGAGGTAGGCGAGCGTTGCGCCAGCTAGCGGGACTTCGGCGACACGGGCGTCTTGCGCGTCGGGCGTTTGATCGATCAGGATGGAATCCCAATAGATTTTTAGGTTGTTGACGATGCGGATGCGGCGCGTGCCCGGCGGAAGCTTGCCGGTGAGGTCGGTGACCATGGTGCGCGCGAGGCCTGCGGGGAAGCCCATGTCGTCGATGACTTTTTTCCAGTTGCCGTTGGCGTCTTGCGCTTCGACGTAGGGCGCGATGACTTTTATTCCGGCTTGATCGGCGGAGTACATCGACGTGGCGGTGAAATAGTCGGTGTAGCCGTCGAGGACTAGCCGGAGCGGTTTTTTCTCGTCGGTCGGGCCGAGGTCGAGCTCGACATAGTGCAGCTTCGCGAATACGGCGAAGGGGAGTTCGTCGAACTGCGTGACGTATTTGCGATCGTGTTTGGCGAGGAGCGGCAGAATGTCGCGGCCCTTGTCGTCCCATGCGCCGACCGGGGCGTGGCTCGTGTTGGCGCTTATAGCGATGACTTTGAATTCGGGGAATGGCGGATTGCTGGCGAAGCGCTCGTTGGGGAAAACGTCGTAACTGGAAGGATGATCAATCGCGAGCAGGCGAACTTGATCCAGGTAGACGGTTTCTTCCATCGGTTCCATGAAGCGGAAGCTGAGGAGGCCGTTTTTGCCGGGCTTGAGGCTGCGCGCGGCGACTTTTAGATATTCGTCGGGATCGGGGACGTCGCGTTCGTTGGGCGCGACCCAATGGCCGACGACGCCGGGGCCGATCATGTCGGCGATAAATTCGAATTCGTGGCCGTTCCATGCGAAAAGAACCGGGCAGGAGCTGCCGCGGCGATCGAGTTCGGCGATGGACTGGTCTTTTTTGGCGGGGAGATTGATTTCATCCTGGGGGACGCCGGTGGGCCAGAGGAGACGGACGACTTCGGCGGATTTTTCGTTTTCGAGGCCGGCGAGAACGGAAGGAGCGTTTTGGCCGAGGTAACCGGAGGCGCCTGGGACTTCCCACTTTTGATAAAGAGCGCCGGCGTACATTTCGACTTTTGTGCCGATGGCGGATTTGTTGTCGTTGAGGCCTTTTAAATCGATACGCATCCAGGAGTGTTGATTGGAACCTTCGCTGCGCAGGTAAATGGGCGCGCCGCCGAGTTGGGTGACGATGAGATCCGGATTGCCAGAGAGAGTCGTGTCGGCGATGGAGATGGCGCGAGGTTGGGTCAGCTTGATCGTGTCGAGGTGAACGTCTTTCGTCACGTCGGACCAGGCGTTGCCCTGATTGCGGAGGAGGCGGAGTTCGCCGCCGTTAGAAGATTCGCCTGCGGCGATGAGGTCGAGCCAGCCGTCGTTGTCGTAGTCGAATGCGGCAATGCCGTAGCCCTGCTGCCAATTCAGATCGGGAAGCTTGACGCGCTCGAGGCGCTTACCTTCGATGTTGCGCCAGAGGCTGATGCCGGGCGCGCCTGCGTGCGTGAAGGCGACATCCATCCAGCCATCTTTGTCGAAATCGAAGGAGACGACGCCGACGGCGGGCGGGAGATTTTCTTTTTTGAAGTCGATGGCGGCGAGCGGAGTGAATTTGCCTTCGCGAGGATTGATGTAGACGGAGGCGCCGGCCTGTCCGCCCGCGAAGATAAAGTCGATAGCGCGATCGTTGTTGAAGTCGGAAGTGGCGAGGCCCGCGCCGGTGGCGTCGAAATTGAGAGCGGTTTCGGCGGAGACGTCGGTGAAGGTGCTGTTGCCGTTGTTGCGCCAGAGGACGTTGTGCGCCGCTTCTTGCGCGGTGCGCGCGGCGGTTGGCCGCATCGTGACGTAGAGATCGAGGTCGCCATCATGGTCGTAGTCGACGAAAGTCAGGCCGACGCAGCCGGGCTGGCGGCGAATGCCGACGGTTTCGGTAACGTCGGCGAATTTTCCGTCCTGGTTGTGAAGGAGATGAACGCCGTCGGAAAGGCAGACGGCGAGGTCGGTGTGGCCGTCGTTGTCGTAGTCGCCGGCGACGCAGCCTTGGCCTGCGCCAGTGAGTTTGATTCCGGAGGATTGCGTGACGTCGGCAAATTTTCCGTCGCCGAGATTGCGGAGGAGGCGGCTAGAGCCGTCGGCGGTGGCGCTGACGAGGAAGAGGTCGGGCTTGCCGTCGTTGTCGAAGTCGAAGAAGCAGGCGCCGGTGCTGGCGGGAAGTGGTGTCGCGATGTCTGAAAGGGGTTGCGGAGTGAAATTCACTTTGATTGGAGCGGGGGCGGAGGTGAGCGTGTTGTGCGGGAGTTCGGCGAGCGAATAGCGGCCTTGATCGCCGTAGCCGGCGCCGAAGGGCGAGCCGAGATGATCGGTGGTGATTTTGGTGAACCGGGCGAGATGTTCGCGCGCGGTGGCGGCGTCGCCTTTGCGCTGGTAGGCGCGGGCGATGCCGAATTCGGCGGAGGCGTGGAACGGAAAAGCTTCGAGGGCTTTTCTGAAGGCGGCGATGGCTTCGTCGTAATGCTGCGCCTGGGATTGTAGATAGCCGACGAAATAGTAGGCGTCGGCTTCGGGCGTGATTTGTGTGACGTGGGTGAAGGCGGCGATTCCCTTTTCGATTTCGCTGGAGTCTTTGTAGACGAGGCCGAGGTTGTACCAGGCGTAGGGATCGTTGGGGAGTTCTTTGGATGCTTGCTCGAGAGCGGCTCGGGCGGGATCGAGTTTTTGTTGGCTGAGCAGAGAGACGCCGAGATTCACGCGGGCGATCGAGAACTTTGGATCGGCGGCGAGGGATTTCTCGAAATACTTTTGGGCGTCGGCAAATTTTTGTTGGTTCATGTAGGCGACGCCGAGGGTGTTGAAGCGGAGTGCGTCGGAGGAGTCGGAGGGCGCAGCGACGGCGGGGTCAGCGGAGGCGTGGCTCGGCTCGTGAATCGGAACGGGCGGCTTTGACACGGAGCGCACGGCGAACGCCGCTAAAAAGAGCAGAGCGGTTGCGAAAACGAACAGAGTTGGACGCGAAAGAAATCTTGGCATCAGAAATGTTTTCCGACTTTGCGGATTAAGATTCGTGTTTCGATGGCTTTGTTGCCCCGCGGCAGACGCTGGAATGATTGTCCGGGGTGTGTTTGGCGTCGTCAAATGTTTTGATGGGCGATGCCTGTTTTTCGGAGACGGTTTGCTGGAGCCGCGGCTATGGAGCCCACGTTGTCGTGTACGATTTGCGGTGAGTTTTGGATGATGGAGCACGCTGGCATGGGGCGTCCTAGAAAACTATGAACGTTTCTCACTATTCGACGATTGCGGAAGTTACGGCGGCGGTGAAGGCGCGGAAGGTGTCGCCGGTGGAGTTGGTGGATGCGACGCTGGCGCGCATCGGGAAGATGGAGCCGAAGCTGACGGCGTTCATGCATCTGGACGCGGCGGGTGCGCGCAAGCAGGCGCGGGCGGCGGAGGATGCTTTGGCGCGAGGCGCGGAGCTCGGACCGCTGCATGGCGTGCCGATGACGATCAAGTGCAACATCGATGTTGCGGGATTGCCGTGTCCGGCGGGATCGCCGCTGCGCGCCGATTATGTGCCAAGCGAAGACGCGCCGCTGGTGGCGCGGTTGCGCGCGGCGGGCGCGATTATTTTGGGCAATACGAACACGCCGGAATTCCTGATGGCGTGGGAGAGCAACAATCAAATCCGCGGAGGGACGAGCAATCCGTGGAATCTGGATTATTCGGCGGGGGGATCGAGCGGCGGCGAGGCGGCGGCGATTTCGTCGGGATGCTCGTTCGGCGGAATCGGAAGCGATGGCGGAGGATCGATTCGCGTACCGGCTCATTTTTGCGGGATTTGCGGGCTGAAGCCAACGCCGGGGCGGGTGCCTTCGACGGGACACTATCCGCCGGGAGCGGGAGCGTTGTCGTGGCTTGGCGTCGTGGGGCCGATGGCACGGACGGTTGCGGATGTGCGAGCGATGTTTGAGGTTGTTGCGGGGCCGGATGCGGGAGACGCGCTGTCGGCGCCCGTGCCGATTGCCGATGCGTCGAGCGTGAGCAAGCGATTGAAGGGCTTGCGCGTCGGTGTGTTAGAGGCGGACGCATTGGGGAAGGCGACGCCGGAAACGGAAGCGGCGGTCCAGCGTGCGGCGAAAATTTTGGAGGGCGCGGGTTTCGAGGCTGAGGCATTGCGGATCGATGGGCTCGATCGCGCGATCGACTGCTGGTGGTTTTTCTTCGGGCCGGTGGTTGCGGGTCTTTTTACCGAAACCATCAAAGGGCATGAGGCGACGCTCAGCCGGATTTTCAAAGAATATTATTCGGCGGCGTTACCGGAGAAGCCGCTGAGCGGCGATGCGATTTTGGCGGCGCGCACGGAACGCGACAATCTTCGCGCGGAAATTTTGCGGCAGATGCGCGATGTGCCGATTTTGCTTTCGCCCGTTTCGACGGAGCCGGCGTTTCGCCACGAAGAAGGAAATTACCGGCTCGGCGCGCCGCATTGTTATCGAGACACGATGCGGTTCAGCCAGTGGACGAATCTGACTGGATTTCCGGGAGCGACGGTGCCGCTAGGGATTTCACCCGAGGGACTGCCGATCGGCGTGCAGGTGATCGGGCGGCCGTACGATGAAGAGTTGGTGTTGGCGGTAGCGGAGAAGATTGAGTCGGCGCGGGGGCCGTGGGTGGCACCGCCGATTGAGTGATCGCTGCATGATGTAATCGCGCCGCAAGGCAAGAAAAACCGCCGGCAAGATGCCTTTCCTGTGTCAGGGTAAACCGGCGCTACAGAAGATTACTGGGGAGACGAGCCGGCGAGTTCGGGGTTGCGGACGCGATTGTCGTCCATCGTCGATGGCTCGATGGATTCCTTGGCCGCCTTAACATCCAGCATATTCTTTGAAATCAGAAATTCTTTCTCGGCATCTTCACGGCGCCCGAGCTTCAGCAAGATCCGCCCACGGACAAAGTGGACGTTCTGGCTGCCGGGCGCGAGCTTCAAGGCCGCGTCGATTTCGTTGAGCGCCTGCTGATATTTGTCGCGCTGCATGTTGATCTTCGCCAATCCAAACAAAGACGCGGGCATCTTCGGATTCAGGCGCAAAGCCTGGCGCAATGTTTTTTCGGCTTCGTCGTAGCGCTCCATTTTCAAATACAACTCGCCGAGCTGCTCATAGGCGTCCGGCAAATTGGGATTGAGCGCGATTTCCTTTTTGAGCTCGGCCTCGGCGTGTTCGTTGTCGTCGCTCTTCGTGTAGGCGACGCCGAGGCCGAAGTGAACATAGGGCAAATCCGGATTGGCGGCTTCCGCCTTGCGAAGCTCCTCAATGGCGCGATCGGATTCGCCGCGATTCAGGTACGCCTTGCCCAAAATGAGATGGAACTCCGGAGTATCGGAGCCGATCTCGACCAAGCGCGACATGGCTCTCTCGTCGAGATCTTTCTGGCCGACGTGATGAGCGGCGATGCCCAAAGCGTAGAGGTACATGATGTCGTTGGACGAAGCCCGCCACAGAGGATCGAGCGTGGCGACGGCGTCGGAGTAGCGCTCGGTGTAAAGCTGGCACAGTCCTAAGAGGTAGCGCGCCTGGGTCGAGTTGGGCTGATCACGCAGGACCGATTCGAGTGGCGGAATCGCGCCGACGTAGTCTTCGCGGCGATACTTGACGAGGGCGATGTTCAGCCGGATACCGGTCATCCTAGGATCGAGCTTTTCCGCTTTCTCCAGTTGCGCGAGGGCGAGGTCCCACTGCCGGCGGCGCATAGCGATTACGCCAAGGTTCGCGTAAGCGGGCGCGGCTTGAGGATCGAGGGACAGAACCTTCTGAAAGGAAGCTTCGGCCGTCGGCAAGTCTCCTGTTTGCAATGCTTGCTGGCCTCGGGCGAATGCGGCCGCGGCTTCAGCGCGTGGATTGGAAGCGGACGCAGGCGGGTCCTGGAACCACCCCGCGTGCGACGTTGACCCGCAGGCAATCAGAATCAACAATAATCCACAAAATCGTCGTGGCAGCAGAGTGCTTCGCATCGTTGTTAGTGTCCGATGGGGTTCGCGAGACTTCAAGCTCCCCGGAATTCCGCCCTCTGGCTCCAAAGAAGAACCGCCCTGTGGATTTGTCGTGAGCATTGCGCAACTTCGCAAAGAGATTTGCAAAATCGCTCTTGACACCTTCGGGCGATTGTCATATTAACTCGTTTTAATAAAGCATTTTGGTGCTAATTCCCGTCGAGTGGTGGGGGAAGCACATTGAAACAGTTTCCCGGTTCCGCGCGAGTCGAAGGACGCGAGCCGTGAATCTTTTTCCCTCACGTAGTGTCTGAAACGAAAAACCGGAGGTTTCAAAGTGAAGGGAAATCTGTCACGCCACTTCTCGTTGCGGACGTCTGTGTACGGCAGATCGTTTCTCGCGGGGATGCTGGCTCTAGCAGTTCTGTGTTTGTTTGGCGCAACGCGATTGTCGGCCCAAGACACGGGCTACATTAGCGGTACGGTGACCGATAAGTCGGGCGCCGCGATCGCGAATGCGAGTGTCACCCTGACGAGCACCACGGGCAGCCTGACGCGCACCACGACGACGAACGGCGACGGCGCATACGTCATCGCCGGCTTGCCGGGTGCGAGCTACAACATAACGGTTACAGCTACCGGCTTTCAAAAGTACACGGCGAACGGCGTCGTACTCGACGTGGCCCAGAAAATTCGCATCGACGTCCCACTAACGGTCGGCTCGGTGTCGGAAGAAGTCGTAGTCACCGGCGAGAGCGTCGCACAGGTGGAAACAACGTCTGCGGCACTTGGGTCAACCGTCACAGGCAAGCAGATCGCTCAGCTCGAATTGAACGGACGTAACTTTACGCAGTTGGTGACCCTGTCCCCCGGCGTGGTGAACGCGACGAACCAGGACGAAGGCACGGTCGGCATCAACGGCAACGTGCAGTACAGCATCAACGGCGGCCGCACGGAGTACAACAACTGGGAACTCGACGGCGGCGACAATATGGATAACGGCAGCAACGCGACGCTGAACGTTTATCCGAACGTCGAAGCCATCGCGGAATTCAAGGTTTTGACCTCGAACTACGGCGCGCAGTATGGCCGCAACGGGTCGGGCACAATCGAAGTCGAAACCAAGTCGGGCGGAAAGACGTTCCACGGCAGCGCGTTCGAATATCTCCGCAATGACGTATTCAACGCGCGTGACTGGGAACAGGGTGCGGATCCATCTCAACCGAAGGCGCCGTACAAGAAGAATGACTTCGGGTACACGATCGGCGGCCCGGTTTTCATCCCGCATCACTACAATTCGGATCGCAACAAAACGTTCTTCTTCTGGTCGCAGGAATGGCGCCGCGAGAAGAACCCCACGACGGTTCTGCAGAACGTACCGTCGGTAGCGGAGCGCGGCGGCGACTTCTCCGATCTCTGCCCCGGCCCCGACTGCCCGAACGTCCCGAACCCGGCCGCGGTTCCGATTACACCCGTAGGCCAGGCGCTTCTGGCACTCATTCCTGAGCCAAACACGACCAACGGTGGGTTCCCCGCTTTCACGAACACGATCTCGCTGCCAACCACATGGCGTGAAGAACTGGTACGCATCGATCACAACATCAACGACAACTACCGGCTGACCTTCCGTTACATTCACGATTCGTGGTCAACGATCACAAACACGCCGCTGTGGGGCGTCGGCACTTCCAGCTTCCAGAACATCAACACGAACTTCGTCGGGCCGGGCACGAGCTTTGTGGCACGCTTGACGGCCAACATTACTCCGACGTTGCTCAATGAGTTCGTCGCGAGCTATACCGCCGACCACATCGACCTGACTGCGCTGAACGCCCCGGCACTGCCCAGCGGTTTCGCGATGGGATCGCTTTTCGCCAACAATTTCGGGGGAAAACTTCCTGCGATTCAGCTCAACACCAATACCGCGTACGGCGGAGGCTTCGGCCAGGACACGGGCTATTTCCCCTGGACGAACGCAAACCCGACCTACACGTATCGCGATAACCTCACGAAGATCCTGGGCAAGCATACGTTTATCTTCGGCGCCTATTTTGCCGCGGCGCAAAAAAACGAAGAGAACACCGCGGACGTTCAGGGCATCCTGACGTTCGATCCTTCGTCGCCGATCAGCACGGGTAATGCGTTCGCCGACATGCTCGCGGGAAATGTCGCTAACTACTCACAGGCGAATCAGCTGCTGAAGTATTACAACCGCTACAAGATCTTTGAGCCGTATTTCCAGGATGACTTCCGCGTCACCAAGAAGCTGACGTTGAACCTCGGTTTGCGTGTCAGCCTCTTTGGCACGTATCGCGAGCGGTATCAGAGCGCATTCAGCTTTGCGCCGGGCGCGTTCTCATCCACGGCCGAACCTGGCATCTTCAACGATCCGACCAACTCGAGCAATCCGCTCAACGGCTCGCTGGTTGGAGGGAATCCCTTCAACGGCATTATTCAGTGCGGCGGCAAGGGCGGAACGGGCTCAATTCCCGGCGCCATCTTGACGCAGTTCCCCGGATCAACCGTAGGAGGCAGCAGCAATGCCGGCTGTATGCAGGGGCACCTCTTCAATCCGGCTCCACGCATCGGTTTCGCATGGGATCCCAAGGGTGACGGCAAGATGGCCATCCGCGGGGGCTACGGCGTATTTTTCGAACACACCAACGGCAACGAAGGTAACACCGAGTCGCTGGAAGGCTCGGCGCCTCTGGTCCTTTCTTCCCAGCAATTCAACGTGGTCGGATACAACAACATCGGCGGAGGCGGCGGCGTTCTCTTCCCGCTCAGCTTGACGCAGATTCCGACCAAAGCGATCTGGCCGTACGTTCAGCAGTGGAACCTCGACGTGCAGAAGGAATTGCCCGGCAACATCGTCGCCTCGGTGGCGTATGTGGGCAGCAAAGGCACGCACCTTACGCTGCAGAGCAACGGCAACCAGCTTCAGCCGGTTGCGGCCGCCGACAACCCGTTCGCACCCGGCACGCCGATTGATCCAGGCGGCGCCGACTGCGCGAACTTCACCCAGAATGCGTTCGGAATTCCGGTCTCAGCGACGCTCGGCAACGGAAACGCGGTTCCAGCCGCGGCCGTTCCAAACCTGTGGGTAGCGTGCGGAAATAACCCGAATCCACTCCGAACAAACTACCCCGGCGTGAGCAACGTCACGGTGTTGGAGAACATGGCGAACTCCACCTACAACGCGCTGCAGGTTTCCGCTCAGCGTACTGTCGGCGCCCTGACGCTCAGCTTCGCTTACACCTACAGCCACTCGATTGACGATTCGTCGGATCGCTTCGACGGTGCATTCGTGAACGCCTACGACATCGCCGCGAATCGAGCTGCCTCGGATTTCGATCAACGACACAGCGCTTCGATCAGCTATGTGTACGCGCTGCCGTTCTTCAGGTCGCCCGGAAAAATGCGCACGATCCTCGGCGGATGGCAGGTCTCGGGCATCACTATCGCCCAGACCGGTACGCCATTCAGCGTGACAGACGGCACAACCTACGGAGACAACGCCGGCGTTGGTAACGGCGTTGGCACCGGGGCGCGTCCCGACCTGGTTGGCGATCCGAGCGCGATTGGCGCCACTAACATTCCGACCGAACGAGGACCGCTCGTTCTCAATCCCGGCGCGTATGCGCTTCCTACGGGCCTCACTTTCGGCAACGTAGGCCGCAACACCGTCTACCTGCCAGGCCGTCTGAACTTCGACTTCGGCACCTTCAAGCGCTTTGCGATCACCGAAAGGACCGGCGTCGAATTCAAGTGGGAGAACTTCAACCTCTTCAACCACACGCAGTATGGCGGCCAGGGAAACAGCTCGGCCAACGCTGCGATGGACACGAATGATCCGGGTGCCAACCTCGCGACATCGGGCTTTGGCCATATCACCGTCACGCACGCACCGCGCATCATGCAGTTCAGTCTGCGGCTCTACTTCTAAACAAGGTCTTTGGTCGTCGGCGACGACAACCTGAAGCCAACCGGGCGGCGCTTTTTTCGGAAAGCGCCGCCCGATTTTTTTGTATACTCGCTGCGTTCTCGTAGGGCCAAAGGAGAGTGTAAACGCCATGAAGCGACGCACTTTTATCGAAACGTCTCTCGCCACTGCCGCTATCGCCGCTGCGCCTCGCGCCCTCTTGGGAGCTATGTCCGGCGCGATACCCGGGATGCCGCATCACATTCAACCCATCGGGCTGCAGCTTTATACGGTGCGCAACCTGATGAAGACGGACTTCGACGGCACAATCGCCGGCGTCGCGAAGGTCGGCTATAAGGAAGTCGAATTTGCCGGGTACGACGGGAAGACGCCGAAGGAAGTGCGCGCTGTGCTCGACAAGAACGGGCTGACGGCGCCGTCAGCACACATTCCCTACGAAGAAATTGAAAACAAGTGGCCGCAGACGCTGGAAGCGGCGAATGTCGTCGGGCACAAGTATCTCGTTTGCCCGTGGTTTGAGGTGAAGGATCGCACGGCCGACGGTTATAAGAAGGCGGTCGAGCTATTCAATAAAGCGGGCGAAGCCAGCCAGAAGGCAGGCATTCAGTTCGCGTATCACAATCATGGATTCGAATTCGAGAAGACGGATGGTCTCGGCGACACGCTGCCATTCGACTATTTCTTGACGAAGACCGATCCGAAGTTAGTGAAGTTCGAAATGGATTTGTGCTGGATCACTGTGGCGGGGCAGGATCCGGTGGCGTACTTCAATAAGTATCCGGGGCGATTTCCGCTCGTACACGTCAAGGATTGGTCGAAGGAAGGCACGGCAAATCCCGAATATAAAGTGGCGGTTGGGCATGCGGTCGCGAACGGTCATCTCGCGAACGTGGGCGAAGGCTCAATCGACTTCAAGCGGATTTTCGAGCATTCGAGCAAGGCGGGGATCAAGCATTACTTCGTCGAGAACGATGAGGCGAAGGGGCTGGACGATATCCGCGTTAGCTATAACTATTTGTCGAAACTCGAAGCGTAGTCTTTTGGCGAGATCAGGAAGGGGCGCGATGTGTCGCGCCCCTTTTCCTTTTACTGCTTAGTCCGTCCTGCTTGACGGGTCGCGCTTTTCCATCTGAACGATCGGCAAGACTTCTCCGTTGTCCAGCGGCACGTCCATCTTCTTGACTGGGGCATAGCCTTTCACGCCGAATAATTTCACGCCGGTCAGCGTCGCGCCCATTTCGAATCGCGAAAATCCGGCGGCGCGTGCGGCCGACTCGCAAGCATCAAGTATCAGCGTACCGACGCCCTGGCGGGCCCACGCCGGATGCACGAAGAACGCGCGAATTTTTGCTGCGTCGCGCGCCGGATCGAGCAACGAATCTTCGCGCCCGCTCCATTGGTCGCCGCCGAAGAGTGTCTTTCGCTTGCTCCAGCCGCCGCAGCCTGCGATCGCCGGCTTCCCGCCATCCGCGCCGCGAGCGTCGGAGGCGTCCGCGACAAGATATGTGCCGTCGGCGATCAGCTGGCTATCGACGCCAAAAACCGTGCGCAATGCGGCTTCGCGTTGCTTCTTGGTGTAGTCGTGCGCCTGCAACTGGCGCACGGACAGCTCGATCAACTCGCGCAGCACCGGCACTTCGTTGTAAGTCGCGGGGCGAATTCGGATGCTCATCGCTCGGGGAAACCCTTTCGCGGTTGCAGCGTCGGTAGCGAGAAGGTCTGCAAAGTCTGGTAGCGGCGCGCGAACGAACTCTGCGCGACCGAAGCGGGAAGTCGATGGCCTAGGCTTGGCGTTCCGGAACCGGCGGGCACCCGGGAAATTCGTGTACCGAAGTGTTCCCGATGTACTGAAGATCCGCGATCCCGATCTTGCTCGTGTAAAAGCCGTCGCACGTCATATTGCGCAGCGCCGCAAAAAACGCGATGCCCTGTTTCAGTTCCGGCCTTGCTTTTCCATTTTTGCGGTACGCGATCAGGTCAAGAGTCGTCTTGCGCTGCTCCGGCGTGCATTCCATGTAAACTTTGCCGAATTCATCGATGCAGTGGTTATCGAGCCACATCAACCCGCCGCCAAACTCCGTCTGATATTCGACGTTCTCGCTGGTGATCAGATCGATGAACTCCGGCGCTCCCGCTTCGACGGCGCCGCCGGACTTCTCATCTTTCGGAATAATCGTGTCGCACAGCGAAACCAGCGTCTCGTACTGATGCGCCGGAAAAAACTTCGGCGCGTACTTCCCTGCCGCCGCGGCCTTCTCTTTTTGCACCAGCGCGTGTGCAAATTCGGCCGCCTGCGCCGGGATCATCGTCAACACTGATCCCGTCGTCGCGCCGACCGCCAGCGAACGCAAAACGTCTCGTCGCGAAATTCCGATCTTCGCCATCAGATGTTTCCCTTTCCGGCTTCGCTCAACAAATACTCCGAAGCGCGCCAGGACAGCGCCATGATCGTCAACGTCGGATTCTTGTCTGGATTGGTGACCAGCGGCGCCCCATCGGTCACGAAAAGATTCTTCACATCGTGCGCCTGGCAATATCCGTTCAACACCGAATTCTTCGGATCAGCTCCCATGCGCGCCGTGCCAACTTCGTGGATGATCTTGCCCCCTGCAGCGATCCCATACGCCTGTGGCCCATCGATCGGCTTTTTCGTCAGATACGTTCCACCCGCCATCTCGACAATCGAGCGGAAAACCTCTTGCATATCCTTCGCCTGCCGCAGTTCGTACTCCGACCACTTAAAGTGGAATCGCAAGACCGGAATACCGAACTCATCGACGACGTTCGGATCGATTTCACAATACGTATCGGCATTCGGAATCATTTCGCCGCGCCCCGAGAAGCCAATCGTCGTTCCGTACTTCTTCCGCGCTCTTCTCTTCAAGTCAACGCCGTAGCCTTCGTCTTCGTAATTCATCCCGTCGAATATTCCGCAGCCGGGCAATTCGCGTCCGCCGCCGAATTCGATGTGATATCCGCGCGGGAAATCATTCTGGCGGTCGAACTTCCACCACGGCATGTACATGTGCATGCCGCCAGTGCCGTCATGATTGTGCGGCGTCATATTTTCGAGCTGCGGAAAATATCCTTCGCCATCGCTGCCGACTGAATCCGTGAGGTATTTGCCCACCGTGCCCGACGAATTCGCCAGTCCATCCGGGAATGACGCCGATTTCGAATTCAGCAGCAATCGCGCCGACTCGCACGCGCTCGCTGCCACAACCACCGCGC
>Ga0206970_10228_pt1 | contig 14263 bp, 13 predicted proteins | sample Alteio_BWOrgHeat_88_FD_152964 | JGI IMG/M metagenome (GOLD analysis project Ga0206970, IMG submission 152964) | Enriched cells from forest soil in Barre Woods Harvard Forest LTER site, Petersham, Massachusetts, United States -... | ecosystem: Environmental > Terrestrial > Soil > Temperate forest >... | reverse complement strand
GTTGGTTTTTGGGGCAGTATTTTAATATTTTCGTTCTCCAACCCTAGCAAAAAATCATAACAATTTCTTAAAGCAAAAAATACTTACAAATATGAGGGCAGGTACAAATATTAAGGATAAGGGACTATCATTTCAACGCCATTACACACAAGATGGGAAAAGCCCCTACGATATGTTCGAGTACGATTACCGTACTTCAGTTATCCGTAATCCCAACGGGGAGAAAGTGTTTGAAATGACAAACGTGGAGGTGCCTAAGCACTGGTCCCAGATAGCTACGGATATCCTTGCACAAAAATATTTCCGCAAAGCGGGTGTTCCACAAGCGGATGGCTGCCTTGGCAGGGAAACCTCCATTAAAGAGGTTGCACACCGCCTTGCAAACTGCTGGCGCGGTTGGGGGGAGAAGTATGGATACTTTGCCTCTGCAGATGATGCACAGGTATTTTATGATGAGCTGGCCTACAGTATCCTGCACCAGAGTTGCGCGCCTAATTCGCCGCAATGGTTCAATACGGGCTTATACAGCAGTTATGGTATAGATGGTAAGGCGCAGGGCCATTATTATGTGGACCCAACAAGCGGCACACTGGAACGCTCGCAAAATGCTTATGAGCGTCCTCAGCCTCATGCCTGCTTTATATTAAGTGTTGACGATGACTTAGTGAATGACGGCGGCATCATGGACCTTTGGGTACGCGAAGCACGTATATTCAAATACGGCTCCGGTGTTGGCACCAATTACTCCAATATACGCGCAGAAGGCGAAAAGTTAAGCGGCGGCGGCACATCAAGCGGTTTGATGAGTTTCCTGAAAATAGGTGATCGTGCGGCAGGAGCTATTAAAAGCGGTGGCACAACGCGTCGTGCTGCTAAAATGGTGTGCCTTGACCTTGACCACCCCGAAGTAATTAGTTTTATTGACTGGAAAGTAGAAGAAGAAAAGAAAGTTGCAGCTCTTATAGCTGCCGGCTACGCATCTGATTATGAAGGGGAAGCTTATAAAACAGTTTCAGGACAGAACTCAAACAATTCAGTTCGTATACCTAATGAATTTTTCCGCCGCCTCACTAATAATGAGGATTGGGAAATGACTGCCCGCAGCACCGGCAAAGTGATGACAAAAATGCCGGCCAAGGAGATATTTGAAAAAATATCCTATGCAGCATGGCGTTGCGCAGATCCGGGCACACAATATAATACTACAATCAACGAATGGCATACATGCCCCGAAGGTGGCCAGATACGCGCTTCCAATCCATGTTCTGAATACATGTTCCTGGATAATACAGCTTGCAACCTCGCATCATTGAACCTGCGCCGTTTCTTTAATGAAGCAGATAATAGTTTTGATGTACCGGGCTTTGAATATATGACCCGCCTGTGGACAGTGGTATTGGAGATATCTGTATTAATGGCACAATTCCCGTCAAAGGAAGTGGCGCAATTAAGTTACGATTACCGTACCCTCGGGCTCGGTTATGCCAACCTGGGCTCTATGCTTATGGTAAGCGGCATACCTTATGATAGTGAAGAAGGACGTGCCATTGCCGGCGCTATCACCGCTATCATGAATGGTGTTGCCTATAAGACATCTGCGGAAATGGCACAACATTTAGGCGCTTTCCCACGCTATGCGGAGAATCGCGAACACATGTTGCGTGTAATGCGTAATCACCGTGCTGCTGCTTATGACGCCGCCGATGCTTTTGAAGGAATTGAAATTAAACCTGTGGGTATAAATGCCAAGTATTGTCCTGATTATATGCTTACGGCTGCTACCAAGGCATGGGATGAAGCAGTGCAGATGGGTGAACAATATGGTTACAGAAATGCACAGGCTACGGTTATTGCCCCTACGGGTACTATAGGCCTCGTAATGGATTGTGATACCACGGGTGTTGAACCTGATTTCGCTTTGGTTAAATTCAAAAAACTTTCAGGCGGCGGTTATTTTAAGATCATCAACCAGTCTATCCCCGCAGCTTTGAAAAACCTGGGTTACAAACCCGAAGAAATGGATGCCATTGTAAAATATGCTAAAGGGCATGGCACATTTGCAGGCGCTCCCCATATCAACCACCAAAGCCTGAGTGAAAAAGGCTTTATTGCAGAAGAACTTAAGAAGTTGGATACTGCTGTAGAAAGTGCTTTCGAGATAGGTTTTGTTTTCAATGTATATAATCTCGGTGAGGAATGCCTGAAACGCCTTGGCTTCACACCAGAACAATATTATGATGCTGAGTTCAATCTGCTGGAATCATTAGGCTTTAGTGATAGCGAGATAGATGCTGCAAATGATTACGTGTGTGGTACGATGACAATAGAAGGGGCACCATACCTGAAAGACCAGCATTTGCCGGTTTTTGACTGTGCTAATAAATGCGGTAAAAAAGGCGAGCGCTTCATACATGCTCATGGGCATATCCGTATGATGGGAGCTGTGCAACCCTTCATCAGCGGCGCTATATCAAAAACCATCAACCTGCCTAACGAAGCAACTGTAGAAGAAATAAAAGACTGCTATTACCTGAGCTGGCAACTGGGCCTGAAGGCCTGCGCTTTATACCGCGATGGATCTAAACTAAGCCAGCCATTAAGTAATAAGAGCGATAAAAAGAAGAAAGAGCTTGTTGCCGAGGAAGTTGCACCGGAAGCCAGCAGCCTGATGGTTGATATGAGCCAGCTTACTGTTGACGAATTGCTGGACGAAGTGAACAAGAGAGTACAGGCAAGCCCTGATACACAATTGAAACGTCGCCTGAGTAATATAGTAGAGCGTAAGCAACTGCCTTATAAACGCCATGGTTATACCTTTAAGGCCAAAGTGGGTGGGCAGGCATTGTTCCTGCGTACAGGAGAATACAGTGATGGTACCCTTGGAGAGATCTTTATAGATATGGCCAAAGAGGGCGCAACAATGCGTAGCCTGCTTAACAGTTTTGCAATAGCTATTTCTGTAGGCCTGCAATACGGGGTGCCATTGGATGAGTATGTAGATAAATTTATTTTCACCCGCTTTGAACCATCCGGTATAGTAGAGCATCCGAACATTAAAACTGCCACCTCTGTACTGGATTACGTGTTCCGCCTGCTTGGTTATGAATACCTGGACCGCAGCGAACTGGTGCATGTACAAGACCCTAACAGGATGCCGCAAACCGAAGAAGCTGATAAACAACAGGAATTATCACAGGTTCGCGTAACCGCCCCCCAGGCACAGGTGCAGAAAGTGAAAAGTGTAGCGCCGAGGCCCGTAGCTGCCACAGCACAGAACTCTGCAGAAATTAAAAAACTGATGGGCACCAGCGCCGATGCGCCTGCCTGCAGAAACTGCGGTAATATTACTTTAAGGAATGGTACCTGCTATATGTGTCCTAATTGTGGCACGACAACAGGTTGCAGTTAGTATATTATTTTACAAATTGTATTGGGCCGGGAATATATCCCGGCCTTTTTTATATAATCAAATGTTAAGCGGGATATATATTGCATAATATATTAAGGGATTTCAGTAAAATTGCAGAAATAAAAAAATTGCTCTATATGAAATGTCGATTTCTACTATCCTTAAGCATCGCTTTTTTGCCGCTCATAAGTATTGCGCAGCAACTAAGCAGCCTTACCATCTTTTCCGAAAACGGTGAAAAATTTACTTTATTCCTGGACGGGGAACAAAAGAATATGCAACCCATGATGGAAATGAGGCTGCGAGACCTCGCAAAACCAAGTTATGACGCAAGGATCATTTTTGCTAACTCAAATTCCCAGGAATTAAATGGCACCATCAAGACTACTACACCAAGAGGCTGGAAAGCGGATGTAACCTATAAATTAGTAAGCTTGCCGAACGGGATCTATAGTTTACGTTGCCTCGGTGTTGTACCAATAAAAGATAATAGCCAGATTGGCACTAACGAATCAAGCTATTCGGGAACTGAGAGTGCTGAAACTGCTCAGTTTATTGATTATACGCAACCTGAAACAAAAACCACCCGTGTTACAACCATTACCGATGAAAATGACAATAAAGTAACTACCACCAGCGTGCGTCTGAACTACGGGCAGAGAGACAATTCAAAAGAAAATGCTGCAGGTTGCATAGCCATGGACAATAGGGATTTTGAACGTGCAAAAGTTTCTGTTGGCAGATATGAAATGGAGGATCAAAAACTAATGGCCGCCAATGATGTTGCCAATAGCAATTGCTTTACTTCTGAGCAGGTATTACAGATACTAAACCTGTTCTCATTAGAAAGAACAAAATTAAGTTTTGCAAAAACAGCCTATGGCCATACGGTGGACCATGCCAATTATTTTAAAGTGAATCTCGCTTTCGAGGCTGAAGAAACTAAAAAAGAATTGTACGATTACGTCAGCAGCACACAATAGAAAAGATTTTTAATTGACTTTATAACCCTCACAATTTATTTTCTGCGGGTTTTTGTTTTAGACAGTGTAAAATATTTTATTGAAGTTCTCTTGTCTCCGGAAACACCATCTAACGAAGGTTTGCCAGGCTTAGCAAGGAATTGGCCAAAAACGCTGAGACAAGAACGAACATGACAAGCGACATAGAAAGGTTGAGCAATAGAAATTTAGTAAAGGTTTTAAAACCACCTTGCTTATAGAATCTTTTCATAGCCCTGAATAGATAGTACAAAAGTAGCAGCAGGATAGCCACACCTATGTATTTTCCAAAAAAACCCATCCTGTTTACACACATGATGAGGAAGAATGCAATAAAAGAAACACAGTAATAATGCACGGAAAAAATTGCATGAGAAACGTAGTTAAACTGTTTTCTTCTGAAGTACAAAATTTGTAATAGCAAGGCAAATACGGGCAAGGCAATGAATAGCATCTGCGGAAAAGAATGCCCGAATTTTTCTGCTATCTTATCCTGGTAGTCGTCGGGGTGTGCATACATGTATTCCATTACTGCGTACCAACGCCTGTTAATGTAGCGGTAGATGGCATCGTCTCTTTCAGATATCGGCAGGATTTTCTGAGCAGAATCATATTCCCTTACTGAGCGCTTCCGGTCTGTCCCCACGTTAAATGCCAAATTGACGGTCATTTTAGATTTGGTCGTTATACGGAGGTGTGGCGCTATAGAGGCGGTGGAGTCCTTCTGAGCAATATTGCTTGCCTTAACGTCGCTATCAAAAAGGCTGGAGCTGCCTCCGATAAAAAACGTCATCAGGATAAAAAAGAAGGTCGCTGATATGAAGAAATACATCCTGATAGGATGAAGATAAGTGGCGCGGCGTCCTTTAATGTATTCTTCGGTTAAGAAGCCCGGTCTCGTCAGCAAAGTTTTTATGGTATTTAAAAACTTGCCGTCAAAATGGGTCAGGTCTTCAAAAAAATGGAGGAACAAATGACCCACGGTTTCTTTAGGTTCCAGGTTCTCTTGTCCGCAGTGCGGGCAGAAACGGTCTTCAACGGTAGTTCCGCAGTTAAGGCAGTTTTTGTCAGTACGTTCTTGAGAATGCGCCACAGAGGGTATTTGAACTAAAAGTAATCAAAGCAATTGCATTTTTAAAACCTTTGGTATTTACATCTTTTATCTTAAATTTATTACTCAATCCTTTATGTATGGAAGATAATATGGAAATGCTTCGCTATCCTGTAGGTCGTTATCAAAAACCGGGATCCTATACTGCAAAGGAGCTGGACCAATGGATAGCTGCCATAGAATCTTTGCCGGCCTGGATGGATGCCTGTATCGAAAATCTGGATGCCGCACAACTACATACGCCATATCGCCCCGAAGGCTGGACTGTGAACCAGGTTGTACACCATGTTGCCGACAGCCATATGAATGCATATATACGCCTGAAACTGGCACTGACAGAAGATAACCCGACAATAAAACCTTATAAAGAAGCCGCATGGGCCAAATTGCCCGATACGGAACTGACCCCTGTAAATGTTTCTGTGACATTGCTGCATGCCCTGCACCGCAGGTGGGTGGCCGTAATGAAGAATATGAAACCGGAAGATTGGGAGCGGACTTATTTTCACCCGGAACATGAGCGCAATTTTCCGCTATGGGAAATGACAGCGATGTATGCATGGCACAGCCGCCACCACATGGAGCATATAAGGCAACTAAGGCAGCGAATGAACTGGTAGTGTTATTTTGATAACATTGCCGACACATTTGTGTATTGTCGCATTTGCACATTATCTTTAGCTATCTAAAAAAATATTTATGGAAACAGGCTTTTTGCATTTACACAATTTCATGCGTTGGCTGGTCTTATTATTTGCTTTGTTTATCCTCATTAAGGGCATGGGTGGAATGGGAGGCTCTAAAAAATTTACAGCCGGCGATAAGCGGATTGCCATGTTCCTGATGATAAGTTGCGACATACAATTACTGCTGGGCCTTGCATTATATTTTATGAAAGGCTGGGGGGCTGTATTAACAAGCGGTGCGGCTATGGCATCCAAGTATAACCGTTTTTTTTCTGTAGAACATGCTTTTGGTATGCTGGTGGCAATTGTACTGGTGCATATAGGCTATGCTTCTGTTAAAAAAGACATAGCTGATGCCAGCAAATTCAAAAAAATGTTCTGGTACACCCTTATTGCAGTGATAATTATCTTAGCTACCATACCTTGGCCGAGACGTGAAATGGTGGGTCGCCCATTGTTCTAAGCAATGTTGAGGAAACTACTTCAACCTTTTTACACTGCTTATGTTTTACTAAGCTTTGTTGTCTGTCTGCTTGCTGCCTTTCCCTTTTTTGTGCTGATAAGCATTGGTAACAATATTGCTGCCCGCAAAGCTATTTATACCATCATCAGGTATTGGTCGGAGGCCTGGCTTTGGCTGATAGGGATGCCCGTAAAACGCTTAGGCCCTAAACCGCCCAAAGGCAAATACGTGGTAGTGGCCAATCACATTTCCTATATGGATACCTTGGTCATATTTCCTGGTATACCTTCTTATTTCCGTGCATTGGGAAAAAAAGAAATTTCAAAAATACCGGTATTGGGCTACGTATATAAACAAATAATAGTGCCGGTGGATCGCAGCAAAGCAAACAGCAGGGCCAAAAGTATGCGATTGATGTGGCGTGTACTAAAGTACGAATCCAACATTGTCATTTTTCCCGAAGGGACTTTTAATGAAAATCCATCACTACCCCTCAAAGATTTTTACGACGGGGCTTTCCGCTTGGCCATTAATGCGCAGACGCCGATACTACCCATGATATTGGTTGATACAGTTGACCGCTGGCATTATAGCCATTGGTGGAAATTATGGCCTGGTAAAAACAGGATAGTATATATGCAACCCGTTGAGGTATCGGGTCTTCATCTTGCCGATGTGCCTGCCCTAAAACAAAAAGTATTTGAACAAATGGAGGCCGAATTAAGGAAGTACAGGCAGTACGTATGATTTTGTTAAATTTTTTTAACAGTCAGGCTGGCGGAGCTTATTTTTAACTTTTTACTTATACCTTTAAAACTCTTATTTTTTCTTAAAGCGCTAACTTTACAAAAATTATTATTTTAGAAAAATGGAAAATTATAATCAGAACCAGTATAGTGATTATACTGTTGTAGGTTCTTCGGTGAGGCCGGCTTCAAAAACCTTTATGGCCTCGGTGTTTACGTGGATGTTTGTTGCGCTCGGGGTTTCTGCTTTTTTCGCGTTTCTGGTTGCATCAAGTAAGGAATTATTTGTTGATGCCTTTCATACACCGTTGAGATATGTAATAATGTTCGCTCCTTTTGCATTTTTAATGATTATGAATTTTGGACTTCAGAAACTATCTGTGGCAACTATGACATTATTGTTTGTGTTGTTTGCAGTTACAATGGGTGTAAGTCTTAGTGCCGTTTTAGTGGTTTATACAAGCGGTTCAGTTATAGGTTGTTTTACAGCTGCTTCTGCCATGTTTGGCGTAATGGCGCTTCTTGGATACACTACCGATAAAGACCTGACCTCTTTCGGACGCATATTGTTTATGGGCCTGATAGGGATCGTGATAGCTTCTCTTATCAATATGTTCATTGGTAGTTCAGGCATGGATTATCTTATTAGCATTATAGGTGTTGCAGTATTTACAGGCCTTACCGCTTATGATGTTCAAATGCTGAAACGTGTTGGCGCCGGTGTTGAATATGACGGTGTTGGCACTGCAGACACAAAGAAACTCGCTATCATGGGTTCTTTAAGGCTTTATCTCGATTTCATCAATCTGTTCCTTATGCTGCTTCGTTTATTCGGCGGCAGGAGAAACTAATCGCATCCCATAATTTTAGAAAAAGGCAGAGCGTAAAAATTCTGCCTTTTTCTTTTGTTAAAAATCACGCACAGAGCAACCACATTTAGCCACATTCATTTTCACATTAGCACATTTTTTATCCTGGCAATCCTTTAATCCCTAAATCCCGGTTCAGGCTTATATCCCGCTAAACCTTATCCCTATACAAAAAGGATGCTGATCGAGCCCGTCTGTCTGTAATGAAGTGAGTTGGTAAGTAGCGTACAATCTGAAAACATTATCTATGCCCAACTCAGCCGTTACACAACTATTAAAATTACTGAAGTCAAACTGGTCATGGGTCTTTTGTTTTCCTCTTTCATCGGATATTTGCTTTGTCCATGAAGCAATGCGGTAGCCACCCGTTAAACCTACACCGTAAACAAGCCACCTTTTTTCACTAAGCCTGGTTTTTAAAGTGAATCCTAAAGGAATATTTACATAATCGAAAGCCAGTTTGTTTTTGGAGAAATGTGCGGTGTCCATAATAATAGCAGGCGCTGTAGTATTTATGTAAGAGATGGGTTTATTGAAACGGAAATTATAGAATTGCAAACCAATGCCGCTCACTAAGTATATTTTTTGCTTATCAGTACCCAGTAAGCGGTATTTAGTTGTAAGGGGATAGATATTTACGTTAACGGATTTGCCCTGGTTCATATCAAACAGGTTGCTGTTCCTGAGCGAGGGGTCTAGTTTCAGGAAATTTTGGGCCGCTGCAGAATTGTAATTTGTTTTATCCTGCAGGCTGTTTATACCCAGATCGAATATCATATCTCCGATCTCAAATTTCTCTTCATCACTATGGTGTTTCTTATTATGGATGTTAATGCCGTTTTGATCGATTGTGAGTGAATGTCCTTTCTTTTCAGATCCGTTATTGCTATCATCATCCTGCGCGTAAGCCAGGTTAGATACAAGTGCTATGACTAAACTCAGCATCAACAGTTTCATATGTTTCATAAAATATTTTTTTTAAAGGTTAAAGGCTAATAATTCCTTATTGCCGATCTTAATAACAACATCTGTGTTTTTAAGGTTGTTTTTTATTTGTCTTACTTTATTTACTTTGTCGCCAACCGCATCTGTAACAAGGTTTATACCTACATTTTTCTTTCCCACTATTGGCAGGCGGGCCAGGAAATTTCTTTTTTGTCTGGGCTCAATATTACTTTCCTGTTTCTCTTCATTTAAAGATCTCTTCAGGGCAACAGTAGAAGAGTCAGGGATAAATAAATTTCTATCGCCTCCATTGTCTGAATTTATCAACGAGTCGATATTGATTTTTTCAAAAATATTTGATACTATTTCATTCACTGTATCTTGCTTTTGTTTTTCAAGATTCCTTGTTCCTTGCCCAAATAGTACAGGTTCCTTTCTCCATCCCCTGTTATAATTGTTATAGTCATGTGAGCCTTTTGCTCCTGCTACGTGGCTGATGCTATCCTTTTTTACCTTGTCAACTCTCCAGCCAAAACGTTTGGGTTGAGCATCCTTATTGATGCTTTTATCTGCTCTTGCTATATACCTGTCAAAACTGTCTTGTTTCGGTGCTTCAGAGCCTGTCACATTATTTGCTTCTTCTTTATACAAATCGTGTGCAGGGTTTGCGATAGGTTTCTTTATTTTAGAGAAAGAATCCTTAGGGGAAAATATTGTTGTTGGTTGATCGTCTTGTTTTGTCACGGTTGTTTCATTTGAATTTTTAATTTTTAATTTTGAATTTTCCCCCGAGCTACCTGTTTTTACAATTTCAGATTTGGAACCTCCTCCTTGTTGTTTAAATATACCGAGGAAAATAAGCAAGACGATACCTGCTGCAATGCCATAGGCCCAATTTTTCCGCAATCCGATAATGCGGGCAGGAGTGGCTTTTTTAAGTAATTCTTCTTTACCTATATATATTTCCCTGTTATCCGGAACTATGCGTGCCGCCATATAATAAGCCAATTCCTGCTCCAGTTCCTTATTCCCTTTTATGAATGCTTTCAACGCTTCAGTTTCAGATTGGGATAACTCTCCGTCTGCCAGCAACATCATATACTCTTCGTAGTTCTCGTTCGTTATCATACCTCTCAGATTATATTTTCAACACTTACTAAATAGCCTTTCAAAACTTTTCTTGCCCTGTGCAGATAAACCTTCACTTGTGCCTCATTCAGGTTTGTTATTCGCCCTATCTCCTCGTAATTATAACCCTCATAGTCCTTCAGCAGTACCAAGGCCCTTGCCTGTTCATCCAAAAGCCCCAGTGCACGTTCCAGCACTTTTTTCAGGTCGGGGTTTCCGGGTCTCACATTCTCAGGCTGCTCAGGGTCTTCCTTATAAGTTATTCTCCCTTTTTTCCTGTAAACATCTATTGCCTGGTGGTAGGCGACCTGGAATAAGAATGCTTTGGCTTTTCCGGGCTGTACATCCCTTCTTTTTTGCCACAATATCTCAAAGCTGCCCTGAACTACGTCGCGTGCATCTTCTTCATGCCCGGTGCATTTCCGGGCAAATCGGAAGAGGCCATCTGCCCATTGATGAACGCATGCGTTGTAGTCGTTTACCTCCATTCAGTATATATATCGTTGCAAAAGAAAAAAAGTTACAACAATCCCGGCTTTTTTTCTTTTTTATCCCAAACAGCCTTTTTTATACGTGGTATTATTAATTTTATGCAAAGGGGAGTATTATTTAGTAAATTACCATAGTATGAAAGAGATCCTGTACAAACTGTTTATGGGTAAGCCTGAATATAACCGTCCCATAAGGATATCTCCCTATAAAGACTATTTCATAAGCCTGAAAAGAATATGGAACAACCATAAACACCATGACATGGGTTTTGAAAAGATACTGCGCTTATTCCTGGTATCTACACAGATCGTATTCCCTGGATTGCATATCAAGGCCATGTTTTGGAAGAAAGGCCTTATATATAAAAACGTGGCTATTGAGTTTTATGTCCTTTTTAAAACGATACTTCCTTTAGTCTTATTATTAAGCGGTCTCTATAAATACAAACTCGCAGTGTTTCTTGTTGTTTACTTGCTGGCAGAAACTCTGTTCTATGTGAGTTCGCTGATCTTTGTTTCGGATATATTTGTAAAACCGCGCTCCTACAGGCGAAACATCCTTATGCTTTTTCTCAACTACCTGGAGATAACTATGAGCTTTGCTGTTATTTATGCTGGCCTGAACTTATTAAAAGGCAGTGCTGTTTCAGTGATGGACTATATTTATTTCAGCTTTGTCACTTCTTCTACTATTGGCTATGGCGATTTTCACCCTACTATAAACGCCGGCAAAATAATGGTTTGTATGCACTCCATTGTAGTATTGAGTTTTGTGGTCTTGATCGTAAACTTCTTTGGGTCGAAAGTGGAGATGATACACCATGAGGAAGAAAAATAAACCTTCCTTATTTCACGGACAGTGCCATATAGCAATACATAGCAGTTGCTGTGCTTGCCAGTTTGCCAACAGAATTATCATACACTATAAATACTCCGGTATCTGCACTTGAGGCCATAACACCCGATATAATAAATTGATTATTGCATTGATCCATAACGGCGCCGAAAATCCCTGTAGAAAGCTGGTAGGGCTCGCTGCATAATTTTGTAATAACTCCCGTAGAAGTATTGATCTTAACGATATTAGAACCCTGCAAAGCATATAAACAATGGTCATTAATATTGAACCTGATACCCATTACGGAGGAGCTATTGTCTGACAGGCTGATGTTTTGTAAAACATTGTTACGATAAACAGATAATTGGGTGCCATTGCCGCCTAATATATATATATCGCGCGTTAGCGGGTCAATAGTGGTAGAGATCGTATTGGCATTAACAGCTATTATGTTTCTGTAATTAATTACTGCCTTGCCGCTTAACTGAAATGAAGCTAAGCTGTCGAAATCTGTGTAATGGCTCCGGGCAAAAAACGTTTGTGAAGCAGAGTCGTAGATCAGGTAACTCAGGTATAAATTGGGTATGTAAATACTTTCACTTAGTTCGGTAGATAAATTAACGCTTTGTAAAAGACTCCCCGGAGCTGAATTGCTGCGGATAAGAAAATAATACATGCCTCCTATCACTAATCCCTGGTGGTCATAATTATCCAGCACCCCTATATCTTGTCCAAACATAGATTGAGTGGCGCCATTTGCACGGTTCACATAACTGATATCCAACACCTGGCTGTGGTCTACAGTGTTTGCAAATAAACTATCTCTTACTCCTATCAACTGTGTCTGGCAATTATTGGGGGGAATGAATGGAGCAACAACTACCGGCGCAACAGGATCCTGGTGTTTACATGACAACAATAATGAAACAGGTAATAAAAGCATATAGCCTTTAAGAAAAAGGACAAAACTTAAACTACCACCTCTAGTGTTATGCTTCATTTAACGAAAGGATAATATTCTATCTTTATAAAAGTAGTAATTTATATTACATTTTAAAAAAAAAATGCTACTTTTTTAGCAAACCATATATAGATAAAAATCATGTTGGCAGAGTGCCTTTGGGAGAAATATTTGCAGATAATAAGGAACTTTTACATTATTACCCACGCGCCATTGCATTGTCTTGCTTATAGAGCTCTCCGGTATTTTATAAAAAAATTGTAATTTCGAAAACCTTGAAAGTTGTTTATATGAATATATAAAAATATGTTGAAGAAAAAGAAAAGAAGTCAAAGCCCAAATGCGTCTATACAAGATATTGCAATACCAGGCATAAAGCTTCAAAATGAAAATAAATTCCCCGAAAATCAGACTATAAACCCAAAACCAAACTCAAAATCAATTTTTGGCAATGTAAAAATCACAATAGGAATTCTCGTAGTTGCCGTATTGCTTGCTTTTGCCGCTAGCTTCGGAAATGACTTTGTTTCGTTTGACGATCCCGTATATATACTTGATAATCCATTAATTACGTCCCCAAGTTTTGCAAGTTTAATAAAATTATTAAAGGTGGAATGTGGTTATAACTTTCATCCTTTAACTATGGCATCTCTGTGGCTAAATTCCTTTTTCTTCGGTCAGAGCGCCTCTTCTTTTATTGTAACTAACACGATCATTCACATCATAAATACAATTTTAGTTTTCGTTTTTGTACGTAAACTTAGCCAAGGCAATATTTTCGTTTCCTTTTATACGGCATTACTTTGGGGTGTTCACCCAATGCATGCCGAATCTGTTATTTGGATTGCTGAGCGAAAAAACGTGCTATATGCCTGTTTCTTTCTGCTTTCCTGCATACAGTATATTAAATTCCTTGATAGTAAGAAAACCAAGTTTATTGTTTTTTCATTCTTGTTTTTTTTTCTCTCCTGTCTTGCCAAGGCTACTGCTGTAACCTTACCTTTTGTATTGCTATTATTAGATTATTGGTTTGATAAAAAATCGTTTTCATATAAAAACCTTCTGGTGAAAACTCCTTTTTTTATTGCATCTCTACTATTTGGTCTTTTGGCAATAGATATACAGGCTGGCGGAGATTTGGGTGGTAGAATTGAAAAACTAACACAATTCAACGATTCGGCTATTCAAAATATACCTTATTTACAAAAAATCTGTTTCGGGAGTTATGGTTTTTTAGTTTATATCATCAAGCTATTTGTTCCATTTCACCAACATAATTTTTATGCCTACCCGTCCTCCGGGGACAGTTTTGGCATTCAGTATATTGTAGCTCCCATTTTTTTTCTGCTATTTCTATATTAAGCTTTTCCCGTAGTATCTCCCCAAACCGATTGCTATCAAGTTTTATAGCATTATTATAAGCGTTTAATGCCTCGGAATAATTTCCTGCCAAACGTTCGGATATAGCCATGTCTGAATATATCAAACTATTAATCTTGTTGGAAAGCATATCTTTTGGCATATACTCTATAGAAGTATCAAAATCAGCCACTGATTTTTTATAATCTCCTGCTGCCCTGTACATAACGCCCCTATCGGCGTACAGCATACTTTT
>Ga0206970_10226_pt1 | contig 14283 bp, 13 predicted proteins | sample Alteio_BWOrgHeat_88_FD_152964 | JGI IMG/M metagenome (GOLD analysis project Ga0206970, IMG submission 152964) | Enriched cells from forest soil in Barre Woods Harvard Forest LTER site, Petersham, Massachusetts, United States -... | ecosystem: Environmental > Terrestrial > Soil > Temperate forest >... | reverse complement strand
CTGAGGTTATAAGTAAGTGTATTGCCCGATACGCCCGAGGGTGCGGGTACCGAAGAAACAAAAGAAAGCGAAGGGTCTATAATAAAAGTAAGTGTAGGGTTGGCAGTAACAGTGCCAATATTATTGGCTACAAGATAAACCTGGTTATCAAATCCGGGCACAAAAGAACAGGCAGTATAAACATTCAGGGACAGGTCGCTGATATTGGGTATAAGCGTATCGTAAAAGTTCTTGTTAGTGTATTGAGTGGGTGTAGTGATGGAATAAGAATAACCGCCACCTGCCGGACATTCCGGCGCCTTGTAACCATAGATGGTATGATATTGGGCATAATTGCCCGTCGGAATGTTTGCTTTGTAGTAGCCCGTATCATTTGAGAATGCATACCAGCTTTGGTTACCAGCATCATCAAGAACCACGGGCGTATTTCTAATCCTTAAATCTCCTGCATCGGTGGCACAATTACTATTATTATCAAGCACTATATTTCCTGATACAGAATTGGGGTAGGTATTGAATGAGCTGTCGAAATTTGTTGCTACCAAATGATTGTTGCTGGCATTAAAGTTATTTGATGTTCCAAAAGCAGTAAAAGCCCCACCACTTGAATTCGCAATCAGTTTAGAATATCCAGCTTCATTAAGTGGATTGGGGGTAAATGAAATAAAATTCAGATTTCTATCGTATTCAGTAAACCCCCAGTTAACAATTGGGTTTGTTTGGTTTGGTGGGCTAAGAATAATATAGGAGCTAAAGAGATATTTGCCAGTAGATGTTTCAACGCCGTTATCTTCAAGATTTGATAGTAAGCCTTGATACGCACTATCATAGGTAGCATAAACTGTTGACAATAATAAATTACCATTTTTATCTAATTTTAATAAATAACCTGTATCCGCAGAGCTTATTGATGAAGTCTGGAAAATGTGACAACATCTAATAATAAAACTAGAATCGGAACTGCAAAATATATTTACGCTTCCAAGATTAGTGTTTGAAGCGGAATTTGAATCAATATTTAATAACTGGTAGAGATTGACGCTCCAATTCTTGTTTCCGTTTGCATTAATTCGTTCAATCAGCAACCTATTGGTATCCGCATATATATACTTGCAATAAACTAAGCCATCATCGTACGTATATTTTGCGCTGGAACGGTCTATGCGACTGTCATCATGGACATTACTACTTGTACCCCAATGTATGATTTGATCTGTGTTTCTCCAGATTAATAAATTGTTTGACCCATATTTTTCAATTCTCGTTCTATTATAAAGAGTATCAACATTTGCTATAGAATTATAAGAATTGCTATCCCACGGATAAAGAACATAGTATCCTCCAGTATTGCTAGCAAGAACCTGGGGTGAAATCTCTTGAAAGTTTACCGTCCATGAGTTGTAGGCAATAGAGTTAAATTCGTTGTTAAACAAAATATTTCCATTGGAATCGATCCTTCGGACTATGTAATAGTTTGTATTAGTATTAGAGTCAATCCCCAATAAATAATCTCCATTTGTCAATGCTGCTATAGTACTAAATGATGAAAAACTGGTAGTATCTGCATTTTTTTGCCAAAGTACATTCCCGTACCTGTCAATGCGAACTAAAAATGTGCTATCGCCTGGGCTTATAGGATCTTGATACCCTGCTACGAATATCCCGCCATGTACATCATTGTAGGTAAAATCGGGAACCCAATAATATGCAGCATTATTAAAGTGATAGTTCCTGTACCAAGGTTGCCCGTTAGCAACAAAACCAATCAGTAAAAAGAGGGGCACTAATAATTTTCTGATAGGCATAAGTAATAGATTTTATATAAATGTACTTTGGATATTTATGAAAGTCAAGGCATTAGGGGAAATAAAGGCAGTCAAGAATACCTTAAGGGGAATATTGCATGGTTATATTAGTTATTTTTCTGTAACTTTGTTTTATGATAAAGTATTCAAATACAGATGTGCGAGTGGCAGACATCTTGAAACGAATGCAAAAAGCTATGCCGGAAATAAAACGGCAAATAGAAGTATATAACAAAAGAATCAAATCCGGTAGCAGGTTAAAATCTCCAACAGCTATATCCAGGAATGTCTGATCCGGTACTTTTATTGGTTGCTGGTTGTAACGGATCGGGGAAATCCTCTTTTTCCCAATTGTTGGTTTCGTCAAATTTTTCACCTTTTGATTACGACATTTACTTTCTAAAATACTATAGGAACCTATTTGATTCTGATGTCAGGGAAACCATGGCACATAACATGGCATTTGAAGAATTAGAAAGACAAATAACCAAGGCAATAAGTATTAAAGACAACTTTTGTTATGAAACAAATTTCAATTCAACACCACTGCATTGGCCTGAACGATTTAAAGAGCAAGGATACAAATTGCACCTTATTTACTTATGCCTGAATTCAATAGAAGAGGCTACGAGAAGAGTTGCTATCAGGGTAGAAAACGGAGGCCATTTTGTGCCGGAAAGTGAAATACAGAAGAGGTATTATGAGGGGTATGCGAACCTAAATTCTCATTTCCGGTATTTTGACATAGTGGATATGTTTGATACCTCAGCTTATGCCAGGGAGCCTTCACATATTCTTTCTATTGAAAGCGGAATAATTAAATCAAAAAAAATATTCCCGGCGTATTTAACTCATCTATTGCCAGATATTGCTAAAATTACATAAAACTGCCGTCAGAACAATAATTGAAGATGTGCTACTTCATTACAAACAGATTTTGGAAAATAATGCGATAATTTTCGGGACTTGTTTATTGCATTTATAGAGTGGAGCTTGATTATCTTTGCAGCCAATGCAAGATTTTTCATCAGAAATATTTTACCGTACTGCCCGAAGCGGGGGTAAAGGCGGCCAGAATGTAAACAAGGTCGAGACCATGGTGGAGGCCTGTTGGCAGGTGTCTGCGTCTGCCTGTGCCAATGAAGAAGAAAAAGCATTGATACTGGACAAACTAAAGAACCGCATTAATAAGGACGGCCTGCTTGTAGTAAAAAGTTCCGAAACTCGCTCGCAATTAGAGAATAAACAAATAGCCACCGAAAAAATGCAGGAACTGGTTGCTAAGAGCCTGATAAAACCTAAAAAGCGAAAAGCCACTAAGCCATCCAAAGCCGCAAAAGAAAAACGTTTGGACAGCAAGAAAAAAGAATCGAATAAAAAGCAGCTAAGAATTAAGATAATTAAACCACACGATTAGATTACACCTCCTCTCCTTCGGAGAGGTTGGGAGAGGTTTTACCTCTCATCAAAATCAATAACAACCCTTTCCGTTCTCGGGTGCGACTGGCAGGTAAGTACAAAGCCTTTTGTAACTTCATCTTTTTCCAGGGCATAGTTCACTTCCATGTCCACAGCGCCTTCCATCACACGTGCACGACAAGTGCAGCATACACCCCCTTTGCAGGCATAAGGCAGGTCGGCACCATGTTTCAGGGCAGCGTCCAATATGCTGTCGCCGTTATAGGCGAGGTCCATTTCGAAAGTATTGCCATCCAGTGTGATGCTTACATGGCTTACTTTACTGCTGTCGCGGGTATGCTCCTGTACCCATTTCTCGTGCTTGGTATTGGGCTGGTCAGGAGAACTGAAGAGTTCAAGATGAATATTAGACTGGGGCATTCCCAACTCAGACAATTTATCACGCACCGAAAGTATCATTTCTTCCGGCCCGCAGATAAATGCTTCATCGGTATTGGTTATGTCTATTAAATTATGTTTGCAGAATTCGGCACACTTTTCAGCAGATATGCGGCCATTAAAAAGATCAACGTCCATTTGCTCGCGGCTCAGTATATGGAATACGGAGAGCCGCTGCATATAAGTATTTTTCAGTGCTTCTATCGCCTCCCTGAAAATAATGGTACTGCGATGGCGGTTACCATATAGCAAAGTAACAGTACTATTAGGCTCATCTTCCAGCACGGTCTTCATAATACTCATGATAGGCGTGATGCCGGAGCCTGCTGCAATAAAGAGATAACTTTTATGGGTTTTATCAGTTTTCTTAGGAGAGAATTTTCCTAAAGGCGGCATTACATCTATCAGGTCACCTTTCTTCAAAGCTTCATTTGCAAAGCCCGAAAATTTGCCGCCTTCTACTTTTTTAATGGCTACACGCAATTCCTTTTCTTTGGGGCTCACACATATAGAATAGGAGCGACGGGTTTCTCCACCCTCCAGGTGCTTACGAAAGGTAAGGTATTGGCCCGGTGCAAAACGGAAAGTCTCCCAAAGGTCTGCGGGTACCTCTAAAGCAACAGAAACACAATCAGCAGTTTCAGAACGAACATCTTTAACCTTTAACTCATAAAACCTGGGTGCGGACATGGGGGCAAAAATAGTTGATAAGTTGATAAATTAATACGTTGATAAGTTAAAAAGTTAAATGGTTAATAGTTTAAAAGGGAATAGTTGAAAAGTTAAAAGGTAAAAATAATACAGGCCGTCTGACCGCAGGAGCGGTGCTGACAGCACGCTAACCAAGCATTCTATCTAATTCTTCTTTTTTAAGTAGTGTAAATACTTTTTTTCCATCAGGAGTGTACTCCGGCTGGCTGCAGGCAAAAAGTTCGTCTATAAGAGCCTGCTGGCCCTCTGCCTGGCGGATTGCATGTTTGTTGCGGGAAAGACGACGCGCCATATTTACTAATAAAGTGTCTGATCGCTTGTTCACAGCATCAGCCGATTCATGTTTTAGCTGTTCTATCACTTCGTCCAGCACATTTTTTTCTTCACCTGCAGGCAGTTCGGAAGGCACCCCATTTACAACAAAAGTATTTTTTCCAAATGGGGTAATATCAAAACCAATGCGGGAAAGATCAGGCAAAATGCCCGAAAGCAATATGGCATCCTGTGGAGACAATTCGTAAGATGTCGGAAACAAAGATTGCTGCGATGGGGCCGTGCCTGTATTCCATTCTTCCAGCATACGCTCATACCAAATCCTTTCCTGCGCGCGGCGAATGTGAATAAGCATCAGTCCCGATTTCACGGTAGTAAGCAACATGGCATCCTGTACCAGTATAATATTGCTGGATTTTGTTATTGGCTCTGTCTCGTTTTCACTGTGCAAGCTGTCAATGCCCGAAGGGATATTAATTTCTGTATTCCCATTCGAATTTGAAACAGGTATAGGTTGTTGCGCGATCTCATAAAGGTCCTTCCAGCGTTGCAGGCTGTCTTTGCGTTCTATAACATGTGCCTGCCCACCCTTGCTGAAAGTGTTGGACAGGTAGCCCTGTTGGGTTTCATGCCTTTGCCTTTCAGTAGCAGGTATCTGCACAGATGACAATTGCTGTATCTCGGGGTTCAAAGTAAAATCAAGAGACGGTGCAATATTGTATCGTGCTAAAGCATGTTTTACAGCAGCGTTGAGGTAGGCATACATCATGCGGTCATCTTCAAACTTCACTTCCTGCTTGGTAGGATGCACATTTACGTCCACACGTGCAGGGTCCACATCAAGAAACAAAACATAGAATGGGAAAGTCTCTTTTTCTATAAGCCCTTCATAAGCAGTTGTTAGGGCGTGGTGCAGATAATTATTGCGTATATACCTATTATTGATAAAGAAGAATTGCATGCCACGTGTACGCATAGCAGCTTCCGGTTTGCCTATAAAGCCATGTATTTTCAAGAGGTCGGTATGCTCATCAACAGGCACCACATTCTTTTCGTGCGAATTGCCCAGCAATCCCACAATGCGGGTTTTCAGGTTGCCGGGTTCCAGGTTGTATTGTTCAATGCCATTGTTCCAGAACCGGAAACGAATATCAGGGTGGGCGAGGGCCACGCGTGTAAATTCATCCAGCAGGTGCCTTAATTCGGTCGTGGTGCTTTTAAGAAAATGCCTGCGGGCCGGCACATTGTAAAACAGGTTTTTCACCATGATATTGGTGCCGCTATCGCAAGCGCAGGCCTCCTGCGTTTTCACTTCGGTGCCTTCTATTACCAGGCGGGTGCCTACCTCACTGTTCCTCAATCTTGTTTTCATCTCCACCTGCGCCACCGCCGCAATAGAGGCAAGGGCCTCTCCACGAAAGCCCATAGTGCGGATAGTGAAGAGGTCGTTTATATTTTTTATTTTGGAAGTAGCATGGCGCTCAAAACTCATCCGTGCATCAGTGGTGCTCATACCGCTGCCATTATCAATTACCTGCAATAATTCTTTACCCGCATCTTTTACCACAAGCTGGATCTCGGTGGCTCCTGCATCTATGGCATTCTCCAATAATTCCTTCACAGCAGACGCAGGCCGCTGGATAACCTCTCCGGCCGCTATCTGGTTAGCAATATGGTCTGATAATAATTGGATTACGTCTGGCACAGAACAACAAAAATTTAGGTAAAGATAAGGGATGGAAATTGTTAAGATAATGATGTAATTTGAACATTACCCTTTGTAAATATCGCGCCTATGGCCCACGTGTTGAATATCCACAATTCGTATCTCATCATTAATGGTATATAGTATGCGGTAATCCCCAACCCGTACCCGCCAAATATTTTCTTTATTATTAACCAGTTTTTTACATCCTTCCGGCCGAGGGTTTTGTGCAAGGCTTTCTATTTTTGTGGAAATAGCCGTGGCAACAGGAGCTGATAATTTTCTAAGCTCTTTTCTTGCTGATGGCCTTACGACGATTTGATACATTGATCTTACCTTCTTTTACTAATTCAGCTTTTACAGTTTCCCAAGGGATGCTCTTTTCATCTTTCCGGGCCTCGACAATAATAATATCCATCAGGTCTTCCAGAGCTTCATTATCATAGCCTGCAATGCCTTTAAGGTCTATTTGTGCATATCGCCGTTTATGTGTTTCATCGTTAATAAAACTTACTCCTTTCATGCCGTATATTTTTTACTTTACAAATTTATATGAAAAATCGGTTATAACAGTAGAGGTAGAAAGTCTGGTAGACTTTTTATCCCTTTTTTATCCTTCTTTATCCCTTGTTCTTGGCAAAAAAATTGAAAATGCCCGATGTCCGACCAAATAAAAATGCGGACATTTTTTTGTGCTGTTTTGGGTGTAAGTTATTGATTATCAGTTTTTATTATTATTTTCAAAATGTCCGATTTGTGCCTGATTTTGTACTTTATTTAACCCGCCAATTGGCGAGGCAGGCCGCAAAGACCACTGCCGTTGGCGGGGCAGGCCCGAAGGATAATTTGAGAAAAAAGTTTCAATAAGGTTACAGTAAATAAAAGAACTTGAAAGTGACTCTAACGCAGGGTCAAAATTCTGTCCAAATATACTAAATCAGGGCAGGCGTTTCCAAATTTAATTTGTTAATGAAAAAATGGCGTTGATGGCAAAAATCAACTTGTGAAAACAAATATCTGTTGAAAGTGGAACGTACGACTGAACCGTGCGTATAACATACCCATAAAAGCAACTTTTATGGAACAATACTATTACGATTACATTTTTACACAATGTTTTCTCAAAGACTGGAAAGGTCTTTCCAAGATAGAAAAGAAAGTATTACGGGACAGACGAAAGTACATGGACAGCATCTTTGTTTTTTCGGAGGAGAACATTGCTAAACTACAGAAAATAAATGACATGCTGCATAAAAAGGAGGAAGCAATTCATGCCCATGCCAATTTGTTGCGGAAAAGGCAAAAAGAATACGTGGATAGTAACAGGATTGACGACTATGAAATTGATTTTGAATTGCTACTCTTTAGTTCCGTTTATGATAAGTTTCACCCGGATTTTGAAGGCAACTCGTATTATTCAAACGAAAGCTTATTTCATTTTGGAGATAATGAAAATGACGCAGAAGAGTTTTTTGTGAAAGAAAATTGGAACGAGTTTGCAAATTCATCCCATCCCTTAGCTAAAGACCATCATTGCTATACTTTTCACTGTATTTATGACCATAGCTTTTTATCATGGCAGGACATTATGCAGATCGAAGATGTCTGGATAAATATAGTAATACTGAACCAGTTTTGTCTTGAAATTAAATAAGCTTTAAAAGAATTTTTATGGAACAACAACACAATTACGATTATTTTTTTACGCAATGTTGTCTTAATGGTTGGGCATTGCCGTCAAAAGAAGAAGAGAAAATATTATTTGAAAGAAAGATAGAACTAAACAGCAATTTTGATTGGTCAGACGAAAATATTGAAAAGCTGAGAAAAATAAATGACTTGTTACATAAAAAAGAGGCAGAGGTGCATAAACATGCGAATTGGCTGCGAAGCAGGCATAAAGAATGGATGGAATCTAAGAGGATTGAAGACTTTGAGATGCAAGTCCAAATAAAATTGTATAGCTCTGAATACGAAAGATTTCATCCGGGAATGAAAGGCAAGCCATTCTTTATAGATAAATATTTGGCTGGTTTTGGACATAAAGAAGATGACCCTGATAATGCTTTTGTGAATGAGAGTTGGAATGAGTATGCACATTCATCTAATCCAATAGCTAAAGACTACCATTGCCATACGTTCCATTGTATTTATGACCATACCATTTTATCGTGGGAGGACATCATAAAGATTGAGTATATTGGAATAGATATAAAAGTATGGAACCAATTTTTTGTTGAGATTAAATAGCCTTTAAACGTTGTAATGTATGAATGAAGAATACGAATACTGCAATTTTGCGAATGGCTATAATAGTATAAAAGAGATACTATCTATTGCTTTTGAAATTAATGATTTTAAGCCAATAGAAGATGCTTATACTGAATTTGAGAAAAACTTTGGCATGCCCGGCTCGGAAAAATTGAAAACTATCGTCAGGCAACAAATGGTTCCGAAAACAAGGGATACTATTTTTCTAAACCATTTCAATTCAGATAAACAGACTGTTGGGATTGATTTACCTGTGCTGATTTCATCCAAAGAATCTAAGGGGGTAATATTTATTCTTGGTGAGGACCCCTTAAGGAATGATAATTATGAAAATGAAAATAAGGTTGGAAGCATTATATTATCAACTCCCTATGGCATTCATTTTGAAAAATGTCGGAAAGGAAGACAAAAAATATATTGGTTAATTTCCGAGTTAATTCTTAAAATGGGGTATTCTCTATATTATACAGACGTAAATAAGATTTGGATAAAAAGAAATTATAAAGACGGAGAAAAAGAAACTATACCATAAGATTTGAAACAAAAATTTAAAGATTGTTTAGATGAAGAAATAAAGTTTTTTGACCCGAAATTGATAATGACTTTTGGTAAAGTAGCAGAATTAGTGGTTTCTGATAAGAAGCTCTCCTTTATACACCCAACTTTTACTGCTAATAAACATTGGGCTAAATGTCTCAGCGGTAGGGCCACAAATAACAACAAACTTAATTACATGAAAAATGAAATTGAGAATAGTCTAAAGGCTTTAAATAAATAATTCTCCTATTTTTGTTACATGCACCTACGATACTACCGCGCAATTTTACCGCTTATACTTTCCCTGTTTTTCATTTCCACTTTTTCCTTCGCCCAGAAAAAAGGCAAAAAGATCATTTCGAAAGATGAATTGAAAAAGATATGGGTGGACAGTGTCTATAATAATCTTAGCAAAGAAGAAAGAATAGGTCAGTTATTTATGGTGGCGGCTTATTCAGGCGGGAAAGCTTATAACGAAGATGCTGTAACCAAACTCATCAGTGCGCATCAAATTGGGGGATTGATCTTTATGCAGGGCGGCCCCGCCCGCCAGGCCAATCTTACGAACGAGTACCAGCACATGGCGCAGGTGCCTTTATTAATAGCTATGGATGCGGAGTGGGGCCTTGGTATGCGACTGGACAGTGTGCAGAATTTTCCGCGCGAGATGATGGTGGGGGCAACCAGGGATACGATATACGCATATAGAATGGCGAGTGCCATTGCGCTGCAATGTAAAAGGTTAGGTGTTCATATTGATTTTGCGCCCGTGGTGGATGTGAATAATAATCCTGCCAACCCCATAATTAACTCAAGGGCATTTGGAGATGATAAACTTTATGTAGCAAGGATGGGTATAGCCTATATGAATGGTTTGCAAAGCAATGGTATCATTGCCTGCGCGAAACATTTTCCGGGGCATGGCAATACGAGTGTGGACTCACATAAAGACCTGCCTGTAATAAATAATAGTCTTGCGGAATTGGACACTGTTGAGCTATTTCCTTTTAAGGCAATGATAAGAGCGGGCGTGAAAAGCATGATGGTGGCACACCTGGAGATGCCTGCTCTGGACACCGAAGCGCATGTGCCCACAACACTTTCTAAAAATACGGTAACAGGGCTTTTGAAGGATAAACTGGGTTTCAAAGGGCTGATATTTACCGATGCTTTGAATATGCAGGGCGTGGCCAAATACTTTGCTCCGGGCGATGCGGACCTGCGTGCCTTTATGGCCGGTAATGATATGCTATTGTTTCCACAGGATGTGCCTGTCGCCATTAAAAAAATAAAGGATGCACTGGATAGCGGCAAAATAACAGAGGGCAGGCTGGGAGAAAGTGTGAAAAAAATATTGGCGGCAAAATATGATGCAGGTTTGTATAAACCTCAAACCATCAGCACTGATAATATTGTTGATGATCTCAACAAATACATTGTCCCCATCCGCGAAATGACCGCCAAAGCAGCTGTCACCTTGGTGAAGGATGAGAACGGTATTATAAATAAAGTGAACAGGGATATGCGTGTGGGCTATATCGGGATCAATGTAAACAGCACACCGGAATTGTGCAAAGAGTTATACGATAGCCTGGGAAATGTAATTTCAGATTGGTTGCCTAAAGGAAGTACTGCTGACAGGGTTTCTCAGCTACTGGAGAAAATAAAAGATTATGACGCAACTATTATAGCTGTGCATAATATCAGTTTCTACCCCGCAGCTTGTTACGGGCTTGACCCGCAGGCGCTGTCTTTTTTGCAACAAGTTAAAGACAAGAACAATGTTATGGTAGTGCTGTTGGGCAACGCCTATGCCTGCCAGAATTTTCCGGAACCTAAATCATTACTGATAAGTTATGAAGATGATTCTGTTACCGAAAGTGTGGTGGCAAAAGTGTTATTAAAGAAACAAAAAGCAAAAGGCACATTACCTGTTTATCCTTTTAATGCTTCAGGACCGGTTGATATAAGTCCTGAAAATGTTGAAGTGAAAGAACCCCTGGCAAAAGCAAGCAATACACTGCGTAAAACAGAAGTTCCGGCAGAGGCCGGTGTGAAAGACATGGACGCGATCTTCAAGCTTAATATGTTCATACAACGTTGCATTGTTGATGGTGTTTTCCCGGGATGCCGGGTAGTTGCAGCTAAGAATGGAACTGTATTTTATGACAAGGCTTTTGGTTATTATACCTACGATAAAAAGAAAGCGGTTGACATGAACACCATTTATGACGTGGCATCTATGACAAAAGTGCTTGCCACTACCTTGTCAGTAATGCATCTTTATGAAACAGGTAAACTGGACCTGGATGAGACTTTGGATAAATATTTGAAATGGACAAAAGGTACAAACAAAGCGAAACTACACATCAGGGATCTGCTACTGCACCAGGCCGGGCTGAAAAGCTGGATACCTTTTTATAAAGAGACAATTGATGCCGAGGGCAATCCTAAAAAAGAAATTTACAGCGAAACACAGAGTAAAGAGTATAGCGTACAGGTTTCAAAAAGCCTGTTTATGAAGCACGATTATATTGATACAATATGGAGCAGGATATTAAGCGGCCCTTTAGAGAACGCCGGCCATTTTGTATATAGCGATCTTGATTTTTATTTCCTTGCAGAGGTAGTGGAACAAATAACGAAAGAATCTTTAGACAAGTATGTTGATGAACAGTTTTACAAACCAATGGGTTTGAAACGCATCACCTACTTACCCTTAAAAAAATTCAACAGCGCGGATATTGCACCTACGGAACTGGACATTTTTTTTCGCCATGAGCAGGTAAGTGGCTTTGTGCACGATCCCGGTGCAGCCTTGCTGGGTGGGGTTGCGGGACATGCAGGCATATTTGCATCTGCCGATGATGTAGCCGCAGTTTTCCAGATGTTGCTGAACAAAGGTGAGTATAATGGCACCCGTTTTTTTTAAGCCTGAAACTGTGGAATATTTCACCGCCTATAACAGCAAACTAAGTCGCCGTGGTTTAGGTTTTGATAAGCCTTTGGTAGATAAAGACGATGCAGGGCCTGCGGGTGATCGCTGCACAGGATATGCATTCGGGCACCAGGGATTTACGGGCACTTGCGGCTGGGCAGACCCGGGAACGGGTATCGTGTTTGTGTTATTAAGCAATCGTGTTTATCCTTCTTCCGATAATAATAAGATCAACAAACTGAATGTCCGCACTGTAGCCCAGGATTATATTTATCAGTCATTAGGCCTGCCCGTGAACCACGACAGGCCACAGCTTTATAAACAGGAAGTATTGGATAAAGAAAAGTAAGTCTGCGAGTATCTGCGGGAGATTTTATCCTATAGCATGTGCTAAATCTTCTATAAGGTCGTCCACATCTTCAATACCCACACTAAGGCGGATAAGTGAATCTACCAAGCCATTTTTAATTCTGTCTTCTCTTGGTATGGACGCGTGCGTCATTGTTGCCGGATGGCCTATTAATGATTCAACACCACCTAGTGACTCTGCCAATGAAAACAACTTGGTATTCTTCAACACATGCAGTGCAGCATCAATATTATCATCTTTCAGCGTGAAGGATATCATGCCCCCAAAGCCGCGCATTTGTTTTTTGGCAATAGCATGATTGGGATGATCTTCAAAACCCACCCATAATACTCTGCCCACTTTTGGATGCGCACGCAGGTATTCGGCAATCGCTTTTCCGTTCTCGCAATGGCGTTGCATACGTACATGCAATGTTTTTATGCCACGCAGCACCAACCAGCAATCGTGTGGGCCCGGCACTGCACCGCAAGAGTTTTGTATAAAGCGCAGGCGCTCCTCCAATGACAGGTCATTCATAATTAGTGCGCCATGTACTACGTCAGAATGGCCGCCAAGGTATTTTGTTGCAGAGTGCAAGACAATATCAGCGCCAAGGTCTAAAGGGTTTTGCAGGTAAGGAGATGCGAAAGTATTATCGCAAACAAGTATAAGCTTGTGCTTTTTTGCAATGATGGAACAAGCCTCAATATCAATTATGTTCAGCAATGGATTTGTAGGTGTTTCTATCCAAATCATTTTGGTATTGCTGTTGATATATTGGTTGATGTTTTGGGCATCTTCCATACCAATGAAATGAAACTTGATGCCGTAATTGGCAAATACTTTGGTGAAAATGCGGTAGGTGCCTCCATACAGATCATTCGATACGATCACCTCGTCTCCCGGAGCCAATAATTTGGCAACAGCGTCAGTTGCAGCCATGCCTGAGCCAAAACAAAGCCCATATTTACCATTCTCTATTGCCGCCAGCGCATTTTGCAATGCATTGCGCGTTGGGTTTTGAGTGCGGGCATATTCATAACCCTTATGATCGCCGGGTGCGGCCTGCACGTAAGTAGAGGTTTGATATATAGGTGTCATGATGGCACCGGTAGTAGGGTCCGGCTCTATGCCTGCGTGTATTAGTTTAGTATCGAGTTTGTATTTTTTATGTTGCATGTTGTATTTTTTATTGTAATAAATTTCTGCAAAGGTATATTCTCTTTTTGCTGATTTAAAGTTATTTGAACATATTGTAAATTTTATTTCTCATAATTATTACTTATTATTACCGTAAAAGGAATACTATTTGGTTGTAACAAAATATACTTGCCTGGGAGGGACTCATTTACCTGACAAATAAAACATTTCAAAATTCATTTTTTTTATTTTCTCATAATCAAGATATGACCGATCAAGGAGCATTAAAAGTTACCAAGTCTTTAATTATCTGGTTATTTTTTACCTTATTATGTGGAGCAATAGTTTTTTACAAGCAAAGACTACTATTTGCAGATAGTTCTCATCTCTTATTCAGAATGATTAATGATGGAAGTGTGCAAATCCCTGCTTTTCGGTATGGTATAATTTTGCCACAGCTGTTGCCACTGGAAGGATCATTATTCCTACTTCCACTTAGTGTATTGATGTTGCTTTATTCTTTCAGTTTTAGCCTGCTTTATACGATAGTTGCCCTTTTGCTTATTGATAAATTTGAACGTTATGACCTTGGTATATTATTTGGTTTCTGTCTTTGCTTGTTTGTAGGCGATACATTTTATGCTCCCAATAATGATAGTATACAGGCACTTATGTGGTTATTGCTTGCTATTGCTGT
>Ga0206970_10222_pt2 | contig 14322 bp, 12 predicted proteins | sample Alteio_BWOrgHeat_88_FD_152964 | JGI IMG/M metagenome (GOLD analysis project Ga0206970, IMG submission 152964) | Enriched cells from forest soil in Barre Woods Harvard Forest LTER site, Petersham, Massachusetts, United States -... | ecosystem: Environmental > Terrestrial > Soil > Temperate forest >... | reverse complement strand
CGCGTCCACCGCCGAGCCGCCTTGCTCAAGGATTCTTGCTCCGGCTTGAGAAGCCTGAACGTAACTTGTAGCCACGATCCCGTATTGGGTGACGACCATGGAGCGGCCGTAGGCGCGGTCCTGAGCAGAGCCAGGCAATGACAACGACAGAATTGCGATTGCTACGGAAACCCTCTTTAGAACGGACAAAATCACGAGGCTGCCTCGAAGGACGATTTTCGCGGAGGAATACACGCGCGCTCGCATAATACACGGCACCCCTAGCCGCAGATTCCAAGACTCCATCTTTCCTTACACACCCCGGCAAACCCAAACTCTACTGCCGGAATCGAAGCGCGAAGGCTCCGGATTTCGTCCGTTGGCAGAGGTGTGCCGAATGAAGGAAGACGACAAACTCACCCTCGATCCCGAAACTGCTCCAGAAAAAGAAAAGCCCGGTGTCACCCGCCGCAAATTCCTGACCCGCCTCGGGGTCACTACACTCGTCGCTACCACAGCCCCGCTGCTCGAAGGCGTCGCGCAGGTGGAAACCTCTCCTGCACCTCCGGGGACCGCGCCAACTTTCGGAACTGTGCCGATAACGCTCAGCGTCAACGGCCAGAAGCATGCGCTAAAGCTCGAACCACGCGTCACTCTGCTGGATACCCTTCGCGAGCACTTGCACCTCTTCGGCACCAAGAAGGGCTGCGACCACGGCCAGTGCGGGGCGTGCACCGTCCACGTCAACGGCCGGCGCGTGAACTCGTGCCTCACTTTCGCCATCATGCACCAGGGCGACGAAATCACCACCATTGAGGGCCTATCGCGCGGCGAGGAACTCCATCCCGTGCAGGCCGCGTTCCTCGAACACGACGCCTTCCAGTGCGGCTACTGCACCTCCGGCCAGATGATGTCCGCTGCCTCTTTGCTCAAGGAGCCTTGCGGTCCCGACGACGACTCTGTGCGCGAGTGCATGGCCGGCAATATCTGCCGTTGTGGCGCATACCCGAACATCGTGGCGGCAGTGCAAGCCGCGCGCAAACGCGCATAAGCGAGGTCCCGCATGCAGGCATTTCGCTACAAGAAAGCTGAAACCATTGCTACCGCTGTCGATTCTGCAACCGCCGCCCAGACGGCGTTCGTAGCCGGCGGAACCACGCTGATCGACCTGATGAAGCTGAATGTCCTTCGGCCCACCGTGCTGGTGGACATCAACGCTCTACCGCTCGACAAAGTGGAAAAGCTGTCGGACGGCGGAATGCGTATCGGCGCGATGGTTCGCAACAGCGATCTCGCGCACGACGCAACGATCCAGCGCGAATATTCCGTGCTCTCGCAGGCGTTGCTCTCGGGCGCAACCGGACAGTTGCGCAACATGGCGACGACCGGCGGAAATCTGCTGCAGCGCACGCGCTGTTACTACTTCCGCGACACTGCGTACGCGTGCAATAAACGAGATCCCGGCAGCGGGTGCGCAGCTCTCGAGGGATTCAACCGCATCCATGCGGTCCTCGGCACCAGCGAGCACTGCATCGCCACGCATCCCTCCGACATGGCGGTGGCGATGATGGCGCTTGAGGCTGTCGTGCACATCCGCGGCGCGAAAGGCGAACGCCAGGTCCCTCTGACCGAGTTTTACTTCGTTCCCGGCGACACCCCACAGCGCGAGAACGTGCTCGCCCCCGGCGATCTGATAACGCACGTGACTCTGCCGCCCCTTCCTCCCGGAACACGTCAGTACTACCTGAAGCGGCGAGACCGGGCGTCGTATGAGTTCGCGCTCGCATCGGCCGCGGTTGTCGCTACCGTGCAGGGCGGAACTATTCACCGCATCCGCATAGCGCTCGGCGGCGTCGGCACCAAGCCCTGGCGCTCGAAGGATGCGGAGCAAGCGCTCGAGGGTAAAGTAGCCAGCGAAGAAGCCTTCCGCTCGGCCGCCGATTCTGCGCTCCGCGACGCCAAGCCGCAGCGCCATAACGCCTTCAAAATCGAACTCGCCAAGCGCACTCTCGTACGCGCACTTAAAGTCGCCACCGAACAGGTATAGAGAGGAATGAGATGAGCAGCTCTCCAATCGGCCAGCCCATCACCCGCATTGACGGCCGCCGCAAAGTCACGGGACGCGCTCCCTATGCGGTCGAGCATGATATCCCGAACATGGCATACGCCTCTGCCGTCGCCAGCACCATCGCCAGTGGACGCGTGGTTTCGATCGACACATCGATTGCCGAGAAAATGCCCGGGGTGCTGACGATCCTGCATCACGGCAACATCGGAGGTCTCTACCGTCCTGCGGGATCACTGGAAGAACTGTCGCGTCCAGGGGAGAGCCGGCCGCCGTTTGAAGACGAGAACATTTATTACTACGGCCAATATGTCGCGCTTGTCATCGCCGAGACATTCGAACTTGCACAAGACGCGGCTGCCCACATACGCGTGAAGTACGAGACAAAGAAACCGATCGTGCGCATCAAGGATGCGCCGCAACAGTCGACCTCCGATGCGCACGCGCCCGGACAATCCGAGCCGGATTCCAAGCAGCACCGCTACTCACGTGGCGATGCCGAAGCGGGCCTGGCGCAAGGCGAGATCAAACTCGATGCGACCTACATCACGCCAGTCGAGACCCACAACCCGATGGAGATGCACGGCACCATCGCGGTGTGGGAGGGCGACAAGCTCACGCTCTACGAAAGTTCGCAGGGCGTGGTGAACCATCACAACGTGGCCGCGCAGGTGCTGGGAATGCCGATTGAAGACATCAGCATAATTTCCCCATTCATCGGCTCTGGCTTTGGTTGCAAGTTGTTCCCCTGGCCGCATTCCTGGATGACCGCGGTTGCCGCGCGGAAGGTGAAGCGTCCCGTGAAGTTCTATGTGCCGCGGGCGCTCATGTTCACGGCCGTAGGTCATCGCCCGACGTGTGAACAACATATTCGAGCGGCCGCAACGCGCGATGGAAAGCTGACCGGCTTCGTCAACGAGATCCGTCAGGGCACTTCGATGATCGAGCCGTTTCTCGAAGACTGTGTGGATCCCACGGGCATGCTCTACAGTTGTCCGAACGTCGCCGCGCACCAGACGGAAGTAAAGCTCAACACCGGAACACCGACGCCGATGCGCGGCCCCGGTCGAACACCGGCGCTGTTCGCCATTGAATCGGCAATGGACGAGCTCGCCGAGAAGTGCAATCTTGACCCGGTCGAATTTCGTCTTCGCAATTACGCGGAGAAAGACGAGAGCAACGGCAAGCCTTGGTCGAGCAAGCACCTTCGCGAGGCGTACCAGGTTGGTGCGGAGAAATTCGGCTGGAGCAAGCGCATGCCGCAAGTCGGCTCGATGCGCAAAGGGAACGAGGTTCTTGGCTGGGGCGTAGGAACGTGCACCTGGCCAGCGCACCAGCGCGGCGCCGAAGTCCGTGTGCGTTTAAATGCCGACGGAACGGCGCACGCCTACTGTGCAACGCAGGACATAGGCACCGGCACCTACACGCTCTTCGCTGAAGTAGTAAGCGACAAAACTGGAATTCCTCTCGACAAAATTCAGGTCAGCCTCGGCGACAGTTCCCTGCCGCCCGGCCCAACTTCCGGCGGATCTTCGGCTTCAACCACCGTCATTCCGACGATCCTTCAGGCGACAGATAAAGCCAAGCAAGCGGTCATCAAAGCGGCCGTGGCGATCCCAAATTCTCAGTTCCAGAAAGCTGACCCGAAGTCGCTGAAATTCACAGGCGGACGAGTGCATCTTCAGGACCAGCCGCCGACGAGCGGCATGGCCTTTAACGAGGTCATCGCGAAATCAAAGCTCGCCGCGCTCGACGGCCGAGGGAAAACCGAAGAATCGCCGGAACAGAAGAATTATTCGACGCACTCCTTCGGTGCACACTTCTGCGAGATTGCTTACGATCCGGAGCTATTCAAGGTCCGCGTGACGCGTTGGCTGACCGTTATTGATGGAGGGCGCATGATCAACGCCAAGACCGCGCGAAATCAGATCCAAGGCTCGGTCACCATGGGTATCGGAATGGCGCTGCTGGAAGAAACGATCTACGATCAGCGCGATGGACACCCCATCAATAACAACTTCGCTGACTACATGGTGTGCACGAACGCGGATGTTCCTGACGTTGACGTCGTGTTCCTCGACTATCCCGACACGATCATGAATGAATATGGCGCTCGGGGCATCGGCGAAATCGGGCTTACGGGCTGCGCGTCGGCGATTGCGATGGCGGTATATCACGCCACAGGCGTACGAGTGCGCGAATTGCCGATCACGGTTGAGAAGCTGATGGTCAAAACTTAAAGTGCTACGCCCTCTGCCGGAAGCGGTCCATCACCGCGAAGAGGAATACCGCAAGGAGGGCATTCGCGACCGCGCCGAGTAACTCGTGGGCCCAGTGCCACTCGATCGGCTGGCGCACCATGCCGCGGGCGATGAGGAAGTACACGGCCTGGTGGCCGACATAAAACGAAAGCGTGATCAGGAATCGCGAGCCGGGATTGTCGCTGTCGATCTTCGCGCCTAACTGTGAGGCCGCAAACCCAACCAGCGTCTTCGCAATGCCGTACATGCCAATCATGTCGCGGGTGAGGCTGTCCTGCACAAGGCCGATGATGCTTCCCTGCAATAGACCTGTAATCGGGTTCCGTCGCGACATGGCGAAGTAAATCGTCACCAGCAGCGGCAAGTCGAAGACATCGAAGAAGTGGATCTTGATCGGGATGAAAGCTTGCAGGAAGACGGCAAGCAAGGGCGCGAGAATCGCAACCGGCCAACTGAAGCTGTAGACCTCGACCTGCTCGCGCGACCTGGGATGTGCAGCCACGAGTTCGCTCACTGGGGCGACGCCTCATTCGAGGTCTTAGGTTTCGTTGGAGCTTTCGGAGCTGTGGCATTGGCGGGAGCCGCCTTTGGTGCGTCCGCGTTTGGCGTCGTCGGGGCCGCTACTTTTACCGCGTTCGGATCTTCCGGTATTGGCCTGCCGTTCGCATCGAGTTTCTGCGCCTGCTTCGGCACGGTCGGCAGGCGTTGAGAGAGGATGTCGGCGGCCTTCACTGGGCCGTTGGTTTCATCTTCCGTGCGTTGACGCTCGACGACTTTTGTCACCACCAGCACTTCTTCGATCTTGCTGAGGTTCGCCGCAGGCTGAATTCGGATGTTCAGGAACATGTCCTTGCCGCCGCTCGACTCCACAACTTTGCCAATCGGCAGTCCCTTGGGGAAAATTCGATCGCCGCCGCTCGTAACCACGCTCTCGCCCGGCTCCACTTTCTCATCTTTCATGATGTACTTGATGATTAAGGTGCCATTGGGCTGGCCAGCGAGAATGCCTTGCAGCCGAGTTTTCTCCAAGGTTGCGCCGACTCCGCTGAGCTGATCGTTGATCATCAGAACCTGCGACGTTGTGGGCAGAACACGCAATACCTTGCCCACGATGCCGTCCGGCGAGATCACTGCGGAGTCGGCCTTGAGGCCATCATTCGAGCCCTTGTCGATATATAGAATCCGTGACTGGTCGGTGCCGCTCGATCCGATGACCTGTGCCGGCATCGTCTCCGAGATGAACTGTTCTTTGAAGTCGAAGAGTGCTTGCAGTCGGCGTGCCTGCAGCGCGTCCTGCTGGAGGCGCACTTGGTCCAGGCGCATCTTCTCGATCTGGTCGCGCAGTTGTTCGTTCTCTTTGCGGACGCCGCGCAGCCAGAAGTAGTTAGACCAACCGTTGAATACGCCGCGCTGACCGTGAACGAGTAGCTTCTCAACTGGGGTGATCGCCGAGATTGACCAGAGACGCATCAGGCTTATGCCGCCTTGCGAATTGATCTTCACCTGCATCGCCAATCCCATGATCTGCCCTACCAGCACAATCGCGAGGGCGATCAGGTTCTTGTGGCGACTCAGGAAACTTTCCATCTGTTCACTCGGGTACTCGCGGAAACAATTTGGGCGCGGATGGCTCCGCGCCCATCAGACTACTCGATCGAGATCTTACGGAGCAGCTTGAAATCGCTGAGCATCTTGCCCGTACCCAGCACCACACTGCACAGCGGATCGTCCGCAATCGAGACCGGCAGACCGGTTTCCTCGCGGATGCGCTTATCTAGGTTCTTCAGCATCGCGCCGCCGCCGGTGAGAACGATACCGCGGTCGCTGATGTCGGCCGACAGTTCCGGGGGGGTACGTTCCAGCGCCACGCGGATCGCATTCATGATGGTCGCAACGCACTCTCCCAGCGACTCGCGAATTTCACTGTCGTCAATGGTGATCGTCTTCGGCACGCCTTCAATCAGGTTGCGGCCCTTAATCTCCATCGTGATCGGCTTGTCCAGCGGATAGGCCGAGCCCAATTCGATCTTGATCTGTTCGGCTGTGCGCTCGCCGATTAGCAGGTTGTATTTGCGCTTCAGAAAATTCATGATGGCTTCGTCCATCTGGTTTCCTGCCATGCGTACTGAGCGCGAGTACACGATGCCGCTTAACGAAATCACCGCAATATCGGTCGTGCCGCCGCCAATATCCACTACCATGTTGCCGCTGGGTTCGGTGATCGGTAGGCCGGCACCGATCGCAGCTACCATCGCCTGCTCCACCAAGTGCACTTCGCTCGCCTTCGCGCGGTAGGCGCTGTCCATGACGGCGCGCTTTTCCACCTGCGTGATCTCCGACGGAACACCGATCACGATGCGTGGATGCACCAGCATCTTGCGGTTATGGGCCTTCTGGATGAAGTAGTTCAACATCTTCTCGGTGACTTTAAAGTCGGCGATGACGCCGTCCTTCATCGGCTTGATGGCCACGATGTTGCCGGGCGTGCGACCAAGCATCTCCTTGGCCTCTTTACCTACGGCCTCGACTTCGCCGGTGTTCTTGTTAATCGCGACAATCGAGGGCTCGTTGACGACGATGCCCTTGCTCTTGGCATACACGAGGGTGTTCGCAGTCCCCAAGTCGATCGCCAAGTCGCTGGAGAACATGCTGAAGAGCGAGCGGAGGTTGGCGAAGCGGGATGCGCTGGAATGGAAACCGTTGGATGACATTTCGAAAAGCTTATCTTTCCTGACCCTGGTTAAAGTTACGAAATCGTACTACCCGCGGGGAGTAACTTCTATCCCCGCAATAAGCTAAGCTCGCCAACATCGCTTTGCGAGCTTCCTCCCGGCAAAAGGCTGGTCTTGGTCAGGCCGACATGTGCCGAGGAGGAACAACCGACGATCCGGGCGCGGATGTGTCTTTGAGCTACTCTATTTTACTGGATAATGACCGTGTGCTGCTTGGTGTTTACTCCACCCTTCGAGTCCTGTGCCGTCACCGTGATCACGTTTTCGCCCGCCGGGAGTGCCGGAGTGTAGTAATTGAACGATCCGTCGGGCCGCACCACCGGCACTTCCTGACCGTTCACCATGACGCGCGCACCTGACTCAGTCTTGCCAATCACCTCGACCATCTTGCCGTGCTGGATGAAGTCGGTGAGGGCGAGCGCAAGGGTCACTTTCGACGACGTCTTCGCTACGATCGTGAAGCGATTCTTTTCACTCTCCGCCGATTCCTTGGCGTTCTCGTCGATTGCCTGCACTTCCCAGTAGTAGGCGCCCGGGGCCAGGCCGGTCACCGCCAGGTTCGTATTGTCGAGCCGTTGATCGAGCAACAGGTTGGTGAAGTACGGGCTCTTCGAAAGCCGGATGTGATATTGCCGTCCGCGCTGGACGGCCGTCCACGAAAACTGCACACTGCCGCCGTTTCCGCCCATAAAAATGGGTGACATATTCGAAGGAGAAACCAGCACCGGCGGCAGAATCGCCTTGGCGCGCTCCATCTTTTTTGCGGGATCCTGGGTCTTGAACGCCACTTTCTCGAAGTCGGCAAGCTTTACGATTTCGCCACCACGAACGACGTCAGCCGAGCCCTTCTTCAGCAAGATCTCGTGCTGGTCCTTCGCCGGATCGCTCTTGACCGATGCCGAGGATTCGGGCGCCAGTCGTGCCGACGCCCCCGCAACGCGCACTTCCGACTTCGATCCCTCGGTAAACGTTGCCGTAGTCAGGTCCACCGTTCCGGTCGAAACCTGGACTGCAACGTTGGTCTGCTGCTCCTTGTTCGTCGAGTTCTCTTCCACCACGATCAACGAATCCTGTTTCACTGTGTAATTGGTACCGTCAGTAAAGACGATCTTCGCCATGCCTTCGGTGGTGGTTTGGACGACATCGCCCTTCTCCAGAGCCGTGTCGTAGTTGGCGGTAATCCAGTTGTTGCTGTTCGCCTTTTTGACTTTGACCGTACCGTCGAGATAAACGAAATGCGCCTGAGAAAGCGTACTGGTACCGATTTTCGCAGCGCGATTCGCGATGCGGCGCGTGACGGCGTTCCATGCTGCTTTGGCTTGATCCGGGAATATCAGGGAGGTCACGAATGTGGCGAGAATAACGAGACCGACGATGATGAGCGCAATCGTCCTATACCGGACCGTGGTCCAGGAAATCATATCCAGTCCGCCCGCCTTCTTACGGCGATTGGACTGCGATGAGCTAAGGGTCTGCATCGCGTCAGTGTGAGCGAGAGTATCACATTCATTTTCATACAAGAACTAGGGAAAAGACATTGCATTCCCGTATTTCATCCTTAGTTCTCAGTACTTTCGACATGTCCCTTCGGTGTTCTGCCATGGTCCGAATGGCCGATTCGCAGGTTCTCCGGGTGGAACCGAGGAGCGTCCTCAATCATCTAATTACTGCGCTTGCCGGTCCCTTCCCGGAACGATACGATTAAGAGTTTGCACTTATTTCCCCGTGTCGTCTGTTCGCTACACGGGCTAGCCGGAGGCTATCAAATGGCTACTACCACCGCGGAAACCGCCAAGGCGACCGTTTACAAGAACCTGATCGATGGCGAATGGGTCGAGGCGAAATCCGGCCAGACCTTCGAAAACCTCAACCCAGCCGATACCCGCGAAGTGGTCGGCATCTTCCAACGCAGCGGCAAAGAAGACGTCGAGCATGCCATCGAATCCGCCAGTGAAGCTTATAAGTCGTGGCGCCTCGTCCCGGCCCCTCGCCGCGCCGAGATCCTCTTCAAGGCCGCTGCCGTCCTCGAACAGCGCAAAGAGAAGTACGCCCAGGAAATGACCCGCGAAATGGGCAAAGTCATCAAAGAGACCCGCGGCGACGTCCAGGAAGCCATCGATGCCGGTTACTACAACGCCGGCGAAGGCCGCCGAATGTTCGGCCCGACTACGCCGTCTGAATTGCCCAACAAGTTCGCGATGGCCGTCCGCCAGCCTATCGGCGTGTGCGCCATGATCACACCGTGGAATTTCCCGATGGCGATCCCATCGTGGAAGCTCTTCCCCGCGCTCGTCTGCGGCAACACAGCCGTCATCAAGCCGGCGCAGGACACTCCGCTCTCCACCTTTAACTTCGTCCAGGCACTCAACGATGCTGGCGTCCCGAAGGGCGTCATCAACATTGTGACCGGTTACGGTGGCGAAGTCGGCACGCCGATGACAGAGCACCCTGAAGTAAAGGCCGTTTCACTCACCGGATCGACGGCGGTCGGCCGCATCGTGGGACAGGCCGCAGCAAAGAGCTTCAAGCACTGCTCGCTCGAACTCGGCGGTAAGAACCCGATGATCGTCCTCGACGACGCGAACCTCGACCTGGCGCTCGAGGGGGCACTCTGGGGCTCGTTCGGCACCACCGGCCAGCGCTGCACCGCCACCAGCCGCATCATTCTCCAGAAGGGCATCTACAAGAAGTTCGCGGAAGAGCTCGTCGCCCGCGCGAAGAAGCTCAAGGTCGGCAACGGCCTCGATGAGTCCGTGGACATGGGTCCCGCAGTCAACGAAAACCAACTCAACACCGATCTGAAATACATCGAGATCGGAAAGAACGAAGGCGCAAAACTCGCCCACGGCGGTCATCGCCTCGACCAGGGCGACTATGCGCATGGCTGGTTCCTAGAGCCGACCATCTTTACCGACGTCAACCACAAGATGCGGATCGCGCAGGAAGAGATCTTTGGACCGGTGGTTTCTCTCATCCCTTGCGACGATCTCGACGAAGCCATCGAGATCGCCAACGGCATCGAGTACGGCCTCTCGTCCGCGATCTACACCCGCGACGTGAACAAGTCGTTCCGCGCGATGCGTGACCTCCACGCCGGCATTACCTACGTCAATGCTCCGACGATCGGTGCGGAAGTCCATCTGCCGTTCGGCGGCGTTAAGGCCACCGGCAACGGACATCGTGAAGGCGGTATCGGCGCACTCGACTTCTACACTGAGTGGAAGGCGATCTATGTGGATTACAGCGACACGCTGCAGCGCGCCCAGATCGACAACCGGGAGTAACTGTGGGTGCCCCCATCCTTTTCCCGGCGGGGAGAGTGGGATACGAAACCGCTCCAGATTCATTGATCCCGAACCCACGCGGTCAGTCCTCAAAGCTGACCGCGTCCTTCTTGGCGCTCTAGTCACGGCGAAGTTTCCCTGCCCCACGTCGAAGTCGCCGCTCGTCACATCTCCACCTTCGTATTCAGGGCTACAATATCCAAGAACGTTTTTATAAGGACCAATTCATGTCCACGTTGACCAAAGCCATCCCGATTCAAGCTGCGGCGCGCATTGCGAATGTCCGGTATGCGATTCGCGACCTCGCCGTGCTTGCCGACCAAGTCGCCTCCCAGGGCAACAATATCCTCTACTGCAACATCGGCGATCCCTGTAAGTACGACTTCCCCGTTCCCGAACACATTTTGGAAGCCGCCATAAAGGCGATGCGCGACGGGCACAACGGCTACGGCGAGTCACTCGGCATCAAGCCCGCGGTCGAAGCCATTCGCAACGAAGCGGAGCGCGACGGCTTCAAAAATATCCAGGGCGTCTTCGTCGGAGTTGGGAGCGGCGAAGCCATCGACTCTTGTCTGACCGCACTCCTCAATCCGGGCGAGAACTTCCTCGCGCCGAGCCCGGAGTATCCGCTCTACAGCGCGATCACCGTAAAGCTCGGCTGCGAACCAAATGCCTATGCCTTAGATGAATCGGATGATTGGCAGCCCGACATGGAAGACATCGAGCGCCACATCAACGCACGCACCCGCGCGCTGCTGATCATCAACCCGAACAACCCGACTGGCGCTGTGTATTCGCGCGAGACGCTGGAGAAGATTGCCGACATAGCCCGGCGGCACAACTTGCTGCTGCTCTCCGACGAGATCTACAACAAGCTTGTCTTCGATCCCAGCGCCAAGCATATCTCCATCGCTACGCTCGCGCCCGACGTTCCATGCATCACCTTCAACGGACTCTCGAAGGCCTATCTCGTCCCCGGCTGGCGAATCGGCTGGGGCGTCGCGACCGGCCCGGCCGAAATCATCAAGCCGTTCCTGGAGAACATCTACAAGTTGCTGCGCGCCCGTCTCTCCGCGCCGCATCCGTACCAGTACGCAATCAAGGCCGCGCTGGAAGGTCCGCAGGACCACTTGGAGTGGGTGAACGCGAAGCTCGCCTCCCGCACGAAGATCACGAAAGATTGGGCTGCGAGGGAACCGCGCGTGAGCCTCGTCGCGCCGAAAGGCGCGTTCTACGCTTTCGCGTCCCTCGACATCCCGGAAGACGACCTCATTTTCGTCAGCGAACTCCTAAAGCAGAAACACGTTTTGCTCGTGCACGGGAGCGGTTTCGGCCAGAAGCCCGGAACTCATCATGCGCGTATCGTCACGCTTCCGCAGGAAGACGTACTGACAAATGCCTATGCGAAGGTCAGCGAATTCCTGAAAGAACGCTATCAATAGCTGGGTTCGACTCAGAAGACAGAAGCGCGCATTGCGCGGGCTTTTTCATTTGCCTCGAGAGAATCCTTCAGGCAAAATCCAGCCTCGCCGGATGGTCCACAATGATCGCCTTCCCATCCGTCAGCGCCCGCACCGAATGCCGAGCGTTCGCGGGCACAATCGCAACTACACCCGGACGCGCTACATGGACCGTCCCATCAATCGTGAGTTCCAGCTCGCCCTCGATCACCTCGTAAACTTCTTCTTCAGGATGCCAATGCTCATGGATCTTGGAGCCTTTTGCGAATTCGTAATGTGCGAAGGTCATGTTGGCGGTGTGGAAGTAACGTCCCTTCCATCCCGGAAGTCGTTCCTTCACCGTCAGGAGATTGGTATCGACAATTGACATCCGGGCTCCCTCACGCCTTCCACTGAAAACAAATCCCAAATCCATCGGGATCGTTTAAGTACAACTGCTTCATTCCGTACGGCGCGACTTTAGGCTTCTCACACTTCACGCCCTTCGACTGCAAGTACTCATACGCCGCATCCACATTCGGACACCCAATAAACAGCCCCGTATCCATGTGCCCAATCATCCGGTCGCGATCAGGTTGTGGCGGACGTCCGTCCTCGTCATAGGCCGTGTTCAACATCAGTTCCGCACCGCCCTTGCTGCGCAGCCAGCACCATCCGCAATCGTCCGAATCTTTCGAACGTTGCACAACTTCGAAACCCAGCAGGTCACGATAAAACCGCAGTGACGTCGGCATATCGAATACCTGAACAAGCGGACAGAGGCCCCGCATTTCGATACCCATCACCTCTTCCATCCGAATCTCCTTCGCGCAGGTGCGAAACAAAATAGCCCACCATTCGCAGGCGGGCTAGCGATTCGTCCCAAGGAACTTAAGCGAACGCACTCTCCTCATACGTCCCATACACCGCGCGCAGCGCATCGCAAATCTCGCCCACGGTTGCATACGCTTTTACCGCATCAATGATGAATGGCATCGTGTTCGCCGGCGAAATGTTCCCGTTCTCCCCCGCCCTCGGTTCCTGCGCCGCCGCTTTCTTCAGCGCATCCAGCGCGCGCTTCACCGCCGCATTGTCGCGACGAGCCCTCAGCGCGATCAACTTCTTCGTTTGCGTCTCGGCCACGCTTTCATCGATGTACAGCGTGTCATTCGATTGGCCTTCCACCACAAATTCATTCGCGCCTACGATGACCTTCTCGCGCGCCTCCGCCGCCTTTTGGAACTGGTAGCTGGCTTCGGCGATCTCCTTTTGCGGATACCCCTTCTCGATCGCCTTCACCATCCCACCCATCGCATCCAGCTTCTCGAAGTAATCAAACGCGCCCTTCTCCATGTCGAGCGTGAACTTCTCTACGAAGTACGATCCGCCCAGCGGATCGATGGTGTTCGCCACGCCGCTCTCGTACGCGATGATCTGTTGCGTCCGCAGCGCGATCTGTGCCGCCTGAGCGGTCGGAAGCGCCAGTGCCTCGTCGAACGAATCCGTATGCAGCGACTGCGTTCCGCCGAGCACTGCCGCCAGCGCTTGCAGCGCCACCCGCGCGATATTGTTCTGCGTCTGCTGCGCCGTCAGCGAAACACCTGCGGTCTGCGTATGGAAGCGCATCAGCCACGTGCGCTGATTCTTAGCGCCGAAGCGGTCCTTCATCAGGCGATACCAGACCTTGCGGGCCGCGCGGTACTTCGCGATCTCCTCGAAGAAATCGTTATGCGCGTTGAAGAAGAACGACAGCCGCGGCCCAAACTCATCCACATCCAGCCCGCGACGCTGCGACCACTCCACATACTCCACGCCGTCGTAAATCGTGAAGGCCAGCTCCTGCAACGCCGTCGAACCGGCTTCGCGGATGTGGTAGCCGCTGATCGAAATGGTATTGAATCGCGGCGTGTACTTCGATCCGAACTCAAAGGTATCGATCACCAGCCGCATCGACGGCGCCGGTGGATAGATGTACTCTTTCTGCGCGATATATTCCTTCAGAATGTCATTCTGCAGCGTGCCCGAAATCTTCTTCCAATCAGCGCCCTGCTTCTCCGCCACCGCCAAATACATCGCCCAAAGGATCGAGGCCGGAGAATTGATCGTCATCGAGACGGTGGTCTTCTCCAGATCAATCCCGTCGAAAAGGATCTCCATGTCCTCGAGCGAGTCGATCGCCACACCACACTTACCGACTTCACCTTCACTGAACGGATGGTCGCTGTCGTAACCCATCAGCGTCGGAAGATCGAAAGCTACGCTTAGTCCGCCGCCACCGTGCGCCAGCAGAAATTTGTAACGTTCGTTCGACTCTTCCGGACTTGCGAAACCGCTGAACTGTCGCATCGTCCAGAGCCTGCCGCGATAGCCCGTCGCATGAATTCCGCGCGTGTAGGGTTCCTGGCCTGGGTAATTCAGGTACCGGTCGTAGCTCCAGTCTTCGGGAAGATCGGCCGGCGTATAGAGCCTGCGAATCGGCGTGTTTGAGATGGTTGAGAAACGCGCGTGCCCGGTTTCGTCCAAATTGCTACCGGTCGCCCTCCCAATCGGCCGTTCCGGGGA
>Ga0206970_10225_pt1 | contig 14337 bp, 14 predicted proteins | sample Alteio_BWOrgHeat_88_FD_152964 | JGI IMG/M metagenome (GOLD analysis project Ga0206970, IMG submission 152964) | Enriched cells from forest soil in Barre Woods Harvard Forest LTER site, Petersham, Massachusetts, United States -... | ecosystem: Environmental > Terrestrial > Soil > Temperate forest >... | reverse complement strand
TGAAGGAAAACGTAGGCATCCCGAATTTCGGGATGCGGAACGCTATTTTAGGTATCTTGTCCTTAAGTGCCATAGCAATACATATTATAGCCTACAGCCACTTCGCAGCCGATGTCAGACGGAAACCATGCCGGCATCATTTATCCGGCGTTGCCTGGTTATAGACGCTGACGGCGCGCAACAGATCCAGCGCGCGCTGCAACTGGAAGTCCTCGGCCGAAGCGATGTCGCCGCTGTTGTCCTTTTTCTTGCTATCCTTGTCTTTTGGATGCTCAGGCTCGGCTGGTTTCGCTTCGGGCTTATCCTTGTCGTCTTCGGCTTTTTTCTCCTGCGATTTCTTCTCCTGCAGGTTTTCGAGCCGCTTGCGCAGGTCGGCCTCGCTGCGCATTTTATCGTTGCTCTTGATCGGCTCGATTTTGGCCTGCTCGACCACGATATCGGGAATGATGCCCTTGGCCTGGATCGACCGTCCCGACGGCGTATAATAACGCGCCGTGGTCAGGCGGATGGCGCCATGGTCGGTGAGCGGGATGACCGTTTGCACCGAGCCTTTGCCGAAGGTTTTCGTTCCCAGGATAATCGCCCGCTTATGATCCTGCAAGGCGCCGGCCACGATTTCCGAGGCCGAAGCCGAGCCGTTATTGACCAGCACCACCATCGGGATGTTGTCGTCGACCAGCTCGTCGCCGGCATGGGCGCTGTAGCGCTTGGTTTTATTGGGATCACGCTCGCGCGTCGACACGATTTCGCCCTGTGTCAGGAAAGCATCGGACACCGATATCGCTTGCTCCAGAAGGCCGCCGGGGTTGTTGCGCAGATCGAGCACGACGCCGCGCAGATGCGGCAGGTTTTTCTTGACGCGCTTGAATTCATCGCGCATGAGGTCGGTCGTTTGCTCGGTAAAGGAGGTGATGCGGATATAAGCGATGTCGTCGCCCTCGGCGTGCTCGCGCACCGATTTGATTTTAATCTCGGCGCGCGTCAGCGTCAGTTCCAGGGGCTCGGTGGCGTCTTCGCGCAATACCGTGAGCTTGACCTTGGAGTCGACCGGCCCGCGCATTTTGTCCACCGCGTCCGACAGGGTCAGCCCCATCACCGCCTCGTCGTTAATGTAACTGATATAGTCGCCGGGCTTAATGCCGGCCTTGGCCGCCGGAGTGTCGTCGATGGGAGAGACCACTTTGACCAGGCCGTTTTCCATCGTCACCTCAATGCCCAGCCCGCCGAATTCGCCTTTAGTCTGCACCTGCATTTCCTTGAAGGCTTTTTCGTTCATATAGCCCGAATGCGGGTCGAGCGAAGTCAGCATGCCGTTGATGGCGGCTTCGATCAGGTCGGAATCCTTGACCGGCTCGACATAATCGGAGCGCACGCGCTCGAACACTTCGCCGAAGAGGTCGAGCATCTGAAGGGTGTCGCTTTTATCGGCATAGGCAATGACGGGAACGGCGAGGATCAGCCCTACGAGGCATAACTTGGCAAAACGGTGCATATTTGACTTTCGCATCCTTATTAATGAGTCTGGTTTAATCCAATAATCCACGGCGCAGGATCTACCGGCTGGTTGTTTTTTCTCAGCTCGACATACAATCGATTGCCCGCTTCACCCTCTCCCATAGCACCAATCGGTTCTCCTTCCAACAGAAACTCGCCAGCCTCGGCATCGATTTTTGCAAGTCCGGCCAGGAGAGTATGAAAATCGTCGCTGTGACGGATGATGACGATCTGGCCGTAACCCAGGAAGGTTCCAGCATAGACCACCTCGCCATCGTAAGGCGCCATGACCTGCGTATGGGGGCGGGTGGCGATGACGATGCCCTTGCTGGTTTCGTTTTGCCCGCGATTGGCGCCGAACGTCTGTATGACGCGGCCGGCGGCCGGCGGCCGGATACGCCCGAGGGAAGCGGCGAAAGAGCGCAGCTTGCCGCGCGTTCCCTGCGGCGCGTCCTCGCCTGGCGTGAGTTCGGCGGCATGGCGTCCCGGTTTTTTCGCTTCTTCTTTTTGCAGCGACGCCAGCAATCCCTGGAGGTTTTCCGCCTTTTTGGCAAGGCGGGACAGGGTTTGTTCCTCTGCCTGCTGCTGGCGGTCGAGTTTCGCCTGCATGGCGATGCGCTGGGCGAGTTCGTGCTCCAGCGTCCGGCGCTCTTTGTCGAGGTCGATTTCCTTGCGGCTCAGCTCGTCGCGCCCCTTCACCACTTTCTGCTTAAGCTCCTGCAGCTCGCTAATCTGCTGGCCGATGCTTTCGCTTTCCTGCCTGATGCTCTCCGACAGCATCTTCAGCGTCCGCGCCGCCTGCATGGTTTCCAGCGAATCGCCCGGCATCATGATCATGGCTTCCGGCGGCGTGCGGCTGAGTGCCAGCGCTGCCTGCAACATCGACGCCAGGTCTTTACGGCGGGCTTTGAGCGCCGCGTTTTTTTCCTGCAGCTGCTCGTTAAGGATGTGCAGCTTTTCTTCGGAAGCGGACAAATCATCCTCGCCGCTTTGAATCGCCGCCGCCGTCTGCACCAGCTTTTCCTGAATATCGTGCAGCTTGCCCTGCAGCGTGCGGCTCTGCTCGGCCAGCGCCGCCTGGCGGGTGCGCGCCTGTTCCATGTCTTGCCGGGTTTGCTCAAGATCGTCTTTGGATGAAGCGAGGGTGGGAGTAACGATGAACGATGATACGATGAACGATGATACGATGAAGCAAACAGAAGGCCTTATTTTGTCAAAAAATCTAAATATATTTTTCATGTATCTCCTTATCGAATCATCGTTCATCAAATCATCGCCAGCAACGACCGCCCCGTCATCTCTACCGGCTGGGGCAGTTGCAGCAATTGCAGCAAGGTCGGCGCGATATCGGATAGCTTGCCTTCCGGCAGCGGGAACGGACGATCTTTGAAGCGATCGGCGATGATGATGACGGGAACGAGGTTCAGCGTGTGCGCCGTATGCGGCTGGTGTGTCGCATCGTCGAACATCATTTCGGCATTGCCGTGATCGGCGGTGATCAGCAGCGCGCCGCCTTTGGCCAGCGTCGCCTCGGTCAGCCTGTCCAGACAGCTGTCGATGGCTTCGACGGCCTTCGCCGCCGCGGCAATATCGCCGGTATGGCCGACCATATCGCCATTGGCATAGTTGACGACGATGACGTCAAAGCGATCGGCCGCTATCGCTTCCAGCAATTTATCCGTCACTTCCGGCGCCGACATTTCCGGCTTGAGGTCATAAGTGGCCACTTTGGGCGATGGCACCAGGATGCGCTCCTCGCCGGGAAATTCCCGCTCGCGCCCACCGTTGAAGAAGAAGGTTACATGCGCGTATTTTTCCGTCTCGGCGATACGCAATTGTTTTAATCCGGCATTGGAAATAATTTCCCCGAAAATATTAGTCAGGGGTTGTGGCGGAAACAGGGCGGCCATGAAGGCGTTGAGCGATTCGCTATACTCGACCATGCCCAGCGTGGCGGAAAATTTGACCACGTGTTTGCGTTCAGATGGCCTGAAGCTATCGAATTCCTTGAAATTAGGATCAAGTAGAGCAGTTAGAATCTGTCGTACCCGGTCGGCGCGAAAATTGGCGCAGAGCAAGCTATCTCCATCCTGCATACCAGGGAAATTTCCTATAGCGGTAGGGAAGATGAATTCATCGCTATTTCCCTCTTTGGAATAGCTTTGTTTAATGGCATCAATTGCTTTTAAAGCGTGTTCGGGACGCTTTTCAGCAGTGTTTACAATCATTGAGTAAGCAGCAAATATACGATCCCAGCGTTTGTCGCGGTCCATGGCGTAATAGCGGCCGCAAACGGTAGCAATGGCAATATTCGGATGTGCTCCCGTATCCTTCTCAATTTTTTTTACATATTCCACTGCGCTTTTAGGTGGAGTATCACGTCCGTCGGTAAAGACATGCAGCCAGACCTTAATGTCTGCTTCTGCCAAAATTTTAGCCAATGCTGCTATATGATGCTGATGCGAATGTACTCCGCCGGGTGAGAGCAGGCCGAGCAAATGGCAGACGCCAGTGCTGCTTTTCGTTTTCTTTATGAAATCCACCAGCGCCGGATTCTTCGCCAGCGAGCCATCCTCAATCGCTGCGTCGATGCGCGGCAGGTCCTGCATCAGCACGCGCCCCGAACCGATATTCATATGCCCGACCTCGGAATTTCCCATCTGCCCCGCCGGCAGCCCGACATGCCGCTCCGAGGCGTTGATCAGGCCGTGGGGATAGTCATGCGCGAGGCGGTCCCATACCGGCGTGCAGGCGCGCGCGATGGCGTTATGCGCCGTCTCCTCGCGATGGCCCCAGCCATCGAGAATTACCAGCACCAGAGGTTTGGGACGTTGTGATGACACTAGCTTGATGGTTCTTCTGATTCCCTGAGCATGGCTTTGTCGGCGCGCTTGCCCGAGGCGACGTAATACACGGTTTTGGCGAGATTGGTGGTATAATCCGCCACGCGCTCGAGATTCTTGGCGGCGAACACGACATGCGTGCAGGCAATGACATTATCCGGCGAGGCGGACATTTCCTGCTGCATGGCCGCGAAAATCTCATGGTAGAGATCGTCGATTTCCTGGTCGCGTTTCCAGACGGCGGTGGCTTTGTGCATGTCCTTCTGGTGGAACGCTTCCAGGGCGTCGTCCAGCATCCCGACGATGACGTCGGCCATCCGTTCCAGCTTGGCGATCACCGGCTCCGGCGCGAACGTTCCCATCTTGACGCTGCGCTTGACGGTGTTTTTTGCCAGGTCGCCGGCGCGTTCCAGCATGCCGGTGATTTTCAGCACCGAGGTGACGAAACGCAAATCGATGGCCAGCGGGTTCTGCAGGGCCAAGACGATGGTCGCCTCTTCCTCGATCTGCACATCGAGCTCGTTGATATGTTTATCGGCCGCCTTGGCTTCGGCGATGCGGTTTTCATCGCGCGAGCGGAACGATTGCTTGGCCGCCAGCACCATCTTGCGCACTTCGCCCCCCATATCGAGGATGAGCTGCATCAGATGCTGCAGTTGCTTGTCATACGAACGTAGCGTGTGCTGGCTTAAATTCATGGCGAACGATTTTGACCTCTCTACATACATATTACCGCATACGATAATGTTTTTACAGGAGTTTTTATCGTTAAGGTATTTTTAATGAATAGCTGTTATCGGTGACAATATGAAACCCACCGTACGACTTCTATCGTTAGTATGCGTTATTGGCGGCGTTACCGTCAGCGAGGCACGCGCCGATAACAGTTACAGCGTCGGCGTCGAAGGATTCCGCGATGCCTATAAAGAATATTGCGTAGATGGCGCCGGCGTTGACCCGAAGGTCGATATCCATACCGATTACGGCTCGGTGACGGCCAGCTACCAGCATACCGCCGGCAGCTATTTTACCGCCATCGACGGCCGCTATTCCCAGGGCGATGCTGATTATAAATCGCTCAGTGGCACCATCAATAATATTTCCGATAAGGAAGGCGAAGCGCGCCTTCGTTTTGGCGCGAACATGGTTGCCTGGCATGGCATAGTGATGCCTTATATCGGCGTCGGCGCGCGTTTGTTCTTTGACCAGGGCAAAGGCATGTTCAGCAGTATCGGCGCTGAAGCTTATGACCGCCATATTACGCAACTCTATGCTCCGCTGGGCGTTACCTATCAATTCAATTGGGGTAGCTGGGTGTTTCGCCCCAACGCCGAAGTGGACGCCCTTTTTTGGGGAAAGGTAGAATCGCATCTGGGAGAAGTGCGCGGCAATTACAACGTGGAAAACACCCAGCATGGCGGCGTAGGGTTGCGCGGCGAGTTCATGGCGGGGCAGCAATATAAATATTTCGGCTGGGAAATAGGGCCGTTCGTGCGCTACTGGCATGTCGACGCGTCGGATATCGTGTCGACGCCGGCTACGCCCCCGGGCACGGGGCTTGAAGAGCCTAAAAACGCCAGGCTGCAGGTCGGCGGGGCGCTGCGCGTCAATTTCTAAATTTGCCCGTCATTGCGAGGGAGCGAAGCGACCGCGGCAATCCAGTCTAAGCGCCGTGGGCGCGGTATAGTCCTTCTTGCGCCGCAGACGCGGCGATGCTGGATTGCTTCGCTACGCTTGCAATGACGAAATTCCTTCCAAAGAAATGCTTGCAGAGAAGAATGTTATAATATAACATAACGTTCTTTTGAATGAGGGAGTCTCCATGCGCATGAAACACACGACGTTATCGCCATTGTCGCGGCATAGCCAGAAAGTGCTGGCGCTGCTGGCCAAGAGCGACAAGCCGATGAGCGCCTATGACCTGCTGGATCGCCTGCGCCGGTTCGGCGTCAAAGCGCCGCCGACGGTGTACCGCGCGCTTGAGACGCTGATGGAACGTGGGCTGGTGCACCGCATCGAGTCGCTGGGGGCGTTCGTCGCCTGCCATAACTGCGAGGAAGACCATGCGGCGGCGGCGCAGTTCGCGGTATGCCGCTCGTGCGGCACGGCGGTGGAAATCCTTGACCGCCGGCTGACTGCTCTGATCCGGGACATCGGCAAAACGATGAAATTTCATATCGAGCGTGAAATGCTGGAAGTACTCGGCGTCTGTGCGCGTTGCGACCGCAAAACCCGTCCGGCAGGAGCGTAACCCATGTTCTACTGGAGCGCCCTGCGCCGCATCGGGCTGGCCGGGCTGGTATTGCTGATGCTGTGGGGCGTGGCGCTGTGGGCAATGGGGGGGATGCCTCGCTCTTTATGACCGCCGTTACCCTCGAAAACGTTACCATCAGCTACCGCCGCCATCCGGCCGTGCATCATATCAGCGGCAGGTTCGAGAGCGGCTCGCTGACGGCGATCACCGGTCCCAACGGCGCCGGCAAGAGCACGTTGCTGAAGGGCATCGCCGGGATTTTATCGCCGGATAGCGGCCAGATCCGCATCGAAGGGACAAGCCGCCAACGCATCGCTTACCTGCCGCAGGCCGCCGGGTTGCAGCGCGATTTTCCGATGCCGGTGCTGCCGATGGTCGCCGCCGGCCTCTGGCACAAAACCGGCGCGCTCGGCGCCATGACCGCGGCGATGAAGGAGCAGGCGGCGCAAGCGCTGGCTGCCGTCGGCTTGCGCGGATTCGAGACACGCGATCTTTCCAGCCTGTCGGCCGGGCAGTTCCAGCGGGCGCTGTTTGCGCGGCTGTTGCTGCAGGATGCGGCGCTGATGCTGCTCGACGAACCGTTCGCCGCCATCGATGCTGACACCACGGCGCAGCTGATCGGCATCATCCGGCGCTGGCACGGGGAAGGACGCACCGTCATCTGCGTGCTGCACGATCTTGAGCAGATACGCAACCATTTCCCGCAATGCCTGCTGTTGGCGCGCGAAAGCATCGCCTGGGACAGTTCTGCCAAGGCATTGCATCCCGAACATCTGCGGAAGGCACGCCTTTTCCACGACTTGTCCTGCGCGGACTTAGCGAAAGAGGGTGGCTGGAATACCAGCCCCGAATTATGCGAGCGTGCCGTATGATTTTATATCAATATGCCTTCCAGCCTTTCGTCGATTACGGGTTCATGCGCCGGGCGCTGGCGGCCTGTGCGGCGCTGGCCATTGGCGGCGCGCCGCTGGGAGTATTTCTCGTGCTGCGCCGCATGACGCTGGCCGGGGACGCCATGTCGCACGCCATCCTGCCCGGCGTGTCGCTGGCCTTCCTGTTTTTCGGCCTGTCGCTCAAAGCCATGACGCTGGGAGGGTTGCTGGCCGGGCTGCTGGTGGCGTTTGCCGCCGGCGCCGTGACCCGGCTTACGCCCTTGAAAGAGGACGCCAGTTTCACCGGCACCTATCTTTTGTCGCTGGCGCTGGGCGTGCTGATACTCTCCGTGCACGGCAACAGCATCGACCTGGCGCACGTGCTGTTCGGCAACGTGCTGGCGGTGGATAATGCGTCGCTGCTGCTGGTCACCTTCATTGCCACCGTTTCGCTGCTGACGCTGGCTGCCATTTACCGCAGCCTGATCGTCGAATGTTTCGATGCGGATTACCTGCGCGCCGTCGGCGGCCACGGCGCGGCGGTGCACCAGTTGTTTCTCGGGCTGGTGGCGCTCAATCTCGTCTCGGCGTTTCAGGCGCTGGGTACATTGATGGCGCTGGGCGTTATGGTGCTGCCCGCCATCGCGTCGCGCTTCTGGAGCAGGACAGTCGACGGCGCCATCGCCGTCGCCATCGGTTTTGCCTTATGCTCGGCCTTTATCGGGTTGCTTTTTTCTTATCATTACGGCGCGCCTTCCGGCCCGGCCATCGTGCTGACAGCGGGATTGTTCTACGTGATTTCGGTAACGGCGGGACGCTATGGCAGCATCGGCGCACGCTTTTTTCCGCGGAGGCATTATGCCAGCTAGATTCATCGTCATTGCGAGGAAGCGTAACGACCGCGGCAATCCAATTTGGTGCAGCGTGCTGGATTGCTTCGTCGCGTTGCTCCTCGCAATGACGATAATGCCTGCCGCCGCCCATGCCGAAAAGCTGAGGGTGGTGGCGAGTTTCAGCATCCTGGGCGACATGGTGCATGAAGTGGCCGGCGGCAACGTCGAGCTTAAAACGCTGGTCGGCCCTGACGGCGACGCCCATGTCTACGAGCCGTCTCCCGCCGACGCCAAAGCCATCGTTTCCGCCAATCTGGTTGTCGTCAATGGGCTGGGCTTCGAGGGCTGGCTTTCGCGGCTGATTGCATCTTCCGGTTATGCGGGGCCGGTCGCCGTTGCTTCTTCCGGCATTGAAGCGCTGGCGTTTAAGGGCGAGAGGCTGACGCAGGACCCGCACGCCTGGCAGAGCCTGGCCAATGGCGAAATCTACGTCGCCAACGTCCGCGATGCGTTGATCGACGCCGATCATACACATGCGGACGAATACCGCGCCAACGCCGCCCGTTACCTGAAGCGGCTTGCGGCGCTGGAAGGCTGGGTGAGGGCGGAAATCGCCACAGTTCCCGAAAGCAGGCGCAAAGTCATCACCTCGCACGACGCTTTCCAGTATTTTGCGCGCGCCTACGGCGTGCAGTTCATCGCGCCGCTGGGCGTCAGCACCGAAAGCGAGGCATCGGCGGCCGACATCGCCCGCCTCATCGATCAGATCCGCGCGCAAAAAGTGCAGGCCGTATTCATGGAAAACATCACCGATGGGCGGCTGATCCGGCAGCTGGAAAGCGACGGCGGCGCTTATGTCGGCGGCACGCTCTATTCCGATGCGTTATCCCCGCCCGATGGTCCCGCGCCCACTTATATCGCCATGTTCAGGCATAATGTGACGCAGCTGGTGGAGGGGATGGAGCATAACGCTCCGCGAAGAGTTTGGGGTGGGTATAGATGCCGGCCTGCGCCGGCATGATGCTACGCCGCCTCGCGCGTCACCCGATTCCTGCCGTTGTGTTTTGACTCATATAGCGCGTCGTCGGCGCGTTTGATCAGGGTCGGCAGGGTATCGCTGCCGGGGCGGAAATGGGCGACGCCCACCGAGATGGTGATGGTGCCGAAATGTTCCCCGGTGTCCTTGCGTTTCAGCTCTTTGCCGGCGATGGCGCTGCGGAGCATCTCTGCCACTTTCATGGCGCCTTCGATCGGCGTTTCCGGCAGCACGACGACGAATTCCTCGCCGCCGAAACGCGCCACCGTATCGCGCCCCTTGAGCAGCTCGGTCAGCGTGCGTGCGACGGTTTTAAGCACTTCGTCGCCGAGCAGATGCCCGAAACGGTCGTTGAACGTCTTGAAACGGTCGATATCGATCATGAGCAGGCAGAGATCCTTGTGATGCTCTTTGGCAACCAGCATCTTCTCGTCGATAAATTGCTCGAACGTTTTGCGGTTGAAGACGCCGGTCAGGAAATCGCGCTGCGCTTCGACCGTGACCTGCTGCAAGTTTTTTTTCAGGCTGTTGATTTCCTGCGTCGACTCTTCCAGCTTTTTGGTTATTTTTTCGCCGCTTTGCTTCATGGTCGAGGTCGCTTCTATCAATTCCTTGAAGATTTTCTTGACGCTTTCATCCTTGAATTCATGGCTGATGTGATCCAGATACTGGTCGATGTCTTTGGTATAGCTTTGCGTTTCGCCGGAAAAATCGTTGATGACCCTGAGCGCTTCCATCAATATTTTCTGCGCGCCCAGCGCCGCGTCGTCCAGCACTTTCTGGTTACGGTTGCCCAGTACGTATTTATGGTACAGGTAGGCGCAGGTTTCCGGGGTGAATTGCAGCGCGTTATTAACGATGGTGTCCACTTCGCGCACCAGCTCTTTATTCCTGGCGGCGGCATAATGAAACCACACCGCGTAGTTTTCCGGGGTGGGAGGAATGCGGTGCCGCTCGAGGAACGCCAGCGCCAGCTTGGCGTAGCCGGCCTCGTTCTGGGGCTGCTGAAGGGGCATGGTGCTGTTTTGCATATCATTTCAGCATATACCATCGAGGTTAATAAAAAATTTCAACCCGGCGGTTTGTATGTTACGGCAGCCCCATCGTAGCCCACATATGCGTTATTTTTTCGATAATTTCCTGTTTCATAACGATTTTCTCCCCCCATTCGCGACGGGTTTCCGGCGGCCATTTATTGGTGGCGTCCAGCCCGGCCTTGCCGCCCAATCCCGATTCTGGGGAAGCGAAATCGAGGTAATCGATGGGGGTATTTTCGATCAGCGTCAGGTCGCGCACCGGGTCCATGCGCGTCGATATCGCCCAGACGACGTCCTTCCAGTCGCGTATATTGATGTCGTCATCGACGACAATGACCCATTTGGTATAGACGAACTGGCGCAGGAATGACCACACGCCCATCATGACGCGCTTGGCATGGCCGGGATAGGCTTTTTTGATGGAGACGACGGCGACGCGGTAGGAGCAACCCTCCGGCGGCAGGTAAAAATCGACGATCTCGGGGAATTGCTGTTGCAGCAGCGGAATGAAAATCTCATTGAGCGCCTCGCCCAGCACTGACGGTTCATCGGGCGGGCGGCCGGTATAGGTCGTCAGGTAAATTGGGTGATGGCGCATGGTGATGGCGGTGATGGTAAACACCGGAAATTTTTCCACGGCATTGTAATAGCCGGTATGGTCGCCGAATGGCCCTTCATCGCCATACTCATCGAGGCTGACATGGCCTTCGAGCACGATTTCCGCTTGCGCCGGCACTTTCAGCGGCACGGTTTTGCAGTCCACCAGCTCGACCTTGGCGCCGCGCAACAGCCCGGCGAACTGGTATTCCGACAACGATTCGGGCAGCGGCGTCACCGCCGCCAGAATCGTTCCGGGATCGCAACCGATGACGGCCGCCGCCGGAAACGGCGTGCGCTTCTCTTTAGCCCAGCGCGCATGATGCTGCGCCCCGCCGCGATGTTTGAGCCAGCGCATCAGGGTTTTATTTTTGCCGATGACTTGCAGACGGTAGATGCCGAGGTTGTAGTGGTCATGGGTCATTGGTCCCTGGTCGTGGGTATTTTCTTTAGACCCATGACTCATGACCCGGGACCCGGGACCTTTCGTAACCACCAGCGGCCAGGTAATGAGCGGTCCGGCATCGCCCGGCCAGCAGGTCTGGATGGGCAACAGGCCAAGATCAATGTCGCCGCCGGTGAGCACGATGTCCTGGCAGGGCGCACGGCTTACGGTTTTCGGCTTCATCGCCATGACGGTTTTGAGCAACGGCAGCATCTCAAACGCTTCCTTCCAGCCGCCCGGCGGCTCCGGCTGCTTGAGGAAGGCCAGCGTCTGCCCGATTTCGCGCAACTGGCTTGGTTCGCGCCCCATGCCCCAGGCGACGCGCTCGGGGGTGCCGAAGAGGTTGATGAGGACGGGCATACTCGAGTTCTCAACATTTTCGAATAAAACCGCCGGGCCTTGCTGCTTGATCAATCTCGTCCCGATCTCGGTCATTTCCAGATAGGGCGACACCGACTCGCGCACCCGCACCAGCCGCCCGGTTTTTTCGAGCTTTTCGATAAAGTCGCGCAGCGAGGAGTAAGTCATGGGCTTTATATGTTTTTAGATTGCACGCTTACAATTACCTGTCCGATGGTGGACTGCTGTTCTACCGCCTCATGAGCTTGCACGATATTTTCAAGCGGAAACACGGCCCCGATAAGTGGATGCAAGGCATTATCGCGCATGGCCCTGTCTACCATAGTAATCGCCTGGCGTCTTGTCTCATCGGAAAGCCGATACACCAAAATGGTATAAAGACTGATGCCTTTAAACATCATTTCATAAAAAGGAAGTTCTGGACGCGGCAGACTGCCCGATGCGTAACTGGCAATATGCCCGCCTGTTTTTAAAGCAGCAATCGTCCAGGAAAGATTTGCTCCAAAATCGACATCTACGATTAAATCCACGCCCTCTCCACGGGTCAATCGTTTCATTTCTTCGGCAACATCGCTATTTCGGTAATTAATCACAGCATCTGCTCCCACCTGTTTAGCAATCAGGCTCTTTTTCTCGGAACTAACAGTTGTAATGACGGTTGCCCCATTGTGCTTAGCCAGTTGAATAGCAATATTGCCGACGCCGCCTGCTCCGCCGGTAACGACAATCGTTTTGCCTTGAAGCTTGGAAAGGCATAATAAGCAACTGGCAGCCGTGAGTGCTGGAATTCCAAGACACGCACCTTGTTCGAAGGAGAGTTGTTCAGGCAACGGCTCGATAAGCGCTTCTGGCAACATAGTATATTCCGCCGCTGTGCCATAAGGTCGTTCCCACGCTGCATTATATACCCATACCCTGTCACCCGGCTTAAATCGGGTAACGCGCCGCCCGATTTCTTCAACAATACCCGCGCCATCACTATGAGGAATGATAAAAGGAGTTATCATTTTTCCTCGTAATCCAGCACGGGTTTTCACGTCCGATGGATTAACGCCTGAGGCAAGGATGCGCACCAGTATCGCATGTTCATCCATGTCTGGAATAGCGACTGAGCCACGTTTGATAACCTCATTCGCCGGTCCATTGACTTCATAATACGCAGCCTGTATCTGGCGCATTCTTTATATGTCCTAATGAGTAACGGTGCCCGCAGTCTACCGTGAACCGTTCTCTAGGGCAAATACCCCGTTTATCCGAGAGAATAGAGAGAAATCTCGGGCCATCACGCAGGTGACGATATTGCCGGCGTCATTGAAGGTAATCCGGTCGAACCCAGCATTGAGTGCGATGATCAGGCCGCGCCCGTGTGGAAAGCGGGGATCAGCCACACGGCGCAGATATTCCTGCCAATGGAATCCCTGTCCCTGGTCGGCGATGGTAAGCCGGCATTCGTCCGCATCCTGCACCACGCTTATCTCGACCTGTTTACCGGCATAGTGCGGTAGGGAAAGCCGGCGCGTTATCTCCGCTTCCCACCTTCCTTCCCGCACGAGCGCGGTTTTGGCCTTGAAGCCGAGGCCGAGATTGCCGTGTTCCACCGCATTGAGCAGCAGTTCATAAATAGCGGTCATGACCTGTTCCGGGTCAGGAAAATACCGTGAGAGCAACTGGGAAAGATCGAATATCTCCGGGAGGGTTTTCAAGGTATAATGGTGAGTCTTTGTGGTGGCCGGCGGCATGGTTAGCTAGAACGGGTGCAGATGGCGATGGTAAGGTCATCGGCCAGAGCAGTGCCGGCGTGCTTCCTGAAAGTGTCGAGGAGTGCCTCCTTTATCTGCGCGGAATTTGCCCCCTGATGGGAAGTCAGCAGCGTCATGATCTGCTCTTCGGTGATATATTCGCCCTTGGCATTGGAGGTTTCCGTGAGGGCGTCGCTGTAAAGCAGCAGCATATCCCCGGGATAAAAGGCGATGTTCTGCGTGGGGTACAGCTGCATGGCGATGCCCAGCGGGGTGCCGCTGCCGTCGATCATTTCAGCCGTGCCGGTGGAGTGGCGCATAAGGATAGGATGCGGGCTGCAGGCGCAGGCGTAAAACAGCTTGTTGCCCTGCGTGTCGGCAATGCCGTAAAACATGGTGGCGAACTGGCCGCGCAGCAGCAAATGCAATAATTTGTCGTTCAGGTGCGACAGATACTCGCCGGGCCGCCCCGCCAGGGTAGAATGTTCCTTGAGGTAAGCCTGCAGGCGGAAAGCGTTGAGCGCCGACGCCACGCCGTGTCCGGAAAAATCGACCATCCACAAGGCGGCCTGATGCGGGAATAGAGACTTCATCCCCCAGAAATCGCCGCCGATTTCGGAGGAGGGCTGGAAATGGGAGGCGATGTCGAGTTGGCAGCGCCCTTCGATATCGGCAATCTCTTCCGGTTGCGGCAGGATGGCATATTGCAGTTGCCGCGCGCTTTCCAGCTCTATTTCGATGCGGGTCTTGTAGATCTGCAGATTCTTAAGCAGCAGCCGCTTCTCAAGGTGAACCATGACGCGCGCGTACAGCTCGCCGGGGTAAAT
>Ga0206970_10224_pt1 | contig 14367 bp, 10 predicted proteins | sample Alteio_BWOrgHeat_88_FD_152964 | JGI IMG/M metagenome (GOLD analysis project Ga0206970, IMG submission 152964) | Enriched cells from forest soil in Barre Woods Harvard Forest LTER site, Petersham, Massachusetts, United States -... | ecosystem: Environmental > Terrestrial > Soil > Temperate forest >... | reverse complement strand
GCCTCGACCGCCGTCGGAATCACGATGGCCAGGAACAGCAGCGCCGCCAGCACCTCAGCCAGCGTAAACCCCGCGCGCTGGTAGTGGCACGGGCGTCCCGCCCGTGAGTTTCTGGAAAGGGACCGGATGTCTTTCCAACGCACAGGCAAGATGCCTGTGCCACTATGGTGCCGTATCGGTAATTTCATAACCTGTACGGAACTTCGTTGCGACCAGCCAGCGCGAGAACCCGTCGCCGTCCATCAACTTCAAAGATTGCGTGCTGTTCTCGTCCACCGTGCCGTCCGCCTGAAAACGTATCGCCGGCAAATTGTTAAATGTCGTCGGCACACCGCCAGTCGTGCTCACCACTGAAATGGCCAGCGTTGAATCCACGTTCAACGTTTCCGCCTTCGGGTCGCCACCCTGCGCGCTCGTTTCCGAGGCAAATCCGTAGGTGTCGGCTTTTTCATCCACCCAGAGCATCATCGGCATGCCTTCCGACACCGCGCGGCTTTGGGCCAGATGCGTCAGCGCCAGCAACCGCCGCGCCTCAGTGTCCAGCGCCCGCCCGCGAATAAACCGCGACATCGCCGGCGTGGCGATGGACGTGATGATCACCAGCAACGACATGACCAGGATCAGCTCGATCAACGTAAAGGCGCATCGGCGAAAATTATTTTGTCCAGTTGTCAATGTCATCTTTGGTTCCTATCCGGCCATCCGGACCAGCGGAAAACAAATCGTAGGCATTCGAGTTATGCTTGCCGGGACAATCGTAAACGTAATTGTTACCCCACGGATCAACCGGTGCTTTTGGCAGATCAAGATAAGGGCCATGCCAGTTGGTCTCACCACCCGGCTGCCGAACCAATTCAAGCAGGCCATTGCTGCCTTTCGGATAAACGCCGGTGTCCAATCTATATTGGTCGAGCGCGGATTTGATGCCGCCGTTGATGTCCGCAATCGCCACGATGATACGCGTTTTGTCACTGGGGCGATCAATCCCTGACTCAATGAGATAAAAGCCCGCAACGAGGACTGCGACGAGCAACAACCAAAATGTAAACGACAGGCGCACATTTCATCCATGGATTATTGCATCCAGTTGCCAAGGTCATCGTCCGTGCCTTCCTTGCCGTCCGGGCCGGTGGACAACAAATCGTAGCCGCTCGGATTGTGTTTGCCGGGATAGTAATAGATATACGGATTGCCCCACGGATCTACCGGCAACCTGGCCGAATCAAAATAGGGCCCGTGCCAGTTCTTGGCATTGCCCGGAGCCACAACCAAATCCTGCAGGCTCTTCGGATAATTACCGTTGTCCACTTCATACTGGCCCAGCGCGGATTTGATGCCGCCGTTGATATCCGCAATGGCCGCCGTCCGACGGGCTCGGTCGGAATTGCCGGCTATTCTCGGAATGACCAGCGCCGCCAGGATGCCGATGATGACCACCACCAGCATCAATTCCGTCAGCGTGAAGCCGCGTTTTGATTTGTTGTTTTGAGCAACGATTTTTTTGATTTCGATTTTCATAAAACTGCGATTTTATTTGATGTTTGAACTCATGGAGAGCACCGGCAGCAACATGCCGATGAAAATGGTGCCGATGAATCCTGCGATCAAAAACAGTAACAACGGCTCGGCAAACGCCACCGCTGTTTTCATGTTCCGGTCCAGGTCGTTCTCCGTACCGGTGGCGATCCGCACCAGTTCGCCATCCAGCTTGCCGCTCTCTTCAGCCACGGAAATCATTTCCAGCACGGAACCCGGGAAAAGTATTTTGCACTCAGACAGGCTTTGGCCCAAACGACCACCTTGCTGCACGCGCTCCACGGACCGGGCCACGGCATCCACGAGGATCTGGTTGCCGATGGAGCGGCGCGCCACATTCAAGCTCTGCACCAGTTGCACGCCCGCGCCAATCAGCGTCCCGAGCATGCGGCAAAAGCGCGCCATGGCAAATTGCGCCACCAGCGGCCCGACCAGGGGCGTTTTCAAAATCATTCCCTCCCATGTGCGCCGTCCTTTTTCCGAGGTGAACCACGTGCGAAGCAAAAATCCGATGGCAAAGATGCCCAGCGCAACGAACAATCCGTACGAACGCACGATATGGCTTGCGCCAATGATGATCTGCGTAATCAGCGGCAGCGCGCTGTGCATGTTGTTGAAAATATTCTGGAATTTCGGGATGAAAAACGTGAGCAACACGATCAACACGCCAATCGCCAGCACCAGGAGAATGCAGGGATACAGCATCGCCGTGAGCACCTTCGATTTGAGTTCCTTTTCGCGCGACTGAAATTCCGCAATCTGCGCCAGCACCACGTCTAGGAATCCGCCGGTCTCGCCCGCCTCGACCATCGCCACGTACACGCGCGGAAATGTCTCTGGTGATTTCGCCATCGCATCCGCCAGCGAGAGGCCGTCCACCACGAGGTCGTGAATTTCCTTCCACTTCGCCTTGGACGCGGGCGACGACGCTTCCTTTTGCAAAATCACCAGCGCGCGGCTCAAGGGCACGCCTGCCGCGAGCAGGCTGGACAGCAGCCGTGTGAAATTTTCCAGTTCCTTGGCCGAAACCTTCTTGCCACCAAATCTAAAGGATATCGCCGTGGATGAAGCCGGAGTTGCCGCGCCATTTTTTCCCGCTTTCAAAGATTTCGCCGCTTGTTCAGAAACGTTTACCGGACGCAAGCCGAGCGTTTCGATTTGCCGCATCGCATCCGGGCGGCTGCCGGCATCCAGCACGCCCACGGCAATTTTGCCGTCGGCCTGCAACGCTCTGTAGGAAAAGGAAGGCATGTTAATTTTCGGAAAACATTCAACGTTCAACATTCAACTCCGAACATCCAAGGAGCGCCGTTACGCTGACATTGAGCGTTGGGCGTTGAATGTTGAATGTTGAATGTTCCTTCATTTTAACGTGCCACCGCGATGCTCGCGGCGGATTCGCCAGTTTGATTTTTCGTGGCGCTTTCAACTTCCTTCGCCGTCGTCACGCTCAACACTTCCTCAACCGTTGTGACCCCGGCGGCAACCAGCCGCCAGCCGTCCTCGGCGAGCGTGCGCATGCCCGCCTTGCGCGCAGCCGCGCGGATTTGGTCCGTCGAGGCGCTTTTCAAAATCAACTGGCGGATTTCCTCGTCAGTATCCATCCACTCAAAAATGGCGTTCCGGCCGAAGAACCCGGTGTTCCGGCATTCGCGGCAGCCGATGGACTTGTAAATCGTCTTTTCTACCGGGATGCCCAGCTTGGCTTTGAACTGCTGCGCGGTGGCGGAAGTATCGGCCTGCTTGCAATGCGGGCACAGGACGCGAACGAGACGCTGTGCGAGCACGGCTTCGAGTGACGAGGCCACGAGATACGGCTCCACGCCCATGTCCACGAGGCGGGTAAGGGCGCCCGGCGCATCATTGGTGTGCAGCGTGGAAAAAACCAAATGGCCGGTCAGCGAGGCCTGCACCGCGATTTGCGCGGTTTCGGCATCGCGAATTTCGCCGATCAGAATCACGTCCGGATCATGGCGCAAAATGGAGCGCAGCCCGCGGGCAAACGTCAGCCCGGATTTTTCATTCACCTGGATCTGGTTGACGCCCTTGAGCTGATATTCCACCGGGTCTTCCACCGTGATGATTTTGCGGACCGAGTCGTTGATTTCGTTCAGCGCGGTATAGAGTGTCGAAGTCTTGCCGGAACCCGTCGGTCCCGTGACCAAAATAATTCCGTGCGGCAAACCGAGCACGTGCCGGAAATGCTCCAGCTCGCGCGTATTCATGCCAATGTCCTTCAAGCCGCGCAGCTTGGAATTCTGCCGCAGCAAACGCATGACCACGGCCTCGCCATGCAACATTGGAATCACGGAAACGCGAATGTCCACCTCGGCATCGTCAATGCGGACCTTGATACGGCCGTCCTGCGGCAGGCGTTTTTCCGCGATGTTCAGATGGCTCAAAATTTTGACGCGCGAAACAATGGCCGGCTGGAATTGCTTTAATTGTCCCGGCACGGGAACTTCCTGCAGCTCGCCGTCAATACGGTAGCGGATTCTAAATTCGTCCTCGAACGGTTCCAGGTGAATGTCCGAGGCGCGCAGTTCAATCGCGTCCTTCAAAACCTGGTTGACGAAGCGGATGATCGAAGCCTCGTCCTCGACGCCTTCGTCGAGATTGTTGCCCTCGGCATTTTCATCCACCACCTGAATGCCCTTTTCCTCCTCCAACGTGCCGATCGTGTCCGCGCCGACGCCGAGGCGCTTCTTGATTTCACGCTGGATGGCCTCCGAGGAGGCGAGTACCGGCTCGAGGTTCAGGCCGGTGAGGGTCCGGAGTGTGTCAAGCCCCTGCGTGGACAACAACCGGCTGGTGGCCACTTCCACATGGCCGTTCACGCGCTGGAGTGGAAGCAATTCTTCCTTCAGTAAAATGCGCGCAGGAAAGAGGGAAAGAAGCTGACGATCCGGTTCCGCGTCTTCGAGCGTCGTGTAACCCAGCCCGTATTCATTGGCGAGCCAGCGGAGAATTTCCTCCTCGCTGGCAATGGCGGGGTGGGCGCGAAGCAAGGTGTCTGCATCCAGCGAAGACAGTTGCCGGGACGCAACCATGCGTTCCAGCAACTGCTTCGTCGAAGAAACCTGAACCGTGGGGGCAGGCATGAATCGTCAGCTTTCTATTTTATGTTCACCGCACCAAACCGAGCAGATAGGCCTGTGCCTCCTGTTTTGAACTCAATACCGATTTCAGTGCGTCCTGTGCCGCTTCGAGCTTGGACTGCTTGGCCTGCTGTGCAGCCTTGTATTTGGCAAGCAGATCCTTGATTTGGGCCGTCGGGGCGTCAGCATCTAGGGCGTTCTGCAACGCTTCCTGTTCCGGGCTGGGCTGGCCAAACATGCCGCCGCGTCCGCCGCCGGGACCGCCTTGGCCGCCTTGACCACGATTGCGGCCCATTAGGCCGCGCATACCCCCAAAGCCGATGGACATCCGGGCGTCGAGAACCTTTTGCACCAAAGGCTGCACAGCGCTCCAGTCGGTGTCATTGGTAAAGTTTAGCTGGTCGCGGACGTTGTCCATGATGCGCTGCTGCATTTGCGCCGGGTCAAAATTTCCGCCGCCGCCGCCCTGACGATTACGGCGCTGACCGCCGTTATCGGTGGCATTGCCGTTGCCATTGCCGTTGGCGTTGCCGTTGTCCTGTTGTGCGAACGCGCTGCCAACGGTGAAAACCAGAGCAGCCGTCACCGCACACATAGTAAAGATGCGATTCAGTTTCATTCGAATGTTCCTGTAGTTAGGTTTGTTGTTTATGACCGGCAGCATACGTGCACGCATGCCGTCGGGTTCCACGTACCCACGCAAGGAATGTGCCAATGCAGAAGTGTCAATTTGCCAATGAATTAGGCGCGCAGGAACAAAGGATCTGCGCAAAGGCTGCGCGCTATAAGTGTGCTGCGCATAATTTGCGCAGATGCTCTAAGCTCCAAATTTCGGGATTATTCAAATGACAAATAATCTGGGAAGGGCGCGTCACTCCATGCGCGCCGTCTCCTGTCAAGCCGTGTGTCGGCGGGCGGAGGACTGCCGCCCTACCAGCCGCGCATCATTCTTTACCACCTGGATAATCCCATCAAATCCGTCACATCACCATCCCGTGCGCCTCCGCGACTGCTTTGTACGTGACTTTGCCGTCTTTAACATTAATGCCGCCAATAAGGGCAGGGTATTTGGAGCACGCTTCTTCCACACCGAAGTCCGCCAGCATTTCCAGGTAACGATACGTCACATTCGTCAAAGCCTGTGTGGCCGTGCGCGCGTATGCGCCGGGCATGTTCGCGACACAATAATGGGTCACGCCTTCCTCCACAAAAACCGGGTCATGATGCGTGGTGGTGCGTGACGTTTCCGCGCAGCCGCCCTGGTCAATGGCGATGTCCACCAGCACGCTGCCGGGCCGCATCCGCCGCAGCATCTCGCGGCGAATGAGCTTCGGCGCCTTGGCGCCGGGCACCAGCACCGCGCCGATGAGCAGATCCACGGTGGGCAGCAGCTCCATGATGTGCGCTTCGTTGGAAAACAACGTGTGCGCGGTATGGAGCGTAATGTCGAGAAAACGCATCCGCTCCAGGTCCACTTCCAAAATGGTCACGTCCGCGCCGAGTCCCTGGGCCATGCGCGCCGCGTTGACGCCCGAGGCGCCGCCGCCCAGCACCACGACCTTGCCGGGCAGCACCCCCGGCACGCCGCCGAGCAACATGCCGCTGCCGCCATAATGTTTCGCCAGAAAATAACCGCCCACCAGCACGCTCATGCGCCCGGCGATTTCGCTCATCGGTTCGAGCAACGGCAGGCGGCGGTTCACTTCGATGGTCTCGTACGCGATACACGTGGCGCCAGACTTCATCAATGCCTCGGTGAGCGATTTGTTGGCCGCGAGGTGCAAATAGGTGAAAAGAATTTGGCCCTTCCGCAACAGGGGATATTCGCTGGGCAACGGCTCCTTGACCTTGATAATCAAATCGGCTTTCTCAAAAACCGCCGCGTGCGAATCCACCAGCGTGGCGCCGGCCGTATCGTATTCATCATCCGGATAACCCGCGCCCGCGCCCGCGCCGCGTTCCACAATGACAGTGTGACCGCGCTTGATGAGCTGGTACACGCCGCTCGGCAGCAAGGCCACGCGATATTCCTGTTCCTTAATTTCTTTGGGTACGCCAATAATCATATGTTCGAGATTGTGAGGAGATTCTGTTTTGCTCTACGCCTTCGGGCCACGCTATCAAAGCCACGCCGCGTGTCAACTAAAGTACGCAAACACCTTTTAGCAGGTGTTAAACCGGGGATTTTGAAGCAAACAAACTGCCCGCGTTGTTGCTTTCAAGGTTGCATTTGCCCCGGCGCCGTGAGTAGATTCGCGGCTGCGAGTATTTTATGAAGGGGCTTCGCAATAAAATTTTTCTGGCCGGACTGGTGTTTTTGTGTGCCGTCATTATGTCGCGCGCGCAGGAAACCAACGCCACCGGCTCGCTGGATGAATTGCGCTCCAAGATGGGCGCGTACATCGAACAACCGCGTTTCAGCGGGGCGCTGTGGGGCATCAAAGTTGTTTCCGTTGGCTCTGGCAAAACGCTTTTTGAATCCCATGCGGACCGGCTCATGAGCCCGGCCTCCAACAGCAAACTCTACACCGGCGCGCTCGGCTTGGAACAGCTAGGCGGCGATTACCGCTTCACAACGCCCGTGTACGCCACCGGGAAAATCAGCGACTCCGGTACGCTGCACGGAAATCTCATTGTCGTCGGCCACGGCGATCCGAGTTGGAACGAGCGGCGGCTGGGCACGAACTTTTGGACCGCTTTCGAACCGTTCGTCACCATCCTCACCCATGCCGGAGTGCACCGGGTTGATGGCGATCTCATAGCTGACGCCACATTTTTCAGCGGGCCGCCCACTGGCTCGAGCTGGGCGATTGACGATTTGAACGGCGGCGAGGTCGGCATGATTTCGGCGCTGACGCTCAACGACAATCTGGCGCAAGTCCACGTGGAACCCGGCGCGAAGGCTGGCGAACGCTGCAAATTGACACTGCTGCAGCCGGGCACAGGTTTGATCCTGAGCAATCAAACTGTCACGGTCGCGGCCGGCGCTCACGCGCATCTGGATTTCTATCATCCGCTCGACAGTAAAACCATTTTCATCCTCGGCGAATTGCCCGCCGGAGATGCCGGTGCGAATCTGGATGTGGTTGTGCCCCGGCCCGCAGACTGGTTTGCGGCATCATTGAAAATTGCGCTGGAACGTCATGGAATCAAGGTCTTTGGCCACACCCGCGGCGTGGCATGGCCGCAGAGCGGCACGGAGGTTGCCCAATCGGGCGCCATCAAACTAGGCACGGTATTCTCGCCACCGCTACGCGAAGTCGTCCGCAATTTCATGAAGCCCTCACAGAATCTTGAGGCAGATACGCTGCTGGCGGATGTCGGCGAGATGACCCGTTCCAATGCGCCGACGACGGAAACGTCGGAAGACGCGGGCCTGGCGGCGTTACACCACTTTCTCGACGACGTTGGTGTCGAGCCGGGCGATGTGCGTTTTGATGAAGGCTCGGGTCTTTCTCGCAACAATCTGACTACGGCCAACGCCACTGTTGCGCTGCTGCAATACATGGATATGCACTCTGAGGCGCAGGATTTCAAGGCGGCGCTGCCGATCGGTGGCGTGGATGGCACTTTGCGCCGCCGGTTCAAAAATACCGCTGCTGCTGGCAATCTAATCGCCAAGACCGGCACGTTGCGCTGGGCACACGCCCTCTCGGGTTATATCACCACCGCCGCGGGCGAGCGGCTGGCTTTCAGCATCATGCTCAATCGCTTCGCCGCCGCGCCGGGACGCAGCGGCCATGATGAAATTGACCCGCTGGTGTTGATGCTCGCGGACTTTTCCGGCCACTCGGACGACTTTGCGTCCTTGGAAAAATCATACGCGCCGCTGGGTACGCTGCTGATCACCCCGTTTGCCAGCGCGCCGTTCCCGCATCCGGCCCGCACTGAAGGCCACCAATATCACGACCTGTTCTATTCGACGCCGGAACATTACTTGGACAGCAACGTAGCGCTGTTCATTCCGAAAAATTTCCGGGTGTCGGACAAAATTGACTTCGTGGTTCATTTTCATGGCTGGAGACACACCGTCGCCGGCACGCTGCCGGAATATAAGTTGATTGAGCAGTTTGCCGCGGCTGGCAAGAACGCCATTCTCGTTGTGCCGCAAGGTCCGTACAACGTGCCGGATTCGTTCGACGGAAAACTCGAGGAAACCAACGGCTTCACACGTTTCATGGATGAGGCCGTTACGACTCTGAAGAACAGCGGCGCACTGGCGCAAACGAATTTTGAATTGGGCAGCATCATCTTGTCCGGCCACAGCGGCGGATATCATGTGATGGCGGCGATTCTCAATCACGGGGGGCTGAACGACAAAATCAAGGAGACATGGCTGTTCGACGCGCTTTACGCCGGCACCGAGGATTATGCCGGCTGGCAAAAGCAGGAGAATGGCCGGCTCCTGAATATTTACACCGACCATGGCGGCACAAGAGAGGAAACCCAGAATTTGATGGCAACTTACAAAACCAAAGGCGTCAGCTTTTTCGCCGCTGAAGACACAAATGCCACGCTGGACAACCTGACAACGAACAAAATTGTTTTTCTCCACACGGACATGGTTCACAACGATGTGCCCGTCAAACGCAGCACCTTCAGCGAATTTCTGAAAACCAGTTGCTTGCAAAATGAATAGGAATCCTCTCATACGTAGTGGCACGGGCGTCCCGCCCGTGCGTTTCAGAACGGCCGCGGCATCTCGCAATGGAAACACACGGGCGAGACGCCCGTGCCACTATCTGCGTCTCTTAACCCTCTGCCTGCTGGCCACCATGTTCGCCGGCTGCCACTCTATGTCACCCTGCTCAAAAACCGCCGCGCGTCCGCCGGTCAAACTCGGCGACGAAGTCCTGTTTGAGAAACACCTTGATTTGATTCGCGGCAAGCACATCGGGCTCATCACCAACCCGACCGGCCTCGACAGCAAGCTGGACAGTGTCATTGACAAATTTCGCGCGACACCCGACGTGCATTTGGTGGCGCTCTATGGGCCGGAGCATGGCGTGCGCGGCAATGCCCAGGCCGGCCAGTTCGTGGCGTTCTATTTCGACGAGCATTTAAAACTGCCGGTGTTCAGCCTTTACGGCCAGACGCACAAGCCGCCGCCAGACATGATGACGAACATTGACGAATACATGCGGTCGTTCGACACGAAGCACGAGGGCAAGCAGGTCGAGGCCGGCATGATGAATTCCGTGGATGTAATGGTGTTTGATTTGCAAGACGTGGGCACGCGCGTTTACACCTACCTGGCCACCATGGCCAACGCCATGCAGGCGGCGGCCGAGGCGAACATCCCGTTCATTGTGCTGGACCGGCCAAATCCCATCGGCGGTGTGGCGATGGAAGGACCGATTTTACAATATCCCAAGTACAGCTCGTTTATTGGCCTGTATCCGATTCCGCTGCGGCACGGCATGACCGTCGGCGAACTGGCGCAATTGTTCAACGCGAAGTTCCTCACGAACAAGGTAAACCTCACCGTGGTGCCCATGGAAAACTGGTCACGCGATGAGTGGTTCGACGAAACCTCCCTGCCATGGGTGCTGCCCTCTCCGAATTTACCGACGCTGGACAGTTCAACGGTTTATCCGGGCCAGGTGATTTTTGAGGGAACAAATCTTTCCGAGGGCCGCGGCACAACCAAACCATTTGAAATGTTCGGCGCACCGTGGATTGATGGCTTTGTATTGGCCAAAAAACTGAACGCGTTGGACCTGCCCGGTGTAAAATTTCGCGAAGTCTACTTCACGCCGACATTCTCGAAATTTAAAGACGAGCAATGCGGCGGCTGCCAGTTGCATGTGACCGACCGGAACAATTACAATTCGGTTAATACCACGCTGGCGATTCTGTCTGTAGTCAAGACGCTGTATGGCGACAAGCTGGAATTTCACGCCCAATATTTTGACCGGGTCTTGGGAACGTCATCCGTCCGCGAGGCGCTGGAGCGGGGCGAGTCGGCGGACAAGATCGTGGCGGATTTCAAACCGGGGCTGGATGAATTTGCCAAACTGCGCGCGCCGTATCTGTTGTATAAGTGAAGCGACAGGGGCGGGGCATCCTGCTTGTGCGAGCCAGTTGTGCCTGTGTGGGTAAAGCGGGGGAGGGCCGCCGCAGTCCAAGACGCTTCGCGCACGCGTAACCTTTGGCGTTGGCGCCAGCGTCTTGAAGTGCGCCGGCAGAGCGCAGCGGCGACGGCGCTTTCGCACGTGCGAGAGAGAAGCGAGCAAGTGAAAGCCATCGTGCACACGCAAGCGCCATTGCGCGGATGAACGAAATTTTTAGTCATTAACTTTTATGCGTACAAAATTCTTAACGTTTCTTCTGCCGCTTTGTCTTACACTCCTCTTCACCGGTTGTATCACGCAGCACGTTCCCCTTTCACAGGCCTTTCACGAGGACAAGCTGGCGCAGATGGACGTGGCGATTGACGCGGCCATTGCGGGCCATCGCTGTCCAGGCGGCGTGCTGTGGGTGGAACACGATGGCGCGGCGTACCACAAGGCGTTCGGCAATCGCGCTCTGGTGCCGGCGGTTGAGCCGATGACCGAGGACACCATTTTTGATGCGGCGTCGCTCACGAAGGTCATCGCCACGACGCCGGCAATGCTGCTGCTGATCCAGCGCGGGCAGGTGCAGCTCGACGCGCCGGTGACCAATTACATTCCCGAGTTTACCGGCGGCGGCAAGGAAGCCATCACCGTGCGCGAATTGATGACACATACCTCCGGCCTGCCGCCGGACATTGAAACCAAAACGGACTGGCACGGCCAGGCCGAGGCCATTCGCAAAGCGTGCGCGGAGGAAGTGCAGAGCAAGCCGGGCACCGAGTTCAAATACAGCGACATCAATTTTTTCATGCTCGGCGAAATCGTCCAGCGCGTGAGCGGGATGCCGCTGGAAGTTTTTGTGCACCGCGAAATTTTTGCGCCCTTGAAAATGGACGACACGGGCTATTTGCCGCCGGCGGAAAAAATCCCGCGCATCGCGCCCACCGAGGTGGTGGATGGCAAGCCGTGGCGCGGCATTGTTCACGACCCGACCTCGCGGCACATGGGCGGTGTGGCCGGGCATGCGGGACTTTTCACTACCGCATCTGACACCGCGCGCTACGCGCGGATGCTGCTCAACAATGGCAAGCTCGATGGCGTGCGAATCTTCAAGCCGGAGACGGTGAAGCTGATGACCACCGTGCAGTCGCCGCCGGAAATTTCCGCGAAGCGCGGGCTCGGCTGGGACATTGATTCGCCTTACGCCGGCCCGCGCGGAAATATTTTTCCGGTAGGTTCCTATGGCCACACGGGTTGGACCGGCGGCTCGCTGTGGATTGATCCTTTTTCAAAAACGTTCGTGATTTTCATGTCGAACCGGAATCATCCCACCGAGGCTGGGAATGTGCTGCCCTTGCGGCGTCAACTTGGCACGCTTGCGGCGGAAGCGGTGGCGGACTTCGATTTCTCGAAATTACCGGCGAATCCCGTGGAGCATTGAAACCATCTTTGCTCCAGTGATTCAACGCTTTGCCACAACGAGCGCAGACGTTTTTTTGTGTTTTTGTAACATGAATTGTTTTATAATAACAATTTTAATTATTAATGCATTATTTTCGTTTTTTTTATTGCAATCCAATGAATGCAGGCGTAAAAACAACTTTGAGTTTCGCGAGCACGGAACTTAAACCAAATAACATGCCAGCCTTTTGACAGTGTGTGGAAGGCAGTGTGTGAAAAACCCAATCGCAGTGAAGAAGGAGTACTATGAAGAAAATCACTAGTCGTGTAGTGTCGTTAGCTGGTGCCCTGATTTTGGCGGCAACCCCGTCATGTCTTCAGGCCACGCCCTATGCATCCGGATGCACCAATGTTTCCGGCACCGTCTCATTTTGGCTGAATGAAAGCGGCGGCAATGTAACCGTTACCTACGATGACGGCAGCACCAATGTAAGCTTTAACGGATTTACCACCGGCACGAATCTGCCGGCAGGCCCGCAGTCCTTCAGCATGGGCGGCCATAACGGCTACGCCATTCAAGTCTTTAAAATTGGCAACGGCACGCCTCAGCAAATCAGCGTGGACACGAATCAAAGTGGCTTTGCCCTCTGGCCCTCGCCGCGCGGCATTAGCGTCAATAAAAACCCCAAGTACGGTAATTTCTTTGGCCGCATCTATGTGGACAATAGTTCTCCCGGCCAAACTACCGTCGGTTCCACCCACTATTTAAAAGGCCGGGGCATTTATTGCCTCAACTCGGATTTAACCGAGGCCTTGGGCAAAGGCACTAACGCCTCGGGCACGGCACGATTCAACCTCTCGGGCTCCAGCAGCAGTCCCTATCACATGCGAGTGGACCCTGACGGCACGCTGGCGGTGGGCGATTTCGGCGCTGCGCAGCAGAACATTTGGATATTTTCCCCGGATCTGAGTGCGTCCAACGCGTTATTTTCGATCACTGGCCTGCCTGCATCCGCGAACGCGGGTCAACATGGCGACATGTTCGGCACGCCCCATTTGAGCGGTTCGCTGGCACAGAGCAATCTGACGCTTTGGGTGATGGACGGCAACATGGCCTCGCCAACCGCCGTGAAGGATCCCGGCCTGGTGTTTGGCCCGAACTCTGGCGTCGGCCAATACAACGATCTTTACCGGTATGATATCGGCGCCGGACCCCTGCCGTGGACCAACGGCCCAAACTATGCCTACAATTTAGGTCTTTCCAGCATTGCTACGCTTAGTGGCGACGTGGAAATCGGACCGGATGGCAAAATCTTCGGCGGTTTCTTCCGGGCCAACTTGTCCAATCCCGACGTTCAGATTCTAGACCCCACCGGCCAGAACCTTATTTGGACCTCGTGGATTGACACAGGTGGAAACAGTGATCCTTGGAACGGTGTCTTTGGTGCTGTCGGCGGCACTTATGCTGGTCTTCGCGTAACACCTGATGGCCGCTATTTATTCTCGGTGGATGTTGACAATGGCATCACCATCGCAAATTTGACCAACGGCCTGCCTGACGACTCGACCCTCTTCACCATCGCCAATCCTCCCAATAATCCCCCCTCCACCTACGAAAACGCGCGCGGCTCAGACGTGGATATTGCGGATAACGTCTATGTGGTCAGTTCAGGCCAGGGACTGATGCGTATTTACTCGCTCGGTCTGACCACCACCTGCATCACCAGCAATGATATTACGGGCACCAACGGCACCTTCCAATTGATCCTCCCGCCGGTCACCGCCACGGTGGTGGCCACAACGAACATTGCCTCGCAGAATTACGTCAACAATAGTGTGAATCCGGGCACGCCCATCCCCGGCCAGGTCACGTTCACCCTGAGCACCAATAACTTGCCTGCGCCAGTGGTTCTGAATTTCGTGCTGGGCGGCTCGGGCACGTTGGGCGCCAACTATAACATTGGTACTGGCACCGACCTCCACGGCGTGGTCATTACTTCCACCAACCTTACGTTCCCAGCAGGTGCTTACCCCGGCGGCGGCAATTGGTCTTCATCATTCTATGTGATCCCAACGGCGATCCCTGTTTCCGGCCCCAGCCTGACGGTTAGTTTTACCATCTTGGGCGGCGCCCAAAATGTGGCCGGCTCTCCAGCCAAGGCCACAGTGTCCATCCAGAACACCGGCCCTCAATTGATCTTTGTCACTAACAATGCCAGCATCTTTGGCGGCGGGACTGCCAATACCATGAATCGCAATGTGCCGGGCGACTACTG
>Ga0206970_10223_pt1 | contig 14424 bp, 11 predicted proteins | sample Alteio_BWOrgHeat_88_FD_152964 | JGI IMG/M metagenome (GOLD analysis project Ga0206970, IMG submission 152964) | Enriched cells from forest soil in Barre Woods Harvard Forest LTER site, Petersham, Massachusetts, United States -... | ecosystem: Environmental > Terrestrial > Soil > Temperate forest >... | reverse complement strand
GTCTGGCCATCGAATCGGTGAGCGAGATCGGCCACGGTCGCGAGAGGCGAATACGAAGTCCAACCCGACTTAGCCGCGCCTCCCGGGATGAAGAAGCTCGCGAGCATCACGACGCCTCCCCAGAAATAGGCGTGGTAGCTGGCCATGTTCACCCGGGGAAAGGCCATGTCGGGAGCGCCGATCTGGAGCGGTGTCACGTAATTTCCGAACGCAGCAAAGGCGAGCGGCACGATGGCCAAGAAGACCATGATGGTACCGTGCATAGCGCCAAACGAGTTGTAGAGATCTCCCTGCATGATCCCGTCCTGGGCCATATCTTTGCCCAAAGCTTTTTCCAGAAAATGACCCACCAGCGGGATAGGCTTGCCGGGATACGCCAGTTGCTGGCGCATCATCAGCATCAGAAGAAATCCGAAGAACAAAAAGCAAAGCGCGGTGACCCCGTACTGGATTCCAATCACCTTGTGGTCCGTGCTGAAGACGTATTTCGACAGGAACGGGAGCTCATGGTGTTCGTGGGTTTCGTGCCCGTGCACCGCCCCGTGTGTGGCTGTAGCTTGCATACTTTTCTCAGTTCACAATCTGGTCAGGCTTGGTTTGCGCCAGCGGCGCCGCCATGGATTCTCGCTCCGGCGAAAAATGTCGGCCTATTCTATCCGAGGTTGCCATGGCCGGTGTCAACTTTTTTGCCTTATCGCAAACAAGAGCGCCCAACAACAACGGAAGATAGAGAATCGAAGCAAAAAACAACTGCCGCGCCGAGCGCGCGGACAGGTGACGGGCAAATCGGATCGCGCACGCAAGAAAGACGAAACCTAAGACCGCCGCAACCAGCAAGTACCATCCTCCGCTGGTCCTTTGAACGAACGGCAGAAAACTGATCAGCAGCAGAGCCATGGTGTTTCGCAGTGCGGAGGCGGCCGTCCGGTGGCCTTCGGGGTCCTGGCCCGACAACATTCGGAAACCGGCACTTGAGTAATCGTCTCGATACAGCCAGCAAATCGCCATGAAGTGGGGCAACTGCCAGAAGAATACGATCGCAAACAAAGCCCAGCCTGCCGCGGAGAGTTCTCCCGTGGCAGCCGCCCATCCGATCAACGGAGGCAAAGCGCCGGGAACGGCACCTACGAGCGTATTAAGGACCGTGATCCGCTTCAACGGTGTATAGACGAAGAGATAGGATGCGACGGTTGCCGCGCCAAGAACCGCTGCCAGCAAGTTGGCACCCCACGATAACCACGCCAATCCTCCGATCACCATGCCAACGCCAAACATGAGAACGGAGTCCGGCGTCACATGACCGGCTGGGAGGGGGCGTCCCTGGGTTCGTCGCATGCGTGCGTCGTGCTCACGCTCGATCAATTGGTTGAGAGCCGCAGCGCCCGCGGCGAGCAAAGCAGTGCCTCCGAGCGTATGAGCCAGCAGGACGAAATCGATGGGCTCCGCGGAGCCCAGGTAGAATCCCACCAGGGTGGTCAAGAGCACGAGGAAGGTGAGCCGCGCCTTGATCAATTCGGAAAGGATGGAGACCAGACCTGGCTCGGCCGACGGAACGGCGTCAGCGATCACGGTAAGGTTTGTCTTGGCGCTCATGAATCAGCCGGCGTTGATGGCCCAAGCGTGCTTGGGAACAGACGATCCTGATGCTGTTCGGTTCGGCAACGCGGCGCCAAGGATGCGGCGGCAAGCGGCAATGAGAAGGCCTCCCGTTCCCAATGTCAACGCGCCGACGGCAACATGGGCGGTGGCGATGTCAGCAGGCTTGTCTTTCAGGACCGTCGTGATGCCCAAAACCCATTGGCATGCAACCAAACCGCACCAGAGGAGCGCGGGTTTTAACAGCGGTTTTTCCGGCCCCAGATTCTTTCTGGCCTCGAGTGCGACCCAAAAAATCAGGACCGCCGCGAGGCAGGCGTTCACTCGATGAAACATGTGCAGCCCGATCTCGAAACTCGTTATTACATTGGTGTCCACGCGCTGCTGGTTATAGCGGAGCAAAGAAGCCGCGTCGGTTGCCGGCCATAGCTGCCCGTAAGCGAGGGGAAAATCAGGCACCGCCAAGCCGGAGTGCTGATGCCGCATGGCGGCCCCGAGAGCGAGTTGCAAAAAAATGACGCTTGTAGCGAGAGGGATCAACCAACTGAGGCGGGGCGAAATGCTGCCAGTACATGAGTCCAACCGAGCCCAGGCTCCAGAGAGAACAAAAGCAATCAGACACATTAGCACGAAAAACGCCTGACCAGTGCAGGCATGCGCGACACCGAACAGCGTGCCGAACGTGGTGTTCGCAACCATCGCTTTGTCGAAGACCACTCGGAGGCCGCCCAGCAGACCCTGAAAAACCACGAGGCCAACCGCAATCCAGGCCAATTTTTGCACCCAAGCGCGAGGCTCTTTTCTCCAGATCCAAACGGCGAGGAGGACCGTAAGGAGACCAACGATGGACCCCTCCAGCCTATGGAGATGCTCCCAAAAGATCCCTCCAATCCATTTGTCGAAGGGGAAGAGGAACATGTTGTAGCCGTACGTCGTCGGCCAATCAGGCACGGCCATGCCGACGCCTTTGCTCGTCACGACCCCGCCGACACAGATCAAGAGCAGCGTGCATAACGCGGCAAAAGCGGCGTATCGGAACAAAGCTTTGTTGGTGTTTTGCACTTCGAGGCCCCAATGACAATCAAAAGCCGTGGCAATCGTTTAAGGATCGCCACGGCTGCCGATTCAAAAATAACTTATTTGGGGGCAGGAACTTCCAGGGCCACGTTCAAGGTGGCTTTGCCGCCCTTGACCTCGACATCGCTGGTCTTGATGCCAGCCTTCAAATGCTGAACCTCGACGGTGTATTTGCCATCAGGAAGATCTCCGGCAATCTTGAAGTTTCCGTCCTTGTCGGTGATGGCGAAAAACGGGCTGTCGCACACTTTAACGTACCCAGACATCCAAGGATGAACATTGCAGATCAGCTTCACTAACTCCGGCTTATCGAAAGTTTTGTCGTTTTCCGCCCCTTGGGTCGCCTGCGCAAAATTGAACCCTTTGTTCACTTTGGCCAGCGCGTTGACGTTGTGCATGACGGGGTCGCTGTTCTTAAGGCTGAACGCTTGCCCGGCCATCACGGCGGTCAAAAAAGGTTCGTACATGCAACCCACTTGGTCGACCACAGGTTTCGAGGTCGGCAAGTCGTAGGTTTTACCAGCCGGGAGGCCGGCGGTGATGGAAACGAACACGTTCCCCAGCCCATCGCCTTCGCCTTTGACATACGAACGGGTCATCACCGGCTTGTCATGGAGAGCGCCGCAGTTTTTGTCGGCCGTGATAGGGGTGATTTCACGCTCCGGGGGCGGGGTGCCAGTCAAGGTGATCTTGCCGGTGATTTCACCGCCGAATACACTGGTTGCAGATGCGGCAAGCGCCAAGCCTGCAATCGCCGTAAAAAACTTATTCATGTGATGACAATGCTCCAAAGTTGCGGAAAGCGACCGCACGCTACCAACGAGCAACGCTCGGTCAAGTACTTTGTGAAACTTTTCACAATCTTTTGAATCGGACGTCTCCGTTCGTTCCGTATTCGAATGTCATCGGGGTTCCCAAAGTGCCAATTCAGCTGCCCCGCCAACCGAACGATACGACCGAAGTCTTCTCGTCAGGATCTTAAAATCGATTTCAGCTCATGCCGCAAAGGCGCCAGATCGGGATCGGTCAAAGCCGAGGTTAGGATTTCATTGCGCGAGCCGAGGCGGGCGGCGCGCCTGAGCCACTGTCGGCAATCTTGGAGGAGGCCGAGCTGGCAGGCGTAACAGGCTAGGTTGTAAGCAATCGTTGGCTCCTCGGGAAAGCGCTCAGCAATCGGCAGCAGGAGCGACCAAGCCTCGCCGGTCTGGCTGAGTTCATGCAACGCGTAGCTTTGGTTGATCCAAGAAAGCGAGCGATCAGGCACGGATTGCACCAATTGGCGTGCGATGCCCAGCGCCGCTGCCCAGTGCTTTCGAACGGCAAGCAATCGCCAGCGGATCTCCAGGACGTCCGGATGGCTCGCGAAATCCGGCGGGATGAGATCCAGCTCGGCTTCCGCAGCCTGCGGATCACCCAGCATCAGCCAGCCCTCGGCGGCGCTCAGGTAGTGTGTCTCCGGTGATGGAATTTCAGCCACGTTCATCTATCTCATCGCCCAAACGCTGCCCGTCATCAAGTCCGAGGCGCGAACGAAAGAGTGATTGTAACATGACCGGCCTCGGCCCAATTTCACGGTTAATATGTCGGGCAAGTCCAGCCGCGTCTGGTTTTTCTTCATTCCGTTCGTTTTCGCCGCGGTCGTTTTGGGCCAGAATGAGCACGATAGTTTGTTTGCGTTGCAAGGTCGTTTGTCCAGTGCGCTGGCCGAGGGGACACCGATGCAAGGGTGGATGGGGGCGCGGGTCGTTTGCCTCGACAATCACCAGTTGATCTACGCGACCAACGACGACCGGCATTTTATTCCGGCTTCCAATACAAAACTCTTCACGGTGGCCTTGGCTCTGGACCGCATCGGAGGCGATTTTCGAATTCGCACCTCGTTTTATGCCCGGCAGCCCTTGGCCAGCGATGGAACGCTCCAAGGAGACCTAGTCCTGGCGGGCCGAGGTGATCCCGCAATTACCGGACGCTTGTACCACGACGATTGGCGCGCGTCGCTGAGGCCTCTAGTTGCGGCGCTGAAGAACGCTGGCGTGAATCGGGTCGCGGGAAACCTGATTGCGGACAGCACTTGGTTGCGGACCGATCCGTATGGCTCGGGTTGGGAATGGGATGACTTCGTCGAGAATTACGCCACGCCTGTCTCGGCGTTGAGTTTCAACGACAATATCGTCAAGCTCACTGTCCGTCCGGGAGGCGTCGTTTCGAACGTCGCCGAGCTCGAATGGTCCCCACCGGCTCCTTTCTCGACCATCGAAAATGCCATCCTGACCGGCGCACCGACCGGCAAGCCTGCGGCGATCGGGTATCAGCGCCTCCCCGGTTCCGACCGATTTACCGTTCATGGCAGCATCCCTGCGGGAAGCGCTCCTTGGTCCACGGAAGTGGCTTGTCCGAATCCAGCGTCGTGGTTTGCCTCGTTGCTACGCTCCAACTTGGAGGAAGAAGGGATCGCGATCCTCGGAACGAACGAGATCCTACTGCCGACGAGAACCTCCCGTTGGCTCTGGTCTGGGTGGCGCGAGATCGCCCACGTCGATTCGCCTCCGGTCTCCGAGCTTGCCGCTATGGTGCTGAAACCCTCGCAAAACCTTTATGCGCAATTGCTTCTGCTGCAGACCGGTTCCGAATGCGAACGCTCGGCCCGTGAAGGTGAGCCTTATTCGGCCTCCACGCATGAGCAAGGCGGCATCCAGGCCATGCGACGCTTTCTCAACACCTGCGGGATCGCCGCGGAGGACGTCGAAATCGAGGAAGGCTCAGGCCTGTCGCGTCGCAACTCCGTCACTCCCCGCGCGACGGTGACTTTGCTGGAACGCATGCAGACCCACCGCTGGCATCAAGCTTGGATCGATGCGCTGCCCATCGCCGGGGTCGATGGAACTCTCCGGCTGCGGTTCACTGAAGGTCCCGCTAAGGGACGGGTTCGAGCGAAGACGGGCAGTCTGCGCAGCGTGCAGGCTCTGGCGGGATACGCCAGCACTGCTGGCGGCCAGACTTTCGCGTTTGCGATTTACGCGAATCAGTTCGATTCGAACCAAAGCGTCGCTGTCCGGAAAATACTCGACCGGTTCGCCGAGGAGCTGGCGGGATTTAGCGGCAAGGCCGAAGAGGTGCCGGGCAAAACTTCGGCCGCCCCAAAGCCATTCTGACCGCCCCTTACCCTCCAACCTCGGCCCGAGCTTCCTGAGCGAGAGCCGTGGATAGGTAGCGTTCGCCAGTAGAGCAAGCGATGGTAACGATGGTCTTTCCTTTGTTCTCGGGGCGCTTCGCCAATTCGATTGAGGCCCAGACGTTGGCTCCCGTGGAAATGCCGACCAGCAAACCCTCTTCCTTGGCAAGGCGTCGGGCCATGATGAACGAGTCGTCGTTCGAGACCTGGACCGTTTCGGTAATCTGAGGCTCTCCGTGAGCGCCCTTCAGATGCAGATTCGCGGGAATGAACCCTGCGCCCGTGCCCTGGATCTTATGCGGTCCCGGCCTCACCTGATCCCCGCGCAAGGTTTGGGTGATGACGGGAGAGTCTTTCGGCTCCACGGCCACTGCGGAGAAGCTAGGTTTTCGCGGTTTGATCACCTCATAGCAGCCGGTAATGGTGCCGCCGGTGCCAACCGCTGAGACGATGATGTCCACGGCTCCGTCGGTGTCGGCCCAGATCTCTTCAGCCGTGGTTTGGCGGTGGATCTCGGGGTTGGCTGGGTTGTCGAATTGTTGCGGAATCCAAGAATGAGGGGTTTCACGAGCGAGTTGCTCCGCGCGAGAGATCGCCCCACGCATGCCTTCCGAACCCGGGGTGAGCACCAATTTAGCGCCCAGCATCGCTAGCAGAACACGCCGCTCAAGGGACATCGTTTCCGGCATGGTCAGGATGAGTTTGTAGCCTTTGGCCGCACAAACGAAAGCCAGAGCGATCCCAGTGTTGCCGGAGGTGGGCTCGATGATGATCGAGTCCTGGTTGATGATGCCGCGCTTCTCGGCGTCTTCAATCATGGCTTTGCCGATGCGATCCTTGACCGAGCCGAGCGGGTTAAAGAACTCGCATTTGAGCAGGATGGTGGCCTCGAGTCCGGCAGTGACTTTATTCAGCCGCACCAAGGGAGTGCGACCGACGGTTTCCACGATATTGTTGTAGATGCGGCCCATAAGTGAGTAAGGGATAACGATAGGATAAGGCAGCGCCAACGCGCGAGCGTCGTCTGCGATTTCACCTATTTTTCGGACGGTTGCGGCGAGGATGCAACCGCAATCACACCTGCCCGCGCGTTAGCACCGGCAAGTAAATCGTGAAGGACGTGCCCTGCCCTGGCTTGGTCTCCAATTGCAAAGCCCCGCAGGCGCTCAAGACGCATTGACGCACAATCCCGAGACCCAAACCTGATCCTTGGCCCTCCGGCTTGGTGGTTTGGCTTTGCGAGAAAATGTTCGGAAGCATCTCAACCGGAATCCCCATGCCCCCATCTCTCACGCATACAGCCACGAAGGGCGGTCGATTTTCGAAAGATTCTCGCAGCCAAACTGTCCCAGGGTCTTTCGCAGGCGGGGGCGGAGGCGACAAGCGTTCGTGAAGCATCCAGGCATAAACCTCGACGCGGTGCGGCATTTTCGAGGATTGAAGCGCGTTCAGCGTGAGGTTCAGGAGCGCACGAAAAACCGTGGTCGTATCGGTTCGCGCACGGACGGGCAACGTGAATGGATGGACGATGAATTGATGCCCTCGTGAAAAGGGGTGAAAATGGATCAATCGGTCCAAGTCGGCAAAAACCATCGAGATGTCGCAAAGCTCGGTTTCTGGACGGGGCCGGGCGTATCGCATCGCAACACGCGAAATGTCGATGCACAAGTTCGACTGGGACGACAAATCGCGCACGGTTTGAGCCCAATCGGCAGTGGCATTCGAATTGGGCGCGACGCCCTTCTCGAGTTCGTAGGCGAGCCCGTCGGCCAGGCTGGAAATGACGGTCAAAGGGCCATTGATGTCATGCAAAATCCCCGCGTATAACTGGCGTTCGAGCGTCGCGGCTTCCAATTCGGACGCTAAACGCTCCAATTCTTCCGTCTGAGCAAACAAGCGGCGGGCGGCGAAGGTCGCCTGGATGGTTCGCGCAATTGCCGCCCGAAGAACCGCGGATTCAGCTGGCTTCCGCAAAAACTCGCCGAACCCGCTGCAGCCATTCGGCGCCCAGTTCGCGCCGGGAGCGATAGCGGTGTAGAGCAGTACGCGAAGATCCGGGTCGATCGAGTGGAACTGCTGCCAAAATTGGGACAACGACATGCCGGGCAGTTGGACTTCGCTGATGACGGCATCGAACAATCCTCGGCGAAGCAAAGAAAGCGCCGCCGCCGGGCTTTCTATGCAAACCAAATTGTACTGACCCGAAAGCAAAGTGCTCAAAGCCTCTCGAACCAAAGGATCGGGCTCGACGACCAGCAAATGGTTAACGTCCTGCGACCCGGAACCATCGCTCGCGGTCACCTCAGGCTCGGAACTGCCGAGCGCCACTGGCGTGGTGCGATGGCGATGTAGCGGCCCCTGGTTCATGACTCAGCAAGCAAGCGTTCCCACAGATGGTCATTGGTCATGACCCGTGACAGGAAGTCGCCGCCTCCCTCCTCGGGGTCGGTGGTCGCGGAACGCAACGGCAATTCGATGCGGAATTGCAATCCGCCTTCCAGCGCATTCTGTACCTCTATGACGCCTCCGTGGTGGTGAACGATAAAAAAACAAGCCATCAGGTTCAGGCCGAATTCCTGGGGGTTTTCGGAACGCACGAAGAACGGGTCGAAGACCGAAAGGATGGCATCGTGGGGCAAGCCTGGGCCGTTGTCGCGGATGCGAATTTCAACGCGTTGATCGCCGCCGACGGATTGCGGAATCAGACTCGCTTCGAAGGAGACGTAAGCACCGATCTGAAGCGTGGAAGCTTCGTCGCGCAGTAGAAGCTCGAAGAGGCGCTGGAATCGCGGGCCATCCACCAGCATGGGCGGCAGATCGGTGGGCACGGCGTTGCGCACCACGATCTGGCGGCCTGCCAATTCGGTTCGGAGCGAGGAAACGCTTTTTTCGATCACCTCGCGAAGGATCACTTCCGAACCAAACACCGGCGGCGCGCTATCGGCATTGACCGAAATGCCATCTAGCACCTCGATCAACTTGCGCACCCTGTCCTCGACCTTTTTGTGGAAATCCTGCCAAAAACCCGGGTTCCGCAATTGGTCCAGGTCCAAATTCTCGCGATGAAGCATCTCGGGGGTTAACTCGAGAAACGTCCGCACCGCAGACATGGCGTTACGGACATGGTGGCCGAGCCCGGCCGCCATGACGCCCAGTCCCAGAACGCGATCGGTAATCATCATCCGCTGGATCGCGGCCAATTTTTCTCGAAGCAGGGCATCGCGCTCGCGCTGGACAATAAAGAATTCGAGGCTTCGCTTCAGAACCATCTCGAGTTGAGGCACCTCCCACGGCTTGGAAATGTACTTGTAGATCGCGCCCGAGTTGACCGCGTCGATGGCGACCTCGACGTCGGTGTAGGCGGTCACCAGGATGCGGATAATTTTGGGCCGCAATTGCCGCGCCTTTTCGAGGAACTGGACCCCTTTGGTCCCGGGCATCCGCTGGTCGGACAACACCAAGCCTATTTCGTCTTGATGAGCCGCCAGGATGCGCATTCCGTCGTCGGCGTTGGAAGCCGTGAACACCCGGAAGGCGCCGCCGAGCGCGCGGTTGAATTGCTTCAACGAAAGCTCTTCGTCATCGACGTAGAGAACCGCAAACCTTCGATAATCGTAGGGAGTCTCCATGTTCTAGCACGATATTGGCCAAATTATCAGGATTCTTGGGGGAATTCCAGCGAGAACTCAGCGTACTGTCCCTCCTCGCTTTTGACAGCAATCCGGCCGCCGAAGCCCGCCATGATGCGGTAGCAAATGCTCAGACCCAAGCCGGTTCCCGAGCCGACATCTTTAGTCGTGAAGAACGGCTCGAAAATCTTGTCCTTATTCGCCTCGGAAATGCCGACTCCATTGTCATGCACCAACACTTTGACAACGCCCTCCTCGCGTGCCGTGTAAAACCGGATGCGAGGCTCATGCCCGACGGCTCGCTTGGACTTCGTCGAATCCAGTGAGTTCTGGAACAGGTTCACCAAGACTTGGAGAAGACGGTTGGGCTCGGCCAGGATGACTAAGTCCTCGGGCACCTCCACCTCGATCTTGACTTGGCCTTCGACCTCGGCGGCGAAAAGCCGGAGCATACGGTCGATCACCTTCCTGACCTCAACGTCGCCGACAGCGCCCCCTTGTTGATGGGTGAAACCGCGCAGATCCGAAACAATAACGGTCACCCGTTTTAATCCGTCTTCGACATCCGCGATCGTGTCCAAAAAATCGGCGCGGGACGGTTCGGCTAGTTCCGGCCCTTTTTGCCGCAGGACATAGAGCGCGGTGCGGGCGTAGTTGAGGGGATTATTAATTTCGTGAATGATTCCGGCGCTCAAGCGGCCCAGGGAGGCCATTTTTTTCCGATTGAACCAATTGTGTTTCGGTTTCCTTGATTTGTTCCAGAGCTGCCTCGAGCTTGCGGTTCTGCCAAACGATCATGCGTTGCAGGCTCGAGGAATCCACCAAGTTCTTGATGCGAACCCGCAACTCCGTGCTCGAAAACGGCTTGGTCAAAAAGTCGCTGGCTCCCGCGGACAACGCTTGCACCTTGGTCTCATCGTCAGCTCTGGCCGTTAACATGAGGAAAGGAATCGAACGGGTGCTGGCAGCTTGGCGCAAGATCTGACAAACCTGCACGCCGTCCTTCTCTGGCATCATCATGTCACAAACGATGGCTTCGGGGAGATACTGCCGCGCCAAAGAGAGCGCTTGTTCGCCATCCACGGCCTCGATGACTTCGTAGTTCTCGGAGAGCTGCAAGCGCAAGAACCTGAGCATGTCCGGCTCGTCATCGGCGACGAGGATTTTGGGTCTCTTGGGCCCGCCATAGCTCGGGTTTGGGACAGGGCGCAAGCTTTCGCGCAGGGAAGCGATCCCGGGAAAGAGCTCGGCGCGCCGATACAAACTCCCCAGGACGCCATCGCCGCGCTCGGTCTCAGCAGCGGCAGTCGCTCCATCCAAGGCAGGCGCCTGCACCACAGCCGGAGCCGACTGCGCGCTCGTGTTCAACAAGGGAAGTCTCACGATCATCGTCGTCCCCTCGAGCGGTTTGGAGCGCGCTTCGACTTTGCCCCCATGCGCCTCAACCAATTCCCGGACCAAGGCAAGGCCGATCCCGGCGCCTTGGTATTTTCGCTGCGGAGAGGAGTCGCCTTGCCAAAAGCGCTCAAAAACGAACCCCAATTGTTCCTGCGGGATGCCGACGCCCGTGTCCACAACCTCGAACACGGCTTCGCTCCCAGCCAACCGGGACCGGAGCTCGATTCGCCCGCCCGCTGCCGTGAACTTCACGGCGTTAAAGAGGAGGTTCAGGAAAACCTTTTCGAGTTTATCGGAATCGGCTTGAACCAATTCTAGCGCCGGGTCGAGATCGGATTCGAGCCGGATGCCTTTCTCCTGCGCCACGCCGCTCACGCTTTGGAGGAGCCCGCGAAAGAACTGGTGAACCTGAATTTCCGAGACCTTCAGGGACATTTTCCCAGCATCGAGGCGAACCAGGTCCAGCAGGTCGTTAATGAGCTTGAGCAGGCGCATGCCGTTGGCATGCATCGTCGACAGCAACTCCTTGATCTGCGGATCACCGTCGAATTGGGGCTGGGCAGCGAGGCGCTCCAGGGGAACGAGGAGCAAGGTCAGAGGGGTGCGAAGTTCGTGGCTAATATTGGCGAAGAAACGCCCCTTGAGCTGATCCAGCTCTACGAGTCGCTGGTTCGAGACCTCGAGTTCCCGCCGGTTGTCGTCCAATTCCGAGCGAAGCTGGAACTCGCGCCAACGCAGGCGGCTGGTCCACGTGTTCCCAACCACCACAATGATGCCGGTAAGAAATACGAAGTAGAAATTATTAAAAAAAGCGCCGCCCTCGCCCGTCCGAATGCCCAGGGAAAATCCAAGAAAGGCGTACATCAACAGGACCGCGAGCACGGCGGTCAGGCTTTGCCAGAAAGTCCATTGGAGGACAAATCCCACAGCCAGCAGCACCAAGTTGAAGCTGGCGTAATAAGGAGAAGCAGCCTTGCCGATGGCGTCGATGACAAAAGCCATCGTCGCGGCGGGAATCATCGCTAGAATGACTCCGAGCACGCGGTGGTATCGAGAACCCCAGGAAGTGAGCACTAATCCGAGCAGCGGCAGCATCGCGAGGCTGCCGCCCAATCGACGCATAAACAGCTGTTCAAGCCCCGAGTCCCGATACATGAACACATCGACCATCGACCCCAGCGGCAGCATAGCCATCGCGAGGCAACAACCGATGCGTATGCGAGCCACCCCGATCCGGCGCTCCTCCTCGGCGTACTTGCGGATCAGCTCTGGAGAAGCGGCGCGCACGAGTTAAGGCGATGCCGATTTCCTGACTTCGAGGAAGAGGTTCACCGTGCTGGGGTCAGTCAAAATCTGAGCTGTCCCGGGCTTGGCGTTGGTAGGCGCCAGCGCGGCCATCGCCGCCCGGCTTCGGTAAATTAAATGCCAGTCCATCAGATAATCCATCGAATGCTGGAAGGGCTTCGAGGAATCGACATTGGTCACCAGCACGAGACCCTCGGGCGCCAGCATGGCGTAAAAAACATCGGTGAGACGTTTGCAAATCCGATCCGAGACGTAGTCGAAGAGCCCGGCACAGTAGATGAAATCGTAAGATTGCGCGCGGACGTCCGACCTGGCCGCTTCCTTCAGGATTTGGTTCACTGATTTTTCCAGAAACACCAGGCCCGTGCGGCGTCCTCGAGCCAATTTTACATCCTCGAGCCGCTGCCGAGTGTACTCGAGCGTCTGCCCATTAAAGTCAAGGAGCTGGAAATCCACATGGTCCGAGGCCGAGTCCTTGGTCATAAACTCTTCGACCTCCCGCGCCGGACCACAGCCCAGGTTGAACACCCGCAGACGCTTCCCGCTGGCAATTACCCGACGCGCTTCTTCCCCGAGGCGCCGGACCAGATGGTGAATGCGGTTGCGGTGGGCTTCGGCCGGCGGGTTTTGGAGGAACACCACGTTCACCAATTTAGCGAACAAAGTCCCGCCCTCATGCGGATCCCTAAGGATCATGTTCACCATTTCGTAGTCTCCGGCATAACCCAACGGCTTTTGGTAGGTCCGGTAGACGAAAGGAGAACAAAGCACCAAGGGATGCAACTGGCGCCGCGCGTAAACCCGATGAGCCGGGCGGACATCCGGAGCGATCCGGTCCGCAACCGTGTCGAAGCGGTCCATCCAAGCGCCAATTTCCGGAAGGATTCTCCCTTCGAGGCTTTGAAGCACTACCCGCTCCTTCTCCGTGCGCAACCCAGCGGGTTCGGCGCGAACCGCCAGCTCAACCTGGTCCAACCACCGCCTCAGATCGACGAGGAGAGTCTGAAAATCCGCGACCACGATCTTGAACTCGGGCGCGACCGCTTGGATTTTACGCCATTCGAGGATGAAATCGTCGAACTCCGAAAGCAGCCGATCCGGGTGGGCAATCGGGGAAAATAGATCAACATCGAGCCAGGATTCATCAAGCGTTGCTTCGCAGAGCAACATGATCCCGGTGTTGACGATGCTGGTGACCACCGCCCGGCCGGAGTAAACGAGGCGGTCGTTGATGGTGATGCGAAAATCCGAGAGGACCTCGGACAACTGTAATAGGCTGAAAGGATTGTAGACCTCAAAGACCGTGGTGAAGCGCGTGAGGCGAACCGAGGTCGCTCGGATCTCGCCCCCTTGGCTGTTGCGGCAGCTGATGATGCTCTCGCGTTCACTGCCGCCCGTCGCATTTACGCGCGTCGCCATGAATCGCTTCCTACCCCAATTGGGTGAACATGAGATCGAAGTGAGTGAGCATGAGGCGCCAAACTGGCGTTACCCATCCGGTATTTTGGTGCACGGTTGTTAAAACATCCATTCCTGGAAGGGAAGCAGACTTTCATACCCGGCGCGTAAAGCTTGCCTTGAAATGGCTTTTTGGGCGAATGAATGCCATGCACTCCGCTCCAAAATCGGTCCTTTCGAATCTTCCGCGCTCTTTTTCGCAGACTGCTCTGGTTTTGGCCTGTTCCCTGCCCGCGCTCAGTGAAGGCATCCGGAGCCCAACCATCGGTGCAGAAGGGCTGGGCGAATCGGGCGGGCGGCATGCTTTCGTAGACGACGCCTCCGCCGCTTTCACTCAACCCGCGAATCTGCTGGAGCTTGACCGGTGGGAAGCTTCCGTGGAACCGACCCTGGCATATCATACGGCTCATTTTACTTCGACCACGGGCGGCACAGCCGAGACCCGGGACCCGGTCAAATTTCTGCCCGATTTTTTTGTGGGCGGCCCATTGATCAAAGACAAAGTGGCGCTTGGCTTGGCGGTAACGTCTCCGTTTGGTCTTTCGGTGGCATGGAAGGAGGACGGAGCTTTGCGTGATCGTGCGCCGTATTACGGTAAACTGCAATCCATCGATGTCGGCCCCAGCATAGCATTCAAATTGGCGCCTGGACTCAATGTTTCCGCGGGGTTCGACGCGATGTGGTCTAGTCTGGAGCTCCGAGATTATCTGGTTTTCCCGGGCCTGGGAGAAATCAATTTCAAGGGCAAAGGCGACGGTGCTGGTTATGGGGGAAATGCCTCCGTCACCT
>Ga0206970_10221_pt1 | contig 14469 bp, 6 predicted proteins | sample Alteio_BWOrgHeat_88_FD_152964 | JGI IMG/M metagenome (GOLD analysis project Ga0206970, IMG submission 152964) | Enriched cells from forest soil in Barre Woods Harvard Forest LTER site, Petersham, Massachusetts, United States -... | ecosystem: Environmental > Terrestrial > Soil > Temperate forest >... | reverse complement strand
TAAGCGGTCGGCGGTGGAGTTCCGCTAACGGAAAGATAGTGCGCATCGGCCACTACTCCGATCACCTCATCTTTGTTTTCCCCGTCGGGAATCGTCTGCCCAATCGCGTTGCGTCCGGGGAAGAGCGTCTTCGCCGCAGTCTCGTTCAGGATGACTTTGTATCCCGAAGCTACCGAATCTTCCCAGCGGAACTCGCGCCCTGCCTGCAATGGAATCCGCAGCGTCGCAAAATACGCCGGACCCACATCATTGGCATAGATTTCTTTATCTCCGCTGCTGTATGGAGTACGTAGGTTTTTGATCTCCAGACCGCTCGAGATCGGCGTCATTCCGGCATAGGTCAGGTTCTTCACTCCCGGCTGATGCGCAAGAGCCTCGGCGTACTGCTGATACCAGCGCAACAGTGCGTCACCCTCCAGCGGCTGCTTGCCCATCGCCAGGTCGAGATTCACCAACCCCTTGGGATCGAAGCCCAGACCGGTGCGATAGAGTCGCGTCAGGCTCGCCGCCAGTAGTCCCGCGCCCACCACCATCACCAGGGCCAACGCTACCTCGACACTCATCAGCAACTGCGGAAGTAGTCGATGCCGGTCACGGCCTAAATTCCGCCCGCCGCATTTCATTTGTTGATTCAACTCGCCGCCGGTCGCCCGCAGCGCCGGCAGCAAACCAATCAACACTGCTGCTACCACCGTCAATAACGCCGCGAAGCCGAAGACCTGAAAGTCGGGCGCAGTATCGAGCACCACGTTGCGCTGTCCGCCCAAGAGCAGCACGGCCAGTCCGCGGCTTACTATCGGCACTGCCGCCAGACCCGCCACCGTTCCCAGTGCGGCAATCATCAGGCTCTCCATCAACAACTGCTGTACCAACCGCCTTCGAGAAGCCCCCAGCGCCAGACGCGTCGCAAACTCGGCCTCTCTCGCTGCGGCCTTCGCCAGCAGCAGGCTCGTCAGGTTCAGACACGCGAGCAGCAACACGCCTCCGCATAGCGCCATCACTACCGTCAGAGGCTTGCGAAATGCCAACCGTAGATAGGTGAATCCGTTCGATCCCGGCTCCGCTGCCAGACGAAAATGGTTCGTCTTGTAATCCTTCACGATCTCTGCGTCCGGCGTCGACTCCTCGAGCACCGCATTTGAGGCCGCGGCGATAGATGCGTTCGCCTGTTTCAGGCTGATACCTGCCTTGCGCCGAGCCAGGATGTTCAGCCAGAACGTACGGTAGCCACTCTTCAGGCTGCTATATGGCGCATCAACGACCGGCTCGGCCTGGATCGACAGAAAAATCTGCGGCCGTTGTACGGGGTCCGCGCCGATGAATGACTTCGGCATCACGCCCACGACTGTAAAGCTCTGATTGGCGATCGTCAGCGTACGCCCCACCACATTGGGATCGGCATTAAACCACGAACGCCAGAAGCCCTCGCTGATCACCGCGTCATAGACGCCCGGCGCGTCCGCGCGATCGTCTGCCGGTATCAAGACCCGACCCTTAAGCGGAGTGGTCTCAAGCATGCTGAAGAACGCGCCACTCACAAGCGCCGCTGGAATTTCCACTGTCCCCGGGCCGCTCCGGACCTGCAGCGTCGTGCGCGCAAAGGCCGCCACCGAGTCGAAGGCGTCGCGCCGTTTCGCTACCGCACGAAACATCGGCTCAGAGAAAAAATAGCTGAAATTATTACCATCGGACCGGAAGGATCGAATCACAGTCAGCGTCTCGGCGTGTGGCACCGGCAGAGGCCGCAGCAACAATCCATTGATCAATGAAAAAACCGCCGTATTTGCGCCTAGCCCCAGCGCAAGCGTGCCTACGGCCGTCAATGCGAAGCCTGGGGCGCGCATTAGCTGACGCGCGCCGAAACGCAGGTCCCGCCATAGCTGCTCAAGCCACGGCAGACCGCGTCGCATGCGGTAGATTTCGCGTACCTGGTCTACTCCGCCAAACTCCCTCAAAGCCGCCGTTCGCGCTTCGCGCCGCGTCATTCCACGGCAGACGTTCTCCTCAGTTGCCATCTCGATATGAGCGTGCAGTTCTTCATCCAACTCGGCATCAAGTCTGCGTCGACGCAACAGTGAGGCGATGCGGCTCATGATGGTTCTCAGTCTGTCCATTGGTTCCTCATTCCGACCGCAGCGCAAGCATTGGATCGATTCCTGCAGCGCGCCGAGCCGGCAACCACGCCGCCAGAACCGCGAGCAGCAACATCAGCAGCGGCACTACACAGAGAGTCAGCGGATCAACCGGACTTACCTCAAAGAGGAATCCACGTAGCAGACGGGCCGATAGCATCGCCGCAGCCAGCCCCGCTACGGATCCAAGTGCGCTCAGCAGCAGGCTCTGCCTGAACACCAGTTTCAGAATCCCCCACCGCGAAGCCCCCAAAGCCAGCCGTATGCCAATCTCTCGCGTGCGCCAGTTCACGATGTACGCGATCAGGCTGTAAACACCTACCGCGCCTACACCGACTGCAAGGCCTCCGAAACCGAGCAGTAAAATCGTCAGCGCCCGCGTCCCTGAAACCGAAGCCGAAACTACCTGCTCCAGCGTTCGTACACGGGTCACCGTCGCTGACGGATCTATCGCTGCAACCGTGCTGCGCAGTAACGAAGCAGCCTGCGACGCCGGCAGGCGCGATCGCAACAGCACAGACATTGAAGGCTGCTCGTTAGCCATGGTCGCGGGCAGGTAGACCTCGTCGCCAAAGCCGCCCTGCAGGCTATCGTGATGCGTGTTGCTCACGACACCCACAACCACCGATGCCTTTACACGATCAAAGACACCCGGCGAGGGCTCATCGGTAACGCTCTCCAAATGCTTGCCTATTGGATCGCCGCCTGGCCATAGCTTCTGCGCCATGTGCTGGCTGATCACCACCGCTCGTGAAGTACCGGCACGGTCCGCCTCGTTCAACAGCCGTCCACGCATCAGGCGCACTCCGATCAGCGAAAAGTACTCCGGCGAAACGGTACGTCCGGCGGCCAGCATCGCGCCTTGTCGCGGTTCTCTTGGATGCTCTTCCGCGTCGTAGACATAGGTCAGGTCATAGCCGCTCATTGGCAGTGTGCTCACTATCGCCGCATCTTCCACGCCTGCGAGACCACGGATCCGGCTCGCCAGCTCTTCAAAGAATCCCTGGCACCTGCCTGCTTGTTTACATGCCGTCGCATCGAGCGAGACCTCTGCTGTCATTACGCGTTCGGTCGTGAATCCGGGATTTACACGCGAAAGCCCCCAGAGACTATGCAGCAAAAGCCCCGCCATCGTGATCACCACAACCGAGAGCCCGATCTGTCCGACAACCAGCACCATCGACAGACGGAACTTGACACCGCTGCCGATCACACTCAAGCCGCCCGAGCGCAGCGTCTGCTGCAAATGTGGCGATGCCATCTTTACAGCAGGCGCAAGGCCAAAGAGCACGCCTGTCAACACAGACGCTACGCCGGCAAATAGGAAGACATGCCAATGCAGTCCGATCTCCGCAATGCGCGGCGTCTCCGCCGGCAGAATCGAGACCAACCCACGCAGGCTGCCATACGCAATCGCTAGGCCCGCTACGCCTGCCAGCAGTCCGATGGTGACGCTTTCCACCAGCAGCTGTGCAACGATTCTTCCTCCACTCGCTCCGAGCGCAGTACGAATCGCCATCTCACGCTCACGCGCTGCGGCTTTGGCCAGCATCAGATTGGCCACATTGGCACAAGCGATCAACAGCACCAGACCCACCGCCGCAAAGAGCAGCATCAGCTTGGGACGTGTGTCGCCAACCACCGCATCCAGCAACGGGGTCACTTGGGTGTCTGACGCCCACACGTCGGGCATGCGCCACGGAAAGAGCGGCAGAAGCAACTGATGCAGCCTGTGCAGCTCGGCCTGAGCTGCCATTGGTGTTATGCCATCATTCAATCGAGCGAGGCCGTGCAGATCATAGCCCACCCAAGGGTCGGTCGCATCGCCTCCCCGGAACGAAACCGGCGTCAGGAGCCTTGTACCCGCATAGGGGAACTGCACACCCGCTGGCATCACGCCGATGATCCGGCGGGAAACTCCATCCACACGCACCATCGTTCCTACCGTCGCGGGATTTCCTCCGAAGCGTTCGCGCCAGTAGCCATAGCTCAGCACCACTACACGATCCTGGCCCTCGGTCGCATTGTCTGCAGTGAAGAAAGTGCCCAGCGCTGGCTGTATGCCCAGTGTGTCGAAAAAGTTCACAGTTACGCGTGATCCAAAGACGCGCTCGGAAGCATCTGTGCCAGCCACGTTCGACTCAGCATTGGAGCTGTATGCCGCAATCGACTTGAACGACTGAGCATTCTGCTCGATCGCGCGAATCCATCCCTTGGGAAAGAAGCCGTCCGCCGTGATCGTCACAAGGCGATCCTGCGCAGTAAATGGCAGCGGGCGCAGCAGAATCGAATCGATCAGCGTAAAGATTGCCGAGTTCGCGCCTACTCCCAACGCAAGGGTCAGAATCGCCGTCAGCGCAAAGCCCGGCGACTTGCGCAGCTGCCTCAATCCAAATCGAAGATCTCTTCCCAGCTGTTCCATCAACGGCACCCCTCTTTGCACGCGATATCTCTCGCGCACCTGCGTTACACCACCAAACTCTCGCAATGCGCAGCGTTGTGCTTCCTCACGCGAGACGCCACGCCGCATCTTCTCTGCGATCGCCAACTCAATGTGAGAACGCAACTCCTCATCCAACTCTGCATCCAGGCTGCGGAGACGAAAGAGCGAAGCTATGCGGCTCCACAATGTACGAAGCTGGTCCATCGTCTCTTACTCCGCCCTCAGCGCCTGCGCTGGATCGACCGAGGCAGCGCGGCGGGCTGGAATGAAGCACGCCAGGAATGCAACGCTGATCAGCAATACACTGACGCCGATAAGAGTCACAGGATCATACGGGCTCACCCCAAAGAGCAGGCTGCCCATCAGTTGAGTTAGGCCAAGAGCTACTCCAATGCCAATGAGCGCTCCAATAGACGCGAGCTTTGCACCGCGCCAAAGTACAAGGCCGAGCACGTGGTCCCGCCGTGCGCCGAGGGCCATGCGGATGCCGATCTCCTGGGTGCGTTGCGAGACGAGATACGCCATGACTCCATAGATACCGATGCAGGCCAGCAATAACGCGAGAACTGCGAATGCGCCGAGCAGAATCATCGCGAAACGGCGTTGTGCCAATGAGTCGGAGATGAGACTCTCCATTGTTTGTTCACCGTAGATCACCTGTTCCGCACTCATCTCTTTATTGGCATGACGAATGGATTCAGACGCATGAGACAGACTGCTCTGATAGCGAACCAGCATCGACGAACCGGAGGAAGCTGTGGCGATGAACGCATCTGACATTTGCATACAGGGCAGGTAGACTTCCGTACGCAATGATTGGGTATCGTCTGAATCGAGGCCCCACTGCTTGACGTGCGCTACAACACCAATGATCTGAGCGAGCTTATCTTCGTTGTAAGCAAGGTGGATGCGCTTGCCGATGGGATCCTGACCCGGGAAAAACTTTTGCGCGAAGACTTCATCGACGACGGCTACGAGTGGGGCGTGCTCATTGTCCTGTTTGGTGAAAAAGCGGCCTCGCAATAACGGGATCTGCATAATGCGCAGATAGTCCGGCTCCACGATGTAATCGATGAACCAGTTCATATCGTTCTGGTTTTTGGGCTTGGGCTGGCCGTCCATCCAAAAGAGCTGATCGTCCTCCGCCGCGATGGGCAGAGCACCCCAGGCCTGCGTAACCGCGGTAACTCCGGGGATCGCGGCAAAGCGCTCATCGATGGCGCGATAGGCTGCGCGAATCGCATCGGGAGATGCCTTGTTCAGACCGGGCGGCAGAGATATGCCGAAGTTAAGTACGTTGCGCGCGTTAAAGCCGGGATCGACCTTCCACAAACGGGTGAGGCTGCGGATCATAAGACCCGCGCCCGCGAGCAGGACCAGGGCTATGGCCATCTCCATTACAACGAATGTGCTCAGAGCACGATGATGGCTTCCGCCGGCGCTGCGGCCCCCTTCTTTAAGAGCCGTCTGTGGATTGGACTGCGAATTCCTGATTGCAGGCGCGATGCCGAATAGCGCTCCGGTCAACAGAGAGAGAGTTGCGCTGAAAGCGAGAACGCGAAGATCGAGGCCAATCTCCCCGACGCGGGGCAATGCGGAAGGCAGCATTTTCAGCGCCATCGGCGTGCACCAGATAGCAGGGAGCAGGCCGACTACACCCGCTGCGAGGCCTAGCAACAGGCTTTCAGTAAGCAGCTGACGGATGAGCCGGCCCCGGCTCGCCCCGAGTGCGGTGCGCACGGCAAATTCGCGGCTGCGTGCAGCGGAGCGCGCAAGCAGCAGGCTGGCCACATTAGCGCAGGCCAGCAAGAGCACGAATCCTACGGCTACCAGCAGGATGAGTAGAAAGACACGCGCATCGCCAACCATCTGCTCTTTCAAAGGCTGAAGTGACGCACCGATGCCATTGTCCGCGTCAGGGTAAGTTGCGGCTAGGCTGCTGGTCACCTGGTTCATGTCCGCGCGAGCCTGTTGCAGCGTGACGCCGGGCCTGAGCCTGCCGATACCATGCATGCCGAGGCCTGCGCCTCGTTCCATGAGCGCCGGATTGGTCCATTGCCGGATGGGCACATAGACGTCCTGCTCCTGAAAACTCGCAATACGCAGATGAAAGCTCGCGGGAATGACTCCTGCGATGGTGTAGTCTCTACCGTCGAGGGTGACGATCTGGCCCGGTGCACCAGGCGCCGCATCGAACTTGCGCCGCCACAGGCCCTCACTGATGAGCGAGACAAGTGGAGCGCCGGGCTCATTATCGGCAGCCACAAAGGTGCGGCCAAGGATAGGACGGACATCCAGCATAGGGAGAAAATCCGGCGAGACGAACTCCGCGTTCACCTGCTCAGCGTCCCCTCTGCCGGTCAGGCTGAAGGTGTAGCTGCGCGCTGTGGCCATCGACGAAAAGGTGCGGTTCTCCTTTTGCCAATCGAGAAAATTGGGATAGGAGATCGCCCCCCTTGCAAAATTCGGCTTGCTCTCAGCTATCGCAACGAGCTGTTCCGCATGCGGAAAGGGAAGCGGATTCAGCAATACGCCATTCACGATAGAAAAGACTGCAGTGTTGCCGCCTATGCCGAGTGCGAGAGTAAGGACAGCCACAACAGTAAACCCCGGGCTCTTGCGTAGCGTGCGGAACCCAAAATGCAGATCCTGCATCAGGGTCTCAAGCCAAGGCATTCCACGCTGCGCGCGATAACGTTCTCGGGTCTGCGTTACTCCGCCAAAACCGCGTAGGGCCTCAGTACGGGCTTGCTGCAATGACATCCCGCGACGAACATTTTCATCTGTTGCCATCTCAATGTGTGCTCGCAGCTCTTCATCCAACTCTGAGTCGAGACGCTTTCCGCGAAAGAGCGACGCAAGCCTGCTTATAAAGCTGCGAAGTCCCCCAACTGCCGGTGGATGCGTAGATTGCTTTGCCATGAGTTAGCTCCTATTCCGCTCGAAGCGCACGCATCGGATCAATTGCGGCAGCGCGCCGGGCCGGCCCATAGCTGACCAGCAAGGTAATAACAGCAACCGCGACAGTAATGGAACCAAAGACCACCGGATCGTCAGGCCGCACACCGAAAAGCAAATTCGCGCCCAGTCTCGCAAGGGCCGCCGCCATAAGAAGGCCTATAGCAATTCCAGTGCCAGCCAACAGCGCCGCACGACGAAGAATCATCCGCACCATCTCGCGGGGACTCGCACCCAACGCCATGCGCACACCAATCTCCGTAGTGCGCTCGGCAACCACGTTGGCCATCACACCGAAGATGCCGATCGCCGCGAGCAGCAGCCCAATCAGTGCATCTGCGCTTAACAGCGAAGCTACATACAGCAGTCCCGTCAGAGCCTCTGCAACATACTGGCGATATGTCTGCATAGCATCCAGCGGAATCGCCGAGTCGAGTTCCGAAAGAGCACCACGCACCGCAGGAGCAAGCGCAATGGGATCGCCATTTGCGACCACCAGATAACTCGCGCCGTTCAGCGGCATCTGGGCAGCATTCAGATAAATCGCCGGCTGCATTGATCGCTCGACCCATGCATAGGTCACATCTTCCACCACCCCGACAATGCGGACCCACGGCGCATCGCCCGCGCTCGCGCCGCCCATGCGAATGCGGCGGCCCAATGGATCCTGGCCCGGGAAATAGAGGTCAACAAACTTGCGGCTGACCATCGCAACTGGCTGTGCCTGTTGCGTATCGCCCTCTGCAAAGGTCCGTCCCGCGAGCCGCTTTATACCCAGCGCGTCGAAGTACCCCGCGCTTACTGTAACTCTGGTCGCACTTTGAAATTTGCCCGGCATCAGCGGACGATTCTCAATGCGAAAGTCGTCGATCCACTCATCCTGGCCTTCGGGAATTGCAGACGTAATCTCTGCGTGAGCGACGCCAGGCAGTGCGCGCAGTTTCTCAAGACTTGCCTGATACCAAGCGGCCTGTTTCGCGTTGTTACCATAACGTGCGACGGGCAGATCTACATTGAAAGTAAGCACGTGCGCGGGATTGTAGCGATCGGCAAAATGCAGCATCGACCACATGCCCTTGCACATCAGCGCGGCACCAACAACCAACAGCACAGAAAGCGCGATCTGCGTCGCTGCGAAGAGGTTTCGCAGACGGTGTGTCTGGCGGTTTCCGCTGGTCGTGCGCGAGCCGGCCTTCAGCTCATCCACGAGATTGATGCGCAGCGACCGCAGCGCCGGCAGCAGTCCTGAGACGATCCCAGCGGCAACAGCGAGACCGAGCGAAAACAGCAGCGCCCGGCCGTTGAGCGAGATGTTTGACCAGCCAGCAACATAGCGCGCCACGCGCTCCGGCATTGCCAGCAGACAGAGACGCAATGTCAGGCTCGCGACGACGAGTCCGCCTGCTGCACCCAGTACGCCAAGAAGAAGGCTCTCTGTCAGCAGGTGGCGAAGCAGCCTTCCATGGCCTGCTCCGAGTGCGACCCGCACCGCAATCTCAGAGCGGCGAGCAATGCCGCGCACAAACTGCAGATTGGCAACGTTGGCACAGACGACAAGCAACAGAAATCCTGTAGCCGCTAGCATCAGGCGCACGTAGATCGGGGTCATTTCGCCATTGACCTGGCTGAGCAGCGGCTCCACGCGCGCTGACCAGCCCGCGTTGGTCACCGGGTACTCTTTCCCCAGCCGTGTCGCGATCGACTGTAATTCGCTCTGCGCTGCTTCGAGCTGTACGCCTGGCTTCAATCTTCCAACTACGAGATATTCGCGATCAGCGCGGTTCTGCCATTGCTGCGCCGTCGGCGCCAGCGGTACAAATATGTCCGCAGTGGAGGGATACTGCGCAGTTCGAGGAAGCACGCCGATGATCGAGTAAACTCGATCATCCAGGCTGATGGTGCGGCCGATCACACCGGGATCGCCGCCCAGATGCTTCTGCCAGAAGCCATAACTCAGCACAATCACACTGTTCTGCCCCGGCTGGCACTCCCTCTCTGTATACACACGACCCATCAGTACCTTTGAACGCAGCACCGTGAAGAAGCTCGCGGAGGTCTTTGCTGCCTCTACGCGCAGCGCTTCACCGCCACCGGTCATGTTCATGTAGGCATACGTGCGCACGGCGAGCTCTTCAAAGGAGCGGCTCTGCTGCTGCCAGCTCTGATAGTTCGCCAGCGCCACCTGCTTGTATCCGCGACCCTGCTCCTCGCTTGCAACTACGACATGCCGCAGGTCCGGTATCGCGAGAGGACGCAGCACGATCGCGTCCATCATGCTGAAGATCGCGGTGTTCGCGCCAATACCGATCGCCAGCGTCAGCACTGTGGTCAGCGTGAATCCAGGAGACTTCATCAGCTGACGCAGCGCGTAACGTAGATCGCGCTGCAGTACCTCCAGGAACGGCAAGCCACGCTGCATGCGGTACTGCTCCGTGACCTGCGTCACGCCGCCGAACTCACGCAAAGCCGCGCGCCGCGCCGCTTCCCGTGGGAGACCGGCGCGCATCTTCTCTTCAGTCGCCAGTGCAAGGTGCGCGTCGAGTTCTTCGTCAAGCTCTCTATCCAGCTTGCGCCCATGAAACAACGAGGCAATGCGGCTTAATACAGTGCGCATGTCCATCTCTTAACCTCCCTATAAAACAGGCCTCTCCGATTACCGTTCCAGAGGGCCCAAATAGCTAACTTGAAGGAGCAAGAAACCGCGCCATCGTCGCCGCTACCCGTTCCCAGTTCTCCGTCTCGGCCTCGATCTGCCTGCGCCCGGTGCGACTCAGCGAATAGAACTTCGCGCGGCGATTCGCCTCGGACAAGCCCCATTCCGATTTGATCCATCCCCGCTGTTCCAGCCGCAACAGGGCCGGATAGATCGTGCCCTGGTTCAGGGTCAGCGTTTCGCCGCTTACCTGCTCGATGCGTCGCGCAATTCCATACCCATGCAGCGGCCCCATCGCCTCCAGTGTTTTCAACACCATCAGGTCCAGCGTCCCTTGCAGTACATCCGGCTTGCCGTCACCCATCACAATCTCCTGTTGACTTCCTACAGATACTCTGACTTCGTCATAGTCAGAATGTCAACAGGAAAATAGTCAGTATTTCTACAGGAGCGCAGAAGAGTGAAGAATCAGCGGCTATCTGTGGCGAGTTCCTTGTGATTCGGTCTGGCTCCTTTCACACTCCCGCCCGCACTTGCCTTTCCCGCTCCCACTTGTACCTGCATTAGAATCAGGACATGACCGACCGCGCCGCTTTTGCCCTTCCGCTTGCCCAGGCTGACCCCGAGATCGCAGCCGCTATCGACCAGGAAACCCTCCGTCAGCACGAGGGGCTGGAAATGATTGCCAGCGAAAACTTCGTCTCCGAAGCCGTGCTCGAGGCCGCCGGTTCGACCTTCACCAACAAGTACGCCGAGGGCTACCCCGGACGCCGCTATTACGGCGGCTGCGAATTCGCTGACGTTGTCGAGAATCTCGCCCGCGATCGCGCCAAAGAACTCTTCGGGGCGCCTCACGCCAATGTTCAGCCGCATTCCGGCTCGCAGGCCAATGCCGCGGCCTACATGGCCGTTCTCGAGCCCGGCGACACGATCCTCGGCCTCGACCTCGCGCACGGTGGCCACCTCACGCACGGCCACAAACTCAGTTTCAGCGGCAAGCTCTACCGGCCAACCTTCTACACCGTCCGCCGCGATACCGAGACTATTGACTACGACGAGCTTGAGTCCATCGCTCAGCGCGAGCAACCCAAAGCCATCATCGGCGGAGCCAGCGCCTACTCCCGCATCTGGGATTTTGCCCGCATGCGCGAGATCGCCGACAAGGTTGGAGCAAAGCTCATCATCGACATGGCGCACATCGCCGGTCTCGTCGCCGGAGGCGTTCACCCCTCGCCAGTACCGCACGCACAGATCACCACCACCACCACGCACAAGACGCTGCGTGGACCCCGCTCGGGCCTCATTCTCTGCGATCAGGACCAGGCCGCAGCCGTCGACCGCGCTGTCTTCCCCGGCCAGCAGGGTGGCCCGCTCGTACACATCGTCGCCGCCAAGGCCGTTGCATTCCGCGAGGCGCTTCAACCTAGCTTTGCCGAGTATGCAAAACAGGTTGTCGCCAATGCCCAGACACTCGCCGCCGCGCTGCAGGAAGCAGGCTGGCGCGTCATCTCCGGTGGCACCGACAACCACGTCATGCTCGTGGACGTCTTCCGCGGCGGGGCGCCCGGAGGCATGCTCGGCTCGGAGGCAGAGGCTGCTCTCGGCAAAGCCGGCATCACCGTCAACAAGAACGCCATCCCGTATGACACCAACCCGCCGCTCAAGCCCTCCGGCATCCGTGTCGGCACCCCCGCGCTGACCACCCGCGGCATGGCCGAAGCGGAGATGAAGCAGATCGCTCAGTGGATCGGTCAGGCACTCGACCAACGCACCGACGACGCCGTCCTCAACCGCATCCGCGGTGAAGTCACCGAGCTCGCAAACCGCTTCCCCCTCTACGCCTGGCGCCGCGAATCCACCGCCGCCCACGCCTGATGTTTTCGACACACATCACACGAATTTCGCCTTCATCCAAAGCAACTTAGCCGCCGCACCCGGGTTCCAATGTACGAATGGGGCGCAGCCAGCAGAGCCCGACCAGACCGTAACTGGGATCGGAACGCTGAGCCGATTCCCCGTACGGAGGAAGGCAATGAAAACGTATTTGGGAGTTTTGGCAGTGGCTCTTGTGGCCAGTTTGCCCGCGTTAGCGCAGCATCCACAGCATTCGACACCGCCCCCGCATCAGGCGCCGCCCGCGCACGGGCCCAGCGAGTTCCACGGCACCCCCCACCCGCCTGAGGAACATCGCAACTACAACGATCACCAAGGCCACCCCAACGCACCCCACGTTGATCACGATCAGAACGGCGCCCGCTGGGTCGGCCATGACACCGGCCGTAACGACCCCCACTATCACCTCGACCACCCCTGGGGCCATGGCCACTTCAACGGCGGCTTCGGTCCTGACCATCATTGGCATCTGGTCGGCGGCGGCCCGGGACGCTTCTGGTTCGGCGGCTTCTACTTCAGCGTAGCTCCCTATGATGTTGCCTTCACCGACGGCTGGCTCTGGAACTCGGACGACGTGATCATCTACGAAGACCCCGATCACCCCGGCTGGTACCTGGCCTACAACACCCGCCTCGGTACTTACGTCCACGTTGAATACTTAGGCGCATAAGGCAAACTAACTCACTGAATAGCATAAGGGCCTTCTCCCGAAGGTCCTTATGCTCGGACGAGACGAATCTATCCAAACCACTCCGCTCACCTTGTACCTCACCTCACTTCATCCGTAAAGGCCCGGGTCCAGCCGTGTCCTTTTACTTCAAAGATTGCCGGATCCACAGACGGAGTGGGCGACATATCTATGACTCGCAGCACCATTGCGAGCTTTCCGTCCATAAGCGCCTCCACACTGTGAGCGACACTTATCCCTCCGAAGTTTTGAAAATCTGATCGATGGGATTCAATTCCCGAAAAGTAGCTCTTCACAAGCTCACCCGTTCCATCAAACCAGTAAGCGCGTGCATGTGCTGGGTCTAGCTGTCCTTCCGGACTCTCATACCCGGTAGCAACACGCACCGTTTTTACACCGCCAACCTCCTCTGACTTGATTCTCCAGTCCGACTCTACGAAGCTGTCGATCGGAGGAATCGGCTCCATCAGATGGAAGACAATCCGCAGTATTTTTGCGTCGCCTCCTTCCTCAAGCAGATATTCTTTCTCTCCATTGCGCGAACGGACAAAATGCCCGTTACCGAACCAGGCCTCGCGCCGCCATTGCGTCCCGCTGATCCACGTGTCCTCGTAGCGGCCCCTTTCGACGGTTCCGGCACTGCTCCTGCCTTGGCATTCAGCGTGCAAAACATACGGTATCTTGCCGGCCGCCGGAAACCCGGCATTGCGCCCGTGCTCAAAGTAGTTCCGTGCGCTGTCAAAGGTTTCCGTACCGGCCGGTCGCACTGTCTTGAACGGCATAGTGACCCGCGATACGACCTGCACCGGCTCTCCGTTCAGCAGAACCGGCTTAAAGTGCAGCGACGCAATCCATCGCCGCGCCGCATCCCCAACGCCGGGATTATCAGAGACCATCACACCTTGATCACGCACCGTTCCTTCACGGTCGACCATAACCGTGGTCGTCAGCACGCCTTCGAGAGGACCATCCTTGATCGGTGGCCACTCCACCGGCATCACAGGCAGCAAATTTTCGCGCAGCGCAATCTCGTCGACGAGCTGTGTATGAAACAACAGCACATCGCCGCCCGGCTGTGTCGCATTGAAGAAATCCGCTGGGACTGCACCAAGATCGTCCAGCACGGTCACGCGCGCTGTCACCTCGGGCGAGCCGTCACTTACCGTTCGCGCCACTTTACGTCCGTGAAAGTCCTGGTAGTCATGAAACAAGCCGCCCCAGTCTGGGCCGTTGCCATAGAACAAAAGGTCAGTCGAGTCTGTGATTGACAAGCCTGCGCCGATCGTCTTCTCCACATGTCCATCTGAACTGGGTAAAGTCCAGTTGTAATATGTCGCTCCCATCAGGTTCCTGACTTCAGCTACCTTCACCAGCTTCAGCGTTTCCTCCAAAGGCGGAACGGGATTCACTAACTCAATCGCAATCTCCCGCAGCCACTCTGGAAAATATGTGCCCTCGTTTTTCTGCCATTCCTTGCCACCGCTTACAATCTCGATTTGATGAAATTCGGACGACTTTACCTCGCGCCGCCATTCCGTCGGAGACTTCCACCAAATCTCAACCTCTCCCGTGCGGCCTGAGTCTTTATCCCGCGCTAGACTCGGCTCCATATCGGCCTTCAGATGAAATGGTTTCGTCCCAGGCTGATTCAACGTGCTTCGTTCAATCGCTTTCCTGACGCGAGCTGTCGCAACTTCTGCAA
>Ga0206970_10219_pt1 | contig 14672 bp, 8 predicted proteins | sample Alteio_BWOrgHeat_88_FD_152964 | JGI IMG/M metagenome (GOLD analysis project Ga0206970, IMG submission 152964) | Enriched cells from forest soil in Barre Woods Harvard Forest LTER site, Petersham, Massachusetts, United States -... | ecosystem: Environmental > Terrestrial > Soil > Temperate forest >... | reverse complement strand
CTCTGGGATTGGCGCACCATCGGCCACTCCAACTACCACGGCCTGCAGGTCAGTCTCCGCAAGGACGTAACCAACGGAGTGTCGTTTGCCTTCAACTACACCTACTCGAAGTCGCTGGATATCGAGTCGCAGTCAGAACGCGGCGCGCACTATCTCACCTCCAGCATCATCAATCCGTTCAACGTTAATCAGATGTACGGTCCCAGCGACTTCGATCTGCGTCACCAGATCAATGCCTACTGGGTCGCCGAACTGCCGTTCGGACGCGGCAAAAAGTTCGGCAGCGACATGAACCGCTGGATGGACACCTTCCTCGGTGGATGGCAGCTCAACGGCACCACCCGCTGGTCCTCCGGTTACCCGGTCAGCATCTTCATGGGGTACGTCTGGCCGACCAACTGGGATGAAATGGGTTGGGCCAACACCACCGGCAACAAGATCGCTACCGGCACCACAATCATCAATGGCACTCCGTGGATCTTCAAGAATCCCACCCAGGCCTCGCTCGACGCAGGAAGTGGCGGCCCGTTTGACTATGCCCTTCCCGGCCAGAGCGGCATCCGCAACAACATCCGCGGCGATGGCTACTTCTCCGTGGACGCGAGCATCTCGAAGAACTGGAAGATCAAGGAGAACAGCTCGTTCCAGCTACGCTGGAGCGTGTTCAACGTGACCAACAGCACCCGCTTCGACGCCTACAACTACATGCAGACCGAATGGGACTCGGGCAGCCTCGGCCAGTATTCCGGCACGCTGACCCAACCGAGAATCATGGAGTTCTCGGGAATCTTCCGCTTCTAAACAGACGAACTCGTTGCCTCCGGCTGGCGTCCTCCGCGCCAGCCTTTTTTATGGCTCTCTTTCTTTTATGAGGTCGGGGAGTCGATCTACGGTAGGACGATCATCACTTCTGTGGACTTGATCAGCGCGGCCGCCGTCTGTCCCTTCTTCAAACGCAGTTCGCGGACCGCGTCCGCCGTGATGATCGAAGTAATGTGCTGCTCGCCGATGGACAAGGTGACTTGTGCCATCAGGCCGCTGATCTTGATATCAATCACTTTGCCCACAAGCTGATTGCGTCCGCTGATCTTCCGGAAATTTCTGCGGCGGACTTCTGGCGTCGCCACCTTCGACGCTGCCGGCAACAGGCGGTCGATCTCACTCTCCGGAATCCGGTAGTGCCCGCCCTCGGTCTTGCCGGTCTTCAGCCGCCCGCGATAGATCCACTGCTTGATCGTCGGATAGCTGACACCCAGGATCTTCGCCGCGTCGCGTGGGGTGAGCATCTTTACGCGTTCCATCCACCGTCTCCGTCCAGCGATTCTACCAAGCGTTTTGCCAATCAGAAGCGCCTTATATTATGTTACTTATACGATTTAGAACGTATGAATACGTTCACATATAGGTTTTCGCTCGCTGCTCTGGAGGTCTTGCGATGTCCATTTTGCGCACGCTCTGCGTCGTTCTCCTCCTCTCTCTCTGCGCGATGGCGCAAGTCTCGGCAAAATTGACCGGCACCGTCACCGATCCCAGCGGCGCGTCCGTCGCCGGCGCCGAAGTCCGTGCGATCAACAATGAGACCGGCGCAGTCCGCGCATGCACCACCAATGGCGCCGGCCGTTACGACTTCCTTGCATTGCCCGTCGGTCGTTACGAGATCCACGCGAGGAAACCGGGATTCGCCGAGCAAGTGCGCACCGGCATTCTCCTCGTCCTCGGCCAAGACGCCACTGCCGACCTCAAACTCCGTGTCGGCGACGTCGCCGAGCAGGTGAAAGTCGTTGCCGACGCCGACCTCGTCAGCGTCAGCAATCAGGACATCTCCGGCCTTATCGGTGAAAAAGAAATCAAGGCTCTCCCGCTCAACGGACGTAGCTTCGATCTGCTCGTCACCCTGAATCCCGGCATCGTCAATTTCACCTGGGAAAAAACCGGCGGCACCGGCGTTTCCAACTCCACCACCGGCAACAACTTCTCCGTCTCCGGCAATCGTCCACAACAAAACCTCTTCCTGATGAACGGCGTCGAGTTCTCCGGCGCGGCGGAAAATAACATGCAGCCCGGAGGCCCCAGCGGCAACGTCATTGGCGTGGAAGCCGTTCGCGAGTTCAACGTGCTGCGCGACTCCTACGGTGCGGAATATGGCAAGCGTCCCGGCGCGCAAGTTGTCATCGTTACGCAATCGGGCTCGAACCAGTGGCACGGCGCCGCCTACGAATACCTCCGCAACAACGCGTTCGATGCCCCCAACTACTTCGACCAGGACGGCGCACCGCCGTTCCAGCGCAATCAGTTCGGCGCGTCGCTCGGCGGCCCGCTGCGCCACGATCACACCTTCTTCTTCTTGAACTTTGAAGGCGTCATCCAGAACCTGCACCAGACCTCGGCTGCGTTCGTGCCCGGCCTCGATTCCCGCGCCGCCGCCGATCCCAGCGTACGACCGCTTCTCAATCTCTGGCCTACGCCATCGGCGAGCGATCCGGAATTTAGCGGCATCGCGCAGGTCTTCAGCAGCCCGCTCCAAACCATCCGCGAATATTTCGGCAACGCCCGCGTCGATCACACCTTCTCGTCGCGCGACTCTCTCGCCACGTCGTACGTCATTGACGACGGCCACGATCTCACCGCCACCGTTGCCAACCCGTACAGCTCCGACATTCTCACCCTGCGCGAACAGGTCCTCAGCCTCAACGAAACCCATATCTTCTCGCCGTCGCTGCTGAACGTCGCGCGCGTTGGCTTTACCCGCGCTGGATACTACTTTGCCGGTGAACCCACGCCCGGCACCCCTGCCGCGGACGTCCCCGGATTTCTCCTCGGCCATCAAGTTGGTGCGGTCGTCGTCGGCGGCAGCGCGGCATCCAACCCCCAGGCGCAGGTCGGGTTAGCCGGCAGCAATAACGGCAGCAATCTCAGCATTGCCCGCAACATCTTCACTTACGAAGACCAGCTCAACCTCACCCATGGACGCCACCAGTTCAGCTTCGGCGCATGGTTCCAGCAGTTCCAGTCCAACGAGAACATCGCGCTCAGCCAGTACGGCCAGGCGACGTTCGCCAGTCTCACCACGTTCCTGCAAGGCACCATCGGCACTTTCCTCTACGATCCCACGCCGAGCAACATGAACTGGCGTTCGCTCTTCGGCGCCTTCTACGCGGAGGACGTCTTCCGCGTCTCGCCGAAGTTCACCCTCACGCTCGGTTTCCGCGGCGAATTCTCTACCGGATGGAATGAAGCTCACGGCCGCGCCGCGAACTACACCTTCAACAACGGCATCATCTCCGACCAGCCGCACATCGGCGACAACGCTTTCACCGAGAACAATGCCAAGTTCTTGCCGGAACCGCGCGTCGGCATCGCCTACAGCCCATTCACCGGCACGGTTTTCCGCGCTGCCTTCGGCATGTACAACGATCTACAGGATGCGCTCGGCTACCGCATGGACCAGAACGCGCCGTTCAACCCCGTCTACAGCCTCGCGAACTATAAGGTCTCGAGCCTGCCCATTGATCCGAGCGCACCCGTGCCTGCCGCTGCGCTGCTCGTTCCCGGCGGTACCCAGCCCGATCTCAAAACGCCGACGCTCATCTCCTGGTCATTCGGCATCGAGCAGGAACTAGCGCGCAACACCTCGGTCAACCTTCGCTACATCGGCTCGCATGGATATCACGAGCTCGTCGGCATTGACGGCAACGTTCCCTCTAATCCCGTAATCTGCCCAGCCGACCCCTGTCCCGCGGTCTACCCTGCGAGTTTCCCCGAAGGCATTGCGGGTACGCCGATCCCCGCCGGCAGTTACTACATTCCGAAGGGCACGCCCAAAGGCAATCCCACCATCAACAACACCTGGACTTGGTTCTCCGTCGGCACCAGCAGTTACAACGCACTGCAACTCGACGTGAACCATCGCTACACCAACGGTCTCTCCCTGCGCGGCGTGTACACCTGGTCGAAGACCCTCGACGATGGCGACTCGCTCAACCAAACCACTGCCAACAACGCGCCCGGCCTCGTCTCCAATCCGTATGACGTCAAGGCCGACTGGGGACTCGCCACCTACGACGTCCGCAATCTCGCCGCCATCAGCGCCGTCTATGAACTGCCATTCGGACGCGGCAAGCGTTTCCTCGCTCCATCGAACGGCTTCGCAAACTGGGCGGTGAGTGGCTGGTCGGTGAACAGCATCGTGGTGCTGCAGAGCGGCTTCCCGTTCACTCCGCAGCTCAGCTATAATCCGTCGAACACCGGCGACACCCGCAATCCCGTCCGTCCCTTCGCCAACCCGAACTTCACCGGCGAGATTGTCACCGGCAATCCCGCGCAATGGTTCAATCCCAACGCATTCCTCCAGCCGCCCCCAAACAGCGGATTCTGGGGAAATCTGGGTCGCAACACGCTCATCGGACCCGGCCTCGCCACTTGGGATTTCTCCGCCATCAAGGACTCGAAGCTTAACGAGCGCCTCAACCTGCAATTCCGTGCCGAAATCTTCAACCTCCTCAACCGCGCCAACTTCAACACGCCCAACCTGATCGTGTTCACGCCCACAGGCGTGAACGGCACCGCCGGCGCCATCTCCAGCACCTCGACCACCTCGCGCCAAGTGCAGTTCGCACTGGATTTGCGCTGGTAATTCGAAAAGTTTTAAACGAACTCTCGGGACCCCACTTCTAGCGAGCTTTGAGGTGGGGATTTTTTATCCCGGCGCGGGTGCCCCACAGTCTTCCCGGTTGCAACGAGCCTTGTAACAGGGCCGCGCTTCAGCGCGCCCGTTCCGCGAGCGCGAGAAGAGAGGGCTTCAGCCCCTGCCGAGTCTTAAGGAAGTCTGTCGAACTGCTGGCTTCGTGCACGCCTCTTGTACTCCGCATCCTATTGGCACGGGAGCGTATATCCGGATGCGTAGATTCGTTTTCAGCGCTTGCATCGCCTTAGCTCTTCTGCATGCATCCACACTCGCTGCCCAGGAGCGGATAGAAGTCGGTGTGTTCCTCGACTATCTGGGAATTTCCCAAACGAGTACGAACAACTTTGGCTTGGGAGGACGCTTTGGCTATCGCATTCATCATGACGTGATGCTCGAGGGTGAACTTGCATATGACTACGGCATCAATTTCGACGAGGTGTATCACAACCTCACCACAGGTAATATCGTTGCGATCGAAAACACATCTATCGGCGTTACGCATTTCTTAGTCGGACCCAAACTCCAGCCCGCCGGTGGTGGGTTTCGCCCGTTTGTAACCCTGAAAACTGGATTCCTTGACTTTCGTCTGGCCCCCAGCCTGATTCCATACAGCGATGTCGTCAGCGCGGTTTCAGGAATTCGCACCTCAAGTCTGAATTTTGCGATGTATCCAGCAGGCGGAGTTGAGGCAAATCTCGGACCGGTTGGGATACGCCTGGAATTGGGGGACGAAATCTATTTCAATAACGGTGCCCACAATAACCTTCGCATTACCTTTGGTCCTCAAATCCGATTTTAACTACCGTGGTGACTCCGGCTCTTACCCCACTCTCCTGCCATCAATAACTACCGTGTGGAAGCAGCTACGAACTGCACTGGGACGCTTGGAGTCGGTGTGACATTCGGATAAAGATTCACCATCGCAGTAGTGCCGCCGCCGCCCGGATGGGGGTTGAAGGTATTTGATCGCAACCAGAATTCTCCACGTACCCGAGCGGCACCCGTGATCCGCCGCGGGATCGTGATACTTGCTTGCACTCGAATCGATTCGCCGGGCCTCAGCGAAACGGTGCTGCCGTCCCTGTCGTGAATCCCGTACAACTCAACATAGCCTACGCAGGGTGCGCACGACGGGTTTTCTGCTTCGACGCGAACCACGAGGGCCAGGCTGAGATAGGAAAACGACGCGGATTCATCGGGCGGCTGCAGGTCGGCGAGATGCGGCGAGACAGGCAATTCCATGGGAGCAAGGCCCGTATTGAGTACCTTGAACTCGACATTAAACGGCTCGCCCGTCCGGATGTCGGTTGGAGTCACGCTGAGCAAATACACTCCCAAAGCGTGAGGATCGCGCACATCGGGTGCCCCATCTGCAATACTGACGCCGAGGTATCCGCCCGCGACGCAGGATCCACCCGAATCGCACACACTCGGCGGAGCTGGAGGATGCCGAAGCTCGGTGCGCTGCGGCGCAGCAGACAAGTCGATGAACTTCACTTCCTGAGCGTTCGAAACGCCGCAAAAAGCAACAAAAAGCGCAGCGCAGATCCAGATACCGAGCTTCATAATCGACTCGAAAAGCGATTCTAGCCCGTTTAGCGAATCATTCACCCCGCAAAATTGACGCTCCCCTCCCCGCACCCTTACCCTTAACGTTTGGCCTCTGGAGGCTCCATGAAATGCCCCATCGCGAAGCTTGGCTTCGCGCTGCTGCTGCTCTCCTCACTTCTCGCCGCGCAAGACCTGGCTTCCTTTGAAAAGCGCGTCACCGTAAAAAAACTGCCGAACGGCCTCACCATCGTCATCTGCGAACGCCACGAAGCCCCCGTCTTCTCCTTCTATACCGTGGTGGACGCCGGCTCCTCGCAAGATCCGCGCGGACGCACCGGCCTAGCGCACATGTTTGAGCACATGGCATTCAAGGGGACTCCCGCGATCGGCACCACCGACTGGCCTGCTGAGAAAGAAGCGCTCGTAAAAGTCGAGAAGGCGTACACCGCTTACATTGATGAGCGTGACAAGCGCGTGGGCCGCGACGACGCCAAGGTCGCAACCCTCCAGAAGGCATGGAAGGACAGCATCGCCGAAGCCAACAAGTACGTCATCCCGAATCAATTCGGCGAGATCGTGGAAAGTGCCGGCGGCGAAGGCATGAATGCCTCAACCTCGTGGGACTCGACCGACTATCTCTACTCCATGCCGGTGAATAAGTTCGAACTCTGGGCTTATCTCGAATCCGAGCGCTTCCTGCATCCGGTGATGCGCGAGTTCTATAAGGAGCGCGACGTCGTGGTGGAAGAGCGCCGCATGCGCACCGAGAGTTCGCCCGTCGGCCGCTTGATCGAACAGTTCACCGCTGCGTCGTTCACCGCCAGCCCGTATCATCGTCCGACCGTCGGCTACTACTCCGACCTGCAAACCTTTTCCGCCACCGACGCCGAAAAGTTCTTCCACACCTACTACATCCCCAGCAATATGGTCATCGGCCTCGTCGGCGACCTTGACCCCGCGAAGGTGATGCCGGTCCTCGAAAAGTATTTCGCGCGCATTCCTTCCGGACCCAAGCCGATTGACGAAACGTCAGTCGAGCCGCCGCAGAACTCCGAGCGCATCGTGAAGCTCACCGACGCGTCGCAGCCCTACTACCTCGAGGGCTACCACCGCCCCGACTACATGAACGCCGACGACGCTGTCTACGACGTCATCACCGATTTACTCTCGGACGGTCGTACCTCGCGTCTCTATCGCTCGCTGGTACGCGATAAGAAGATCGCGCTCGCTGCCGCCGGCTTCAGCGGCTTCCCCGGCATCAAGTACGCACACTTATTCGTCTTTTACGCGCTGCCTACCCAGGGCCATACCACGCAGGAACTCGCTGACGCAATCCACGTCGAGATCAACCGTCTAAAAACCACCGACATTACGGACGAAGAACTCCAGATGATCAAGACGCGCGAAAAGGCCGGATTGATCCGCCGCCTCGGCAGCAACGAGGGCCTCGCCAACGAACTCGCGGTCTATCAAACCCGCTACGGCGACTGGCGCGAACTCTTCTCCTCTGTGGACCGAATCGACAAGGTGACCAAGGCCGACGTTCGCCGTATCGCCAACCAGATCTTCACTGAGACCAACCGCTCCGTCGCCTATATCCAGACCGCGGCGCCGCAGAAGGGAGCGCAGCAATAATGAAAAAATCTACGCTGTCCTTCCTCGCGGCTACGCTGTTCGTCGCCACCGGTTCGTTCGCGCAATCCGCTCCCACGAAAACTGCGCCAAAAGAAAAGGTCGACGCAACTTCCAAAGTCCCGGCAAAAAAGGGCGAGTGGGAGCGCATTCCCACGCGCCCGCTTCCCGCGTTCAAACCCGCCGAACCTACGCGCATTCAGCTCTCCAACGGCATGGTCATCTTCCTCCAGGAAGACCACGAGCTCCCGCTGATTGACGCCACTATGCGCATCCGCGGCGGCTCGCGCGATGAACCCGCAGCGAAGGTCGGGCTCGTCGACATCTACGGCGATGTCTGGCGCACCGGCGGCACCAAGTCCAAAACCGGCGACGAACTCGACGACCAACTCGAAGCGCGCGCCGCGAAGATCGAAACCGACGGCAACGCCGACTCCACCACCATCGCCTTCAGTTGCCTGAAGCAGGACCTCGACACCGTCTTCCCGATCTTCGTGGACATGCTGCAGAACCCCGCCTTCCGCGACGACAAACTCGAACTTGCGAAAGAAGAGCTGAGCTCCTCCATCTCGCGCCGCAACGACCAGATCGGCAGCATCGCCGCACGCGAAGCCGCCAAGCTCGCATACGGCAAGGACAATCCCTACGCCCGCACGCCGGAGTACGCCACCGTAGCGGCGGTCACGCGCGAAGACCTCGTGCAGTGGCACCAGAAGTACGTCTACCCGAACAACATCATTATCGGCATGGTCGGCGACTTCGACGCCAAGCAGATGGAGCAGAAACTCCGCGCTGCGTTTGAGAGCTGGCCGAAGGGCCTCGACGCTCCTGCCTTCCACGCTGACTTCAAGACCGCCGCGCCGGGCATCTACTTCGTCGAGAAGCCGGACGTGAACCAGAGCGAGATCCGCATGGTGTCGCTCGGCATCGAGCGCAACAATCCCGACTACTTCGCGGTCGAAGTCATGAACGAAGTTTTCGGCGGAGGCTTCTCGTCACGCCTGTTCTCGAACATCCGCACCAAGCAGGGCCTCGCCTACGCTGTCAACGGCAGTATCGGCGCATCATTCGACCATCCCGGTATCTTCCGCATCGGCATGGGCACCAAGAGCGCAACCACTGTTGAAGCAATTCAATCGCTGAACGCGCAGATCGACGACCTGGTCAAAACGCCGCCCAGCACAGTAGAACTCGCGCGCGCGAAGGCCGCCATCCTGAACTCATTCATCTTCAATTTCGACACGCCGGAGAAAGTCTTGCGCGAAAAGATGGCGTATGAGTTCTACCACTACCCGCTGGACTTCCTCGAGCGCTACCGCACCAACATCGAAAAGATCACTTCGGAAGATGTCGCGCGCGTCGCGCAGAAGTACGTGCACAAAGACCAGATGCCGACCCTCGTGGTCGGCAACTCCGAAGAGATGGGCGCACAGAAGCTGACGGTCCTCGGCAAAGTCACACCCATTGACATCACCATCCCCACGCCTGGTGGCGAAGCTCAGGGCGAAGGCGCTGCCGAAGCCGCACCCGCAGCGAGCAATCCAGAAGGCAAGGCGCTGGTCGCGAAGTTCGTCCAGGCCATCGGCGGCAAAGATAAAGTTGCCGGCATCAAGGCCGTGGAGCAGCGAGCCAGCACCGTGCGCAATACACCGCAAGGCGAGATCACAGTCGAGACCGACAACTTCGTCCAATATCCCGACCACGTCTACTCGCAGATCTCCGCGCCCATGGGCAAAATGGTTATGGCTGCCACGCCAAGTGGCGGATTCATGGCCGCCGGAGGCCAATCCGGCGAAATGCCCGCTCCCGCGCGCGAAGACGCGATGAAAGGCCTGAAGCGCGATCCCATCGCCGTAGCGCAGCACGCGGATGATCCCAAGTACACCTTCGCCGCCTCCGGCACCAAGAAACTTGGCGACGTCGAAGCCAACGTGCTGAAGATCAATGCCGACGGTGCCGACGCCGTCTGGTATCTCGATCCGAAAACGAACCTGCCCCTGCGTAGCGAATACGCCGCCATGAGCCAGTCCGGCCCGGTAAGCCGCGCCGCCGATTTCGCCGATTGGAAACCAGTCGACGGCATCACCCTCTACACCGCGCGCACCGTCAGCGACAACGGCAAGGTCACCGCAAAAGAAAGCATCAAACAGTGGACCTTCAACCCCAAGATCGATCCCGCGATCTGGCAAAAGCCCGACAGTTCCGCCCCCGCCGAGGAACAAAAATAGACTCGGCGACGAAGGCTCGACGAACAAAAGCTCCGGCGAAGCTCTAACCCTGCTGAACCAAACCCGGCCGCGAAGGGGCGCCTTTCCCTAGCCCACAGTGCAAGCTGTGGGTTTCCTATTTCGACGCCCGTCCGAGTCCCGCAGGGACGGCACACTCCCGCTTGACAACCTCCCCTCCCCGCGCTAATCTGCATGGCGAACAAAAGGCGAAAGTAACTCCCTCTTTCGCCTTGCTGAGGACCGGCAGGTGCGACCGCCCCGCTCTGGCGATACCTGCCCCGCCCTCCTCCCTGGGGTTTACCCGGACGCCTCGCCGCCGGGATTGGATGTGCTCAATGTCTGCCCTTGCCCGCAATTTCGATGCACCCCCGTTGCTGCCCTCCGCCTCACGCGACGCTGGGCCGATCTCTCCCACGCTCGTCGGGATCGCCAAGCTCGCCGCCGAAGGCGAAAGCATCCGCCTCGGCCATGAGGTCGAGTACCTCACCCTGCCCGCGCGCTCGCTGCTGAACAAATGCAGCACTCCGCGCATGCCATTCACCTGGACGATCAATCCCTATCGCGGCTGCGAGTTCGCCTGCAAATACTGCTACGCGCGCTACACCCACGAATTCATGGAGCTGCGCGACAACACCGAGTTCGAGCGCAAAATCTTCGTCAAGCAGCGGGCCTCGAACCTGCTGCGCCGCGACCTGCGTAAAGTCAAAGCCGGCGAAGAGATCGCCATCGGCACCGCCACCGATCCGTACCAGCCCGCCGAGCGACGCTACGAAGTCACGCGCGGCATTCTCGAAGAATTCGCTCTGCACAGCGGCTTTCATATCGGCATCATCACCAAGTCGCAGTTGATCCTCCGCGATCTCGAACTGCTGCGCCGCGTCGCCGAACATAACCACGTCTCGGTCAACATCACCATCACCACCCTCGACACTCAGCTCGCACGCATTCTCGAACCGCGCGCGCCGCGTCCCGATCTGCGTCTTAACGCGATCAAATTGCTGAACGAAGCCGGTATCCCTTGCGGCGTATCCTGCGCACCGGTGCTTCCCGGCATCACCGACCGTCCTAAAGATCTCGACGCCCTCGTCGCTGCCGCCCGTGCCCACGGCGCCCGATCCATCTTCGCCAATCCGCTCTTCCTGAAGCCGTGTTCCGCCAGCGTCTTCATGCCGTTCCTCGAAAAGGAGTTCCCCCACCTCGCCGAGAACTACCGCAAGCGCTACGGCAAGAATGCCTTCGTGCCCGATGCCTATCGCAAGCGCATACAGCAGTTGATGTCGTCTCTGAAGCACAAGCACGGCTTCCCGGCACACCGCGTGAAATTCGAAGACCGCCGCCCAGTGGTCGTGGACAAACCGGCACAAATGGGGCTGTTCGGATAGATCGACACTCAGCCGCACTGTCATGTCGAGCGACGCGCGCTGGTTCTCAGGAAAGGCTTCGAACTCACCACAGAGGCACAGAGACGCAGAGGAAATCTCTAGTTCTCATTTTCTAAAGATGGACGGCGATCCCGCGCCAACCACTCCCGCGCCTCCCAAATAACCTGCCCCAAAACCTCTGCGCCTCTGTGCCTCTGTGGTGAAAGGCTTTTTTGCAGCGCCAACCCTGTTATGTCGAACGGAGTCTTTTCCGCCGATCGATAATTAGCGGAACCCCCGCCGCCTTCCCGACGTACCCTCCCGCAGGACATCTCCGCCCTGGAGTCACCATGCCCGACGTTCGCTTCGCTTTCCGCCAGCTGCTTCGCAACAAAGCCTTCGCCGTCACGGTCATCGTCACCCTCGCGCTCTCCATCGGTGCGAACAGCGCGATTTTCTCCGTGGTGAACGCGTTGCTCATCCGCCCGCTGCCCTACCCACAGCCTGAGCGGCTCGGGACGATCTTCGGCAATGTGAGCGGCCCGGGCAATGCCGAGGACGAGCGCTCCGGCGTGGATGGTGAAAAGTGGGAGCTCCTGCGCGACAACGTTCCTTCCGTCCTTGCGGCAGTGCAGAGCGGATTCGCCGCCGGTGCCAATCTCAAGGCGGGATCAGCCGTGGAATATGTTCATGCCGGCCGCGTTTCGGCGCATTATTTTGAAGTCCTCGGCACCCTGCCGCGCCTCGGCCGCAACTTCACGGAAGACGAAGATCGCGACGGCGGACCGCAGGCCGCGGTCCTCAGCGACGGCCTCTGGCGCAGTGCTTTCGGCGCAGATCCCCGCGTCATCGGCACCAACATCCTCCTCAAGGGCGAACCGTACACCATCGTCGGAGTACTTCCGCCGCACTTCTCCATGCCTCAACCGGCGGACATCTTCACGCCCATTCGCGCCTCGCGCCATGGGGAAGGTACCGGAAACAACTTCACCGCGATCGTTCGCCTACGTCCCGGCGCAACCTGGCAACAGGCCGATACCCAAATCAACGCCGCATGGGCCGACCATGCCAACCGCTTCGAAAAGCACAATCCCGGAACGCACGTCTCGTATTACAGCGTGCCGCTGCAACAAGGCCAGAGCGCCGATCTCCGCGGTCCCGTGGTAGCGCTGATGGGCGCGGTGGCTTTCATCCTGATGATCGCCTGTGCCAATCTCGCCGGACTTATGCTGGTTCGCGTCGCGCGCCGCACGCCTGAATTCGCCACCCGTCTCGCACTCGGCGCTTCTCGCTGGGACATCCTTCGTCAGCTTTGGACCGAAGGCATCATCCTCGCGCTTGCCGGCGGCCTCGCCGCCGTACTGGTCGCCTTCGGATCTCTTCGCGCCATCAACACGCTGCTTCCCCCGGACATGCTTCCCGTACAGAACACCTCCCTGGATGGCCGTGTGCTGTTCTTCACCGCGCTTGCCAGCATCGCCACCAGCGTGCTCTTCGGCCTCCTTCCAGCACTGCAGACTCGCCGTCTCGACCTGCGTGCCGCCATCGCCGCCGGCTCCAGCCGCAGTGTCTCCGCCAGTGGACATACCCGCGTTCGGCAAGCTTTGATCGCCGGCGAAATCGCGCTGACGGTTGTGCTGCTCGCCGCTTCCGGACTGCTCGTGCGTACGCTCGTCTATCTCGAGACCCTGCCGCCCGGTTTCGATGCCACCAACGTCATGGCCGCGCGCCTCTCGCTCGATGACGTCCGTTACCACGATCCCGCAAAGTTTCGAGATTTATTAACCAGGAGCCTGGCTGCCATGCGGCGAATCCCCGGTGTCGAGTCTGCTGCTGTCGGTCTCAGCCTGCCCTACGAGCGTGGCCTGAATGACGGCGTCAAAATCGCCGACGGCAAGGAAGCTGGCAATCAACCCACCGCCACCGTCATCTACGTTTCGCCACAATATTTCGAAACCCTGCGCATACCTGTGCTCGCCGGCCGCACCTTCACCGACACCGACACTGCCAACAGCCAGCGCGTCGCGATCATCAACCAGTCCTTTGCGCGCCGCTATCTCCATAAACCCGATGCCACTGGCCGCCAACTCGGCGCCGACGTTCCGCGTCAGGTCGTGGGCATCGTCGCCGACGTCGCCAAAGCTCCGGGCTTCGACTCTGATCAGCCCCTCAACGTCGAACCGACGATCTATGTTCCTGCGACCCAGGCGCCAGGCGCGCTTATTGCCGTCGCGCACATCTGGTTCCAGCCGAGCTGGATCGTCCGCACCAGCAGCCCCGTCAGCGGCCTCACCGAACAAATGCAGCATGCGCTCGCCTCTGCCGACCCCTCGCTGCCCTTCTCCGGCTTCTATCGCATGACCGACCTGCGCGCCGAAGCCGTTACCATGCAGCGCGTGGAAGTCACGCTGCTCACCACCCTCGCCGCGCTTGCGTTATTGCTTTCGGCGATCGGCATCTTTGCACTCGTATCGAACCTGGTCGTGCAACGCACGCGCGAGATCGGCATTCGCATCGCGCTCGGCTCCTCCTACTCGCAAGCGATGGTCGAGATCGGACGCTCCGGCCTCGTCTCCGCCGGTTGCGGACTCGGCGCCGGTCTCGTCCTCTCCGCCTTCGCATTGCGAGTCACGAAGAGCGCGCTCTACGGCGTGCGCGTCTACGATCCGCTGACGTTGTTCGGAGTGCTTGCAGTGCTTGGCATGATCGCGCTCGGCGCGACCTATCTTCCGACGCTGCGCATCGCGCGCATTCATCCGGCAGAAACATTGCGCGCCGAATAAAGCGCGTGCTGTCCGCTTTCGGACAACTTCGTCTCCTTCCGGACGGCACTCGTCCCACCCTGCTCACTCGGCAGATGTCTAAGCGTCTGTGTCTCTAACACTTTCGGAACTCGCACTTCGGCTCGCAACGTGCACCACTGGTTCTGAAGTATTGTCGGCCCCGCTCATCCCCCGTGTTCACGAGGAGCAGTTTCAATGCATACGTTGTTGCAGGATCTCCGCTTTGCGTCGCGGCAATTGCGCAAGAACCCTGGCTTCGCCATCACCACCATCCTCACGCTCGCGCTCGGCATTGGCGCCGCAACGGCAATCTTCAGCCTGGTGAACGCCGTATTGCTGCGTCCGCTGCCGTTCCCCGAGCAGGAGAAAATTGTGTGGATGGCGATGGCGCACACGCCGCGCAATGCAAAGACGGCTGACAGCGGCCTCGTCC
>Ga0206970_10218_pt1 | contig 14733 bp, 13 predicted proteins | sample Alteio_BWOrgHeat_88_FD_152964 | JGI IMG/M metagenome (GOLD analysis project Ga0206970, IMG submission 152964) | Enriched cells from forest soil in Barre Woods Harvard Forest LTER site, Petersham, Massachusetts, United States -... | ecosystem: Environmental > Terrestrial > Soil > Temperate forest >... | reverse complement strand
AGGTCGCTTATCATGGCAAAATTAGCGGGGTAATCGTTGCGTTCCCGCACGCGCCAGAGACCGTTGGTGCGCACGACGTTGAAATCAACGGCCCCTTTGACGTGGATTGCGGCTATATTATTGAAGGGAAAATCAGGCAACACCTTGTCGCCCACTTTCGCCTCGTGTACTGCCCAAGTTTGATGGTTGCGTTTGAGGAGAACCAAGCCCGCGCCACCAACAATGGCGAGGGCCAGCAGAACCAGGAAGAATTGTTTCCGATTCATTTTACGCTCAATTCCCGCGACGGACGGACGTCCCTTTCCGGCTGTTTCATATCGTTATTTCCGGTAGGAAAAGGCGGCGTTGACCTTTGGCCGGTTCTTCGCCTGGTTCGGACCATGGCCAAACCAAGTCCGGAAAAAGCCACCACCAGGGGCATCGCGCCGATATTGATAACCTTGGTCTTAAACTCCAGCGCCTCCGTGTCTTTGCGCAAGTTTTTCCGCACCTCTTTTAACTCCCGGCTGACTTCCGCCACGGATTTCTGATATTTTTCCAGTTCCTGCTCCTGCGCGGGCGAAAGAATGGTGCTCTGGTCGCTTTCGCCGTGCGCTTGCAGGTCTTTGATTTTTGAATCCATGTCCCTCTGCTGGCTTTCCAAGACCCGGACCTTCTCCTCCCATTGTTTGCCGGCCTTGGCCTCCATGTCTTTGACCCGCGTAAAGGGATGGTCCATGCTGGCGCGGCTGCGGGAACTGATTAGATCGTCATCGCCGGCAAGTTCTTCCACCAGACTTTGAACAAAGTTGAGGTTGCCATTGATGGGACGTGCCAGCATTCGGCCCATGACGTTCTGCATCCTCACGCTCACATTGTCATTCAACATGTCCGTGTCTGAAACCAGAACCACCTCGCCGCTGCGCTTTGATTCTTTCAACTCGCTGAAACCGCTGCCTGAGGGACCATCCGGGAAGGCCGTTTTAAATTTTCCAGTCAGGCGGACTGCCAGCGGGTATTCCACATTTGAGGCTTTAAAGTCGCGGAGAATTTCCCGGCTGGCCGTCGTGGCCAGGAGGTTGTCAACCAGCGCGGAATTGGGCGAACACTTCACCAGCACCGTCTCCGTCAGCCCGTCAACCGGCTGGCCGGTAAAGACGCCCGCAAACGCAAAAACCAGATTGTCAATCTGGCAGGTGACCAGGTCGTTCGCGTTGATTCCAGCGCGCGTCACCAACAGCACGGTCGGTATGCTGTCGCCGGTTTGCGTGTTCCGGCTGGCAAAGGAAGTATCGGCCACCACTTTGTCCACATCCATGTTCAGGCCCCATGCCTTGAGCAATTTATCCAGTGACGATTTGGCGGCAGTGTCTCCGGCCAGCAGGTAATTCTGGCTGCGATCATGTTTTTGATCGAAATAGGCGTGCGGATCCAGAAAGGCCAGCAATTTGCCCCCGCGCAACACAAACTGGTCTATGGCGTACTGCGCGGTGTCGGAGATTTCCACCGGATGCGCCACCAAAAGAACATTGATGTCGCCATCAATATTCGTGGCGGTCAGGGGAATTTCCTTGAGCGTGAAATCCTTTTTCAATTCGGTGATGAAGGCCCAGTCCTCAGCATGCTGCTCTCCCGGATGGGCAAAGGGATTGGGCGGGTCACCCCAAACCGGCAGGCCGGTCATAATGCCAATCACCGGCCGTGACTGGCTCGCCACCCGGTCAATGGCGCGGGACAGGTCGTATTCCAGCAGCCGCTCCCGGTCCGGCGAGAGCCAGGGCAGCACAAACTTTTGATCGAGCAAACTGACCACCACTCCGAGGTAAACCTTATCGCTGTCATAGGGGCCGGTCGCACGGCCTTCAACCCCATTGAGCCGCGCGGAATCCTCGGCTTCGGAGTCCGGCTGGGGGTCGTATTTCTCAATCACAAGGCGGCCTTTGGCCTCCTGTTCATATTCGCGGAGCATGTCTTCCACGTGCTGCGCGTAGAGCTTGAGCGGCGGCGGCATGGCATTGCCGGCCTGCGTGGAATAAAAGCGAACGGTAACGCGCGAATCGAGCGTGCCGAGGATTTTTTTGGTTCCCGCCGACAACGTGTGAGCTTTGTCCGCCGTAATGTCGAAGCGCAATTTGACCACGCCGGCCACGATGTAAAGCGACAGCATCACCACAAACATTGCCACCACGCCGCCGGTGGAGTAGAGCAGCCGCTCGAAATGTTTGCGCTTCATCCGCCGGTCTGCCGATGCCTGATGGCTCCGGATAATGACCCCATTGGTGAACAGCGCGAAAGTGATGAGCAGCAGAAAAAAAACCACGTCACGTGAATCCACCATGCCGGTCACAAAGGGCTGAAAATGGGTCATGACGCTCAAGGACGAGACCAGATCCACCACCCACGGCTTGTCCATCCGGGTCAGCAGATTGGTCACCGGGGCAAATCCGCACAGAATCAGAAACAGACAAATGACCACGGAAAGGATGAAGCTGACAACCTGGTTGCGCGTCATGGCCGAGGTCATGCAACTGATGGCCAGGTACGCACCGGCCATCAACAGGCTTCCCAGATAGGTGGCCACAATCACGCCGTTGTCCGGCGAGCCGAGATAGTTGACCGTGATGACCACCGGGAAAGTCAACGCCAGGGCAAGCCCAAGAAATATCCACGACGCCAGAAATTTCCCGACGATGGCCTGCCAGATGGTGACCGGCTTGGTGAGCAGCAGCTCAATCGTGCCAACGCGGCGTTCCTCGGCCCACAACCGCATTCCCACGCAAGGAACCAAAAAAAGATAAAGCCAGGGATGCCACATGAAAAAAGAATCCAAGCTGGCCTGGCCGCGTTCAAAAAAGTTGCCGGCGGTGAAAGTGAAGAAACCCGTCAACAAAAGAAACATGACGATGAAAACGTAGGCGACGGGCGACGAAAAATATCCCGCCAGCTCGCGTTTGGCGATTGCCTGGATGTTTCCTAGTGAGGTATTCATTCCGGCTTTACGGTATCGGGCAGAGTGATGCTGCGAAATACTTCGTCCAAGCGGCCTTCCTCGGTACGCAATTCCTCCACCTGCCAGCCGTTGGCCGCAGCCATCGCATGACGCACCAAATCACCATTGCGATGATTGGTTTTGGGATAAATGCGCGCCCAGACCTCGCCGTCTTCCTCTTTGACAATCGTCACTTTGCTGGCGTTGGGAATGCTGGAAAGCCGCTCCGCCAATTGTGCCGGGGGAGCTCCGCGAACGGCCAGAAGGACCGCGCCGCAAAACTCTGATTTTTGCTTTAATTCTCCCGGCGTGCCGTTGGCCACAATCTGGCCGCGATCAATGATGACGGCGCGCGAACAAACCGCTTCCACTTCTTCCAGAATATGGGTGGAAAAAATAATGGCCTTCCGTTCGCCCATCCGGCGGATCAGATTTCGGATTTCGTGTTTCTGGTTTGGATCCAGTCCGTCCGTCGGCTCATCCAGGATCAGAACATCGGGATCATGAACGATGGCCTGGGCAAAGCAGGTGCGATGGCGAAAACCCTTGGAGAGGGTGTCCACGCTTTGGTAAAGAACTGATTCGATAAAGCACAATTCCACGGCGCGATTCACCGCCTTTTTCTTTTCACTTCCCCGCAAGCCGCTGAGTTCGGCGCAAAAACCCAGGAAGCTCGCGACGGTCATGTCCGCATAGACCGGGGCATTTTCCGGGAGGTAGCCAATCATTCGCCGGGCTGGAATCGAATCGGTGAGCATGTCATGACCGCCAATCCTGACTTTGCCGTTGGATGGCGGAATGAAACCCGTAATCATACGCATGGTTGTGGATTTGCCGGCGCCATTGGGCCCAAGAAAGCCCAATACTTCCCCCCGTTCCACAGTGAAGGAAATATCGTTTACCGCCAATTTTGGACCAAAAGCCTTGGTCAGGTTTTCAACTTGTATCATTGGACGGGATCGGTCACGGGCGATGAAGCATCCACATCGGCCCCCTTGCCCATTCCCGAGCTGACCTGATAATTGCCGCCCGGCGGTGCGATGGAAATCAGTTCCAAATCATAGATTACTGCCATGTCCGGCCCCACTCCCCGGGATGGGTACCCGTCACTGCCATAAGCAAGGGCGGGCGGCGCAAAAATCCGCCATTTAGAGCCGATCTTCATCCGTGGCAGCACATCCTTCCAACCTTGAATGCCCCCGTATATCCGGGTCAGGAAATGATTGTGATGTTCAAACTCCGCGCCATTGATGAAAGTGCCGCGGAATTTTACGAAGATGAGATCGTTGGTGGTGGCCAGCGGGCCGGTGCCCGGATCAATAATTTGGTATTGCAAGCCGTCGGGCAGGACGTTGACGCCCGGCGCCTTGGCGTTTTGGGCAAGAAAGGCATCGGCGGCGGCTTTATTTTCCGAGGACTTGTGAGTCTCTTCATACGCTGCCGCCTGTTTGAAAAGCTGCACCACTTCGGATTCCGGCATTTTTGACTTTTGTTCCAATTCATCCTGGATCGCCTGGCCAATGATTTTGGAATCCACCTCCAAACGCGAATGTTTAAAAAGCAGCGCGATGCGCATGCCCCCGGCATAACTGAACTTTGCCCTGGTGTCGGCATCCATTCCACCGGCCCGCGGCCGGTTGAGAACTGGCGCAATTTCAGCTTCTTGAATCATGGTCGGTTTTCCCGTCAGCACATCCTGGATGGCCTGGATGGCAACGGTGGCATCCACGTTTGTGCCGGCGCCCAGGATTTGGAGGCCCATGCGTGTTCCCACCGCATAGCTCAGTTTCGCGCCATCCGGCGGCACGGCGATGGCTGGCGCGGATGAGGATCCACCGGCCATTGCTGAAATGGCTGCGAATCCCGCGATGACCATGGCCGCTGCTGATTTAAGTTTCATAATGAAATCATTTCCTTTTTGCTTAATTGCCCTGCAATTTTCCGGCGAGAATCGAGCGCTGCTGTGCCAATGATTTGGCGGCTCCCGAACCGTCCGGGACCAATCCCATAAATGCATCTATTAACCAAATACGCTGGTTGATCTGGTCAGGGGTCATGTTGCCACCGACCATTACGGAGTTCTGCCCCGAAGGATCAATTTGATACTGGTTGCCGCCCAAAATTGGCGCAAGCTGCACCCAATCGCTCGGCTGGATCTTTCCGTTCTGGGCCATTTGTGAGAGCGCATCGAGCGCGTCGGCGTTTTGGCCGGCAAGCTGGGCGATCATTTCCGTGGCGATGATATGCGAGTCCGCGGAGGGGCTTTGCTCCATTTGAACCAGGGAGGACAACCCCTGCCCGTCAGGCAGGTTGGCCAGTTGTACCGCATTGTAGAATTGCATTGGATTGCTGTTCGCCGCATCCGCTGTCGAGCCGACGTTGCCATACGTTTGCACCACCCGGAAAGCTGATTGAAGTTCGGTATTGGTGCCCAGTTGATTGGCCGACGCCATGGCCAGGGTTTCCTGCGCCGCATTCATAATCTCGTCACGATATTGTCCAGGGGCCTGCTGGCTCAGCCCATTGGCCAGTTGCAGCAACTCGGAAGGCACGGCCGTGGTATTTAAAGTTGAAAGCAGGACTGCCTGCGCCTCCGGTCCGCCGATTTGAACGAGCGCGTCAATCAAGCTCGTGCGCAAGGAAGAAAATCCCAATTGGTCCCCGCCGCTGATACTTCCGTACGAAATTTCAGTAAATTTCCCAAGAAAATCCTGGATGGCCGGCACCGAAGCCGCACCGCGCTGGATGAGTTGCTCCAGGTCTTTTTTGAACCTTGCGGCTTGTTCGGCAGTGATGGGGCCATCCGTGCCGAACTTGGCCAGTTCGTCCACCAACTGACTGGCAGACAGTTGTCCAGGCGGAACCAGAGCAGGCGGTGTTGCCGCCGGGGGAACTGATATCGGCGCCGCTGGCGCAGGCATCAACGGCATTGGCGCCGGCCTGGGGGCGGGAAAAACTTTAACTTCGGGCGCTGACGCGGTCTGCAGCGGCGCCGGTGCTGGGGACGAATTTTTCCGCGGCTTGAAAGCGACGATGAGACCAAGCAGCACAAGCAATATCAAAGTGGCGCCAAACACAACCCTCCGGCGCACTGGCTGGCCCCCGTTGGAGGTTTGGCGAAAATCAGTGGAATTTTTGTTTCCGTGCATAGCCGGTAAATTTAATTCGGGCTAAATTTTTCCTGCCAAGAACCCGCGCAAATCCAAAGACAACTGAAACAAGAGCATTTGCGCGGGTTTTGACTTCATATACCCACATCAACAATCCTCGTTAGTTGACGCCAAAATTAGTTTTCAAAGCGGACACAGAACCGCCCACGTACGCGTCGAAATCGCAGTCGCCTGAAACCCCGCCGATGATGCCGCTGGATGTAACCTGCCAGAACTGCCAGCCGCCGGAGCCGCAGCCGGTGGTCCAGGCGTTGCAGCAATCGTAGGTTTCCCAGGGATTGCCGGTGTAGAGGTTTCCGCCGTTATAATTGGCGATCCACGGGGGAGGCTGAATGCCGCCGGACTTGTCGTACTCGATAAAGTCGCAGGCGAAGGCGGCGCCCGTATAGAGTACTGGTTTCATTTTATGCGTGGTCTTGGCCTTGACGTCGCTCGCCCACGCGTTTGCCCAAGCAGTTTCCTGCGCCTCGCAACTCGATCCGTGCACCTCGAAGTCGCATGCCGGGGAGATGGTCTTGGTATCGTTAATGATCTTGCCGCCGGCAAAGCTCCAGAAGTAGTTGACATCCGTGCTGGGACAATCTGTATCGGGCCTCACGAAGTTGTAGGCACCCATTTGCATGCTCGCGGACTTGCCATTATTCATGTTTCCGTTGAAGTACGCATCCTGGTAATACGTTCCTTCGGTGGCCTTGGCCCAAGCGTACCGCGCCCCGTTGCCATACACGCTCGACCAGTTGACCGTACCCTGGTAGCTCGACACATCAATGCCGAACAGGTTGTTTGCTTGTGCGCGATCGGCGGCGCAGGCCATGGCCAGCGTCGCGACGATCACACTTGTGTGGAGGAATGACTTTTGTAGTTTCATTTTTTTTCTTTCCTTTCGTTACCGTCTTGTGAAGCCACGAATTTATATCGTGGCGTGTTTTTTGCGGAATCACCCCCAAACACACGTTTGAGGGTGAAAAAAGGATAAAGCGACCCCCTTGGAGTTTGCCGTTCGCATAATTCGTTCAGAATTAGCATAATCCAGCTAGCCTTCTCTTGTCATGGTATGGACAATAAGCGCAAAGTATAGCGCGAAAGTCAATCTATATCTGGATATTCCGTATAAATGGTATATATTCATAGTTAATGTTATTTTTTTACAATACTGCTGAGTTCTTTAGGAGGCGGTTTGGCGTTGATTGCCTGTAATACAGCGACTTGTTCATGCTCCTCTTACGGCGTACTTTCCGATAATTCACGTGCATGTAAACGCGCAGGTTTCTCGGTAATAGTATCGCAATAATCCATCAAACCATTTGCGACCGCGGACCTCGCCTTCCATGTGAACCTGCGGAACATCCGACTGGATGATCTTGTTCCCCGGTCTTTGATGATTCCATTTCGGTTGTATCGCGCGCCGGGGTGACTAGTGATGGGGCGTCAACACTTCAAGTCGGAAGCGGTTTTGGATTCAGAGCCATTAAGTTTGGCGAGCAATTGATGGTCATCTAGTTCCGGCATCTACCCCATGATCTCCGTGCATGGCGAAACTGGACAAAACAAAAAACGAGATGGTGCGCGCGGCGGGGGTTGAACCCGGAACAGATTCAATGTTCACGCGGCAAATCTGAGGCACCTTCACAAATAGACTCACAGGCGGCAGTCAGCACGGGTCACGAACTGGCGCGGATTGTCACAGCTTGGTCTAAACTGCCTGAGACACTCAAGGCGGCAATTCTCGCAATCATCAAATCAGTGGAGGGCGTGCAATGAGTGCCTTTCCTTCTGCTGACAATGGGCAACGCCGCGAAGTAGAAGCAGCAAAACCGATGCAGCGAGCCTCTAGCTCGTCGGTTTTGCGGTCGGCGGTTCGTGCGACATTTAAACCTGCGCCGGCAAGTGCGCCTCGGTCTTGCTCCAGTTCCGAATTGGATCCATCAGATTACCCTGGTGAAGTCATTTATCGTGAACCAGCGAGACAGCGCCCAGCGCTGGCGGCGGATCGCGGCGGAGCCGCGACCGGCGGCGGCGCGGGCTTGTCAAAGATTCATATTCCGCCGTCATCAAGAGTTGCACAGGTGGAACTATACGCCGGAGCCGGTTTCATGGCCGTGAGTCTCGAAACTGCTGATTTTCTTCAACCGTCATACAATCCAGGCAAGCGCGGCTTCGTCATGCATTTTAGTGATTCATCACGGCGTCGCATGATGGACTTGCTTGCCAAAATGGATTATTCGCAAGTCCCGCTCTGGGTGGATTTGACCTATCCTGACCACTTCCCGGTTTCGTGCGAGGTCTGGAAAGGGCATTTGGAAGCGTTCTTCAAGCGGTTAAAACGCCGTTTCCGCAACGCCAGCGCTATTTGGAAGCTCGAATTCCAGACCCGCAAGAGCGGAGAAAACAAGGGCAAGATTGCGCCCCATTTTCACCTGCTCCTGTGGGGCGTGCCCTGGGAATTTGAATTTCGGGCAGAAACCGGCAAATCGTACCGAGTGGTCGAGAACTGTCCCGCGCCTATTGTTTGGCGAACGGATGTTCTTAAGGATGGCAAGTTTGCTTCCGCCAAACTGGCCCTAACCGACGAAATCCGCGAGTGGGTCCGCCGCAACTGGTTTGATGTGGTCGCCTCCGGCGAGTTTAAGCACTACAAGGCCGGGACGCGCGTGGATCAACTGCATTCACGCCAGGGGGCATTCTCTTACGCCAGCAAGAAATATGTTGCTAAAAAGTCGCAGGTCGAGAAGTTGAACCTCAAAACCGGCCGTTATTGGGGTGTATTCAATCGGAAAGAACTTCCGCTCGGTAGACGCCAGTGCATCCGGCTTACGGCCAGACAGGCCGTGCAACTGCGGCGTTTCATCCGCCGCCATCGGCGCGCGAACACCAAACCGGAGAACCGTCGCTGGCTGCGGAAAGGCTCAAGCTCAAATGCAGCGAAGGGGTTCACGGTGAAACATTACTGCCGTGCCGATTTTTGGCTAGAACACCTGCCAAGGTTGATTGCCCCCCTCATGCCTGCAAATGAAACCCGCAGGCCCAACGAGGCTAAAACTTGAGTTTTATGTTTCGAGAATAACCTTTGACAGAAATTCGAATGTGCGCTTTCATAAAGGTATGGTAGCAACAGGACTGCAAAAGTCACCCGTGTACGACCTCGTGCACGACCTCGTCCACGACTGGTTGTATATCAATAGTTAGGCCACGCACTATGGAAGCGCTTGCTACATATCAACAACGTTTCGCCTGGGTGCGACGAATGTTCACGCTCTATTCTGGCCGCTTAACGGTGCATGGACGCAGGCTGGGGTCAAGCTCGGAGGTGTCTTATGACTTGGCAGTCTTAAGCCCGCAGTTTGATCAGGCGCGTGTGCGCACCCAAGCGTTTTATGGAGGATGTGCGGTACTTGCGCTTGCGTTGATCAGCTTCGTGATTCTTGCTTTTGAGGGCGGCCTTGTCTTGCCTGCGTTAGTTACCGTCGGCGCCATGGCTCTGCTTGGTTTAATATGCGTGATTTACAGAGCTCGGCCATTGCGAGTATTTATTTTCAAGAATCAAGATGGAGTTTACGCGTTTGAGGTTATTGGGGCCGGTCCTGATACACACCGCGTCGAGGAGTTTGTTTCGTCAGTTTCACAGCAAATCCGGAGAGCACATGGTGAGGCCTAACCATTCCCCGGAGCCGTCGCCGATGTACGCTGCCAATCCGCATTCGCGGTTCACACTACGAATCCGGCGCGGCTCAGGTCATGATCGTTAAACTTACCTCCTTCCCTCAAGCGCAATTCGCGGCCCGGTTGTTGTTGTATCACAGACACTCTTTCGCGCGCGATTTGTCCTGGTGGTGTCGGATTTGAAACCAGTCCCGTGAGCGGGGGATGGGGCGCGGTGCTGGTTGCAAATTTGACACTACCAGGCTCATTTGGGCTGGGGCCAAGTCTTCTGGACTGACGGAACATGTGGAGTCTGGCCGGAAGTCTTGGCCCCAGGGGGAAATGAGCATCCATTCTGCCCCCTAAATTGCCCTGGGGCAAAATTGCAAAACCTCTTTGGCGACGGGGGTTTTATGAATTCTCGGTCGGCGCTGACTGCCCCCTCCCGCTACTAGTAGAGGCCTGTGTGCCAACGGATGACGTAGCAAACGGCCCAGAAACCAATTAACACTATGAATTTTGACCTTATTTTGACCTGTCAAAACCGGCGAAAACTCCTTTGATGACGGGCATTTAATGAATTCTCACTCGGCAGTAATTGACCTTTCGTGCCTATAGTAGAGGGCTGTGTTGATGGACGACGGCGTCTTTCGGCACTCCCTGGCAAAAATAATTGAGAACATTTTGAACGAAACAAACGAACTGGCGTCTAATGGCGAAATGGAACATTATGTAACATTCCGTTTGACACGTTCGTCTGGTAACGATAGAATGACAACCACAATATGAAAAACACAGCAAACAAACGACAAAAAACCAAAGCGGTTGCACCTCAGCCGCCCTCAACCGGGTCTGTTCCGCCATCGCCAAAGGAATTAATGGAAATGGCTACAAACGAAGCGGATAGACGTATATTGGACGATTACACGGACGTTATCCGCGTTTTAAAAGACGATAAACGGTTTGCGTTCCGGGAAATCGCCAAATGGTTCCAAGATCGCGGTATCAAGACGGATCACATGAGCGTTTATCGGGCCTATCGGCGGACTTTACCCCCGGAAATGGCGGAACAATTGGACCAAGAAACCTCGTTAAAAGAACAAAACGAACGAAAAGGCTAAAATGACTATGATGAACCCTGACAACGAAAACTCAAACGGAGCGGTTTGCGTCAAAAAGGCGGCAACCATCCTGGGCGTAAGCACGCGCACAGTCTGGCGGATGATTGCGGCGGGCGAATTGAGCGTGATTCGCATTCGAGGTTGCACTCGGCTTTTAAAAGCGCAAATTCTCGGCTATCTAAACGGCAACGGAAAGGCAAACAGTCTATGATAAACACAATCTACAAACCCAAAGGTTCACGGATTTGGCGCTGGAAATTTCGCCAGCAGCCAGCCGACGGCGCGATTGAAGACGTATCGCTGGGCACGTCTGAAAAACAGGTAGCCGAAAAACGGCGGGCCGAACTGCTGCGGGAACGGCAATTTGAACGGGATGGCCTGATTCTGCCCAAGTCGGTACGAGACGCCGCGCAACGTTCGTTGGAAGATCACTTGCAAGACTTCCTCGGCGATGGGCGGCGTCTCGGACTGTCGGACAAGCACCTGTCGAACTTGGAATTTCGCGTGAACCGGTTGAGCGCGGAATGTCACTGGAACGCGGTGAAAGAAGTCACTGCCGATTCAATGCAGAACTGGCTGCGCGGCCATGCTGAACTCGCACCCAAGACGGCAAACGATTATCTGGAGGCCGCTCGGTGCTTTTTCAACTGGCTGGTTAAAAACGGAAGGGCGCAAGTCAATCCGTTGCTGTCGGTCGAGAAAGCCAAGACCGAGGGGCGGCAAACGCGTGAGCGGCGCTCTTTCACCGTGGATGAAATCAAAAAGCTTCTGGCGGTGGCTGGTGAACGCAAGGCGGTGTATCTGATGGCAGTCCACACTGGCCTGCGCCGGTCGGAACTCGCGGCGCTCAAGTGGGCGGATTTGCGTCTAGATGAAGACAAGCCATTTGTCTTGGTGCGCGCCTCAACCACTAAAAACAGCAAAGTTGCGCCGATGAGCCTGCACCCTGAGGTCGTCGCGGCCATAGTCGAGACCAAGGGCGAAAGCCAGCCAGGTGAACTGGTGTTCAAGCGGTTTCCACGCATCGAGCGGTTCAAACGCGATTTGAAGGCGGCTGGCATAGCTTACACGGATGCCTTGGGCCGTTTTTCGGATTTTCACTCGCTTCGTAAGACACTCTGCACGAATCTTGCCAGAGCAGGCGTTCCGCGCCGCACTGCCATGTCAGTCATGCGCCACAGTGACAGCAAGCTGACAGACAAGATTTACACAGACGAAAACTTGTTGGGGGTAGAAACGGCCATTGATGTTTTGCCGACGTTCACGGGCAAACCCGAAACACCATCACAAGGAGCATCACAAATAGCCTCACAAAAGGCAGTCATCGGCGGTCGTAGCGTGTCACCACTTGTCACGTTGCCCGTGTTGTACGACGCGGGTAAAACCGTTGAAAACAAAGGCGAAAGTCACGCTCTGGCACGGGCTGGCGTGGGGTGTCACGAGGGAGATGAATGGTGCGCGCGGCGGGGGTTGAACCCACTTTAATAGTTTCGTGATTCTTGGTGAAAGCAGGGCTTTAACCGTGTATTAATTGGTCAAAATTCATGTTTATAAAAAACAGCCCCACGAAGAATTACGAAGCATTACGAGGATAGTGAGTCAGGAATTGTCAGGAATGTGCAACTATGAACCACCTCTTCAGAACGAGACTATGATCCTTTAACCGATGCTGTTTTCAAGGCCCACAAACTTCTCACAAATTTAGCGTCCTATCTCCTTTATGGCGCGAATGGACCTTGGCTTTCGGTAAAATGTGCGCTGAATTCCTCTTTCTCAACCCCAATTGTGAGCTGGTCATCATTTTCAAAAAGTTGTCACCGTTTTTCATTTCTTCCTTCGGCGGCATCAAAAAGTCCGGCAAATATTTCCGTTCATCCCAGGTTTTGGTCCAAGGTGCGGCTGACCTGCCCAACGCCCGATTAAACAGCGTGTCCTTGGTCGCAGAAAATATGGTCCTGGCCAAGAAAGTGTGGATGCGATTTACGACGCCAGTGATCAACAATTTCATTTCGTTCTGATCAATGCGCGAAACCTGGTTCCATGGAATTTCTTGCCCAACAGCATCAATTACTTTCACATCCGAATAATCACCAGTCTTTGTGACAGGTGTTGTGCCGGCGTGAAGTTTTTCCAAGTAGCCGCGTCGAACACAAGCAGCCGTCATGATCTTGGCGAATTCGCTTTTTGATTTTTCAGGGTTTAAACTCATATCGGCCTCGCAGTTTTGAAGCGAAACTGCAACCCTGGGAGCGGTTAATAATTAGACCGCTGATTGAGTGACAAAAGCGCACGCCGAAATTGGATCAGTTCGAGCAAAGAAAAGTCTGCAACATTTTATCTAACGACAAAGTATCGGGCCTTGATTTACCGTGCCGTTCGGTTGATCGCTATCCTTGATAATTTCGTCAAATGAAGCCACATTATTCTCCTGTAGTTCCCCAAGTACGCGATGCGACTTTATTGCTTTTCTTCGTTTAGCTTTCAAGCGAACTAAAATCGCCCGAATTTGTTCCCTGTCAATATTCATTTGATTATGATTGTGCCACGGTTTTCAAATTGCAAATTCAAATTGTTCACCATTTATCCACAGTGTTTTCACAATGCGTCAATGCTGAATTCGGTGCATCCATAACGCCGAAAGTTCGGTGTTGAATTCCAAGTGCATTTCCTCGCAAAACTCCTGAAGCCAAATATCATCGACTTTCGACATTGTCGTTAGTGGATGCATAGAGTCGATACATAGAACCCCAAGCATTGGAGTGATGCCAATTGGTATAGACATAACGGCCCTTGACATTCGGCTAAAGCCCATTACATCGTCTTCCTCAAGGTTCCACATTTCCTTCCATTTTCTTACGTAGTCACTCGATTTTGTTGGGAATCCTGACGCAATTTGAATTTTTCCCGAAACAAATGCGCGACCGCATGTACCTGCACCCGGTGGTTCAATCTCATAATAAGTATTTCCCTCATGTTGTTGATCGGTTACTTCGAGGGGTTGGACAGCCAGCGTGGCATTGCCTGGCGCTGTGCCGACAGCCTGGCCCTGCGGACCTTTTTGGGTTTTGCGATTACCGAGGAAACGCCCGTGCATGTCTCGATGACCATGATCCGCAAACGTCTGCCGGAGGCTGTGTACGACAAAGTATTTGTCTTTGTGTTGGGCATGCTGGAACAAAAAGGATTGTTGCGCGGCAAGGCGGTGGCGATTGACGCGACGACCCTGGAGGCCAATGCAGCGATGAAGAGCATCGTGCGCAAGGACAACTTCCCCGCTGACTGGTTATGATTTTAGCACCTGGAACGGTCTTGTTGCTTATTACCCTTTTAACGGGAATGCTAACGATGCCACTGGAAATGGGAACAATGGCACAATCATCGGAGCCAGTTTGATACAGGACAGGTTCAGGAATCCAAATACGGCATACTCATTCAACGGCATGTCAAATTTCATAGCGATACCGGATTTTTACCAAGCCAGCGCGAATGCCCACACGTTGTCGTTTTGGATAAATGCAAACTCATGGACAAATATGCCGACTCCAACAGCCAACGTTGATATTTTGGACAAGGACGATTGGAATTCAGGGGTCCGGCAATGGACCTGCCAAGGCCAACAAACTGGCCAGATCAGGTCGAGCGTTTTCACATCCACAGGCGAGTACGACTTGGACACAATCTCTCAACTTCAAACCAATCGATGGTAGCTGAAACTGCCTGGCCTTGCTCTTGGATCGCCGGCGTCTCTACCAACCCAATCATTTCGACCTCCCATTTTTTGATGGATATTTTTCGATCAACTCGTCGATTAACCCAGACGCTTCCAGTTTGTTCA